>Ga0315277_10010857_pt1 | contig 11515 bp, 7 predicted proteins | sample YL17G05_15_MG_FD_203695 | JGI IMG/M metagenome (GOLD analysis project Ga0315277, IMG submission 203695) | Sediment microbial communities from Yellowstone Lake, YNP, Wyoming, USA - YL17G05_15 | ecosystem: Environmental > Aquatic > Freshwater > Lake > Sediment | place: USA: Wyoming | collected...
GACGCACGTAGCCCAGCGAATCACAGGTGAAGTGCCTCCGGTCCATCGCAGTCTTCCTTCTCGCGAGCGCGCCAGACCAGTTGCGTCAGCCCGTCCGACACTGAGCCGTCACTCTCCCAGTTTCAGGACCCCGGCCCGGTCCACCTGCCAGGTGCTGCCGCGCGTCGAACGCCATTGCAGCCAGAGGTCGTCCGCCGTCTTGCGGACGGAGAGGTTGAAGGCGAACGTCCTGTGCTTGGCCGGGTCGATGCCGAGCGAGGCAAAGGGTATCTGCCACTCGGCCGTCCAGAGGGTGTCGCCGGCGACCTTGGCCTTATAGACGACGCCTTCCTTGGCCTTGGCGACGGCGGCGGCGGGGGCGCCGGCCTCATCGGAGCTCTCGAAGCAGTCGCTCTCCAAGTACCCCCGCAGGATCAGGATGGGCTGGTCCTTCCCGGCGGCGGCATTCCGGATGGCGAGCTCAACGGCGTCGTCGGCCCCCCACCGATACTGCTTCTTGAGTTGCGGGCGCTGGCGGACCGTGTTCTCGATGCCGACGTAGAGGCACTTGCCGTCGTGACGCAGCCAGGCGCGGCTCTGGCGGGCGGATTCCTCCCCGTGGAAGTCCTCCTTCAGGATCATGGGTTTGTCATCCGCGCCCGCCTGCCACTCGTTGGGATCAACGCTGCCGTCGATGGTGAGGGCTGCGAGCGACTTGCGGGCCGTGAACACGGGCGGCGGACCCGCCGGCACGGGCTTCCGCTCCGCCGCGGGAGGCGGGACCTCTCGCGGTTTGTGCACCACCGGCCAGGACGCCCGCCGCTCGTCCTTGTAAAGCCCGATCTTCTCCGCGGGGATCGGCTTGAAGCCCAGCTTGAAAGCCGCCGAGCCCTCCTTCAGCCGGAAGTCGAGCTTCGCGCGATCGACGAACTGCGGGTCCTCATCCACGAGGTTGTCCCGGACGACCTGAAACTTCCGCGTCTTGGCATCTATGTCCTCCCACTTCCCGCCGACACTGATGTTGCGGACGACGGTATTCCGCTTGGGCGTGCCGGGATCGTCCTCCAGTATCTTCACCAGCTCGGGATACCGCTTGCTCCAGAGTTCGTTCCGGTACGGCATGGCAGCGAGATACCGCCGCAGTTCCCCCGCCGGGTCGTCGGTGGCCTTCTTCTGCCAGCCCAGGCCGCGGGCGTCGATGTGCACCGCCGGGGCGCAGTCCACGAAGACGTTGTTCTCGACCGTGTTATCGCACCCCCCGCCGACGAACGCCGCCCGCGTGACCAGGTGGAAGACATTTCCGAGGATAGTGAACCCGCTGGCCTGGTCGTCCAGATAGACGCCCATCGCCCCGAAAATGCCGGGGCCCTGGATGTGATGCCAGTAGTTGTGCCGGATGACCGTCCCCCGGGCGGTCCAGTCGCGCCCGGTGTAGAACGCGCCAACGTCCCCCGTGTCGCAGCAGACGCTGTGGATCTCGTTGAACTCCACCAGGTGGTCGTTGCCGCCGAGCTGGATGGCGCTGTGCGGGCCGTGGTGCAGGAGGTTGTTCCTGACGATGTTCCCGCACCCGCCCACGCCGACCGCCGGCCTGTACGTGTGGCACCAGCGGCTGAAGTCGAAAATGTGGTTGTTCTCCGCGAGCAGGCGCGCGGGGGCGAGCGTCTTGCGGTCCCCGCCGCTCAGCGTGATCCCGCCGTCGCCCGTCTGGTAGATGTCGCAGCCGATGACGGCGTGGTCCGCCCCGGCGATGCTCGCCGCCTGGTTGCCGGTGTTCCGAATCGTACAGCCCACGATCTGGTCGTGCGATCCTCCGGCGATCTTCACGGCCGTGCCGCGGCAGTCCTCCAGGATCAGCCCGCGGATGGTGACGTAGGACGTCTCGGTCATGGTGATGAGCTGCTCGGCCACGCTGACGATCGCCTTGCCTTCCTGGATCGGCTTGGGCGGCCAGAAATAGAGGATGCCGTTCTGCCGGTCCATGTAGTACTCGCCGGGACAGTCCAGTTCCCCCAGCACGTTAAGCACGTGCCAGCGGTTGCCCTTGCGGATGCCGTAGTTGTGGCGCGTCGTGGTCGTGATGACGCGCTTGTTGAGGTCGATGGACTCGACCTTCAGGTATGTGTCGGCCCAATCGTGGTACCAGTACCCGTACACCCAGACGTCGCTCTCAGCGAGCCATCGTCGCGGGCGGTCGCCGGTGTAGAGGAACTGGCGAACCTGGACCTCGGTCGGACGGCTCTGCGCCCCGGGCGGAACGTCGGCGATCCTCGCGTAGCCGTCGTTGGGCCAGCGCGCGAGCGTCATCGGCCGGTCCTGGAAGAACAGCTCCATGTGTGCCGGGCGCATCGGCTGGCCGAAGCCGCGCTGGGTGAGCTTTCCGTAGTCGGCGATCCCCTGCGCCTTCAGGTCGGCCTGGAGGACATGCCCGTGGGCGTTGGGGTCCAGTTGCGCAAGGACGTTGGGGTCGGACACCGGCGTGAACGGCCCCACCGCCCTTCCGCCGACGATCCGCACCTGCTGGCCGGGAGCGCTGCGATACACGACCGGCGCCGCCTCGGTACCGGAGTCTTCCGCGGTAAGCTCGAATGGCTTGTCGCGCTCGTACGCCGCGCCTTGGAGCTCGATGACCACGCCCCCGCCTGGAAGCCCGCCCGCCTTCTTCATGGCGCGTACCGCGTCGCGGGCCTGCTCGAGCGTTGTGAAAGGCGACTCGCGCGAACCGGTCGCCTCCTTGCGGTCCGCGCCCGGGGCGACGTAGAGCGTCGCGCCCGCGCCGCACGCCGTGCTCGCCAGCGCTGCGCATATCCCTGCTGCAAGCGCTACCCATCCCAGAGTCTGCATAGGTCGTTCTCCCAAGCCGGGAAGTCCCGAACCCGGATCTCGGGACACCAGGCTAACCAGTTCGTGGGGCAGTGCAACGTCCGTGCGGGAAACTCCGCCGGGGCGCGGGCCCTGCTTCCTTCGGGACGTCGGTCCCGAGCTGGATGTGTCAGCCGGCCGGCGCGGCGCCCCCTCCTACACATGTGCAAAGGTCAATATCCGCATGTCAGCTATGGGCCCGCCCCGGCCGCTCCTCCCTTCCTGGCCCCTGCTCAGGTCTCCACCCGCAGCCCAAGGAGCTTGGCGATCCGGTCGAAATCGTCCAAGCTGTAGTATTCCACCACGATGCGCCCGGTGTGCTTGGCCCTGCGGGGCAGGATCGTCACTCGAGTGGCGACCGCCCTACTGAGCTGCTCCTCCAGGTCGCGGAGATAGGCGGGCTTGCTCCGGCCACTTCGCTGCGGCTGTTGGGCGACCGGCACTGCCCCCTCGGCTGCGGCGTTGCCCACCAGCCGCTCAAGAAATCGAACGGAGAGCCCCTCGGAGGCGGTTCTGCGCGCGAGCGCCAACTGACGTTCCGGGGCGGTGGTCAGCCCGGCCAGGACCTTCGCATGGCCGAAACTCAGGTGCCCGTCAACTATCATCCGTTGGATCTCGTCGCTCAAGTCCAGCATTCGCAAGTAGTTAGCTACAGTCGCACGGGGTTGTCCCAACCTCTCGGCTGCGTCGGCCTGGGTCAGGCTGAACCGGTCCATGTACTCGCGGTAGGCTTGCGCCCGTTCGACGGGGTTCAGGTCTGACCTCTGTATGTTCTCCACCAGAGCCCATTCGAGCATCTGCTGCTTCGTGGCTTGGCGGACCACGCAGGGAACGGTGTGAAGGCCTGCGAGCCGGGCTGCCCGTATCCGGCGTTCGCCGGCTACGAGCAGGTAAGGCTGCTGGGTGGGGTCCTCCGCGCGGGCGACAAGCAGCGGCTGAAGGATGCCCTGTGCCGCGATGCTCCTAGCCAGGTCGGCCAGATCTTCGGGCCTGAAGTCCTTTCGTGGCTGGTAGGGGTTGGGGCCGATCTGGTCGATAGGGATTTCGGTCGCTGCCCCGCCTTGCAGGGCGGGCGACCCGGGGCTCGGCTGGGGCAATTGCGCAACTGTGGGCGCCTCGGGGACCGGCCGGTAATGTTGGGCGTCACCAGCGGCGTGTGTTGAACTGACGATCAGGCTTGACAGCCCACGGCCCAAGCGGGGTTTCAGGTGGGGGGGTCTGGCTTCCGGTGCCATGTCTGGCCTCCGTGCATGTAGAGAAGGAATGCGTCCATGCTGTGTTCCACGTGGAACACGCAGGACGCACCGAGAATACCAAGTTGGGATCGGGATGCAAGAGAAATCCGTTCGCCTCGGGACCCAAGGCTCCAAGTCGCCCAAGACCGCCGTTCCACGTGGAACAGCCCTGGCTCAGGTACAGACCAGTTCGGCCCCGAACATGCCCCCATCAGCCAGTAACCACCTCTGGAAGACAAGCACCGCCCACAGCCGATGCCGGTGATCCCCGCAGCCAGTCACGTGATCATTGATCAGCCCCGCAACACTCTCGGGGCGCAGAATCCCTTGCCGGCCAACAGTGCCATCGAGTAGCGTCCCACGCAGCATGTCCAGAAGGTCCTCGCGGAGCCACCGGCCGAGGGGCACGGCGAACCCCCGCTTCGGCCGGGAAAAGGTTGCGGGCGGCAGCAGGTCCGCGAATGCCTCCTGGAGGATGAGTTTCCCCTTGCGGCCTGACACCTTCGTATCCACCGGCAACTGGATGCCCAAGGCGACCAGCTTGTGGTCAAGCAGGGGAGCCCGCGCCTCGAGGGACACGGCCATCGATGCGATGTCCGTCTTCACCAGCAGGTCATCTGGGAGGTAGGTCATGAGGTCATGGTACTGGGCCCGAGCCACTTCGTCGGGGAATTCCCGATCCTCATAGAGGTTGCAGAACCATTCGGCCGGTGCGCCAAGATCGACTTGGGAGGCGAACCGGTCGTCGAAGAGCCGAGCAAGGTCTTCGGGCCCAAAGAGCCTTCGATACATAAAGTACTGTGAAGAAAAGGGATAAGGCAAGCTATCAGCAAAGCGGATGAAACGGCGCGCCCGGCTCCGTTCGTCGTGCCTGGCCCAGGGTTTGAGCGCCCAGGCGGCGAGGCGCGTTGCGGCGTATCTCCACGGAGTCATCGTCTCAGCCAGGTGCAGCGCCCGATAGCGGTCGTAGCCGGCGAATGTCTCGTCGCCACCATCGCCGGTGAGGGCGACCTTCACGTGCTCCCGCGCTGCCCGGCAGATGAGCGAGGTGGCCATGGCGCTGGAGTCCGCGAAAGGCTCGTCGTACATCGCAACGAGTTTATCGAGCGTGCCTACCACGTCGGTGGCGACAAGCAACTCCGTGTGGTCCGTGGCGCAGTGGTTCGCCACCATCCTGGCCGCGGGGCGCTCGTCGAGCTCCGCATCTTCGAAGCCCGCGGTGAAGGAGCGGACGCCGCCAGCGCGACCGGCGGCGCGGCACATCAGCGCCGTCACGATAGAGGAGTCCACACCCCCGCTGAGCAGGACGCCTAGCGGAACGTCCGAGACCATGTGAGACTCAACGGCCCTGGTGACCTCCTGCCGGACGAGCTCCACCTGCTGCTGCCTGGTCGGGGGCAGGTCGGCAGTGGCTGGTTGCCAGTACCGCACCGGGGCTTGGCAGGAGCCGGCCGCGATCATGAAGTGGGCGGGCGGGAGCTTCCGCAAGGCCGCCCATATCGAGCGGGGTGCAGGAATGTATCCTATTGTGAAATAAGAGGTTAGCGCCTGGGCGTCAACCTTCCGGCTCACGCGTGGATGCACCAGCAGCGCCTTGGCCTCGGAGGCGAAGGCCACCCGGTCGTCCAAGGGGGCATACCACAGCGGCTTCTGGCCGAGTCGGTCTCTGGCGAGCATTAAACGTCCGGCGGATGAGTCGTAGATCGCCAGTGCGAACATCCCCTCCAGGTGGTCCAGCATCGCCTGGCCGTACTGTCGGTAGAGATGGAGCAGAACCTCGGTGTCGCCGGAGGTCCGCAGTTGGCCTCCACGGCGCGAGATCTCCTGGCGCAGCGCGCGGAAGTTGTATATCTCCCCGTTAAACGCGACGGTGAGGTTGCCGTCCTCGGAGGTCATCGGCTGGTGCGACCCTGTGGGATCGATCACGGCCAGACGGTGGAATCCGATGGCGCAGCGCCCGTCGGCGGAGAGGAAGCTGCCCTCCTCGTCGGGCCCGCGGTGTCTGACCCGGGCGGCCATCGACCGCGCCAGTTGGAGGCCGGCATTGCCGGAGCGGTACAGGAATTCGCCTGCGAACCCGCACATGGGGGGACATTGTAGCGGGCGGGCGGGGAGTCGTCAGCATCGAGAGGGGAAATACGAAATCCATCGCGGGCAAGGCGGAGGGGTGCCGGCCGACGCCGGGGAGGTGGCTCAGCGACCTTCGAAGGCCCGCAGTGCCTGGGCGAACTGGGCGTTCTGGGGCTCGCCCAACATCGCCTGGAACTCCTCCTCAGAGTGCCGCCGGACGGTCCCATCGATCAGGAGCACTGAGCGTCCGCTCCCGCCGTGGCTGTCGCGCAGGTCGCAGAGCAGGATGACCTTCGGATCCTCGCGATGGAGGATGGACGCGGGCTGGACGTAGAAGTATCCGACTTCATTCTCGGGGATGAGCGGGCAGGTGAGGAAGTTTGGCGGGATGGGGTTCCTGAGGCGGAGGAGCTGCTTGAGGTCGGCGGGGGGGGAACCGAGGTCCTGCTCGTACCTCTCCAGTTCGCGGTGGATGAACTGCATGCGCGACTGGCACGTTCGCCACGTCCGGTTGTCGCCGCCGATGTGGCGGGCGATCAACGCCGTCGGCAGCAGGAGGACCAGCGCCAGGAGGACGAGGGCGCCCATAGGCTTGCCCCAGACGACCAGCGTCCGCTTGGCCGAAAGGCCGAACATCGCGAAGGCGACAAGGTAGCTCACGACGATGAGGGAAATGCCGCCGAGGATCAGCCCCGGCAGGCTCAGCCTGCCCTCGGGCTCGCCGAAGACGTTCTTGAAAGCCGCCGATCCCATGATCGTATTGACCATCATGTATATGACGCCGCCGGCGACCGCCCCTGCCGCCCCGGAGAGCAGCGAGGCCCCCATGCACCGGCCCAGGGTGAATTTCTTTTGGAGATTCTGCCTGGCGAGGGACCATCGCAGGACGTATCCGCCGCCCCATATCCACGCGGCGGCGAAGACCAGCAGGACGGGTATTTCCCAGAGGAACAGGTAGTCTTTCCAGGTTGGCGGCACGGTGTTCTCCACACGGGCCGGGCGGACCGGTCCGGTCGGACGGCTGTTAGCTTACCGGGAACGGGCCGGACATACAAGGCCGCCGCATGGGCATCCGGCGGCGCTTCGGTCCGGGGGGCGATTTTGCTTGTGCGGGCCGCGGTCCTTGTGGTTCATTCTGTCCGGCTATGCGCAAGGAGTCGGGCATGGAGCGGAAACGGATCGGGTCGCTGGAAGACATCTGGCCTGAGCAAGGGGAGCTTAATCGCCGGGCGGGATTCGACACGCTCGGGCTGGGGGGGGCGATGGCCGCTGCGGAACAAGCCGGCGCCCTGCCGCAGCAGGGGGGCCTCCGCGTGCAGGTCGGCCGGGCGATGAAGAACTACCTGGACGCCCTGGCGGCGGAGTGTCACGAACTGCACGAGTGCCTGTCCTGGAAGCACTGGTACCAGGAGGCGAAGCAGGGGCGGCAGTATGAGCTTCGCGACGTGCAGAACGCCCGCGTCGAGGCGATCGACATGCTGTTCTTCTGGGTGAGCATCTGCCAACTCCTGGGCCTGAGCCCCCAGGACGTGTATCGCCTCTACCAGGAGAAGCTGGACATCAACCATCGCCGCCAGGACCAGGCCCGCACCCAGGCCGAACACGCGGCCCACGAGGACGAGAACCGCGGGGTCGTCTGATGGAATCGCCAGGTGCGGTTCGCCGCTCGACGTTGCTCGCGGGCCCGAGCCAGGCGAAGGGCGAATCGCGAATTGGTCAATGGACCGAGGTCTCCCGGTGCGTCCCGGAATCCTGTTGGTCAATCCGCCGGAGGCGGCGTCGATCCCTCCCCGCGCAGGCCGCGGGGCATTCCGCGTAACTGTATTGCGGAGGGATGTTGATGAGGTCCGTGGCGCGGGATAGACTCCCTGCCACGGCTGTGCGGCCTCTGCGCTTCGTCGCGGGAATCCGGGGCCCGCTGGGACGGGGCCGGGGAACGATGAAGTGCGTTTTCGGGACCCTCGATGGAAAGGAGACGGACCATGTGCAAGAACGCCAAGAACCTGAAATCTCTCGTCGGTTGCCTCGCGTGCCTCGTCGCAGCGGCCGCGGTTGTCGGTTCCCCGGGCGCTGCTCGGGCCGGGGAGTCTCGTCCCGCGGAGGCCAAGGTGGAGTACATCGGTTGCGAGGTCGTCAGTGCCGATAAGGAGTCGGTCGTCATCCGGGCGAAGTTCTGCGTAACGGGTGCCCTGGACGCGCCGGTGGCGCCGATATTCAACCTCTCCCTGGCCCTGCCTGCCGACGGAAACGCGCCGCTGTACAGAAAGGACGGCAAGCCCGTGATGGTGGAAGGCCAGAAGGCATCCGCGCCCGATCGCTCCGAGAAGACCGTACGGCACGAGGTGCAAGGCACGATCAAGACGGCGGACCTGGAGGCGGCGGGGCTGCCCAAGGACAAGCGCGTCATCCTGTGGGCGGCCTGCTGTGCGTACGACACCCAGGCCGGGAAGTACCTGCACGGGAACTGGTGGGGGGTCCGCGCCCCGCTCATCGTGACCACGGACAACGAGGGGAAGGTCGCGAAGTTCCAGACCTTCCCGGTCGAGGCGATGTCGGTGAGTCCCAATGAGGAGAAGGAGACGGTCCCGGCCAGGGAGTACGCCCTCCAGACCAAGCACCTGAAACTCAAGGAAGGCGCGAAGCTGTACCGTGTGTTCCGGTACAAGAAGGACGACGTCCACTTCGACGAACTGCTCCTGGACGCCAAGAGCAACACCTATCTCCACGGCACTGGCCGCGGGTATTTCTTCGAGCGGATTGACTCGCCCGAGAAGGCCGTGGAACTGGCGCTGCTGGCGTGCTCCGGCGGGAGGATCATCAAGACGCAGGAGCAGTTCAAGGCCGTCGCGGACGGGATTACCGACAAGAAAGTGATCGATGAGATCAAGAAGCCGGAGTTCCACGGAGTGTCGGTCAGCGAGGAACCGGGGCTGGGCTATTGCGTCCGGGCGCTGGTGATCCGTCCCGAGCGGTCACTGAACCTGCTGGGGGACATCGACCAGGTGGAATGGAACATCGGCAGCGACGGGCGGATCGGCGAGAAGCACGTCACGTGCATCATCTCCCCCGAGTCGATGGGCAGCCTGCCGCCCGGCGACGCCGCCACCCAGGTTAGGAATGAGCGGCGACAGGCGTACGACAAGCTGCTCAAGCAGGTGCTGAAGAAGGACGGCGTAGATACGATCGGGGAGTTCTTCATCCTTACGGGTAAGAAGACGAGCGTCCCGGTCTTGAGCGTCCAGTACCAGAGCCTGCATTAGGAGTCCCCCAAACCATCAGGTTGTCAGTTCACGTGCCACGGCCGCCGGGCCCGCCTTCCGACAGGGCGGATCCGGCGCCGCGGCGCGGTTCTTCGTCGGCGGGGCGCCGGGTCACTGTTGCGGGGTGATCTTCATCGCCACGTCGCGGGTGAACTGGGGCAGGACGATCGTCGCGTGCGCGCCGCTGTGAGAGATGTACTTCGTCGTCCCCACCGGGCTGAGGCTCCAGGGATCGACGAAATCCACTCTGTATCTCCCGGCCGACAGGCCCGGCACGTTCACCTTCCCGCCCGTCGGCTTGGGCGCAGCGGGGCTTTGCTGCACGCTGCGGGTGTCCCACGCCCACACCAGGGCCCGCTGCTTGCCGGCCATCCCGTAAGCCCTCAGGTTTGAGCCCGGCGCCTCGCAGGCCACCAGGTCCATCCCGTCGCGGAGCGGGTCCTCGCCTTCAAGGAACTTCGCCAAGAGCTGGTACTGATTCAGCCCGCCGACCTCGTAATACTTGTCCCAATGCCAGTGGTAGGGGGCCGCTCCGCCGCCCATCACACCGGTCCAGATGGCGTTGTGAAGACCGACGGGGACCTTGACGTCCTTCTCGGCCTCGTTGAGGTCCGGGCTCAGTCCCCATTCGCCGACGATCAGGGGCTTTCCCGCGTGGAACTTGGCGAAGGCCGAGACGACGCTCTCGTAGTACGTCGGGTTGTCCTTCTCGACGGACTGATAGACGTGATGGTTGGCGAGTTCCATCTTCTCGTGCAGGACGAAGAACCGGTCATCGTACTTGGCGAACCTGTACGCCTTGCCCCACCCGGCCATGTCGGAGGAGGTGTTCGTGCTGACGGGCCGGCGATGGGGATCGGCGGCGCGGAGATAGTCCGCCATCTCGTTGTGCCAGGCGGCCACGTCGGAAAGGCGCCACCGCTTGCCCTTGTCCGGCGACACCACGGCGAGGTACGGCCAGTCCACCTCGTTCATCAACTCCCAACTGAACACGTGCGGGGACCAGGCCCATCGCGCGACCATGTACCGCAGGCGGGCCTTGTAGTACCTCTTGGCGACCTCGTTGGTGAAGAACTCGATGCCGTCCTTGCAGATCGCCTTATACGGGTTGTACTCCCAGCCGATCCGCGGCTCGTCGTGCGGGGAGCTGGTGTAGCAGATCATGTCGTCCTGGCACAGCAGCAGGTACAGGCCGTTTTCCTGCGCCTGGTCCACGACGTAGTCCATCGCCCTGGCGGTCCGCAGGAGGTACTGGCCCAGGCCGGGGGCGTCCGGGATGAGGCTCTTGCCCTTCGCCCCGTCCGCGGTCCACTCGATGGCCGTGTAGTGCGGGTGCAGCCAGACGCGCTGGGAGTTCATCCCGTGCTCGCGGAGGCGCTTGGCCCACGAGCCGATGATGGTGGTATCGGCGGTCTTGACGAGGTTGTTGCCCAGGGGTATGAAGGTCCCGCCGCGCTCGAACTGGAGGAACCGCATCTTCGGGGCGGGGCGGATGAAACCGGGGTCCTTGGACTCCGCGACCATGAAGGTCCGCGGCTCGGACTTGGAGGCGCCCTTGGCGTTGACGACCTCGATGACGTAGGACCACTGGCCGGGCTTCGTCGGGCAGATCCGGAGGCGCCACACGCCCTCACCGTCCCAGAAGGCGGGCATCCGCACCTCGCCCCCGCCGGGGACCGTGAACACGCCCGTCACCGTCACACCGTTGGGGTCCGCCTTCGCCCCGCCCGCGTCGGCCTGCTCGGCGGGCGCCGCCGTCGGATTGGCCGGATACGGTAGGTATGGGTTGCCGCAGGGATTCGTCAGCTTGAACGTGACTTCGAGCTTCCTGTACGTCAGGGCGCTGCCGCCGGGATACAGGCCGCTGCTGTCGGTGATGTCCCAGACCGGCTCGGCCGCCTGCGCCGACATCCACCCCGCCCAAGTCCAGGCGACGACCAACACAAGGACGGTCTTGTGCCGCCCCATACTCGCGCCTCCTTCAACGTGACAGCGGCGCCCGGCGCCAGCAAGCAAGGACCTCGCAGGGATAAACACAGGTGAACGCAGATGGTTCTTGATGTTCCGCGGGTGCCGCGACTGCGTTGTTTGCAGCCGTAAGCACTGGAC
>Ga0315277_10010858_pt1 | contig 11514 bp, 10 predicted proteins | sample YL17G05_15_MG_FD_203695 | JGI IMG/M metagenome (GOLD analysis project Ga0315277, IMG submission 203695) | Sediment microbial communities from Yellowstone Lake, YNP, Wyoming, USA - YL17G05_15 | ecosystem: Environmental > Aquatic > Freshwater > Lake > Sediment | place: USA: Wyoming | collected...
GCCATGGAGCCCATCGACAAGAAGTTCCAGTCGCCGATCATCTCCAGGATCAAGGTCATGTCCGACCTCGACATCTCCGAGCGCCGCGTCCCCCAGGACGGCCGGTTCCGGCTGAAGATCAAGGACAGGACCATCGACTTCCGCGTCTCCATCATGCCCTGCTTCTACGGCGAGGACGCGGTCGTCCGCATCCTCGACAAGGAGATGATCACGGAGGCCATCTCGGAACTCAGGATCGACCTCCTCGGCTTCTCCGAAGAGATCCAGAAGAAGTTCCGGAAATACATCGCCCAGCCCTACGGCATGGTCCTGGTCACGGGACCGACCGGATCGGGGAAGACGACGACGCTTTATGCCGCCCTGACCGAGATCAAGAACCCCGAGGACAAGATCGTCACGATCGAGGACCCGGTGGAGTATCAGGTCGACGGCATCACCCAGATCCCTGTGAACGAGAAGAAAGGCCTGACCTTTGCCCGCGGCCTGAGGTCCATCCTGCGCCATGACCCGGACAAGATCATGGTGGGGGAGATCCGGGACCCGGAGACCGCCCAGATCGCCATCCAGTCCGCCCTGACGGGGCACCTCGTCTTCACCACCGTCCATGCCAATAACGTCTTCGACGTCATCGGCCGGTTCCTCCACATGCAGGTGGACCCTTACAGCTTCATCTCGGCCCTCAACGTCATCCTGGCCCAGCGGCTGGTGCGGGTCCTCTGCCCGAGCTGCAAGGTCCCCGTTCGCTACGAAGACACGCAGCTCGCAGAGTCGGGGCTGGACCCCGGGCTCCACAAGGGCCGGACCTTCTACGAACCGAAGGGCTGTCCCGAATGCAACGGGACGGGCTACAAAGGCCGCACGGCTATTGCGGAGATCCTCGAACTGTCGGACACCATCCGGGAGATGATCCTGGGAAAGAAGCCCCTTTCGGAGATCCGGAAGAGGGCCAAGCTGGAGGGCATGACCTTCCTGCGGGAGGCCGGGGTCGAGAAGGTCCTGGCCGGGATCACAAGCCTCAAGGACCTGAACAAGGTGACATTCGTCGAATGAAATGTCTTCCGGACCTGAAACGGCTCAAGGACCACTTCCTCGAGGTCCCGCTTCCGGACGCCGTCTTCCAGTTGACGACGAGCTACCTGACCGGCCTCCGGATCTTGCCCCGGGAGAGGAGGGCCGCCGGTCCCTTCATCAGCCGGCTCCCTGCCGGAGTCGTCCGGCCTTCCTTCGACAAGACGAACTTCCCGGACCTCCCGTTCCTCGAGTCCAAGGTCAGGGAAGGCATGGCGAAGATGGGCCTCGGACAGGGAACGGTCACTGTTCTCCTCCCCGAGCTGTGCGCGAGAGTCTTCATCCTGAACCTGGATTCGACCCCGGTCTCCCAAAAGGAGAAGGAGAAGATCATCCGCTGGCGAGTCGGCAAGCAGATGCCCGTCGTTCCCGACGACGCGCGCTTCGTCCACCAGGAGTTCCGGGCCGGGAGTTCGGAAAGGATCGTCGTCGCCGTCGGCCGGGGGGCCGTCCTCCGGGAGTATGAGGAGCTCTTCTCCCGCTGTCAGCTCGCCGTGAGAAACCTGTCCTTATCTTCCCTCAGCTTGATCAATCTTCTCCCGGCGGCGGGCGGGGATGCTCTCGTCGTCAACGTGGAAGAAGACTCCCTGAGCTTCGCCGCTGTCATCGATTCGGAACTGCGGCTCTACCGGCAGAAGGCCTTTGTCTTCGACAGGACCCCGGGGGCGCCCCTCGCCCAGATGATCGAGGGACTTTTCAAGGAGGTCGAGAACACGATCCACTTCCTCGAGGACAAGGAGAAGAAGCGGGTCCGGTCCCTCTGGTTCAGGTCGGGACTTCCGGACGCGGGTGTCGACATCGCCGCCGAACTCCGGAGGCTCCTGGCCATGACCGTCCGCGAGATGGGGGAATTGGCCGTCCGAGGCGGAGGGAACGGCGAGAAAAGCCTGCTCTCCCCGCTTTTCGGTCAACTGGCATGACGAACATGGATAAGGTCCGACTCAACCTGGCCTCGCGTCCGCTCAGGAACACGCGGTTCTGCCGCGCCTGCCTGGCCGGCCTGACCTTCCTGCTCATCGTGCTGGCGTTCCTGGCCGGCTTCTTCTTCATCAAGTACGGCTTCAAGGACCGCCGGGCCAAGTCTTCCCTGCGGGAGGTCGAGAGGGAAATGCAGCAGGCCCGGGCCGAAGAAACGCGTTTCAAGACCATGGCCGACACGGCCGCCAAGGCCGAAAAGGGACGGGTCGATCTCGTCAATTCCATCATTTTCCGGAAGACCTTTTCCTGGAGCGCGATCCTTTCGGAACTTGAGGGGGCCCTTCCGGACCCGAGCTACATCACTTCGCTCGCCCCCAGCTTCGTCGGCGAGGCCTCCCTGGACCTCAGGATCAAGGTGGTGTCGAGGAGCCTCGACGACCTGTTGGCTCTCATCAACAACCTCAACGCCCGGAACTTCAAGAGGATCCGGGTCGAGAACGAGTCCGCCGACGAACGGGGACAGCTCATTTCGGAGATCACCTTCAGCTATGAAAGAACTCTTTAAGCTTCTGACGGACAGGGAAAAAAGGACGCTCGGCGTCCTCGCCGCCGCGGCCGTCCTCGTCCTCCTGGCCTTTCTCTTTGTTTCGTTGGGGGCGCTGAGGAGCTATGGCCGGTCCGAGGAGGCCTTGACCAGGCTGACGGCGGAGCTCGGGAAGGCGCGGGTATCCTGGGACCGGGCACGGACCGAATCCGGACGTTGGGAAGAGGCTAAAGAGGACCTCGAAGCGTTCCGAACGAGATATTTTTACAACGACAAACAGGGGATCCGGGACCTCCGCCTCGACCTCGAGAAGGTGTTCGCCGAAGCCGGGATCCGCGTTTCCCAGATCGGCTATAAATACGCGGACCTCGAGAAGGGCAAGGCGAGGAAGGTCGTGGCCGGGTTCACGTTCCGGGGGAATTACGCCACCCTGAAGAGGTTCCTGGCCGTCATCGAAGGGTTCCCGAAGTTCCTGGTCCTGGAGAGGATCGATTTCCTGAACACGGGTTCCGAAACGGGAGCCCTGGAGCTGAAGATCGAACTGGCGGGATACTATGAAACCTGACGTGAACGCCCGTCTTTTCGCCGCGCTCGCGGCCTCCGTGCTCGTTTGCGGCGGCGCTTGGGGCCAGAGCCTCATCCGGAAGGACCTGCTGAAGGAGAAGCCGGGCGGGACCGCGCCTCCGCGGCGGGACATCTTCAGCCCTGGGACGGCGTTCGCTCCGCCCGGATTATCCCAGCCCGGGGAATCTCCCGGCGGCCGGGTCACGGATTCCGGAAAACCCGAACGACCGCTAGCGATGGAGCCTGCAGAGCCTTCCCTCGACCTTTCCTATATCGGCTATGTCCGGTCCGCCCATAAGATGATCGCCCTCGTCATCTTCGAGGGGCAGGCCATGGCCGTTTCCGAGGGAGAGGAGGTCCTGCCGGGCGTGAAGGTGGAGAAGGTGGCCCCGGACCGGATCGACCTCATCGGCCGGGACGCCAAACGCTCGAGCTTCCCCCTGCAAGGAGAACAGCCATGAAAAAAGCCGCCGCATTGATCATGATCATGGGGGCCCTGTGGGGCTGTGCGGTCCTCAGCCGGTCCTACAGACAGGGCAACGCGGCCGAGATCAACAAGCAGTGGGACGAGGCCATTAAAAGCTATGAGCTGGCGGCCCTCGAGAACCCCGGAGAGGCCGTCTACAGGCTGGCGCTCATGAGGGCGAAGGCCTCGGCCGGATTGTTCCACGTCCAGCAGGCGAGGACGCTTGCCGGGCAGGGAAAGACAGAGGAGGCCGTTTCCGAGGTTCGCAAGGCCCTTTCTTATGACCCTCAGAACCGCTTCTATGCCGATGAATTGGCGGCCCTGACCAGGGAGCCCGCGAAGAAGACGGAGCCTGCGGCCGAAAAGGGCATAGAAGCCCCCTTCAAGCTCAAGGTCACCGTGGAAAAGGTCCAGCTGAAGTTCACCGAGGCCCAGCTTCGTTCGATCTTCCAGGCCCTGGGCAAGTACGCCGGCATCAACTTCGTCTTCGATGAGCAGTTCCGGGACGTGTCCCTCTCCATCGACCTTACGGACCGGACCTTCGAGCAGGCCATGAGCTTCCTCTGCCTGGCCAGCAAGAACTTCTACCGGCCGATCGACGAAAAGACGGTCATCATCGTCCCGGACCAGCCCATGAAGAGGATGCAGTACGAACTCAACGCGATCAAGACGTTCTACCTTTCCAACCTCAACGCCCAGGAGGTCCAGAACGCGCTGGCGATGATGATCCGCACTCCATACAAGGCCCCGAGCATCATCATCGACAAGAACCTGAACTCCGTGACCATCCGGGACACGCCGAACGCCGTGAACCTGGCCGAGAAGCTCCTTAGGCGTTGGGACAAGTCCAAGGGCGAGGTCATCATCGACCTCGAGATCATGGAGGTCTCGCGGCTCAGGATGCAGAAACTCGGGATCGACCTCGGCCAGAACGCCGTGAGCGGTCGATACAGCGGGAGCGGCACGTTCCCCACGGACGGCTGGTTCGGGTTGAAGGACATCGACCTCTCCAGGGCCACGAATTACCAGCTCAGCTTGCCCTCGATGTTCCTCCAGTTCCTGGAGACCGACGCCGACACCAAGATCATCGCCCAGCCGCGACTTCGCGGGATCGGTTCCGAGGACATCAAGTACATGGTCGGTCAGAAGGTCCCGGTGCCCCAGACGACCTTCACCCCGTTCGCCGCCGGAGGGATCAGCCAACAGCCCATCATCAACTACAACTACCAGGACGTGGGCATCGACGTCAAGATCAAGCCCCGCATCCACTACGAAAAGGAGGTCACCCTCGAGCTGGAGATCAAGATCACGTCCATCGGGGGGAAGGGGATCGCCGACATTCCCATCATCACGACACGGGAGGTGAAGAACGTCATCCGGCTCAAGGACGGCGAGACCAATCTCCTGGCCGGACTCCTTAAGGATGAGGAGCGGAAGTCCCTGAAAGGCATCCCCGGGCTCAAGGGCGTTCCCTTCCTGGGGGCTCTGTTCTCGAGCACGGACACGACCATCGAGCAGACCGATGTCATCCTGACGATCACGCCCTACATCATCCGTTCCGTCCCCCTGACCGAAGAGGACTCCAAGCCGCTTTGGGTGGACATCGAAGGGCTCCAGGGCCGGACGAGCGAGCAGGTCTTCCCCGAGGAGGAGTTCTCCACGGGCGAACCGGCGACGGAGGAGAGGGGCGGGCCGAACACCATCATCCTCAACCCGGCCAATTTCGAAGTGCCGAAGGGCAGGGAGTTCCGGGTCAGCGTCGACCTGCGGTCGGACCTCGAGATCGGCAACATGTCCCTCGACCTCAGCTACGACCCCCGGATCATCAAGCTGAAGGAAGTGAGCGAAGGCGGCCTGGTCCGCCGGATGGGAGAGAAGGTCCCGTTCCTGAAGAACATCGATAATTCGGCCGGCGCCTGCACCATCGGGCTCACCAGCCCGGCCGTCGGGAAGGGGATCAAAGGCGGCGGCATCCTAGCCGTCCTGGTCTTCGAATCCGCGGCCCCGGGTGAGGCGGCCATCGTGATCACCAGCGTCTCGGCCAACGGTCCGATGGGCCAGCCTCTCCAGTTCGAGACGAACGAGTCCAGGGTGGTGGTCAGATAATCCCTCCGGCGTCCGGGTCCTGCCGATGCAAAGAACGGTTCTCGTCCTGACGGGGCCGGTCCATTCGGGCAAGACGACGTTCCTCAAGGGTGCGGCGGCCTTCTGGGACCTGGCCGGGTTCAGCGTCGGGGGCTTCCTGAACGAGGTGCGCCTCGACGGAGGAAAGGTTCAGGGCTATGATCTTTTCGACCTCCGCGGCGGGGCTTCCGTCCCTTTCCTGAGGACGGCGGGAAGGCCGGGACGGCAGCGGGTCGGAAACTTTTTTCTCGTCCCCGGCGGGCTCGAAAGAGCGGAGGTCATCCTGGCCCGTGACCTAGGGGCGGACATCCTCGTTGTCGACGAGGTCGGCCCGCTCGAACTCTCGGGACTCGGACTATGGCCCGCGTTGTCGGCCGGGTTGTCCGCGGGCGCGGGGTGTGTCTGTGTCGTGAGGACCGCGGCCCTCGATGGGTTCCGCGCGAAGATCGGGAAGAGAAGAATCGAAGTGTTCAGGCACGGGGGCCCGGATGTCCTTGAAGGCATGACCCGGAGGATCCTTAAAGAGGTCGGCCCGAAGGCGGGGATGGAAGGGAAAAGGCGGCGGCCATGAAGGTCAAGGTCAAGTTCTTCGCCTATTTCAGGAAGGCCTTCAACGGCCGGGAACGCGAGGTCGTCCTTTCGGAGAGGAGCGCCATCGGAGACCTCCTCGATGTCGTCTGCGACACGCCGAAGCGCCGGGCCGAGGTGTTCGATGGGAAAATGCTCAAACCGCTGGTCATCGTGATGAAGAACGGGACATCGATCAACTCGCTCGACGGGCTCGAAACGAAGCTCGAGGACGATGACGTCATCGCCGTCTTTCCCTTCGTCGCCGGCGGGTGAGAAGTAAGGGTCAAACCTACAATCTTAACATTCTGTTGTTAAGATTGTAGGTTTGACCCTTACTTCTTTATTTGATATTTTACGTTTATATGTCCGACATCTCCCGATACGGCTATCACGGAAAGATTCTTGAGGTCGACCTCTCCGCCGGACGGATCGAGGAGAAGCCTCTCGACCCGGAGCTCGTCCGCGACTACCTTGGCGGCAGGGGATTGGCCACCCGGCTCTTTTATGACCGCGTCGACTCCGGGTGCGATCCGCTGGGCCCCGATAACGTCCTCGTGATCGCCACTTCTCCCCTCATCGGGACCAACGCCCCGACTTCCTGCCGCGGCCACATGGTCTTCAAATCACCCTTGACGGGCGTCATCGGGACCTCGAACTCGGGAGGAACGTGGGCGAACGCTTTCAAGGCATCGGGTTTCGACGCCCTCATCCTTAAAGGAAGCTCCCCGGTTCCCGTGATGCTCGATATCAAATCCGGGCGCGCCGAACTCCTGTCCGCGGGCCACGTCTGGGGGAAGAATGTCCACGAGACGACAGAGGCCCTGAGCGCGGGAGCGGAACCGGGGAATCCCTTCAAGGTCCTCTGCATCGGACCGGCCGGTGAGAATCTCGTCCGGATCGCGGCCGTGGCCAACGACCGCAACCGCGTCTACGGACGCTGCGGCCCCGGTGCGGTCTTCGGCAGCAAGAAACTCAAGGCCGTCCGCGTTTCTGGGAAGCAGAAGATCGGGATCAAGGACCCGGAACTCTACCAATCGGGTCTCGATCAGGCCCTTTATCTCATGAAGCAGGCGCCCGTGACCAAGCGGCTCCTGCGGGAGCTGGGCACGTCCGGACTCGTCGAACTGATCAACCTCATCAGCATGCTCCCGCACAGGAACTTCCAGGACTGCAGCCACCGGGACGAGGACGTCGAAAGGATCTCGGGAGAGACCCTGGCCAAGACTCTGCTCGAGAGGGCGGGGGGCTGTTTCCTCTGTCCGATCGGCTGCCAGAGGCACACGGTCCTCCCCGGTCGTGGCGGGAAGGATGAACGGGGCGAAGGCCCCGAGTACGAAACAACCGTCCTCATGGGTCCTCTTTGCGACATTTACGACCTCGAAGCCATCACCCGGGCCAACTACCGCGCGAACGAGCTGGGCCTGGACACCATGAGCTTCGGCGGGACCATGGCCTGCGCCATGGAGCTCTTCGAGAGAGGCTCGCTTACGCCGGAGGACACGGGCGGCCTGGACTTCTCCTTCGGGAACGCGGAGGTCCTGGAAACCGCGGTCCGGATGACGGCCCTCCGCGAAGGGATCGGCGACCGGCTGGCCGAAGGGTCGTTCCGGCTGGCCGCTTTCTGCGGCCGCCCCGAATATTCCATGACCGTTAAGAAGCTCGAGATCCCCGCCTATGATCCGCGCGCTTCCTTCACCCAGGCCCTCGGTTACATGACGTCCCCCTCGGGCGCCTGCCATCTCAGGGGCGGCTATGCCGTTTCCCTGGCCTTTTTCGGCGGGACGAAAGAGATCCCCCGCTACAGCCTCCTCCAATCGCCCATCGCCATCCGGAACATGCAGAACCTGGGCATCCTCCAGGACAGCCTGGGCGTCTGCCGCTTCACGGGCTACGCCTTCTCCACCGACCCGTGGGCGCGCATGGCGAGCGGGGCGACGGGCGTCGATTTCTCCGTCACCCGGCTCGAGGAGATCGCCAACCGCGTCGCCGCCCTCGAAAGGATGTTTAACGTCGAAGCCGGGGCGACGGCCGCGGACGACGATCTGCCGGCCCGCTTCAGCGACGTCCCCATCATTGCTGAAGGGAAGGAGCGCCGGGTTTCCCTGGACGATAAGGAGAGGATGCGGAAGGATTATTACGGCATCCGCCGCTGGGACGGGCGCGGCCGGCCGACCCGGGAACTCATCGACGCCCTGAACATCCGAAGGAGGAATCCATGAACGCCGGGAAATGGAAGGCGAGCGAAGAGCTCCTGAGGATGTTCCAGGCCGTGGGACGGGCCTCGCTCGCCTACGACATCCAGGACAGCCACAGCGGGAACATGGCCGTCCGCTGGACCGACGAGGGCGGGGAGGACGCAATCGTCATCACCGCGGCCGGCTCCCAGAAAGGCGACCTGGACCGGAGCCAGATCTGTTTTCTCTCGCCTTCGGAGACCGATTACGGCTACTACAAGGCCTCCTCCGAGACAGACGTCCACGCCCGGATCCTGTCCCTCCCCGGCGTGGGAGCGTCCATGCACGCCCACGTCAAGGAGCTCGTCATCGCGACGCTTGACGACGGCCCGAAACCGGCCGCGATCCCGCCCTTCGTCCCGGTCGACCCTCTCGGCTTCCATCACCTCGGAGGGCTTGTGCCCATCGACTGGTTCGCCGTCCCGAGCGGCTCTCCCGAGATGACCCGGACGATCCCGGAAAGACTCGCGGGCCACGTCCTGACCCTGGTCTGGGGCCACGGCGCCATGACGAAAGGCCGGACGCTCAAGGAGGCTTTCTTCAGGCTCTGTGTCGCCAACAATTCCGGCACCGTCGTCCGCCAAATGGGCGTGCTTGGAGTGGACGTCGGGGACCTCCGCCGGAAAATTATCGCGGACCCGGGCGCCCAGTTCGCCTATCCGCCTCCCGAATACGAGGTCGAAGGCGACGAGCGCTGCGATTTCCCGGAAGAGGAGGAGATCCTCAGGGAGTTCGTCAAGACGGGACACCGGATCTTCGAGTCCAGGCTTTCGCCCTTCCACACCGGTTCCATGTCCGTCCGCGGCGTGGACGCCATGCTCTACGCGCCCAAGGCGTCCATGCCCCGCGAGATCGGAGGACCCCTTCTCAAGGTCCCTCTCGCGCCCACGGCCTCCGACGATCCCGAGGCGGCCATCCACAAGGCGATCTACGCGGCGAGCGACTTCCAGACCGTCCTCCACTGCTACGTTCCCGAAGCCGAGGCCCAGGCGCATTTTGTCTATCCGGGGGAAAGCGCGCCCGCTGACCGGATCATTCCCATCGACGCCGAAGGCACGTTCCTCTATCTCGTCATCCCCGTCCTGCCGCCGAAGTTCGAAATGGAAAGGCTTCTCCGTTTCCTCCACGATTACAAGGTCGTCATCGTCCGCGGCGGCGGCGTCTGGGCGGTCGGCGCCCAATCCCTGTCCGAGGTCCTGCATCATCCGTCCTCGCTCCGCGAGATTCTCCTGTATCGAATGGGCTCGTTCGAAAGGGGCCTCGACCTCAGGAAGATGGAACCTAAAAAGGCCAAAAGATGGTGAGGGGTGGAGTTGACGGAGCGCCCCGTTTGACGTTTGGGGACGGTTTCTGTAGAATTTAGGGCACTCCAGGCGGCGTAGCTCAGTCGGTTAGAGCATGCGGCTCATATCCGCAGTGTCGGGGGTTCAAATCCCTCCGCCGCCATTTCTTTATTAAAAGATGGTTTACAAGACATTTAAAAGGACCGTGGCCCGGTACGGTCTCCTCGAACCCGGGGATAAGGTCCTCGTGGCGTTTTCCGGGGGACAGGATTCCTCGGCCCTGTTGGATCTCCTCCTAAGATTCCGCGATGAGGTCCCCATCGAGATCCGCTTGGCCCACTTCAACCACAGGCTCCGGCCGTCGGCGGATGCCGACCAAGCGCACGCGCGGGCCGTGGCCGGGAAATACAAGCTGGTTTTTGTCACGGACTCGCGAAATGTCCGGCTCTATGCCCGTCGTCGGAGGCTTAATCTCGAAGAAGCCGCACGGACGCTTCGTCACGGGTTCCTGAAGAAGGCCGCCCGCCGAATGGGAGCGACGAAGATCGCCACCGGCCATACGCTGACCGACCAAGCCGAGACGGTCCTCATGCGCCTTTTGCGAGGGACAGGGCCCCAGGGACTTGGGGGGATGGCCCCGAAACCGGACGATCTTCTCATCCGACCGCTCCTCGACCTGGAGCGCCGGGAGATCACGGCCTATCTGGGCAGGCGCGGGGTCCTTTTCCGCTCGGATGAAACGAACCTTGACCGCCGGTATCTTCGGAACCGCATCCGCCTCGACGTCCTCCCAAGCCTCGAAGCGGTCGAGCCCGCGGTCGTCAGACATCTCGGCCGGCTGGCCATGATCATGCGGGACGAAGAGAGGCTCCTCGAGAGGGTGACGGCGACGGCATGGCATGAGCTCCTCCGCGGCTGGGATCGCCGTCCCGCCCTGGACGCCGGCGGGCTCTCCTCGCTCCCCCGCGCGCTCGCCCGACGTGTCGTGCGGAAATTCCTGTCTGACCTATGCGGCGATCTTCGCGGCATCTCGTTCGAGGACGTGGAGTCCATTCTCGGGCTTAAGAACGGGAAAGAAAAGACCGTCCGAAAAGGTCTGGTCCTGAGAAGGGAAGCCGGCCTCCTCTTCCGCAAGCGTTCCCGGGTCGGGGCAAAAGCCTATGAGGTTTGCTGGGACGGAAAAACAACGCTCAAGCTTCATGGAGCGGGTCTGGAGTTCCAGGCTTCAACGATCAAGCATGAACCTGCAGATCCATTAAGCTTTGACGACCGGCACAGGGCTTATTTTGATAAAAGCCGGCTCGAGTTCCCCATCATCGTCCGAAGCCGCCGGCCGGGCGACCGTTACCGGACGCTGGGCGCGCCTGGCTCGAAGAAGCTCAAGGAGATGCTCCGTGCGAAAGGGGTCCCGCTCGCCGAGCGCGACACCCTTCCCGTGTTCGTGTCCGCCGGTCGGATCGTCTGGGTTCCCGGTCTTCCTGTCTCCGAAGAACATAAAGTCACGGGATCGACAAAGACGATATTCGCTATCGAAAATAAAGACAAGTAGGGGTCAAACCTACAAACTTAACATTTTTGGGTTCTCTTACGTCTGGTATGGACTGGGGCCAAAGCGGCGTTCGAAGGCCGGGACGCATTTCTTTTCGTGTGATTAGGGCAATGGCGCAGGGGCGATGCCCGGAGGAGGTCGTCGCAGGGCGGAGCGGGCACGGGTCCTCGACCGGAGGGAGAGGAGAGCGGAGC
>Ga0315277_10010860_pt1 | contig 11514 bp, 11 predicted proteins | sample YL17G05_15_MG_FD_203695 | JGI IMG/M metagenome (GOLD analysis project Ga0315277, IMG submission 203695) | Sediment microbial communities from Yellowstone Lake, YNP, Wyoming, USA - YL17G05_15 | ecosystem: Environmental > Aquatic > Freshwater > Lake > Sediment | place: USA: Wyoming | collected...
ATAGGTGGCTACAAACGCCGTATCCAAACCTGCCACCGGTTTCTCTACTTCAAACCCATGTTTTCTCAGCTCAGTCGCCAGCAATTCAGAGGACTTGTGTTCCTCGAATCCAATCTCAGCATATCCATGAATCGTGTCGGCCATCTCCACCAACCTGCCGGTCAAGGAATCGATCTCCCCTATCACTCGACCTCTAACGGAACTCGCGTGGCTCATGACAAGGCACTTTGTCTATTGGTGCGCAACTCGGAACTATAAGGCTCTTAGGAAACTGAACCATGCAATATCTCAAGAATCATCTTCGAGGATTGTGGGAGAAGGTCATCTTCTTGATTTGTTTGTCAAGAGAGCGCCGACGATTATTGCGCTTGCTCCGACCAGCGTTGACGGACTCGGAAACACACTGAAGATCAACGCCTCTCCTGCGAAGGCGGCCACAGGTTCTAGATACTGCCAGACCGCGGCCTTCACAGCCTCCATCCTTGACAGGGCCAGGTTCCACATGAAGTAGCCTGCGCACGAGCAGACAAGCGAGAGATAGAGTATGCTCAACCATTGCTCTGGTCCGAGGAGTCTGATCAGGCTCCAATCTGACGTTGATGACATGGGTATGAGAGCGAGGGTTCCGAGGACCGTGACATAGGCGGTGACCATGAGCGGCCTCCGCTCGCGATTCATGAGGCGTCTGCTCAAGGTGGAGTAGAGAGCCCAGCAGACAGCGTTGAGGAGTAGGCATAGTACGCCCAAGTAGAAGAGCCAGTCAACTTCGTTGACAAGCAGCCCAGGCGTAGCTATCAAACCAACTCCAAGAAGCCCCAGTCCTGTTCCCGCTATTTGTTGAAAGTCATATCTCTCTTTGAGGACGAAGATGGACGCGAACCCAGTGAGTACAGGGATCAAGCCAACGACGAGTAGAGCGGAGACGCCTGCGCCCGCGTACTTGACCCCTGTGTACTGGAGCCAGAAGTAGATGGAAATGCTGAGAAATCCTAATCCAGCAAGCTCCACCATGCTTCGGAGGCTGGGCGCGAATCCGCGCCTGTGGTCTTTGATTATGATCGGTATGAACACCAACGAAGCGATGCTGAAACGGACTGTGGCTAGGAGAATCGGCGTCAATGTCGACAAAACTATGCGCGCCGCGACAAAGGAAAGTCCCCATATGACTGCTACTGCGACGGCGAAGACCACACTATGTTGTGCGCTTTGAACCATTGTTCCACCGATCTCTGATATGATTGCAGATGAGAGAACGCCAAAGTGTTCGGATGCGATAAAGCCTTGCGTAGCAGTATGGATCGAAGACAGAGTCGATCGCAGGTCCTCGAAGGTTTCGACGAGGAAGCAGCAGTTCGATTCCTGCAAGTACACAAAAAGGGTAAAATCCCCGGTACTGCAAATGAGTCAGATCCTCGCTACGGAGGTGAAATCATGCCTGTTGTCATAGTTGAGATGTGGGAAGGAAGGACGCCGGACCAGAAGGAGACGCTCATAAAGGGGATAACGAAAGCCTTCGAAGGAATCGGCGTAAAGCCGGAGTCGCTGCACATCGTCATTCACGACATATCGAAAACCAATTGGGGTACAAGAGGACAGCAAGCGTCAAAGCTGCAATGATTGGCTCTGGGACCGAATAAGTCTCAGGCCAAAGATCTATTTTTCGTTCTTCACTCTTGAAAAAAGGTCATAGGCTTCATCGACGGTAGCGTTTTCGTGCACGATGCTGCGGACCGCTCTTATCATGGCAACGGGAGATTCTGATTGGAAGATGTTTCTTCCCATGTCCACTCCCACCGCTCCAGCATGGATAGCGTTGTATGCCAATTCAAGTGCCTCCCGTTCTGGCAGCTTTTTTCCTCCTGCTATGACTACGGGGACTGGGCACCCGTCAACAACCTTTCGGAAGTCTTCGCAGTAGTAGGTCTTCACGAGGTGCGCGCCCAGTTCTGCAGCGATGCGGCAGGCAAGCCCCAAATACCGAGCATCTCGGGTCATCTCTTTCCCCACAGCCGTAACGGCCAACACGGGAATTCCGTACTGCTCCCCAGCGTCCACCAGCTTCGAAAGGTTCAGCAACGTCTGCCTCTCATTTTCGCCTCCAACGAAGATGGACAAGGCCATGCCTGAGGCGTTGAGACGTATGGCCTCCTCTGTCGACGTAATGATCCCTTCATTGGAAAGCTCCTTGAGGATGCTCGTGCCTCCTGAGACTCTTAGAACAATAGGCACGTTCACATCAGGGTCCACTGATGTGCGTAGAACTCCTCTGGTAAGCATAAGGCAGTCAGCGTATGGAACTAGGGGGGTTATTGTCTCTCGGGGTTTTTCCAGCCCGGTCGTTGGACCTTGGAAGTAGCCATGGTCCACGGCCAGCATGACTGCACGGCCGGTGCGGGGTTTGATTATTCGTGAAAGCCGGTTCTTTATTCCCCAATCCAAGGAAGGTTATCTCTCCAACCATTGAGAAAAGGCACAAGCACAGCTAGTTAAGCCTATGCCCAAACTTCTATTCTATTAGAAACCTTGATGTTAGGTAACAATCGAACAGTTGTGATTTATTTTTATTTTCACCCAAAAGAGAGCGCCACAAAAACTAGAGACGATCTACGACCGAGTCGCCCTATCCGTCCTGAACTAACCTAACCCCCCTTCTTTCTTTTTTCTATCTGAGTCGTTACCGATCGGACCCTTAGGTATGGTTATATGTCTTGGCGGCACTTCTTCTATGGGGAAATGGATTGCTTTTCGTAACCCTATTTAGGTTCAAAAGAAAGCCTACAAAAGAAATGCTTGCGGAGACTACGAAACTCTTCGAACAGATAACAAAGCAAGGGGCCAAGATACTAGGTTTCTACTGGACTCTTGGCAGGTATGATGGGGTAGTCGTAATCGAGGGTCCAGACGAGAAGACCGCGATGAAAAGTCTGTTTAGATTCGCAGACTTCGTTTCAACAGAGACTCTTGTCGCGCTGTCGATGGAAGAAGCCAGCAAACTAGTCGAGTAGCTTCGACCTATTGAGAACATCTGACCTAAACCTCCTCTTTTTTCTTTCATTTAGTTTACCGAAAGTCTACCAATATACTTCCCGACTTACCCAGACAGAATGAAAAGAATCCATAGCGAATCGAATTTGAAGGTGTTATTTCAGAACTCTAGCGATACATGACAGCGAATACATAGAAAAGGACGACTGGCCCCAACCATCTGCATATGTTCATGAGTTTCAGCCTATATTCGTTAAGGGTTGCGTCATCCACAACAAATGACAATCTGGTCAGATAGGCATGTAACACCACATATCTCAGTATGGCATATGAAAGGAAAATTGCGAGCCAAGAGGCATAGAGCATTTCACGCCCCCAATAAACGACACCGTATTGCCTTAGGATTACTAGGAAGCAATTGTCCACTATAGAGTGCATCATTAAGAACCAAGAAGTAAGTTTGAATATCCAGTTTCTCATGAGAATCCCGATTACTCCGAGAAATATGGTAAATATTCCCAGAATGCCAGCAGCAAGAATTGCTGGTGCCAATCTCTCAGGCTGTTCTATAACCTGAAGCACAATGTTGAATAGAAATAGATTCATTGTCAGCAAGATCGCCAACACTGAGTCTACATGATGGACAACCTCAAGTTCTCCAAGAGTAGGCCTACTCAAACCTAATCCCCTACCACCACGTTAGGAGCGTTATCCAAACATTACTCATTGTAAACCGCCCTTATGGATAATTGTGTAGGCTTTCTGGTTATCATTCTTACGGATCAGAGACATTGACAAAGGCAAACCTCGTAATGCTGACTTAAACCCCCCTCTTTTTTGTTCGCTCATACTCTACAGTTCTGATAAGGTATAACCAATGAGTAATACTAATGTAGCGGAACGGTCGTCATTGAGCCATTATACATCCCGCTTGTAGATCCCATGTTCGTGGAGGTGATACAAACGACTGAGCAAATTGATGAAGAAATCAAGATGCTTCAGAAGATCGTAACAACACACAAAGATACCAGAATGCAAATTGAAGCTCTCAACACACTCGTGGCGTATGGAGAGGATGCGGTTCTACCATATATTATGAAATGGTTAAAGGAACCGCAGACCCTCGATAAGAAAGTGTCCGCATTACAGGCGCTCAAGGAACTACGAAGCAAGCGTCTTACAACCTGAGTGTAGACCTAGTAGGTTTTTGAACAAGGCCGACGGTTCAAAGCAAACCTCACAGCGCTGACCTAGAACCTCTCTTCTTTTTTCTGCTTCTGACTTCCTTTGGTAGTGGAACTCCTCGTTCGCTATAGTCGCTGGACAAGACTGATAGCAAACACGCCAAACAATGTTCAATAGAAACCCGCCTGACTAATATGATCAGGCTATTCAATTCTTGACTAGGAATGGAAAATGTGGAAAGGAAAGGGACCCAAAGCAAAGTATGTTTCTCCTGAGAATAGGGTTCAGGAAGAAAACAGGAGAGGCCGCGTCGCATTCAAAGAAGTCGTTTCTCAGATCAGAGAGGATCTTCGGCAGGCAGATGCCTTACTTGGCGTGATCTACAAGAAAGTCAAGGACAAATCTGAAGTCGATGAGGATACACGCGATTGGATTTACGATACGTTTCTAGACAAAATCTATGAAATACGAGCGAAAGTCAAGAGGCTTGCCGTGTCGCTTCAATGCCAGTTTGATGACGCCATTGAAGAAGCGGTCGATGACGTAAAGAAGAAATGCGAGGCTCTCATTGCAGGTAGTGACTTCTATTGGCAGCAGGTCGATATATCGACCAGTCTTGATTCCCTCAAGGCATCAATAGAGAGCTACTTCAGCGATATCAGGAGAAGTCTTCACGAGGTAGGGTGGAATGCCGCCGCACGTATTATTGTGATCGATTACGCGATTGAACATAGGAAGAGATTCGTGAAGGCAAGAGATGAGCTAGAGAAGGCGAAGGAGGCAATGGAATCTAGGGATTGGGAAGAGATCACAAATCATCTCAGAACTGCAATTGACCTTGCAATCAAAGAGAAATTTGGCTTTAGGAAAATCCGTTTCATGCAAGCATTCCTTGATGAAGCGGAAAAGAACGGTCTTCCGTTGCCCTCATTTGATTCGCTATATCACTATTACAACATGGGTAGCGGTCGATTGCATTCAGGCTCTGTTAACCCCCCTTTTGAAGCAATTCAAGCAGTTCGTTTTGTTTCTGGATTCGTTGATCAACTCGACCTTATAGAGATGGATCAAGAAAAGATTGACTCATTCAAGAAAATCTCAAAAACCGTCAAATAGCCTTGGGTGCGATCAAGGACTAAGCAGATATATGCATACAGCATAAGCGAAGGCCCAGAAACTGGGCTCGTTGCTGGGCGGGCTCTAAGCGGGAGCAAGACGCCGACGCGGATGGTTCACGGAGCAGTCGGCAACCCCACGCCTGAACGAGGCCGCCTTTCAGCGAGCCCTTCTTATGTATTGGTGCTCTCCAGTCAATAATGATTCCGCTCGGCTTAAAAATGTTACCGCTGGTAACTAACAAAAATAACAAACATAATGGAACTAATACCCCGATACCATCGGACCGAATCTAAATCACAAGTCGAAGTGCTTCTGAGAGATATTTCAATGCTATCCTAATACATTGACAATGTATGAGGATCATCATATAAACGGCCCAACCGAATGATTTCGTCGGTTCCTCTTATTGCGGCGGGCGATTATTTCTGAACAACATCAGATGCAAGTGGAAAATGTGTGAAGGACCTACTCGAACTAATAGAAGTCTTGAAAGACAAAAAAGTGTTTACCGATTCTGAGTCCAGAAAAGTAAAACGCCATTGCCCCTGTCCCTTTCTTGGTAACCTCGGAACTCTATTCCCCTTTTTAGGGGACAGTTCAAATCTGATATTTTCTCTCTCCGAAAAGAAGACCCCCTTGACTAGTCTGGAAATTGGACCTCCCACAGCATAGCACGGTTATGGGAATAAAGTGAAGCTGTTAGGTACAATCGAACAGTTACGATTTGTTTTTATTTTGGGCTAAACGAGCGTAGTAAACCTGCAAGGCTTCGGAATTAACCCCATCTACCTTATGATAGTGTTAACAGTTTACCCTCAATTCTGATCAAACAGGACTACTTTTGATTAGACGAGAGAACGGCATGAACCGTTGATTGAGGCATCTTGAATTGCTTGGCGATCTCTCGCTCGGTCAAGCCAGAGCGTTTCAATCGCCTAATTGTCAAGTCATCCTTCCTGATGCTGTAGTCCGTCAGTATATCGTGCGTATCTCGTGAGGCTTTGGGGCGTCACAGTACTTGCAGTACTTCGTGTTTCCGTGGATCATAGCTCCACACCTCATGCAGATTACGTGTTGTGGCTTTTCCGGATTGCTCCTTTCAAACGATGCAACCGATGTGTATGATGAGGGAAACTGTGCCATGGTTCCGCATGAAGTGCATATCGCAGAATTTGACCTGGGATCTTTCTCCATGGCCTTCCCGCATCTAGGGCAGTACAGCGACCTCAACAAACCAAATCTAACGCAACTTAAGAGTCAGTACTGTATTTGCTTTTGTAACGTCCTGCCAGACGATCTGCCAGACAAATGGCTCCCCTGCCTAGCAGCATGCTCTTGGCACCGAGGCTGAAGAAAGAAAGAGAGCTACTCGGTTTCCTTGATGATCAGCCCGCATTCCGTGCATCGGAAGATTTTGTAGGTGATTTGGTTGATCAGAAATCTCCTATGTTTGTGATCACACATCCCAAGTATCCACCTTGAGGGATCTGTGACCTACGGAAGAACATGCTAATAGCGTGCGGCCTGTTTCTCCAGAAGTTACAACTTTGATCTTGGCAATACATGAATCCCGAACGGACGCAAGGTGTAATCGCTCTGGCACTATGAGGTGATGATGATCTTCTCACAGTCTCCTTTCATCGCAGTCTTTACGGCTGAGTTGAATTCGTCGAGTCGGAAACGGTGTGTTATGATGGGGTTCAGATTCAATTTGCGTTCTTCCATCATTCTTAGGGCGGTCGTGGTCTCAGCCTCCGTGGCGGCATTGCTGGTTATGATGGAAACCTCAGAGTTGAATACGTCGCTAAAGTCGTAGTCCAGTCTAGAACCTTTCGCGGGCACTCCAAACACGCAAACCTTGCCTCCTCTTCGCACGGCACCCAGTGCTTGCGTAATCGCCTTCGAGCTCCCAGACGCTACAACTACCAGATCAGCCCCCAATCCGCCGGTCTCCCCCTTGACCTTCGAAGGAATATCGGTCTTTGAGGCGTCGTAGATGGCGTTTGCGCCAAATCTCCCTGCAAACGTGAGTCTTGTGGCATTGATGTCGCTTACCAAGACCCTTGCTCCTCGCATTGACAAGAGCCGAAGATGTGTGAGTCCAATGGGCCCAGCTCCCACCACTAGGACGGTCTCATCTCCAGAGATGCCGCATCGCTCTAGGCTTCTTATGCAGCAAGCGACGGGCTCTATGAGACTGGCCTCCTCAAAGCTCACATGGTCCGGAAGCTTCAGCACTCCTCCATGTTCCACGTTCCACGCCGGGACTCTGAAGTATTCGGCGAACCCCCCTGGGTCGTAGTTGCTGGCGCGGTAGTGGGAGCACATGGTTTCGCTTCCATGTCTGCAAAAATGGCATTGGTAGCATGGTACGTGATGGTGAGGAAAGACTCTGTCTCCAACTCTGAAGCTTTCAGTATTGTCACCTATGTCAGCAATCACCCCCGAAGCCTCGTGTCCCAGCACTGGCTGAGAAGCAGTGTATCGCCCGTGCATCTTCTCGATGTCTGTTCCACATAGGCCGCATGCCTTCATCTCCACCAAGATGTCGGCCGACTTCAGCTTGGGTTGAGGAATGTCTTCGACGATCGCTCTACCGTCGGGCTTCAATGCAACGCTTTTCATTCAGCAATCATCCGTGAGACTCCTCATGTCTCTGACACTGATTTAAGTGGATCTAGTCAGGTCCGCCCCTTGCGGTCTTAGGCATGCATTTTCAAGGTTACTCTGGAATAGATATGAAGCGACATCAGGTCGTGCCAACGAACGCACGCAAAGCTTTGTCATACTTGCGTGATGTATGCATCCGTTAGCGAGTTCATTTCATCGCATGAGATTTGAAGAATTCCCAGATGACATCAGTTGCTTTGATCTTGTCTGTCGTTTTCCCCACTATGCGTTCCGGCAGGAGACTCTTTCCGCCCGGCCAAGTGTGTCCGGCACCTTCAACCGTGTAGAAGATAACTTCAGAGCCTTCCTTGCCTGGACCATATGAGATGGCTCTTACACCTTTCTTGTCGTAGAGAGTCTTGGGTTCTGGCGGACAATCGAGTAGCTTCACCCATTTCAGTATCGATTCTTTTATGGGCGGCTTCTCCTCGGTGCCACCCCATGGAAGCCTAACCTCGCCTCCTTCCGGAGGATTCAACGGATCCTCGGTTCCACTGATGAAGATCAAGGGAACGGGGCGGCTCAGTTTGGTTGTGTTCAGCCAGAAGTGCCCCGACACTGGAGCGATCGCGGCCACTCGATGAGAGAGTTCTGCGCCTACTCGGAAGGTCATCGAGGCTCCGTTCGAGAAGCCTGTCACGAAGATTCGTCGCGTGTCGATTCTGAATCGGCCGCACAGATCGTCTATCAATCGGTCTATGAAACCAACATCGTCCAAATCTCTTCGCCCTGCATGTCCTCGTCCTGAACCATCATTCCAAACCTGAGGATTGGTCAGGAATTGTGCGGACTTGGTTGGATCCGGAGGGACGGCATCCGGAAAGACGGCTATGAACCCTTCTTCGTCCACCTTCTCAGCCCAACCAGTCTCTTCCATTGCTCCCCTTCCCGTTCCACCTGCACCATGAAGCATTATGACGAGAGGCACGGGCCTCGCCCCATCATAGCCTAGGGGCGCATGAGCAAGATAGTGACGCTCTAGGCCCCTTACTCGAAGCGTAAGTGAAACGTTGTCAGAAGCGACTGATCTTGATCTCTTGTATCGCTCGAAGATCACGCCGCCGATCATGCATCGCGCGCGTGGAGGCTTGTAATTGAGGATCTCGCTTCTCTGGCCGTCTGTGAGGATTACTCTTCTCCGGGGCGACTGCATTATGTCTCTAAGCGAGACGTGGTTTGACAGATTGTGCTTAATCCACTCGAATTTCGGTAGCTTCTTGACCTTTGTTAGTTGAATCACTATCTTCGTGCCATTCCTGTTGCATGGTATGCCGAGATCCAAGTAGTCTGAGAGGGATGCGCGTCTACGCTCGCGTCTTACGTAGAGACCGTCCTCACTGAGGCTGCATTCGTGGAAAAACCCATCCCTCATCGACACTATTTTTCCTGAGCCTAGCCCTAAGATGGCTTCTTTCAGGCCTCTTCCGTAGAATCCCCTGACGGGGCATCCTCTGCTGAATCCACTTACTTCTGCCCCGTATGTGCCCACGCACTCGTCCATGATCTTGGAACTCATTCCTTCCGCGAAGTCCAAGACGGTAATGGCGTTCTTCTCATAGTCCAAGGATGCCAGTATTTGACCGTACGAGGTTTCGTTGAGATACTCCATTCTTCTGTAACTGTCGTCGGAGTTGGTGATCAGCTCAACGAGGCTTCTTATGGGGTCGCCTCAGACGACGGATGTGACCAACTGGAGCAAGGCGCGGTCAGTGACTCTGAGACGTCTGGTGACCACTGGTTCAGTTTCCGATGCTGGAAGGGATTCGCTGTGAAGCTGAGTGAGCGCCGAGTCCAATCGTTGTCACATCTGTTCGTTCAATGGTGATGTGAACGGAGTCTATGAAAAATAGTGTTCGTATCAAGCGAACATTCCAATTTGAGTCCATGACCCAAAGCCTGTGGATGAAGCGCATTCTGCAAGTCAGGCTAGTGCAAGAAGAAACGGCATTTACCCGTGTGGATCAAAGCGGCTGCGTTTGGGCTCTTCTGAGACAGAATGAGTGTCGGGTGGCCTTTGGGCGAGGGAACGGAGAACAGTTGGGGCCGCAAGAGTTACGAGGAAGCCCCGTGAATATTCCGGGACTTCCCTTGAGAAGGAAAGAGAAACCATCAGTCTTCTACGGATGGATAATCGTGGCGGCGTCCTTCTCAGCCATGACTGTTCATGGCTTCGCGGGATCTTTCGGCCTGTTCTACAGGCCTTTGATGGATCAGTTTGGGTGGACGGTAGCGGAGGTGGCTCTGGCGTCTTCAACCTCCTCCGTAACATACATGTTGTCCGTTCTGCCAGTTTCCTTGACATACAAGAGGCTCAACCTCAAGCTGATCATATTGTTGGGCGGCCTCCTCATGGGCTCCGGCCTAGCCCTCTCTAGCCAAGTGAGTACGCTCGGGCAGCTGTGCTTCTTCTACGGGGTTGTGATGGGGATTGGCTCAAGCACTATCTGGGTTCCTTTTACCTCAACCATCATGAAGTGGTTTACGAGGAAGAGGGGAGTTGCCATGGGAATAGCCCTTTCGGGCAGCGGCTTCGGTTCCCTATGCATTTCACCGCTCGTGGCACATATCATTGCGATTTATGGTTGGAGAACTGCGTTCCTAGTTGCGGGCACATCAACATTCATCGTCATGCTTTCCGCTGCAGTCCTGATGAAAAGTAGTCCAAAAGAGATGGGTTTGAAGCCCTATGGTGAAGGCCTAGGCCAAGAGCCAAAGACCGATGAAAGAAGGCCTGTGGAGGTGGCTCGTGATTTTACTCTCCGAAAGGCGATTGGGAGAGTGGAGTTCTGGCTGGTTTACATTCTGTGGGCTTTGAGCATGATCATGGCCTCCGTGTACAATCAGCAAATCGTCCTTTTCGCGGACACATTGGGGGTTTCTGCAATAGCTGCGTCCGTAGCGCTCGGAATGATCGGGTTCAGCAGCATCCTTGGCAGACTGACAGTCGGGTTTCTGCTCGACAGAATCGGTTTGAAACGAGCGCTCACCCTCTCTTACGCGATCAACCTGCTCTCGGCCATTCTTCTTATGTTCGCCAAGAACGAGTATTCGCTTTATGTGTTTGCTTTCATCTTCGGCCTCTCACTTGGGGGCCGGATCACACTGGAGGTTCCCTTGGCCACAGGTCTCTTTGGATTAGCGAACCTCGGAGCCATACTAGGGTTTTTCGAGACCGCTTTTGGCATTGGAGGAGTCATCGGTCCGTACCTTGCGGGTTACGTGTTCGATTTAACGGGCCGATATTATGAGCTGTTTCTCTTCTGCGCGCTTCTCTCGACACTCTTGCTTGCCATCACAGTCCTTCTCAAGCCAGCAAGGACAAGAGCCCGACGATAGATGAATGACGATCAAACCTTTTGGCCGGAAGGTCGTGAGAACCCACAAACATGGAAAGGCCTGTCATCGAACATGCACTGCATAGCGGTTCTAGGAAGTCACAGGTCGTCTTGCGCAGATTCTGACCTGCACATGTGGGAACTCCAATAGGCAGATACTTGGCCATCGTTGCTTTGTACGTAGGCCAGCTTGCTGCTCCTTCTCAGTTTGGGTCGCCTG
>Ga0315277_10010861_pt1 | contig 11513 bp, 15 predicted proteins | sample YL17G05_15_MG_FD_203695 | JGI IMG/M metagenome (GOLD analysis project Ga0315277, IMG submission 203695) | Sediment microbial communities from Yellowstone Lake, YNP, Wyoming, USA - YL17G05_15 | ecosystem: Environmental > Aquatic > Freshwater > Lake > Sediment | place: USA: Wyoming | collected...
GCACGCTCGACCGGATGGCCGAGCGCATCGAGACGCTGCTGGCCGCCGAGCGCCGGTTGTTGCTGGACATCTCGCACGAGTTGCGCTCGCCCCTGGCGCGGCTGAGCGTGGCCGTCGAGCTGGCGCGTTCCGGCGAGAACCTCGACGCGGCGCTGGATCGCATCCGGCGGGAAGCCGATCGTCTGAACACGCTGGTGAGCGGACTGCTTCAGGTCACGCGGGCCGAGGGCGACCCTTCGACGATGCGGATGGAACCGCTGCGGCTCGACGAACTGGTCGCCGTGATCGTCGCGGACTGCTCGATCGAAGCCCAGGCGCGCGGCTGCGGGCTGGCGCTGGCCGCCGGCCACCCGGTCGAGGTTCGTGGAGACGCCGAATTGCTCCGGCGCGCGGTCGAGAACGTCATTCGCAACGCGATCCGCTATGCGCCCGAAGCGACCACCGTGGACGTCGAGGTCGCCGCCCGCGACACGGCCGCGCTGGTGCGCGTTCGCGACCGCGGGCCCGGCGTGCCCGGCGAGACGCTGCCGCGCCTGTTCGACGCCTTCTACCGGGTGGACGCCGACCGCAATCGGTCCAGCGGCGGCTTGGGTCTCGGGCTGGCCATCGCGCGCCGGTCGGTCCAATTGCATCGCGGCGCGATTCGCGCGCGAAACGCCGCGCCGGGACTGGAAGTCGAGATCGAGCTGCCGGCGGGCTGAAGCTACAACGCCCGCTGCGAACCGTCGATCTTCTGCCCGCTCACGATCGCCGACATTCGCCCGAACTCGTATCCGACTTCGCCCATGGTGAACAGCGCCTTCAGCGCGCGCCCGATCGCGCCGAACGTGATTGCCATGCGGAGCTTGATTCCGGCGACGGCGCCGAAGTGCTTGCGGGCGAATGTGGCCACGGCCAGAGCGTGGTCCGCAGACAGGGCCGCGCGGGAGGCCGTGTCGAGGGGGAAAGAATCCTCCGGCGGCCGCCGCACCACCAGCACCCGCGGCAGTAGCAACGTCTTCTTCGATGCCCGGCGGATCTGGTAGCCCAACTCAACGTCCAGCAGATGGTGGCCGAAGCGTTCGTCGAAGTAGTTCAGACCCCGGATGAAGAACTTCCGCGCCATTACCGCGCCCCCATCCGCCACCGGCACGCTGATCACCTCTGCTCCCAGATCCAGCGGGACGGCCTGATCGCAAAGCGGGCGCTCCCGCGCCGGCAGCGCCCGGACCACGCTTGCCGGACGGCCTTCCGGATCGACGATCAGCGGACAGACCGCCACGGCATCCGTCTCGGAGTCCAGTCTTGCCGCAAGCTCCGCCACCGTCCGCGGAGCAACCTCGACGTTGGGATCGACCAGCAGCAGGTATTCCGCCTGAGCGGTGCGGATGCCGATGTTCAAGGACTTGGCCATGCCGAAGTGCCGCTCCAACCGCATCATGATCACATTCGGGAACTCGGCGTCCATCCGCGAGCAATCGTCGCGCGAGCCTGCGTCGACGACCACGATCTCCAGCTTTTCGCGCTCGCGCGTGCCCTCCAGCGCCGCCAGGCACCGCCGCAGCGCCACGGCACAGTTGTAGGAGACAATGATGGCCGACACCTTCGGCGTGGATGGTTGTTGCTCGAGGGGTTGGTCCATGTCTGAACTTCAGCATACTAGTTTCGGGGACAGGCTACGTAGCCTCCGATCTCCGGAGCACCGAAGGTGATGAAAATGGCGGCCGGTACAACCGAGCGCGCATGTAGGGGTCGGATGGATCCGACCCGCGGGTCGCATGTATGCGACCCCTACAGCATGCCGCCGGGCGGTGTCCGGGGTTTCGCGGCCTGTGGTCCGGTGCGATTTTCGAGAGTGTCGCTATCCGGGAAGACTAGCCTGTCGCGCAAAATTAAGGAGGAACGCATGCTTGGCCGTTCGATCTGCTTCGTGCTTTTCGCCGCCGGGCTGGCGGGGCAGCCGCTGGCTGTCCGCGGCATTCATCTCAGTGCGCCAGGAGCCGATGAAGTCCCCCTGGCCGTGAAGTTCATCCGCGAGGCGCTGCCGAAAGAGGGCGTGAACCTGCTGGTTCTGGAATTCAACTACCGCTACAAGTACACCCGGCGGCCGGAGGTTGCAGAGCCGGATGGCCTGTCGCGCGACGAGGTCAGGCAACTGGTCGAAGCCTGCCGCGCCGCGGGTGTCCGGCTGATTCCGCAAATCAGTCTGCTGGGGCATCAGTCCTGGGCCAAGAACACGGCGGCGCTGCTGCGCGCGCACGCGGAATTCGACGAGACGCCGGGCTTGTATCCAAACAACGAAGGCATCTACTGCCGCAGCTACTGCCCGCTGCACCCGAAGGTGCACGAGGTGGTCTTCGACCTGATCGACGAGCTGGCGGAAGCCTGCGAAGCGGACGCCTTCCACGCCGGCATGGACGAGGTGTTCCTGCTCGGCGAGGACGCCTGCCCGCGCTGCCAGGGCAAGAGCAAAGCGGACTTGTTCGCGCGGGAAGTGCGCACGCTGCGGGACCACCTGGCGGAATCGAAACGCGCGTTGTGGATCTGGGGCGACCGGTTCCTGGACGGCGAAACCACCGGCATCGGCAAGTGGGAGGCGAGCCTCAACGACACGGCCGGCGCGCTGCGCCTGGCGCCCAACGACGTCGTGATCTGCGACTGGCACTACGAGGCGGCGCACCCCACCGCCTCCCACTTCGCGCTGGAAGGCTTTCCGGTCGTCTCCGCGCCGTGGCGCAGGGCGTCGGTGGCGTTGCGGCAGCTCGACCAAATTCGCGCCGTGAAACTCAGCGCCAGCCCCAATGTGGCCGGCCGCATGCTCGGCATGTTACAGACCACCTGGTGCGGCTTTGGACGGTTTGCGAAAGGCTATTTCGGCCAGGACACCACCGACACGCGGGTGATGGAAGCGGTGAACTGTTTCCGGGAACTGTTTCGCGAATTGCGCCGGGCGCCTTAGAACAACCGCTCCTGCTTCTTGAGCGTGCCGAAGCTTCCGATGTTGGCGATGGCGAAGGCCACGCGGAACTGGTTCTCGTTGCGCGTGCCGAAGCCGAACCGGCGGTACTGAACGCTGAGGCCGCAGCAGTCCGTGTTGTAGTTGACCTGGGTGGTGGCGTACTGCATGGTGCCGACGCGGAAATCGTAGATTGCGCTGAAGGCGGCGCCCCAACCGCGCTGGCTTGGCCGTCCGAGGCCCAGAACCCCGCGGAACTGGTTGGCGCTGGGCGTAAGGAGCGAGGACGATCGCACCAGGTTGTGGCCCAGCGAGACGAAGTAGTTCGAGAACCGCGCGTCGCCGGTCAGTCCGCTGTTCACGAAACCGCGTCGCAAAGGGTCGTAGTCGGCGCGCCACTCGACGCCAACACCGGGCGTCGGACTCAGCCGAAAAGCCGAAACGACGGGCGAGTAGTTCCGCGGCCCGTCCAGGAAAGCGTAGCCGGTCATCTGCGCCGAGCTCAGCACCACGTTGCGCTGCCCATCCACGACCGCGCCGCCGAAGGTCGGGTCGAAATAGCGGCGCTGCCACACCTGCCAGCTCAGCACCTCGTTCACCTGTCCGTCTTTCATTCGGGCAAACAGGCGGTTGACCACGGTCAACTCGAGCTCGCGCGTGTTGGCGAGCAGCTCGGTCTCGTCAAAGCGCACCAGCCTCTCGAAGTCCTGGACGCCGCGGACATCGCGGTATGAGACGCGCGGTTCAATCACGTGCTTCAGCCGCTCCCCCATCCAGCCGGGCGCCGCGAACGTCCGCGCCAGCGACGGCAGGATCAGGTCGAGGGAAAACTCACGGGTGCTGCGCAGGATGTTGCCGCCAGCGACGCGCTCGCCCGCGTAGCTCGACCCGTAGTAGGTTTCCCGCACCGAAAACGCCGGCACCAGGTGGATGTCCTTCCAGCGCAGGGCGGTCATCACGCGCGGCGCAAAGTCGAGGCGCTCGACGAACTGCCGGGTCTGAAACAGCGGCTGGTTCCGCCGCATCAAGCCGGCCGCCGACTCGAGCGACACCCATATCGGCAGCACCCGCCCGCTCACCTGCCGGTCGCGGCTCCGGAACTCGATCTCCGGCAGGCGGCGAATCACGATCTTGTCTCCCGGTTCCGTGCTCAGGAAGACCTCGTTCCTTCCGAAGACGGCATTGAAGTCGTACCACGACCAGTGTTTGGTGACGAAGCCGATGGAGTGCACTTCGGAGAAGATGGCTTCATAGAACGACTCGGTGAACGCTTGGCGGAAGAGGAAGGAACTGAGGTAGTTCACTTCTCCCCGCGCATAGAACCCGCGGCCCAGGTCCGACCGCCCTTCGAAGGAGACCAGGAAGCCTCCTTCCTTGCGGCGCTCGCCGTTGTCGAGCTTCAGGCCGCGGTCGTTCACGCCGTAAAGAATGAAGTTGAAGTCGGAGCGGGCGCGCGGCTTGCCACGGAGGTCGACGTGATGGGCGACGCCGCGCTGCGTGAAGTATTGGGCGCGGTAGGTGGCGTCGTAACTGCGGTTGATCGCCCAGTAGTAGCCGGCTCCGACCATCTTGCCGCGGCGCGAGCTGTTGCCGATGTTGGGCGTCAGGAAGCCGCTCTTGCGCGGCTCGTCCTCGAGGGATTTGTAAAAGAAGGGCGCGTAGAAAAGCGGGATCTTCCGGAGCCGGAAGATCGCGTTGCGCGCAATCGCGCGCTCGTGCGGAACGATGTCGAAAAGCGGGCCCTTGAGCACCCACGTCGGACGCGGCAGTTTGCAGTTGGTGATGAAGCCGTCGTGCAGGATGTAACGGTTCCGAATGCGCTCGGCCCAGCGGCCCTCGAAGCTGAACGGATTGCCGCTTGCCAGCACGCCCGCCCGGGGCTGGATCTTCGCCGGCGCCACGCCGCGAAGGTTGTAATACTTGGCCGTATCTTCGGCCATGTTGTACTCGACACGGTCGGCGCGGATCTCCTCGCCGCCGGCCAGGTGCTGAAAAACGACGCTGCCGCGCGCTTCGGCGTACCCGGTTTCCTCGTTGTAATCGATCTCGTCGGCCTGAAGCGCCATCTCGGCCGTTTCGACGCGCGCCATCCCCCGCAGCCGTCTCCAAGGGCCATCCGCCTCTTGCGAGCGCGCGCTGATCTCAATCTCGTCGCGCCCGAGAACCAGGGTCCGCTGCGTCGCCGGTTTTGCGGGCGCCTCGCGCGGCGCGGGGGGCGGCGCGGGTTTTGGGCGGGTCAGGTTCGGCGAAGGGCGGAGTTGCGCGAGAACTCCGCCGCCGACTGCGGCCCAGACGAAAGCCAGAGCGAATATAAGGCGAAACGCCAGCAATTTTCGTGCCCGCCCAGCCCAAACGCGGAAAACTTCGTGACAAATCCTACTAAATATGTTACGAAGATTGGGAAGGGTTCGACGCACGCGCTGGCGATACGGTTCCAACCGAAAACCGTAGCACGGTTGAGCGGACGTCGCAAGGCGCACGGTGAGCGGGGTCTCAAGATCTGTGACATGCCGTTACTGTGAGACGGTCAACGCGGACGGCTGGACGCGCTGCCGCAAGTGCGACGCTCCGTTGGGAGCGCCGGTTATCCAGCCGCGCTCTTCCCGGCGCCGCGCCGCTGCCACTGCGCCGCTGGCGGAGATGCCGACGCGTTCGCCGCAATCCGATCCGGGCCAGGCCACTCCCGCGCAGCCGGTTCACCCGCGGCCGGCTTATCAGCAGAGCCTGTTCCGGGGGGAAGAGACCGCGAAAGTGGTTTCGATTCGGCCCGGCGCGGAAAGCCGCCCTCGCGCGGGCCGGGGATCGGGACATCGCGCCACGGTGTCCGGCGCGCCTCGCTACCGGCAGCAGGAACTGAGACTGGCGGACACGGCGGCCGCCGCCCGGCTGCATGTCGGGGAAGGGGTTGTCTCCTGCAATGCTCCGGTGGCGGGCGTAACGCACCGCGTGCTGGCGTTCGCGGCCGATCTCGCGCTGGTGGCGATAGCTTCGGGCGGGGTGTTCCTGGGCCTCGTTTTCTGGGGCGGCGTTCCCCTGGCCGGAAAGCAGGGGATGCTCTTCGGCGCTGCGGGATTCCTTCTGGTCTGGGTGCTGTACCAGTTGCTGTGGTGCGCGGCCAACCTCGATTCGCCCGGCATGAACTGGGCGCGGCTGCGCCTTCTGGACTTCAGCGGCTTCCGGCCCGCGCGCCGGCAGCGGTTCATCCGCCTGGCGGTCTTCTGCCTGGGAACTCTCGCCGTCGGCCTGGGCCAGGCCTGGGCCCTGGTGGATGAGGAAGGTCTCACCTGGCAGGATCACGTCTCGGAAACCTTCCCCACGCCGTATTAGCCGCCGGCTGCGTTACACTGAGGAATTCATGTCGACGCGCCGGTTTGTCGCCTTCCTGCTCGGCGTCTGGCTGGGTGGGAGCCTCTTCATGTACCTTATCGCTACCCACAATCTGGAGTCGGCGGACCAGGTGCTTAGCTCGCCTCCGCCGGCCGCCGCCAAGATCATCGACTCCGTGGGATCCGATTCGGCCCGTCTGTTGTTGCGGCATCAGGCGTCGGAGTTGAACCGAACCTTCTTCGAGTATTGGGGAGTGGCGCAGTTGATCGTCGGCGGAGCGGTGTTCGGGATGCTGCTGTTCGCCACGCGGGAAGGCAAGTGGCCCGTGGTTACCGCTTTGGTCATGCTCGTGGTTGTCGCGGTGATGCGCTTCATTCTGACACCCGACCTGGTGAATTTCGGCCGTCAACTGGATTTCATGGCGCAAGAGACGGGAACAGTCGAGTACGCACGGTTTTGGGGGGTCCACCGGGCCTATGCCATCGCGGAGTTGGTCAAGAGCGGCCTGGGATTGGCGCTCTTAGGGCTGCTGCTTTTCAGGGTTCAGCGGAAACGGCGCTCCGTCCATAAGCTCCACGCGGTCGATGACGCCGATGACCGCCACATCGATCGGTGAGTTCGGCCGCCCGACGCTGGTCATCGCGCTGTAGCCTTCCGTCGCCACCAGAACCAGGTCCCCGACGCCGGCATCGACCGCGTCCATGGCCACCAGCGCGTCGCCGCGATTCGAGCCGTCCAGATGGAGGGGTTGAACGAGCAGGATCTTCTGACCCTCGTGGCTCGAGTGCTTCCGGGTCGAGACGATTTCGCCGATCACGCGGGAGATGAGCACGGCTAGCCTCGCTTGACCCGCAGTTCGTCGACGATGCCGACGATGGTTAAGTCGGTCGTCACTTCATCCGGCAGGAAAGCGAACATGGACTCCCACCCCCGGCACCAGTAGACCAGTTCCCCCGCGCCGGCGCCGGTCGCGTCGGTGCAAATCACCCGCTTGCCGGTGGCCTCGAGTTCCGGAGTGAGCGGCTGAACGATCAGCAGACGCTGCCCTTCGAGATTGGATTGCTTGACGGTGGCCCAAACGCGGCCTACCACCCGGCCAAGGAACATCGCGGCCTACTTTGGGCTCTCGCCCAGGTCGATGCCGAGGCTGTCGACGATGCCGATGATGGACGTGTCAACGGGACGGTCCTTACAGCCTTCCGCCATGCGCGCGGAGCTGCCTGAAACCGCGATCACCCTCTCGCGGAAGCCGGCGCCGACGGTGTCGACGGCGACCACGTAGCCGGCTTCATCCTTCCCTTCCGGCGAGACCGGCTTCAGGATGAGCAGCTTCTTCCCTTCCAGGCGGGGATCCTTGCGGGTCGCCACCACCGTCCCCACGACACGGGCCAAAATCATAGCCGTCCGATCAAAGGGAGACCGGGGCGCGGGCTGTGGTCCGCGGCCCGAAAACCCGAGCTTACTTCAGGTTCTGCGTCTTGCCGATCGGCAGGACGTCTTCCAGGCTCTGGTGCGGGCGCGGGATCACGTGCACCGCAATCAACTCGCCCACCCGGCGCGCGGCGGCGGCGCCGGCGTCGGTGGCGGCGCGAACCGCGGCCACGTCGCCGCGCACCATCGCCGTCACATATCCGGAGCCAATCTTCTCCCAGCCCACCAGGCTCACCTTCGCCGACTTCACCATCGCGTCGGCGGCCTCAATCAAGGCCACCAGGCCGCGCGTTTCGATCATTCCTAACGCTTCACCCATCGATCCTCCAACGCAAATCCGGTTCCGGCTTTCCGGGCGCGCCACCGGCGTCTTCCCGCCGGGCGCCTTCCCTCACCATCTTACGCGATTCCTCGCTCCCGCAACGCCTGGTCCACCAGCGCGATCAATTCTTCGCGCGTCACCACGAACCTTTCGCCCTCGCCCAGGTCTTCGGCCGCCAGCGGGCAACCCGGTATCGCTCCCGCCCGGGCTTTGACACCGTAGCGGGTGCGGGAGTCGATCAGCTTTTCGACCTCCGCTCTCGGCAATACCTGTGCGCCGCCAACCAGTTCCGCCACCAGCGCAATCCGCGCGTAGTGCTCGACGGTCTCCATGCGGAAATACGCCTTCCAGACGTCCTCACCGTAGCAGACGGCGCCGTGATTGGCCATCAGCAGCGCGTCGTAGCGGGGCACGATCGACTTCATCGGCTCCAGCAGTTCCGGCGTTCCAGGCAGGCCGTAATCGGCCAGCGGGACACAGCCCAGGCCGATAATCACTTCCGGAAGCAGCGCCAGGTTGAGCGGCTTGCCGGCCGCGGCAAAACCGGTGGCCACCGGCGGGTGCGCGTGCACCACCCCGCGTATGTCGGGCCGGATGCCGTACACCAGCAGGTGCATGGCGATTTCCGAAGTCCGCTCCTTGGCGCCCTGCAGCTTGTCGCCCTGCATGTCGCAGACGATGAGATCGTCGGGATGCATCATGCCTTTGCAGACGCCGGTCGGAGTGCAAAGCACCCGGTCCTGGTCCATGCGAATGGAGATGTTCCCGTCGTTGGCCGCCACCCATCCCTTTTGGAAGACGAGCCGCCCCACCTCGACGATATCCTGCCGGAGTTCCTTTTCCGTCTTGATCATCCGAAGCCTCGATTGTATCAAAGCCGGACCGCTGGAAACTCAAACCCGGCGGGAGCGGCAGGGTCCGGGGCGGCGCCCGCGATGCCGCGCCCGGACTATAATACAAGTACGCGCGCCCGTAGCTCAGCCGGATAGAGCGACTGGCTTCGAACCAGTAGGCCGGGGGTTCGAGTCCCTCCGGGCGCGCCAGAAACTCGCAGAGAGGAACAAGACTCCGGCCGCCGTGCGCCTCGAAGTTGCGTGCGTCGATGCCCTATACCCGTCAGTTCAAGCCCGGAAACGAAACCGGGTCACTGCCGCGAATCAGAGCAGCTCGACGAATTGGTCCACCGGCATTCCCGACGCGCGGATCAGGGCGCGCAGCGTGCCTGGGGCCAGTTCACGATGCTGCGGTACAGATAGGCTCGCCGGATGTCCTGGCTTGATCAGAATGACGTGACTTCCGTGCTGGCGGTCTTTGACCTAGCCCGCCTTCTGGAAAACTCTCACGGCCCGCTCCCCCGAAACGGAGGGCAGAGACGCCATTCAGGCAGGAACCTCGATTTCGCGGACTTCAATGGCCGGCGCCATCCCGTGAGCCGCTCGTGTCGCCAGGCAACCGGCGATCGCTTCGCGGATATTGTCGAGAGCCTCGGCTTCCGTCCGTCCCTGGGAGACGCAGCCTGGAATCGCCGGGCACTCGGCTATGAGCATGCCGGTTTCATCGGGCTCCAGAGTCGCGAGAAGCTTCATACTTGAATCTTATCGGGGTTGTGGCCTTAACGCCAACATCCTGCTCATGCGGCCACGGAAAACCGCAACCTGTCCGTTTCGGCCGGCACCTCTCCGTGCTCGATTTCTTCTGCGATCACGCGGAGCGCGAGCACCTTGGCCTTCACCGTCGCTTCTTCGGGGGTTACGCCGTACACCGTCACGCCTGGCAGTCCGGAAATGTCGGCAATCCAGCGACCGTCCGTTTCGCGCAGCAACCGGATCGTGAGTTGCATATGCCTCATCTTACCACCTGCCCCGCCGGATCACTGCACCTTGACTCCGGCGATTGAGTCTCAGACATCGGCCGCGCGTGCGAGCAGAGCCGTGCTGGAAAGTCCCCGGCCGGGCGCCTTCACCAGGGGCTGCTAAGGATTCTGGTTCTTCAGCCAGTTGTCGTGGGAGTGTTTCCGCGGTCCGGTGTAGTCGATGGTGTCGAAGAAGGCGGCGTTGCCCAGCGCCCTCGGATCGCCTTCCTCGCGCAGCCAGAACTTTCTGAGTTGCTCCGATGTTGCCACCACCGTCTTTTCCTGTTTCCGTCAGGCTCGGTTTAGGCAGCGGTCCGTGGCAGGACTTCCATCTCAATCCGCGCCTGAGTCTCTTGCCTGGCGACCTCGAGGTCGTAGGCGATCTGAAGATTCAACCAATGCCGCGGCGACGTACCGAAATACCGGGCCAGACGCATCGCGGTGTCCACCGTAATAGCCCTTTTTCCGTTGACGATGGCGCTGATCCTGTTCATCGGGACCCGGAGGGCGCGGGCCAGTTCGTTCAGGCTGACCCCAATCTCTTTGAGTTCGTCCCGGAGTAGCTCGCCCGGGTGGACGGGCGGCAATTTCCTTCTCTGCGCCATAATTCTCCTTTCCTAGTGGTAGTGCACGATCTCGACATCATGCGCTTCCCCCTCCCGCCATGAAAAGCGAATCCGCCAGCGGTCATTGATCCGAATGCTGTGCTGGCCGGCCCGGCCGCTCTTCAGCGCCTCCAACCGGTTGCCCCGAATGGCCCCCAGATCGGTGAGGCTCGTGGCTGCAGCCAGCCAGAGCAGCCGCTTGCGCGCCTGCTCTTCGATCCCACGAAATCTCCGGCCGCCATATCCTTCGTGGATCGCCTTGGCTTCCTGGCATCGGAACGAGCGAATCATGCACGTCAAACATACTACGTGCGGCGTACTGAGTCAACCCTGCGGCGCGCCGAAGCCATAGCTGTTTTGCAGGACGGGCGGGTTAACATAATTGAACAAGCCGGACAAGGAGGGGCCATTAAATTGCTAACATATTCTTGAGGTGACGGAAATGTACAGGCAGGTCCTTTTGGTGGTGGCGGGGTGGGCGGCAATTGCCGGATCTGTTCACGCGCAAACCTTTGAGCGCACAGCGTCGTTTCTGGGCGGGGGATCTCCCGGCCGTGGAAAATGCACGATCGAGGTCGTGGTGGATACGGCCGCCGACGTCGAAATTCGCGGCAATCGTGCCATTCTGCGTAATATTGCCGGGCAGCCGCCGCAATGGCGCCGGTTCGAATGCACCGAACCGTTGCCTCCGAACCCGGCGGGGTTTCGATTTCAAGGAATTGACGGCCGCGGAAGGCAGAACTTGGTTCGCGCTCCCCAAAATGGCGGGGCGGCGGTCATCCGAATTGAAGATACGGCCGGCGGTTCGGAAGGGTATACCTTCGACATCATGTGGGGAGGTGGATATGCGCAAGAGCCGGGCCGTAACGACCGGGGCGGCGGGCGCTTCGGCGCCGGACCCGGGCGGCGATTCACCACGGAGCAGGCAGTTCAGGTCTGCGAGTCCTCCATTCGGCAACAGGCCGAGCAACGCTTCCGCACCTCCAATATCAATTTCAGAAGAACTACCTTGGATGACAATCCGGGTCGCCAGGATTGGGT
>Ga0315277_10010863_pt1 | contig 11511 bp, 6 predicted proteins | sample YL17G05_15_MG_FD_203695 | JGI IMG/M metagenome (GOLD analysis project Ga0315277, IMG submission 203695) | Sediment microbial communities from Yellowstone Lake, YNP, Wyoming, USA - YL17G05_15 | ecosystem: Environmental > Aquatic > Freshwater > Lake > Sediment | place: USA: Wyoming | collected...
ACCGCAGACGAATTTTGCCGAAGCCTTCAAGTCCTTTGCCGTGTCGGTCGCGTGCAAGGAAAGTTCCTTCACGGGCAAGACGATATGGGTGCCCGATTACTGGAAAAACTTTCTCGAATGATCCTTTCTTTTTTCCAATTGTAATAGCCATATTTCATGACTTTTACAAGTAAGACCCAATCTTTTTTGCGATTTCATTGAACGTCCGCACGTTCTCGATCGGCATAGTGGCATTGACAACCGACGATGGCCCGATCATAAAGTGGCGGTTCTCCTTCAATGCATTCATCAAGCCTCGCACGTGGGCCTCGATTTCCGGTCGTTTGCCGAACGGTAAGACCGAGTTCATGTCACCGAAGCCGATGACGGCGAAATCGGGAAAATGCTCGTTGATATAATGCGGGTCGCATCCCCCTTCCCAGCCTTGCAGGCCGCGGAACCCGACTTTCTGGAAGGATGGCACCATGCTGGTGATATCGCCGTCCGTGTGGACGAGCGGCAGGATGCCCGCGTCGATTACCATGCTGAGGATGTCCTTGTAATAGGGAGCGAAGTCAGCGTCGAACCGCTCGGGCGGGATCATGGGACGGCCCTTGTAGGCGATGTCGTCGGCGATGAAAATGGCGCCGGCGCGCTTGCCCGTGGCGGCGATCATACCTTCCAGGTCTTTTTTCAAGAACTCAGCCCGGAACTTGATCAATTCCTGATACAACCGGGTATGCTTGAGAAAATGCCGCGAGAACTCCCGGAAGCCCATGGCCATCCAGACCCGGCTGAAGATGCCGCCAAACTTCGGCACCTGGAACAATCTCGGTGCCGTCGACTCGGCGTAATCCATAACTTTTGCGATGCCAACGTGACTGTCAATAACACGCGTGTTTTCCCGCAACCGGTCGAGAATCTCCATGGACGTGATGCATCCCTTCTGGTAATATTTCGTGCCGGGATACGACACGCGGCCTTCATCATCGACCTTCTGTACGTGCCCATCCTCGTCACGGATCTCGATTGACTGGCAAATCATCGTTGACGGGACATATCCAAATACGCCATCGAACCCGAGCACGAGAGCTGCATCGAGCCAAGGGCTGAGAAGCAATTCACCCTGGAAATCGGAAAACAACGCGTCCTCGTTCGCTTGAATGAAATCCGGGTTCACGGCTTGCACGAAGGTTGGCACGCGGTCGAGGCATGCCCGTGCATCGTCGTCGAACACGGCCATGAAACGTTCCCGTGCATTCATTGTCTCATTCTCTAGTATTGGTTGCAGGATCCATGTTCATTGAAAGATAATATTCGATTGCAGCTAAACTATTTCCCGTGGACATCCCTGTATCAACTTGGCCTTCCTTGTCAGGGCCCCAATGTTTCCCGCTATATTGTTCTATTGCATGAACGATAGCTCCATGCCATGGCTCGCTTGGTTGGTTCAGCTGGTAACTCGCAATACAATGGAGCATTTCATCCACCATTTGCAAGTAAAATTCATCGCCGGTTGATTTCCATAAAATGAGCATTGGCTCAATTCCTTTTGCGGTTCCGCCTGGAAATATCAGCGGAAAATCTGGCATCCGACATACCTGCCCACCTCGTGTTATGGAGGAATAAGGCTTGGGTAAATCATAAAAATAGATCCAGCTACATGCATAAGCAATCACTTTTTTACAGAGGGCAAGAGCATGCTGGTTCTGCGTGATCTTGTAAAGATCAGTCAATCCCTCCAATACATAGAAAGCACTTTCGCCATCGGTTAACTCGAATTTAGCGTCCATTCCATCGATCATAGAATTGTAATATTCAAATTTGTTGATTTCGGCAGAAAGAAAATCCATCAATCGTAAACCTTTCTCGATAAAGGAGGGATTCTTCGTGGCTGTGCCGAAAAGAACCCATAATCCACACACTACAGCGCGTGCAGAGATGCGATGGCTTTTTCGGTTCATCTCTTGATTATTTTCATCCAGTATGTCAGGGATATCGCCGTTGCTTTTTTGTTGCTCTGCAAAATAATTGGCGATATCTCTTGCAACGTTGAACCATTTTGCTCGAATCTCTGGACATGGATAATCCTTCTCTGCAAGATAGAGTTTAAGCAATTGATTTCCCGTATGGCCTAGTGAGTGTGACCAGATCAGCGGTCTACCTGAAAAATCACCAAAATGCTTTCCATTGTATCGATCATAATAGGGTTGATTTCCAATGCCCCTTCGCTTGAAGGATTCCATATTTTTCGTGATGGAATTAACGTAGGATAATAAGCTCGTGTTTTTGGTCCTTTGCCAGTTCCGTACCAGACCTACGCACAGTTCCACCGCATTGCCCTCGCCCCATCCAAAATCAAAAAAATGTTCTTTCCTGGGCATACCTCTCTGCGTATGAGTCCACATGTTTCGAAACCAACCTTTTTTCCACCCCAATGCATTTCGAGCCCATAACTTGCACCTTGGATAATAATTGGCTATTCCATTTGCCACTTGCTCGAAATTGACGGGCCCTTGAGGAAATTGAAACGTCAGCTTCGCGACTTTTTTTATCGCCTCAAGAAGTGGTTCGGATTCTTGAGACAAAAAGGCGAAGCCAATCGTTTCGGTGAGAGTTAGTTCGGTTCCTTGGGGAAATGCTGCTTTTCCGGGCTTTTCTGGCTCTTCATAGAATTTTTGATCTTGTTTTGCAGTATCCGGATAATAGATTCCGAGCATAGCTGGTGAATCTTTCGTGCCCGCTTTGAAGTCGATCGTCCCTCGCGAATTTGCTGGATCCACGCCATATATTGCCACCCAATCCCTCGCATGCCAAACGTGAAAAGGGAATGGTAACGCCCACGAAATATCCGATCGAATGCCCTCTAAATCGTGCAAGGGGGCTTCGTAAGCATGTAATGAATAAGTATAACGCGTGTTCTCATCAGCAGGAACCGTGAAACCGGGATGAATGGCTGCATCACACTGTTGATGAAAACGATACGTTTGAGCTCGTTGAAGCTGCGGAAAATGAGAATTAAGCGTGATAATTTCTCTGGCACTCCAAGTTTGTGATTCACAAGATAATCCAAGTCGTGTCATCTTTGTATCTGCTGATAGTACTTGGAATTTCTGTGCATTCTTGTGATCGATCGAGGTAGCGAATTCATTTCCATTTATCCCCAACAAAATAGGATGCCATTGGTTCTGGAGGTTAATCTCTATCGAATCTAAATAAAACTCGTCACTTGATGACGTGCTGAGTTTTTTCACGTTAACTCGTAGATTTCCGCAATCGAATCCGGCCATGAAACGTTCCTTGGCATTCAAGTTATTGTATACCTCTTGTCATGCAAGGATTCCACGCTGCTGTTTATTAAATCTCGGGGCAAAAATAAAAATGAAAAATTATGATTCAAACACGATTTACCCACGATGAGCTCTTCAACTTAGGACCCCAGCGCGTGTACAAGGACAAGTACCTCGGCCAGATATCTTTTCCTCTCGGCGGAATTGGAACGGGTTCCATTAGTATGAGCGGTCGCGGCACGCTCCAGGATTTCGAGTTCAATCGGCCAAATATGGGAAGTAAGTATCCCCGGACGTTTGCCATGCTGCGCGTCAAGCAAGAAGGAAAGGACCCGGTTTGCCGCGTGCTCGAAGGCCCCGTGCCTCGCCCGTACACGCTTGTCGACGGCGGCGCCTTCCACGCGAATGGCGAAGGGTTCCCGCACATGGACAGCTGCGAGTTCCGTGGCGAGTACCCGTTCGCGTGGATAGAATTCACCAGCGCCGCGATTCCGGCAAAAATGGTGCTGGAAGCTTATAATCCATTTATCCCCAGCGATCCCGATGCTTCCAGCATTCCCGCGGCAATCTTGAAATATCACGTGACGAACACGAGCAAATCCACGATGGACGTTTCCATCGCCTGGTCAATGCTCAACATCGCCGGCATCACGCCTGAAGACTCGCTGAAAATGCAGTTCATCAACTGGTACCAGCCGAAAGGCCAGTTTCTCAACAACGTGCTGGAGGACAAGCAAGTCCGCGGCGTGATTTTCGGCAACGCTGCCTGGCCAGAGAACCATGCGCAATTCGGGTCGTGCGCACTTGTCACGCCGGATACCGACGTGTCGATCACGCCGGCCTGGAAGCGCATCGCCTGGTTCAACGCGCACTACGCCCTCTGGAACGGGTTCAAGCAAACGGGAAAGCTGGAAAAGTATGACAGCGTGATCTCCAGCACGCCCGAGCCCGGCGCCATCGCGGTTCGAAAAATCATCAAGCCCGGGGAAACGCAAGCATTCACGTTCTACATCACGTGGTATTTTCCGAACTTCGTGAAGTATTGGCAAGGAGGCATCGACCCGGAAAAGCAAGACGGGAAGCCGCGGTGGAAAAACCACTACGCGACGCGCTTCGATGACGCATTCGACGTCGCGAGCAGGCTTGCCCTTCACGAGGCGGAATACCACGAGAAATCGAAGAAGTTCCACGACGCACTGTTCGGCTCCACGCTGCCACCGCACGTGATCGATGCCATCGCGGCCAACATGGCGATCCTCAAGACTGCCACGTGCCTGCGGCTCGAGGACGGCACCTTCTACGGCTTCGAGGGCTGCAACTGCTCCACCGGCTGCTGCGAGGGGTCTTGCACGCACGTCTGGGGCTACCAGCAGGCTCTCCCCTTTCTATTCCCGTCGCTCGAACGAGGCATGCACGACGCGAACTACAAGTTCAATTTCATCGTGCCAGAGGTAGGCGCACTGAACTTCCGGATCGCTCTCCCCCTCGGCAACGGATACGTGTGGATTAAACCTTGCGCCGATGGCCAGATGGGCGGCGTCATGCACGTGTACCGCGAATGGAAGCTGTGTGGCGACGACACGTGGCTCAAGAACACGTGGCCATTCGTGAAGCGTGCGCTCGACTTTGCATTCGAGGATTGGGACGAGAAAAAGAATGGATACCTTGACAACTGGCAGCACAATACCTACGACGTCGATTTCCACGGGCCGAACCCAATGCTCACGTGCTACTATCTCGGCGCGCTGCTCGCGGGCGCGGAGATGGCCAAGTTTGCCGGCGACGAGAAATCTGCCACGGAGTATCGAGAGATTCACGACCGTGGAGCCCGCTGGGTTGACGAGCATTTGTGGAACGGGGAATATTACATCCAGCTGCTCGACAATGCTAAGGCGAAAGAGTACCAGGTCGGCCCCGGGTGCCTCATCGACCAGCTTGTCGGCCTCGAGATCGCCCGCATCGCTGGCCTCCCGAATTTCCTCGATCACGACCACGTCGTGACCACGCTCAAGTCCATCTTCAAATATAATTGGAAACCGAATATGAAAATGCATGAGAACGGAGCACGGCTCTACGCCGTTAACGATGAAGCTGCCACGGTGATCTGCACGTGGCCGAAGGGTGGCAGACCTGATGTCATGTTTCCCTATGCCGACGAGGTCATGAATGGCTTCGAGTACCAGTTTGCCGTCCATTGCATCATCGAGGGTCTTTTGGAAGAAGGCTTGACGGTCGTGAAAAGCATCCGCGACCGTTACGACGGGTGGGGGCGCAACCCGTGGGACGAGTTCGAATGCGGTCATCACTACGCGAGGTCGATGGCGTCGTACGGACTGCTCATCGCCCTGTCGGGATTCGAGTTCGACAAGGGACGCGGGTACATCGGGTTCAACCCGCGCATCCATGAATCGGAGTTTCGCTGTTTCTGGTCGCTCGACAACGCGTGGGGCACCTACGCCCAAACGCCTGCTGGTTGCACGATCACGGTGCTGCACGGGAACTTGGAGCTGCGCGAGCTCAAGATCGCGGGCCTTGCAAAAGCAACGGCAGTGAAGATCACCGCGGGCGCCAAGGTCCAGTCCGTTGATGCGACTGCCGAAGGAAGGCTGGTCTTGAAAAATGCAGTTGCCTTGGGCGAGGATCAAGTCCTCGTCATCAAGAAGTGATAGGAAAACAAAGTGCATAGAAGCAATTAACCTTTTTACCAAGTAACCAGTGATCGCGATGCAAGCATTCCAGCTCGACCCCGGCTGTCCCGTGGAGGCATCGCGGGACACGCTGCTAGATGTTTTCAAGGCGTGGCTGGCCGACAGCGCGAGGAAGAACCGGGCAATCCCGTGGAAAGGCGTGCATGACGAGGGAACGTACTTGACCTCGTGGCGCGAATATTACATGCACATCCGGGATCCCGCGGTTGTCGATTATGCCCGTGATATGCTCGGCAAGGCAGATGCGTGGATGAAGGCAAACCTCGTTGACGGCTACAGACCGAAAGCGGAGGTGCATCACGGCGTCGAGCACTACATCATCTTCCTCGCGTGGATCCACGAGCTCGACCCTGATGAGCCGGTCCACGCGCGCCAGCTGCGCGATGCAGCCGCCAATATTCTTTCAGATGTGCCCGGGCGAGCCAGCTGGTATGACCCGGCAACAATAAGGTTTACGAGTACGCACCTGGGATCCCGTGTCGTTAACGTGGACAATGGCGTGAATATCGCGGAGCATCTCAGGATCATCCGCCTTGCCTGGCTCGGCCTCGCCTCGGGTGGAAATCCAGAACTCGCGGCCGTCATCAAGCACTACGCGACGAAATGGGCAACGCAGATCACCGAGTCGAACACGATACCCGTTTACCTCGACGAATTTTCGGAGAAAGACCCCGAGCGACGCGAACGGAACGCGGCGCTGTTCGATCGCGTCGCTGAGAGTTTCGTTGGTGCCCAGCCGAAGGAGATCACCCGCAGCACCCGCTCCGAGATCCACGTGGCCAACGGCACGCCGGACTTGTTCTTAACATTGAACGAGATCACGGGCAAGCGGATTTTCCTCGATGCCGCTGAACGGATCGTGGAACCCATCCTGGACGAACTTCGCGTCCCGCACGCACATCCGATAGGGGAGCTCGCGTGGCGGCTTTACAAGGCAAGGCGGCTACCAGGCATTGCCGATATCGCGGGGCAAATCCGGGACCAGGTTGACGCTATAGATGGAACCGCTCCCATTACGCTCCAATTCAAGGCTGCCACGAGGCAATACCGAAAGAAATATGCGAACACCATCGGGATGCGAAAAGATATGCCTCTCGTGGAAATCAAGGCACGGGGAACCCGGAAGACCATCGAGGTCCCGAGTCCCGCCACTTTTTGCTTACTCTACCGGCTCTTCCACGAGAAAAAACACCTGCAGATGAGCCTGGAATTCGCCAGGGCAGTCCTTCTCGAAGCCCGATCATGCTATCCCGAGGGCCGGGATCACGGCTGCAGCTCGCGCATGGTGCACTCGTTCTGCATCGGCCACGGGCGCAACTGGGGAGCAGGCTACACGTCCACGGCACTGCGTGCCGCGCTGGACGACACGACGTATGGGATAGAATTGCCACGCATCAAGATCTGAAAGAAAAAATGCCAGGATCACGTGGCCTGCATCGTCCATACCGAGATTTGCTTGAAAGCGGAAGCAATTGTGTTGGATGGTCCGGCCACGATGCCAAATTTTCCCGTCGGTGGATGGGGCATAGTAGCGCATTGCAATAGGATGTTGTCGAGGTAGATCTCGATCAAGCCACCGCGGTTGAGAACCCGGAGGTGGCCGGTATGGTTGAACAAGTGGGGACGGGCGACCGCGTCGATTTCCTCGAAGCTGCCATCGAGGGGATCGAGAATCCCCAGGGACAGCGCACCACTTTTTCCTATCAATGCTGCGAAATAGACGTGATCGCCGATAATGGGGAGTTTCACCTCGAAAAAGATGCCGACATGATCGCTTTCTTTTCCGGGGATGGCGATGTCGGATTCGAGCACGATACCTTTCTTGCTATCGATCGCGGTGAGGCAATCTTGCAAATAAAGTTCGCCTCGTTTCGCGGGGCCGTTCCACGTGGGGTTCCAGCCTTTATCCTTCAAACCATCGTTCCGTTCCCAGTACGCGAGGAAAAACGTGCCTGCCTCGTCGATCCACGCTTTCTTGATGGGCGCGACGTGCACGACCCGCTGCATCCCTGCCTTTGAAAAATCTTCGATGGACTGGTGGTTCACGAACAGGCCGTCTGGACCCGGGAAGAATCTGGAATAATAAGTCCAACCGTGGCCGCTCGTGAGTAAATCGTAGTTGCGCTTGACCGCCACGTATGGCCCGGCCGGGTCGCTCGCTTCGAGCAAATACATGCCCCCGCCAGCATTCGGAAACATTGCCCCGATCATGTTATAATATTTGTTCCCCAATTTTTCCACGCCACCGATCTCGATGGAAGATGGCACGGGGTTCGATCCCCAGTCGATATCTGGCGCGGGCAGCGCTCGCCAATGAATGCCATCGTCGGATTCACCGAATCCAATGCCAGCCGGGTGGCTTTTCGGTGTCGCGGTCCAGAAACCGTAGTATCCGCCGGACAGGCGAGGCAGCGGGTTGATCGTGTCCCACCGGCTTTTATCCCCGCGGTTCACGTGGTACCAGCGCTCGTCAGGGCCGAACCGGTGACCGAGCTTCGTCCAGTGCAACAAGTCAGTCGATTCTGCGAAGAAGATATGTTGCTGCCCCGTTTCATTCGGGCCATGCCATTCCGAGTAATTGATGATAAACTTTTTGTCCGCTGCGAAGTTGGTGGATTTCCAGACGTGCCCGGTGCCCATCCAGGTGGCTTTCGGATCCTTTCTCAAAATGATCCCGTGGTCCTTCCAGTGCACCGCTTCGTTCGACACCGCCACGCCGAACGAGTCCCATGGCTGGCCCTCCATGTTTGCAAGGTAGAACAAGTAATATTTCCCGTTCCAGTAATACAGCCAGTTGTCCCAGAGCATCATCGGCTTTTTCGTCTTGAACATCATGGCGGGTTCCTGTATAATGTTGTTATACTCGTGAAGATAACGTGCGTCGCTCTATTGCATGGTCGGGTCGTCATCGGACACGTGCATAACTTGGATCTCTTCAAGGTTAGGGCCAGAAACCGTTATCTTTCGAAACGCACCGAAACGCTGGTTCTCGTCCAATCGCCTGAGCCCCAACGAGGGTGTTTGAAGGATGAACGGCCGGTTTTTCTGGATGAACTCGGCATTATTAGTGCTCGTGTAATCATCCCAGAATATCTTGAAGGCACCATCAAGAGCGGAGTGTGGTTTTTCAACATGTTCGCCGCTTATTTTGCCATCGCCGGAGGAAAGGCGAAATTCCCGCAATAAATGCGTGTGCCCCATCAAGGCAATCAACCGGAACCGGGAGATGAGGGCGAGGATCTGGGTCATGCCTTTGGATATCGTGCCATTGTCGATGCTGAGCACCGGGATGATATCGTGGTCCTTGATCCCATGTAAGTCAAGATTGGATTCCTTGTAGTATTCTGGCTCGATCCATTTTTTCGGGAGGAATTTTCGGAATATCGAGAGATACATAGCGCGCTTGAGCTTGAGCGCCGGGTTCACGATAGGATGGTGTGAAATGAAGAAACACCGCAACTCGTCGTCGCCAGGTACCAGGAATTTCTCCGCGATATGCTCTGCAAATGAGACTTGCGTGCTTCTAAAGCCCACGCCGCCCGGATTCGCCATGAGCAAGCTTTTCAAGTTGATGAAGCTGTCGGAACCCGAGTTGAGCACGAGGAGAAGACGGTTGCCGAGTTTTACGTAATAATCATCAAAAGGGTTGATGAATTGGTAGTACGATTTCAAGGAATATTTATCAATGGCAATCGCCTTCATCGCCGCCTTTTGAACCGGATCCGAGTATAGTTTCGCCTCGATGTACGTGAGCCCGAAATACTTGTAATACCCGACCGCGGAAAGCGGATAGCTGTTCAACCGCACGTCGTGATTGCCCGTGAGCGTGAATACAGGCACGGAAATCTCCTCGTGGTAAATAACTTTTTTCAAAGGACCGGGCCGGGAATCCAGGGGCTCGTTCAGCAAGAGTCGCAAGAAGACATCCCAATTTGTATCCTGGAGATCATATGATTCTGATTTTTCCACGTCTTCCTTCAAGCAATAATCGATGATATCACCCGTGATGACCACGAAATCGACATCCTCTTGATCGGCAGCCCGGTTTACCCACAAGATGAATTGCCGGAATTTATTGTTTGGATTTTGGTAGCGACGGTGGAGCGGATCGTCCTTGTTATATTCGAATTCCTTGTTGATTTCTTGGGCGATCTTCGCGGAACTGCCCTTGATCTTGAAAAGCTTGCGGAGATGCACGATGTCGATCTTGTCCATAATGGTATCGATGTGGTCAGTGATGACGCCGAGCACCTCGTCGTATCTCTTGGCGAGATGGAGGTCCGAGACCTGGACGAAACGCATGTTCGTCCAATCGACGCGCCGAACCACGAGTGCATGAAAGCATACCCTTTCACGATCCTCGCGCTCGGGAAATGTCTGCACGAGGTCAAACATCACGAAGGGATGCGCCTTGAGCCATATGCTGCATTCTTCCGAATGCTCGATGTCGATGATGCCCTTCACGAGGAAGGTGGTCCTATCTTTGCCGAAGAATTCATGACGCAACATATACGATGGCCGGTCCTTCCGGTATTCGTACAAGTCTGCAAGCGAGATCGAATCAAGCATTAGCGACGGACTCTCAACCACCTCCTTCACGACAACGGGAAGCGGTGTTCCACGCCTGAGTTTCTGGGTAGCACCCTCGATGCCGAGCAGCGGGACCGCTTGGATGTGCCCTTGAAACCTCGCTTCGAGATCAACCGCGGTGAGTTTTTTCGGCGAGATAACGTTCATGGTGAACGCGTGCACGTCTCGTGACCCGGGAATTCGCGTTGTTTTATCGAGGAATGTTGGAATGCCGATGTTCGGCGATACAATGATAGCTTCGTCGGGAAACCGCTCGAGAAGGGTTTTTTCAAGGTCCATGGTTGCTCGCATCACCGTTCAGAAAAAAAAAGTGCTTTCATTCAAGGTGCCTTCTTTTCATTCTTCATTTCGAGTACAAGCTCTTTCTGCAAGAAGGGGTTTGGATAGCAGGTTATCCATGCCTCGGGCTTCATTTTTTTCAGCTTCTGGTTGCCCATGGCGAGGGCGACGACTTCTATTTCGCAACCAATCATGTCTTCAGTGACAGGTAGAAAATACGTGTAATTTTTATCGATTTTGCGTAACCCGCATTCCCACGGCTTGCAAGGATAAGAAGGGGCCCGATCGGGAGCACCGACATAACGATCGTTGATTTTAAACCCGACATATGCACCCTCGTGCCCGTGATGGCCATTCAGCGCCACTGCGATGTAACTATTGGGAGCAAGCTCGTCCAGGACAAATTTCGATGACCAGGCCCTCGCTGCGGGAAATTTTTCATACAAACTGAAGAGATTAGATGCACGCCATTTCGTTCGATCGACCAGCTTCCCTTCGCGATACCCCTCAAATTCGATCACGCTTTCAGGGGTACCGTCCATACGGAAACATCGGGCTTGCTTGCCTTGCACGTCGATGATGAGATTGATTTCCAAATGCGCGTCGAGTTTCGTCCAATGCACGAAATCGGTTGATATTTCCACCTTGACCGGCTTGTAACCATA
>Ga0315277_10010865_pt1 | contig 11510 bp, 7 predicted proteins | sample YL17G05_15_MG_FD_203695 | JGI IMG/M metagenome (GOLD analysis project Ga0315277, IMG submission 203695) | Sediment microbial communities from Yellowstone Lake, YNP, Wyoming, USA - YL17G05_15 | ecosystem: Environmental > Aquatic > Freshwater > Lake > Sediment | place: USA: Wyoming | collected...
GGATGCGCTCGTCCGGATCCTTGGTCAGGCATTGCTGCATCACCCGGTCCAACGCAGGCGGTGACAACGGCTGCAGGTCGGTGATCGGCCGAGGCTCGTCCTTCATGATCGCCGAGATCAGCGACGCCTGGCTCTTGCCCTCGAAGGCACGCTTCCCCGTCGCCATCTCGTAGAGCACACAGCCCAGCGCCCAGAGGTCGGTACGAGCATCAGCCTCGCGACCCTCCAACTGCTCCGGCGCCATGTACTGGAACGTGCCGACGATCGTGCCTTCCTTGGTCAGCGGCCGGCTCACGGTCGGAGACTCGGTCAGCGCACCCGGCGCGGCCGCGGCCAACCCCGCCGCGCGCGCCAAACCGAAGTCCATCAGCTTCGCCCCGCTCTTGGTCAGCATCACGTTTCCGGGCTTGAGATCGCGGTGCACGACGCCGGCACGATGCGCCCGATCCAGCGCGTCGGCGATCTGCGTGCCGAGTGACAGGACCTCGGAGACCGGCAGTGGCCCCTTCTCCAGCCGATGCGCCAGCGCCTCGCCCTCGAGCAACTCCATCACCAGGTAGTCGGTGCCGCCTTCGCGGCCGACGTCGAAGAGCGTGCAGATGTGGGGATGGTTGAGTTGGGAGATGGTGCGCGCCTCCCGCTCGAAGCGGGCGCGGATCTCGGGGGTGGCCGCGAGTTGAGGCGACAGTACCTTGATGGCCACGTCGCGGCCGAGGCGGGTGTCACGGGCGCGGTAGACCTCGCCCATACCGCCCGCGCCGAGCGGAGCGAGGATCTCGTAGGGACCGAGACGGGTGCCGGTGGTGAGGCTCACTTCCTTCTCAATTCCGTGGCCCAGTTCATGGCCACGACGAAATGCTCCGCAGCCACAGCGCCGACCGGCGTGTTGACGATGAAGCGCTGACCATCGCGAGAGACGGCCCAGGCGCAGGCATTGAATCCCCGGGCCAGTGCAGCCTTGAACAGGCGCTTTGGCGGGCTGGCCTCGAAGCTCGATCCACCGCCCACGGACACCGCCATGATGCTCTGGTCCGGTCCCTGGAAGAAGAGCTCCTTCCCGTCCGCGCGCCATTGCGGGTAGCTCCCGCCCGCGGTGGAGACCTGCCGCTTCCCTCCCGCATGCGGATAGGGCACCACGTACACCTCTTCGCGCCCGGACTCGTCCGAGGAGTAGGCGAGCCAGTGGCCGTCGGGTGAGAGCCGCGCCCCACGCTCGTTGAAGGGGCTCTGCAGGAACGGCCTCGCCGACTTGGGATCGTCCATCGGGATGACCCAGACGTCCCAGTCGTATACCGGGGAGCCGCACCCGATCAGGATCGTGTTCGCCAGGTCCGACCAGTCGTACAGCCCCCAAAGCCTGCTATTAGTGAAGGCCAGGGAGTCCACACCGCCGACGCCGTTGGCGGCCTGAATCCTCAGATGGGACGTCATGTCCTCAGTGGAAAGGTAGGCGATCCGGCTCCCGTCCGGCGACCAGACGGGCCAGCCCTCGTCACCAGGGCCGAAGGTAAAGCGCGAACTGACGGGGCGAGTTAGCTCGCGCACCCACAGATCACGCGTGGCAGGCTGAGCGCCGGCGACCTTGAAAGCCAGCCGCGATCCGTCAGGTGACAAGGCCACTTCCCAGTAGCGGCCGGGCGGGGTGACCTCCTCGCGCGTCTGCCCGTCGCGGGCGACCCAGACCAACTGGGTCTCTCCCTGTGAGGCTTCCACCTTGTAAACCAGAATGCCTGATTGCGAAACCGCGAAGTCGTTTTCCCAGACGTTGTCGTTCTCGCTGATCGGGACGGGTTCTCCGGTCGTGCGGGCGGAGCGCGCATCGAACGACTGGGTCACGAGCCTGCCGGCATTCACGTACACCAGGTAGCCGGGTGGCATGTACTCGGCGCGGCTCTGCGTGTGGCCGATCAGCCGGCTCGCTTTCGAACCCAGCGTTCCGAGACGAATCTCGGCCGTGCCGCCCGTCTTGGCCGCCACGAAAAGGAAGCGCCTGCCATCGGGAAGAAAGAAGGGCCACGAGTGCTGGGTCTCGCCGTGCGCACGATCGATGAACGTGACGGGCCGGGGCGAGCCGCCCGAAGCCGGCACGCCGCAGATCGAATCACCCAGGCCGAAGTCGAAGAGGATCCAACCACCCGTTCCCCACGTGCCATCGGACCCCCGGGCCACATCGCAGACGTCGATCACCGGGCCACCCGCCACCGGGACCTTGCGCAGCTTCCCGCCGGCGAAGAACGCGAGGTACTGGCCGTCCGGGGACCAGAAGGGGCGGGCGGCACCCCAGTTCGACTGATACCACTCCTTGTCGCCCAGCGGGCGAGCTTCGGTCGCGCGGAGGGGGCGCACCCAAAGCCTCCCGACGCCCGACGAATCGCTCGCGAGAAAGGCGATCGTCTGGCCGTCGGGGGACACCCGGGGCCAGGTCATCCCCGTCGTTCCCTTGGGCGGGAGCACTTCGAAGCGCACGACTCGTGGAGGGGCGCTCTGGCGGATTACGAGTGAGCCCAAGGCGAACGCGATCAGGGCGAGACTCCCGGCCAGCGCCCAGGCAATTACGTTGCTCCTACGCCGTCGCGCCGCCACCGAGGCGGACACTCCAGCCTGCGAGCCCGCGGCGGTGATCCACTGAAGCTCGTGCATGACATCGCGCGCGCTCTGCCAGCGATCGCTCGGATCCTTCGTGAGGCAGCGCTTGACGAGGTGGTCCAGCGTCGGCGGCGACATGGGCTGAAGCGTCGTGATGGCGGGCGGCTCGTGTTCCATGATGGCCACGATTAGGCTCGCCTGGCTCTTGCCCTCGAATGCCCGCTTGCCCGTCGCCATCTCGTACAGCACGCAGCCAAGGGCCCAGAGGTCGCTGCGCGCATCGGCCTCCTTGCCCTCCAGCTGCTCCGGCGCCATGTACTGGAACGTGCCGACGATCGTGCCTTCCTTGGTCAGCGGTCGGCTCACCGTCGGCGACTCGGTGAGCGCGCCGGGCGCAGCCGCGACACCCACCGCCCGCGCCAGACCGAAGTCCATCAGCTTCGCCCCGGACTTCGTCAGCATCACGTTGCCCGGCTTGAGATCGCGGTGGACCACGCCCGCGCGATGTGCCCGATCCAGCGCGTCGGAGATCTGGGTGCCCAGGGTGAGCACCTCGGCCACCGGCAGCGCACCCTTCTCCAGCCGGTGCGCCAGCGTCTCGCCTTCCAGCAACTCCATCACCAGGAAGTCGGTGCCCTCGTGGCGGCCGATGTCGAACAGCGTGCAGATGTGCGGGTGGTTGAGCTGGGAGATCGTGCGCGCCTCCCGCTCGAAGCGGGCGCGCACTTCGGGCGTGGCAGCCAGGTGCGGCGACAGCACCTTGATGGCCACATCGCGGCCGAGGCGGGTGTCGTGGGCGCAATACACCTCGCCCATCCCGCCCGCGCCGAGCGGGGCGAGGATCTTGTAGGGACCGAGGGTGCTGCCTGCGACCAGCATGGGCTCTCCCCCAGCGTCGGGGCCGAGAACGCAAGGAGGCCAACCGCGGCCCAGAGTACACCGTCCATGGGGCTGGTCAACGGGTCGGCAGGCCGGCCTGTTTGGCCGAGGTTTGCGCCCCATCCAGGCGGGGCTGGGAGCCAGCGAGGTAGAGCACCTGCCCACTCGGCAGTTATCTCACCTCGCCGTCCGCGCGCCGGGTCGTGTACCTGATTTGTGCCTGCTTGAAAGTCCCTACCTGTCCGCTCCTGTCCGCTCCTGTCCGCTCCTGTCCGGAGAGCGGAATTGGGATAACCTACAGCGAAGGCGTGTACTTCGGTGTCCTGCAGGCTGATGCGACGACGAGCGTCGTCGGGCGTGGATACGCTTAAAAGGCAGGTGCTCTACCGACTGAGCTAACGGGTCACTCTTCTGCTGGGCAGCAGGTTAGCGCAGGCGGCTGGCTGGTGCTACGGGGCCGATTGTAGCCGGGCCCGCGCCGCTCAACTCTCGTACCACCCGGACAGGCGCATGCCCCCCGCACGGTCTCGTCCGAGGAGTCCATGCGCAAGGCCTGAAGCCACGAAGATTTCCTCTCTGAGATACCCGACCAGATCGATCCCGTGACGGGTCGGCTTGGGCGCACCGTGACAAAGCGGTTCATCTGCACGCCAGCTTTCGAGGAATGGGTGCGATGTTGCCTCCTCACCTCGGTGCGACCGACGGTGATCGTGACCCGCTCCCTCGAGGCCGACGATGCGATCTGGCCGCATCTTCCACGTGACGGGGCACAGGGGTTGGAGTAGCGTGTCGCAGGTAGTTGTTTGTCGGGTGTCCGTTTGCCACTTCGCGGCACCCGGCCGCGGTCCGTAGCGTTGCCCGTCAGTCCGCGCGCCTTGCAGGGCGTATCCCAGCCCGTCGGGGAACCCATGCGTGTTCTTTTCGTAGACCGCGTCCTAGAGCTCCACTATCGGCGGCGGGTGGTCGCGGTCACCGAACTGTCGCCCGAGGAAGAAGTGTTCTCCTTGCACTTCCCGGCGAATCCAATCCTGCCCGCCTCGCTCCTGCTGGAGTGCTTCGCCCAGGCAGCGACGGTCCTGATCGAGGCTAGTTCCGGTTTCACTCGCAAGGGCCTGCCCGGGTTCATCCAAGGCGCAAAGTTCCATCGCCCCATCAAGCCGGAGGGCCCGCTTCTAGTCGAGATGGACGTCGAGCAGTGGAGCGACGAGGGGGCCCTGCTGCGCGGACGCGCGAGCCAGGCAGGCGTGCGTTGCGCGACCTGCACCCTGGGGATGGTCTCTGCTCCTCTCGCGAACTTCTACGGCCCGGAGCACTCCGCCGCCTATCGGGACACGTACGCCCGGTGGTTCGCCGGTGCCAAGTTGGCCGGCTTCGAGACCGATCCGCTGGAGAGCCTCAGCCATGCGCTCGGCGGATGACAGGGTCGTTGTGACGGGCGTCGGCATGGTGACGCCGTTCGGCGTCAGCCGGCAGGCGTTCTGGGACGGCGTCATGGCCGCGAGGTCCACGGCGCGTCACCTCGACGAGTTCGAGGCCCAGCGGTACCCGACGTCCTTCGCGTGTCCCGTGGACGACGCTGCGTTCGACCCGGGCGCGTTCGTCACGAACAGGAAGTCCCTGAAGCTCATGAGCCGCGCGACCCGCTTCGCCATGGCGGCCTCGAGACTCGCCCTTGACGATGCCGGGCTCAGCCCCAACGAACGTGATCCGTGGCGCTGCGGCGTGGCGCACGGCGCGGGCGGCGTCGGGCTACACGACCAGGACTACCTCGACAGCATGTCAGAGCTGGCTGCGGAGATGCGGGCCGGAGGCGCGGGAAGCCTGCTCGAGCTGGCCGGCCGGCACCTCAACCCCCTGACGCCGCTCAAGATCCTCCCCAACATCACAGCCGCCCACCTAGCCATCGAGCATGACCTGCGGGGTGAGAACAGCACTATCTGCACGGCCTGCACGTCCGGTACGCAGGCGATCGGGGTGGCGCTCCGGACCCTGCGCGAGGGGCGCGCCGACGTGATGCTTGCCGGCGGCAGCGACGCGATGATCAACCCGATGGGTCTGATCGCCTTCGGCATGCTCGGCGTGCTCTCCACGCGCTCCGACGATCCGGCCCGGGCCTCCCGCCCGTTCGACCGTGACCGCGACGGTTTCGTGATGGGCGAAGGCAGCACGATGGTCGTTCTGGAGACGTTGTCCCACGCCCGGCGCCGCGGCGCCCCGATCCTGGCGGAGTTGGCAGGCTACGGCGGCTGCGCCGACGCCTATCGCATCACCGACGAGCGGGAGGACGGCGCCGGTTGCGCCGAGGCGATGCGCCGGGCGCTCGAGGACGCCCGGGTCGCCCCGGGGGACGTCCAGTACGTCAACGCGCACGGCACCGGCACACGCATGAACGACAAGACCGAGACCGCCGCGTTGAAGCAGGTCTTTGGCGCGCACGCGCGCTCCCTGGCGGTCAGCTCGACCAAGTCACAGATCGGGCACCTCGTGGCCGCGGCGGGAGCGGTGGAGTTCGGGGCCTGCGTGCTGGCTCTCAGCAACCAGGTCGTGCCGCCGACAATCAACTACGAGACGCCGGATCCCGATTGCGACCTCGACTACGTCCCGAATACGCCGCGCGAAGCGCGTCTGGACGTGGTCCTGTCCAATTCCTTCGGCTTCGGGGGCCAGAACGCGTGTCTGGCCCTGGCGCGGTGGTCGTGACGTGATCGCGCTCGTCACTGGAGGCACAGGCGGCCTAGGGCGCTCCATCTGTCGGGCGCTCTCGGGGGCAGGGCACGTGGTCGTCATCGGATTCAGGCGTCAGCGCGAAGCGGCTGAGTCCCTGGCGCAGGAGCTAGGGGAGGGACTGGACCGCGCGTTCGCCGTGGCTCTAGAGGTGGCGGACGCCGAGGCCACGCGGGCGGCGGTCGAGGCGGCGGCAAGTCGAGCCGGCGGATTGGACATCCTGGTGAACGCCGCCGCCCACAACGTGGACGGCCTGATCGGCGATCTCGCCCCTGCGGACGTCGATCGCATGCACACCGTCAACATCGCCGGCACGCTGAACTCCATCCGGGCCGCCCTCCCCTTCCTGGTCGCCAGCGGGCAGGGGCGGATCATCAACTTCAGCTCCGTGGTGGCCACCCGGGCGGACTCGGGGATGGCGGCTTACGCGGACACCAAGGGAGCAGTCGAGGCGATGACAAGGGCACTCGCGGTCGAACTCGGCCCCAAGCGGATCACCGTGAACGCGCTGGCGCCCGGCTACATCGACGCGGGTCTGGGCCGCCGGCCCGTGCTGGCAGCCGGGGACCTGCTGCCCAAGCTGGTCCCGCTGCGGCGCCCCGGTTCGGCGGAGGAGGTGGCCGCCGTCGTTGTCTTCCTTGTCTCGCCAGCTGCCAGCTACGTCAGTGGCGCCGTGCTCCCCGTGGACGGTGGGCTACAGGCGGGTTCGCGCATCCTCGGCGCCCGCACGCCCCCGTCCTTATGAGAAGGTGAACCGACTGTGAGCGGAACGACGAGCCCTGAGCAGATCTTTGAGAAGGTGCGCGGGATCCTGGTGGACGTGCTCTCCGTCGAGGCCGGGCGCGTGGTGCCGGAAGCGCGCGTCATCCTCGACCTGGGGGCGGAGAGCATCGACCTGCTGGACCTCCGATTCCGGGTGGAGAAGGCCTTCGACATCCACATCACGAAGGACGATCTTGCGGCGGCGTTCGGGCAGACCATCGAGACCGGGGAGTATCTGGCCCGCTTCACCGTCGGGGCGCTCTGCGGCTATGTGGAGCAACGCCTGGAACAGGTCCATGGTTGAGCCGGCCGCGCGGGTCTCCGTGATCCTGGGCGGAACCGGCTCGATCGGTGCAGCCGTTGCGCGCCGCCTGGCCGGCACGGGGGCCGCGCTCGTCCTTGTCTACCTCCAGGACCGCGCGCGGGCTGAGGCGGTCGCCGCCGAGCTGCGGGGACGGACTCGCGAGGTGCGCCTGGTGGAGGGCAACGTAGCCGACGCCGTCGTCCACGAGCGGATCGGACGGACGGTAGCGGATTTGGGCGGCCACTGCCACAACCTCGTGCACAGCGTCGGGCTCACCAGCTTCAAGCCGATCCTGCGGGTCAGGCCGAATCAGTGGGACCTCATCCTCGAGGTCTCGGCGCGCAGCCTGCTCGACGCGGTGTCGGCGCTGGCCGAGCCACTCGCCGCCGCTCACGGCTCCGTCGTGGCGATCTCGAGCCAGGGCGCTTCCCGCTTCATCCCTGGGTACGGGGCCCTAGGCCCAGCGAAGGCGGCGCTCGAGAGCCTCGTACGGCAGCTCGCGTGCGAGATGGCGCCGCGCGCCGTGCGTGTCAATGCTGTCCGGGCCGGGCTCATTGAGAGCGAGGTCCTGCAGTACTTCCCTACCGGGATGCGCGAGGCGGTCGTCCAGAGGACTCCGCTCGGCAGGCTCGGCACGGCAGACGACGTGGCCGCGGTCGTGGAGTTCCTCCTCGGCCCGGCAGCCTCGTGGATCACAGGACAAGTGTTGGAAGTCGACGGGGGCTTCTCGCTGACTTGAGCGCGGGGTCTCCCGTCGATCGGGAGGGTCAAATGGAGCACAACAAGAGACAGGTGCTAGCGGCGTGCCTCCTCGCCCTGGGTCTCGCGGGCTGCGCCACGACGAGCCAAGTCAGGCTGAAGGCCGAGATCGACCGGCCGGATTCGAACATCAACTCACCTGGGGGGCAGGCCGTGGCCGGCTATGTCGATGCCGCAGCCTCCTACCACCCGTTCAACGGGACGGTCTGGCTCCTGCCAGGTGATTCGCTCGAGTTCGTCAGCGCGGCGCCGGAGGGCTCGGAGAGCCAAGCCGGCCTGCGTCCCTTTCTTTTCAGGCTGCCACGGGACAGCGTGAAGACGATCTTCATCAGGCACACCGACCCCCTGCGGACGACCCTGGCGGTGATCGGGACGACCGTGCTCGTCCTCGGTGTCCTGGCCGCGATCGCCATCGCCACCAAGGAATCCTGCCCCTTCATCTACTCCTGGGACGGCACCCAGTACGTCTTCGACGGCGAGCCGTACGGCGGCGCGACCATGAGTTCACTCGAACGAACCGACTGGTCCGAACTCGAGCACCTCGTCCCGGATCACGGTCGCTATCGCCTGCAGCTCACGAACGAGGTTGACGAGACCCAGCACACGAACAGCCTCGAGCTGCTGGTCGTGGACCACCCGCGTGGCACCACCGTTGTCATGGACAAGGAAGGGCACCCCCACGCGTTCCGCAGTCTCGAGCGTCTCTCGGCCGCCCGCGACGAGAACGGCGCGGACCTGCTGCCCTGGCTGCGGGAGAACGACCGGGCGGCCTGGTATCCGAATCTCGCGGCGCTGTCACTCCGGGACTCGGTCGCCGACACGCGGAACCACATCACGCTGGAATTCGTCCCGCCGCGCGGCGCGAAGCGCGCGTACCTGGTCTCCAACGTGGCGACCGGCCAGTGGGGCTCCCACATGATCCGGAGCATGCTGGCCATGCGCGGGAGCAAGGTGCAGGACTTCTACGCGGCGATCAACGGGAGCGAGCTTTACCGTCGTCAGCTGTTCGACTGGAACCGTCGCGAGGAGCTTTTCGAGCTGTTCCTCGAGGTGAAGGTCGGCGACCAGTGGGTGCGGCAGGACTTCATCCCGGGTGGTGGGCCCTTCGTGAGCGAGAACCGCGCGATCCCAGTGGACCTGAGCGGCGTGACGGGCGACCGGGTCCAGATCCGCATCCATCCGCCGATCGGCTTCTGGAGCCTCAACTCGTTCATGCTTGCCTGGGACGAGGGCGAAGTCCGTGTGACCAGCGTAGAGGCGGCTTCGGGCAGCGGACCGGAGGGTGTCGACGTCGTCAAGGCACTGCGGTCCGACGACAGCCTCTACGTGGATTTCCCGACGAAGGCGGAGCACGCCACGCTCACCTTCGCCGAGCCAGCGGCAACGCCGGGCATGCAGCGGACCGTCTTCGCGCGGACGCGGGGATGGTACGAAATCCACCTCCACGACCTCGGCGCGCCGGATCTCGCGGCGCTCGGGCGGCTCACGTACGAACCAGGGTACGTCGTCCGGCGCGGGCTGCGAGAGTTCGCGGACTTCCAGCGCACTGGCGAACTCCAGGGGGTTCCGGCCGTGCCCGCGGAACTCGGAGGGCGCTGAGCTGACGGGCGCAGGTGGGTCACCTGCGCCCGAGCACCTGCCTAGTGAGCAGTTGTCTCACCATGGCTGCCGCGCTCCGGGCCGTGTACCTGATTTGTGCCTGCTTGAAAGTCCCTACCTGTCCCCTCCTAAGAAATGAGCTGTCAAACAGACACTCTCCCACGCACCCGCATGCGTTGGTTGCAGCGGGCGGCATAACGCCCAGGCGCTCGGGGCCCCGCGTCACGCAGCCGGGTACGCGAACTCGATCCCAGCCGATGGGTCGGCAACAGGTCCGTCCTCGTGCACCAGGTCCTCCACCCGAATCGGAAGTCGGCATCACCCGTCGATACGTGCGGGTACCATCCTCCTAACAGGGCCTCTGCGGGCCAGTGCTTCGTTCGGTACTCCGAGGGGGCATAGCCTCCTGTCCGGAGCGCGGAATCGGGACAACTCGCAGCGAAGGCGTGTACTTCGGTGTCCTGCAGGCTCCTGCGACGACGGGCGTCGTAGGGCGTGGATACGCTTAAAAGGCAGGTGCTCTACCGACTGAGCTAACGGGTCACGACTTGCTGGGCAGCAGGTTAGCGCAGCCGGATTGCTGGCGCTATGGAGTCTGGTGCGTCCCGAATTTCGGCCCTTCCGCGTGGATTCGCGCTGAACCTTGGCGTTCGTAAGACCGATTGTGCCTGCTCGTGTGCCTGATGCCGCCGCAATCCCCGACAGAACAGACGGTTCCAGCGGCCTATCCGGAGGCCTATCCCTGATGGCTGCCATGCTCGATGGGTGAGCACAGCCCGCATCGGCACATCAAGTGCCCGTGTGTGACTACCGGGTGGTCTGAGTTCCCTGCCTTGTAGGCAGCAGCGCTCTGATCTCCGATTCGTCGTGACACGTTCACGAGGTAGCATCGGGCCATGGCGCCCGCGCTCGTGCCTCCATGCAGCGCACTCAGAAGCCCACCTCCAGCCCCACCCGCACCGCCATCGGCGGCTGGAAGGCGGTGGGCATGCCGTAGTTGGGGTTGAGATCCGTCTGGTTGCCCGAGGCATCGAGCGCGCGGTAGTGGACCTCGTCGTAGCGAACCGCGCGCCGCTGGCTCCCCAGGTGGAAGATGTCCAGCGTCAGCTTCGGCCGTACGGACCCGCGTGTCGCGAACGGAGGCTCGTAGCTGGCGCGCAGGCTCAGGTCCCAGATCGAGGGCGTACGCCCCGCCGAGCCGCGTGGGTGCATGTAGCCCGTGTACATGCCCCCGATCGCGGTCCCACCAAGCTCGCTCAGCGCGGTGCCGCTCTCCCACACGCCGATGGCGCCCAGCGTCAGGCCCTGCCCCGCCCGATAGCTCCCCGAGAGCTTGAACGCGTGCGTGCGGTCGTTCGGGAGCAGGCCATACGCGTTGACCAGGATGTCCGGCACGTCGTAGAGGCCGGTGGCGTTGACGTACGGGTTGTTGAACCGGGAGTCGAAGAGGCCTTCGTAGTTGCCCACGTTGCGCGACAGGACGTAGGAGCCGACGAACATCAGGCTCCGGGAGGCCTGGCCCTGCCAGCTGACCTCCAGCGCCGTGTAGTTGCGCCTCATCCGGGGGAAGTCGCGAAGCACACCACGGCCCGGATTGCTGAGTCCGACCTCGCCCGTATTCGCGTTGAATCCGTCCTCCAGCCCCTGCCCCAGCGTGCGGCGGATGCCCCGGATCACCAGCTTCGAGTTGGCGCCGATCTGGCGCTCGAAGCCGAGCGTGAACTCGTCGTAGTACTGACCCTGCAGGCCGTCCACCCTGGGTTGGATGGCGCCGGTGACCAGACCCAGCGTGTCGGCGCCGTTCGGGTCGAGGCGCGGGTCGTGGTCGTAGTTGGCGCTGAAGAAGCGGCTGCCGCTGTTGTAGTACCAGAACAATGGCGCGGTGGCGTAATCCTGA
>Ga0315277_10010866_pt1 | contig 11510 bp, 10 predicted proteins | sample YL17G05_15_MG_FD_203695 | JGI IMG/M metagenome (GOLD analysis project Ga0315277, IMG submission 203695) | Sediment microbial communities from Yellowstone Lake, YNP, Wyoming, USA - YL17G05_15 | ecosystem: Environmental > Aquatic > Freshwater > Lake > Sediment | place: USA: Wyoming | collected...
CATCCAACAGACCCAACGCTCACAGGAGACGCCGTAGGTCATAAAAACGTTGAATATGTGTATCAAGCTGTATCAACAGACCCAGATGGCGACAATATAAGCTACACTTTGAATTGGGGAGCTGGAGCAGATACAACAACAGATTTCTTACCAAACGCCACTGCAGCAAATGTAACTCATAATTGGACAAGCGCAGGAAAATACACGGTCTGGGCGCAAGCGATGGATCAGTATTATAACACCACCTCAGGCAAAACGTATCTAACAGTATTCATTGACGCGATCGGTGTAGACGATATGGGCTATCTAACCGATGACAATGGAGACGGCACATACAACACCTTCCACAGTAACGACGGAACGGTAACAACTACTGTAGAAAAACAAACCAATGGGACTTATCTAATAGATAGCAATGGAGACAGTGATTGGGACTGGATATTTGACCCTGATACAGACACGCTCTATCCTTATGTTGCTGGGGGAACAAATCCAACCGCGGATAACACATTATGGTATGGGCTACTTGCACTAGTAATAATTGTAGTATTAGCTCTGATACTTGTCTTAGTAAAAAGAAAGAAAAAGTAAAAATCTTAATCTGGGAGTAATCTGAGTGAAAGATACCATCTTTTACTCTAACTTTTATTTTTTTGTATAAAAATTTCGTTGTATCTATAGTTATATAAATCAATGTTTTTCCCCAAGGCTCTACAGGAGTAGTATAAAAATATATTGTACAAAATATTTAAATCCTTGAATTATATATGTATCGTCCCCAATAATGGGAGGAATCAATAAATTGAGGCAAAACCTTCTAATACAAATATCAAACAACAAAGCAATACTCGCTGGTATAATACTTACAATAATGGGTGCGAGTTTTTTCTTAGTACCAACGTCATTAAATTTAAAGATAGGCTTCTCATCTATGTTGATAGGAATTTTAATTATTTTTATGACAACACAAAAAAGTATCCCTCAACAGATAAGCGATATACAGATAAAGGGAAATATTAATGCGGTTAAAAAATTAATAAGGGAGTTAAATCTAAGCGGAAATGCTGTATTCATATCAAAAAATGGGAATCTCACAGAAGAAAGAATTTTTATTCCACCAAACAACTCAGCCCTCATTCAAATCCCCGAAATAGACAATGAAAATGTATTACTTATGGGGATGGATGGTAGAAATCTTGGTATATCCATGCCTCCTTCAGGTCTGCAGTTATTAAACGAAATAGAGAAGGAGGAAAAATTAGAAAAAATAAATATTGAAGATATAGATGAAAAACTTCAACTTTTGGTGGGGATGGATCTGATTAAATCGCTATCACTCAAAAAAATTAAAAACTGTTTGGAATTGGAACTTGAGAAACCTGTTTTTTGTCCAAATGATCCTGATCTCTGTAAACAATATCCGTGCCCAGCATGTAGTGCAATTCTAACTGCTATAACACGAACATCCAATAATCCAGATCATAAATTATGGATAAAAGATACAAAACACAATGCGAATAAAATAACGTTTTATCTCTATTTCATAAAGAAAAAACTAGATGTGGTGAATAAAAATTGTTGATATCTGAGAAAATAACAATATTTCTAGCGATATGGATCATAATTGTGCTATTTATTACTGGAGATGGAAACATGGAGATGTTCTTAATTTTGATATTTATAGGATTGCTGATTGGAAAAGAAGTAACAGATAGGTATACCTCAGTTCATTTAAGAAAGAAGATGAACGTGTTCGTATTCTTTTTTCTTATCATTTTTGTAATAATAATTGGAGAAAAAGTAATAGGAATTTTAAATCTTTGACAGTGAAAAAATGAGAATTTCATTTAACAAATACCCCATCGATATTGTGCTGTGTATTCTGTGCAGTTTAATCTTATTGCCACTTATATTACTGAATGTCGAGGGAATGGCTCGTTTAATACTAGGGTTACCGTTTCTAATTTTTATACCTGGTTATCTTCTAACCCTTGCCATATTTCCAACTAAAAAATTAGATCGAGGTATGGATGTCATAGAAAGAATAGCTCTTAGTTTTGCTTTTTCCGTAGCTATCGTCCCACTCATTGGACTTGGATTAAACTTTACTTCCTTTGGGATTCAAGTAAAAACAATTTATGCCTCAATTTTAACGTTTATACTGAGCGTTGGAGCTATAGCAGCTATAAGATGGTTTAAAACCGACTCTGGTGAACGTTTTACTATAAATCTTGGGTTGCTCCAAATACAAAAAGAAAAAAAATTAAGCCCAACACCGCTAATAATACTGTCAGTATCGATTATATTGGTTCTAGCATCTTTCGTATATGTAGTAACCACACCAAGAGAATCAGAACAATTTACAGAATTCTGTATACTGGATTCAGAAGGAAAATTTATAGATTATCCAATAAATCTAAAAACACAAGAGACTAAATCAATAACTATCGGATTAGCTAACCATGAAAACAAAAAAATCGACTATACGATTGAGATATGGCTTATCAATCAAACTACAAGCGAACAAGAAATCAAGATCAACAACATGTGGTTCATGAATAAAATACAAACAACCTTGGATTATACTCCATATGATGCGGAAGATACATGGAAACCACAATGGGAATATAATTACTCTTTTATCATAAATAATACTGGTACATTCAAACTCACTTTTTTATTATTTACAACACCAACCCAAGGATATGAATATGATGTTGATTACAGAAACAGCGCAGATAATATCATCGGTGGTTCCTACTTAGAACCTCTTTATCTGAACGTGAATATAAGTCAAATGTGAAGAATATGCCAGGTTTTTTTCCCCATTTATTCGCAGGATGTGCGGTTTTTGTTTTTGGAAGATACTATTTCAAAGACTATTTTGGCGGCATGGATAAATACAAAGAGCGTATTCTATTGGCAGTTGTTTGTATTTCTTTTAGTATTGCACCCGACTTTCTTCTAATAATATATTATACTTTTCATATGTCGCGATTTGTAACATTTCTATATTATCATGATATAATCCACTATCTATTGTTCCCGATATCTATTGGCGGCCTTTTAATCTTAAAATTTAAAGTTAATTTAAAGTGGAGGCCTATCTGGATAATGGGTTTTTTGTGTATTTTACTGCATATCACTATGGACTCATTAATTCAGGAGACGGGCATTTGGTTTTAAGTTAAAAAAGATTTTTCACTTTTTGTTGCATATTTTCATCGATAAGTTTATATAGAGTTAATATCTCATATATTTAATTTAAATTTAAAAATAAAATATAGCGTAATCTTTGGGGGAAAGGTAATTTGCAAAATAAAACAAGCACGAGAACTCTTGCGATAATTCCATGTTTTAACGAAGAGGCAACAATAGGCAGCTTAGTTTTAAAAACAAAGAAACATGTAGATGAAGTTTTAGTTATAGACGATGGAAGTAGCGATGATACTTCTAAAATTGCCAAAGATGCAGGAGCTGTAGTAATATCCAATATAGCAAACAAGGGCAAAAGCTTCGGCATTAAAACCGGTTTCAAATATGCAATAGAAAATGGTTTTGACTATGTTGTAACACTCGATGGAGACGGCCAACATAATCCGAACGAAATACCTGCCCTTCTTGGAAATGTAATGAACAATGGTCACGACATTTCAATAGGTTTTAGATCAGGTAACGGAACAGAGATGCCTAATTGGCGAAAAGTCGGAAAAAGAGTATTGGATTATGTTACAAGCTTTGGAAATGGTGGAAATGTTACCGATAGCCAATGTGGTTTTCGAGCATTCAACCAAAAAGCGGTAGATGCTCTTACCCCGCGTCTAAATGGCGGAGATTTCACCACTGAAAGTGAACAGCTTATAAAAGCGCATGATTTAGGATTAAAAACAGTTAACACAGCGATTACATGTAAATATAAAAATCTAGAAACATCAACAAAAAATCCTGCCTCACACGGATTTTCAGTTCTTGGTTATATAATATGGCTTGTAGCAGAAAGACGCCCCTTATTATTCATTGGAGTGCCAGGGTTTATAATGGTTTTATTAGGCCTATACTTCGGTATACAAACCTTACAGTATTACAATCAGTCGCACGTCTTTCTACTTTCTTATGCCATCCTTGTTAGTATCTTCTTGATTATAGGCATTCTTGCGATGTTCATGGGGCTTATGCTAAACGTGATTCCTCACATATTACAACGAATCAAAGAAGAACAGAAATGATATTTAATCCCGCATATGAAGAAACATATCAGTGATTTATTATGAAAATAGTTTCAGTCGGCTTATACAATCCCATCCCTATTAACAGTGGTAGTGACTCCTACATAACTTTTTTATTAAACTCTATCGATAAAGCGCATTCTGTTAAACACTATTATTTATATCCCTCAAATGGAAAAAGAGGGCATTATCCAAAAGAAAAAAACTTTAACTCTGAGTTTCTAAATTCAAGATTGCTACAAAAAGTAAATTTGGAGAAAGTGCCCAAATCACTTAAATTAATTCGACCTGAATTTCTATTTGAAAACACTGGTGTAAAAGAAATCAATGCAGATGTAGTGCTCTGTGATGTATATACATACCATGTAGGAAAAACTATTGCAAAAAATAACAATGCTCCCATAATTCTGATTATGCATAATGTGGAATGGAAATACCTAAAGAGTTATGGTTCTTCACTATGCTTTTTAATGAAGCCCTATGAATATTATGTGCAAAAAAAAGTTGATGCAATTACAACAATATCCTTCGATGATTATCTATATGTGACCGGATATATGGGCCAGGATAATATCTATTATATCCCACCAAATATTGATACGACTATTTTCAAACCAGAAGGTTCTTCGTATGATTATGGCAACGACAAATTTAATCTTCTTTTTTATGGTAGTCTGGATAGACCAGCAAATATCGAAGCCTTGAAAATAATTAAGCAAGAGATGATCCCTTCTCTTAAAAAAAGAGGTTTATTCGAAAAAATTAGAATCAACATCTTTGGTTCTGGTGTGCCTCCAAAGTTTTTAAATATCGATAATGACAAAGATATCAATTATCTGGGAACGGTGGATGATCCTGGTAGGTACATCAGAGGGGCCGATTTGAAGATCGTTCCTCTTAAACACTCGGGCGGTGTGAAGATAAGATTGTTAGAAACACTTTTTTGTGGTAAACCTATAATTACTTCAAAAGAAGCAGCCGTTGGATTGCCAGAGCAACTGAAGAATTTTGTTTATGTTGAAGATTCTATTGATGGATTTGTTGATTTAATAGCTGAATTTCTCAATGGGAAAAAAGAGGTCAAAATCCCAAGAGAAATTATTCAGGAGTATATAAAGAATATAATGACATTAAATGACGTTATTAGGGGGATATATTGATATTTTTTGGTAGAATATAAAGAGAAGAAATTATTATATATTAAATATTATTTATATTAATCAAAAAAATTACTATTTAAACTCATGGAGTTGCTAAATTTGAAGAAAATAACAGTTCAACGGGCATTCAACCTCTTTACACAATATCTCAATACTAAAAGTAATTTCAAAGGGAAAAAAGATATGCAATATACCTCAAAATCAAGAGATATATCTATTTTTATTGTGGGTTGTGAAAGATCGGGAACAACACTGATGGAAAAAATTCTCGATGAGCATTCCCAAATTGCAATCTGTCCAGAAACCCATTTTTGGATGGATAGTATTGATAAAAAAATAAATAAAATACTTAGTCAACGGAAATCGAATAAAATCATCATTAGCGAGATAAAAACGTTTGTCAATGAATTTAAAGAATTTAGCGACCATTGGGAAGAATATAACCTGAAACCTTCTGTTTTTCTAGATTCCAACAAAATCGACCGTGCGCGTTCAGAATCCATATATAAGATGATTATCGAAGGCCAAGCCAGAAAAAGAGGAAAACCTATATTTGGCGAAAAAACGCCGGGCCATGTTTTTTCCGTAGATAAAATAATCGAAATCTATCCCAATGCTAGAATAATACAAATGATAAGAAATCCACGAGATACAACCATCTCCAGATTGAATAAAAAAAATGAGAAGTCAAAAAGCATTTTTGATAAATTGTTGAATGCCCTGTTTGTGAATATAGAATGGAATTTATCTACAAAATTGGCAAGAAGGTACCAAAAATTACTTGAAGAAAAATATCTGGTTATATCTTTTGAAGAACTTCTTCAAAATCCAAGAGAAAAAATTGAGCGAATATGTAACTTCTTAGATATAAATTTTGAAGAAAGCATGCTAAATGTGAGTACGATTAATTCATCATTTTCTAATGAAAGTAACGGATTTGATAGGTCAACCATAAATAGATGGAGAAAAAACATGCCTCTTTGGTTAGAAATTATTATAAATTTTGTCAATGGACGTGAAATGAAAATTATGGAGTATTAAAAAAAGAATTAAATCCTTGGAGAAAAAATGAAATATGCAATTATAACACCCGTACGAAATGAGGAAAAAAATCTTCCTAAACTTGCGGAATCCATAATAAATCAAACTATATTGCCACAAATTTGGATAATTGTAGATGACAATAGTTCGGATAGTTCTCCAAAAACAATCGAGGAGTTAACTAAAAAGTATAGTTGGATACATAAGACAAGGAAACCTCAGCATGAGCCATACGGTCACATAAGTTTTGCTAAAACAGTAAAAACGGGTTTTGATTGTACTCTCGAGGTATGTAAACGTAAAAATATCGAACTTACACATATAGCGAAAATAGATGCTGATATTAGCCTACCAGCGAATTATTTTGAAGTTCTTATGGAGAAATTTAAAGATCAAAACCTTGGGATTGCAAGTGGTGTCTATTCTGTACAAACAGATAAGAAAAAAACAAAAAATAAAGTATTTTTTATTCAGGGCCACATTCCAGATGAAAGATTGTACAACATAAATTGTCTAGAGGATGTTGGTGGTTTCCCGATAACTTATGCTCCTGACACCGTAATGCTAATAAAAGCCAAATTGAAAGGGTGGAAGACAGAATCATTTCCAGAAATTCAAATCTATGCTTCAAGGGACAGGATTATGTCAAGTGGGGGGTGGCAAGGGTCAAAAACAAGTGGTTATCTCAGGTACTATCTAGATTACCACCCTTTGATGGTAATCCTGTTAGCAGTTTCAAAGTTAATCGAATGGCGACCAGATCTTAGCATAGCAGTTTTTATTGGTTATTTTGAAGGATTTTTAGGAAAGAAATCAAAAATCGATGACGATGAGATTAAAAATTATTTTAGAAAAAAACGTCTCAGAGAGGTTATAAATAGTATTTTGTAAGGATGGTAAAAAATTGATAAAAAAAGAAAATGTGGTCAAAATTGCATGTCTTCTAGTTTTCCTAATAGGTATAATTATTACTATTGCTTCACTTTATTATCATCTTAATAAAACGCATATTGGACTAGCTTTTACAGTACCTCCAATCGTCTATCTACTGATTAGTAAACGTGCTGAAGAAAAAGAAGAGGTCTCGAATATAAAAAACAGCAATTCCTTTGTTTTACTCACAGCGTTATTTTTTATATCTATCTCTGTTGCCCTGTTGTCTTGGCACTCAGAGCTCTATACAAGACCTTTAAGTTTTTTTGTTGTAATCGCTTTTAGCTGCGCTATACTTTTATGGCAAATATTTATCTACAACAATGAAAAACATGTCCCTGTCATTTTGCTAGAAACAGTTATCGTTGGTTTGTTTTTAAGAGCAAGCATCTATTTCGAATTTCCAACAGTCTATGGCTATGATCCTTTCTTTCACATAGCAAGTGTAAAAGAAATCGTCACACAGGGTTTCATTACTCCTCAACTATTAAACTATGTAAATTTTCCATATACGCATATTTTTACGGCATCTGTTGCCGAAATAACAGATATCGGTCTTAAAAATGCATATTTTACAATTGCCATACTTGAAATAGTCGGCTCTTTGTTCGTATTTCTAATTGCAAAAAAACTCATAAACACAAGAATTGGGCTAATCTCGGCAATGCTGATAGTTTTAGCACCATATAATCTGTTTTGGGGCTACTGGATAATACCGATGAGTCTTGGCCTTGTATTTTTCATGATAATTTTATACCTGTTTATTAAAAAAGAAATCAAGCCATCTATAAATTTGTCTTTATTACTGATATTTTTTTGCTTGTCGTCTATAATAGTCCATGCTATTGCACCGTTTATAGCATGGATAACTCTGGTGCTTTTGTTTGTTGGGTATCTATTATACAAAATTCTTTTAGATGTCCGTAAGGACAGTTCTGGATTCAAATCCGTGAATTTAATCATATTGTTCGGGATAGCGCTGTTTTCCTATTGGATGTATACAACCAGATATCAGGGTTTGGATCAATTTTCAACATTTCTCGGGTCTTTGGTAGAATCCTTAAATAAAATGGATCTTGGATCTGTTACCTCCCTTACACTCACCCAATCATACAGTCCAATTTCAATATTTTTGAGAGATCTGCCTTTCATCATATTGTTGTTTTTTGCAATTTTGGGCTCTTTATTGATGCTCAATAAAAAGTTGAATAAAATTAATTTCGCTCTTATATTCTCCTTTTTTTCGTTAATCTGCTTAATTTATGGATTGAGCTTCGTTGGTATTGGCACCATATTGCCAGATAGATGGTTTACTTTCATAGAAGTTTTAATGATAATACCGGCCGCGTATGGAATCTATCTGTTGACATTTTCACAAAAAAATTCAAAAATACGATTTATTATCGCGTCGCTTGTCATCTTTATTTTTGCATTTTCAACAATTACTACACCTCTGAATAATGGCGACAATCCACTTTATGCAGAGGAATTAAGTGACCGAGCCGCGCTTCTTACTTCAGAGGTAGCAGCTGCAAATTTTCTCCAATTATCCAATAACTCTCCAGTAGCAGTAAACTCAAAATATGCAATTATAGATGGATATCTTATTGATCCTAGAAATTTGACATCGCTGAATAATAAGATACTGGTCATAAGAAATTATGACATGGAGAAAGGATTTTTGATACCGCTGTTTGGCTCCAAAGGAGAACTATTGGAAAAAATCTATCCCGATTATAATTTTTCTAGATACCTTGGCGACTCTAATAAATTATACGCAAATGGAAAAGTAAGAATTTATTACACTGCAGGAGGCAACATCCGATGAAGATAGCAATTCTTGGAAAATGGCCAGAGGGGAAACTCTTTGGTGGTGTAGACAATCATACTGCTTGCCTAGTGAAGAGTCTAAGTAAACAAAAAGGAATAAATTTGCATGTTATCTCATTCGGAAGCTTATCAAAACATTTCAAAGAAGGCAATGCCGAAATCGTATTGATTAAATCTAGAAAAATCTATTATCTTCTTCCTTTTTTGGCTCTTATAAGATTATTTTTAGAGATTCACAAAATAAAGCCGGATTTAATTCATGTTCAGGGTATGACTCTAAGTCCCTACATATTACTTGCAGGATTATTGAAAAATAGGTACCCTACAATGGTGATGATCCTTGGAATTGTTTCTAGAGAAACTAAATTCGAAGATGATACAAACAACGTTTGGAATTTTTTGAATAGGCTTTCTGAGAAATATTTTGCTTTAAAAATTCAAAATTTAGTAGTTGAAACTCTGCTCATTAAAAATGTCGTAGAAACTCTCACGGATTCAAAAATTTATGTCGTCTCATCCGGTATTGAAAATAGTAAAATCCAAGAAATTAAACATATTGCCTTTGGTCAAAGTTCAGATATCTTTGTTGCTTCCAGACTGGAGAAACTCAAGGGGATAGATATATTAATTGAAGCTATCCCTGCAGTTAAAAAGTCTATACCTGCCCTTAAAGTGTCGATCGCAGGTGCCGGCTCATATGAAGATGAACTAAAAAATCTTGTCGAAAAATTAAATTTAAAAAATAATGTGAGATTTGTTGGATATATTTATGGAGATGAGAAGTATCAGTATTATAAGGCATGCAAATTGGTAGTTGTTCCTACTAGATGGGATTGCCAACCATTTCCAATATTTGAGGCTGCGGCGTGTGGAATACCGGTAATCGTATCAGATATGGCAAATGAGGCGTTTGTCGTAGATGGAAAAACTGGATTAAAATTTAAATCAGATGATGCTGAGGAATTATCAAATAAAATCCTTTTGTTATTGAAGGATGATAAATTAAGGGAACAGATGGGTAGAGCCGCAAAATTGAGAGCACAAAAGTTTGACTGGGATGTAACTGCAAAGAATTATGTTCTTGTTTATAAGGATATAATTTCAAATTTTATAACTAAAAAACATAAATAGTAATATGTAACTATTTTATGAATTGAAATAAAAAATATTCAAATAAATTTTTTTATAATTCTTTTCGGTATATTCAAATTAATTCCAATTTTTCTTTCAATTAAAAGCAGAAGACTTAGATCTTCATGATCGAAGCTCTTTGATACAACAATCATTATGAAGTAAAATACCACTATTGAAAGACAGATGAGCATCTTAATTAATAAAGAAAAAGTCTCCAGTTGGAAATAACTAATTAAATAATAGAACACAACCAAAACTAAAACAGACAATATTACTGGCAAAATAAATTTTTTACGAATGGAATGAATTCTAGATATTCTAAATAGATATAAACTAAATAATCCATTTGTAAAAATTAAAGAGATCATCGTCGAAAAAGCTGCGCCTTCAATTCCATACAAATGAATCAAGAAATAATTTAATACAATATTAGTTAAACCGCCAATCAAAGTAAAATACATGATTATTTTTGTTTTTCCAAATACTATAATAGTTGCTATACTGGGGCCTAAAAAAACTTGTATAGAATAAGCAATTACAAAAATTTGTAAAGCAGTTGCGGCTAAGATGTATCTTTCTCCAAAGAGAATGGATATAATTGTTTTAGGAAAAAGAAACATTGCTATTATAAATGGAAATGTTAAAGTAAATAACCATTTTGTTAAAATTTGATAGTTTCTTTTCAATTCGTCCATCTTATATTCTGCAAATAAACGCGAGGCGATTGGTGTAAAAATGAAGACAGAAGAAACCAGGAAAACGTTAAGATATTGTACAATAGTCACTGAAGTATTATACGTTCCTAATTCTACTTTGGTGGCAAGTATCCCTAACATGATTTTGTCTGAACCCGAAAGTAAAAGAAATCCCAGCTCAGTAAAAACTAGAGGCCATGAAAAAAACAATAGTGTTTTTGTTTGCGACACCGCCTTTTTTACCTTTTTAATTTTTTCTGGTAAATTTTTTAGTAAATACAAAATTGCGATCAAAAAAGTGAATACTATCGAAACTGTATAAGCTATCAGTATATAGTTGAAGCCCAGTCCTAATGATATCACGACTACAAATAATGGAATTTTAATAAATCCTAATAAAAAATATTCAAGATACACTTTCTCTTTGACACTTTCAAAACCTCTAAATATTGAGATTATCAATAGTATGAGAGTCCAAAAAGGTAAGCCAA
>Ga0315277_10010867_pt1 | contig 11508 bp, 5 predicted proteins | sample YL17G05_15_MG_FD_203695 | JGI IMG/M metagenome (GOLD analysis project Ga0315277, IMG submission 203695) | Sediment microbial communities from Yellowstone Lake, YNP, Wyoming, USA - YL17G05_15 | ecosystem: Environmental > Aquatic > Freshwater > Lake > Sediment | place: USA: Wyoming | collected...
GCCAGCCAAACAGCGGTGCCATCCAGTCTCCGATCGGAGTTTCCGCATAGGTGTAGTGCGCACCGATCGCGTGCAGGATCAGGAACAGTGTCAGCGGAATGTAGGACAGATTGGAGAGCGGGAAGGCACGGTAGGTGAACACGAACAGGGCGACGCCCAGGACCGCGAGGATGTTCTCGAGCAGCCAGTCAGCGGGGTAGACAGGATGGATGGCCATCACGGCCCAGACAGCGGCATAGGCCAGCAGGCAGAGGACGGGGACGATCCTGGGCTTTGGCTGGCTAGGGGTCATCGCGGTAGCTGCGCCCCTGCGGGAGAGGGACGCGGCTGCAATGTAACACGTGGTGCCACGTTTTTCCACGCGCTACTTGGCCATCCAAGAAACGGGCACTGGGACACCGGTACGTTACCACGACGGAGATCTATGCCAGGGTGAGCGACTGTGCGCTGCGGCAGGCAGTCGGGATCGTCTCGTGATCTGACCGGGCGCCTCCCTTACCCTGCCGTCTTTGTTGTGGTGGAATCCGACCCCGCGCTCTATCTTGAATCCGGAGTGCGCATGCTTGTGGGGGCGATCCTATGATCGGCCAGACCATCTCCCACTACAAGATCACCGCCAAGCTGGGTGAAGGCGGGATGGGGGAAGTGTATCTCGCCACCGACACCAATCTCGACCGCCAGGTTGCCATCAAGTTCCTCTCCGACGACCGGGCAGCCGACCCGGAGACCCGGCAGCGTTTCATCCGCGAGGCCAAAGCGAAGGCGATGCTGAGCCATCCCGACATCGCCACGTTTCTCGATGTCGGGGAAGCGGAGGGACGTGCCTTCCTCGTGATGGAGTAAGTGGATGGCAGCCTTTTGAAAACGGGTTGGTTCGAGCGTTGGGCGGCTGCCGGCGCCGAAATAGCTGCGACGCGGCGCAAGACGAAAGGCAATGCGATGAGTCCTTGGCGACACTTATTCCTCGACGGGGAGTTTAGTCCTCGAGCGCATTTGCTGTCCGGGCTGACGCTGGCGCACGTTACAAAACGACCGGCTGGCGCGTCACACTCAATCTACGAAGAGCTGTGGCACGCAACGAAGTGGCAAACCATCGTAGTCGAACGCGACAAGGCGGACGGTGACGCGTGGTTGGCAGGAGGGTCACACTACCCCAGCAAGGCGCCGGACGGAGAGCAGGCGTGGCACGATTTGGTGAAGGAGTTCCTGGCCGGAGCGGAGCAGGCGGTCGAGTGGGGGCGGTCACCGGAGGGGCTGGCGACGGAGGTAGAAGTAGGGGTGACGATGCGGGACGTGCTGCAAAGCCTCGCCGTACACAACGCCTATCACCTGGGCAAGATTGTGGCATTGCGGCAGATGATCAACGCGTGGCCGCCACCGACGGAGTAGGCGTATGTGGGCAAAGGCGTGTCACCGACTGGCGCTGCCCACCACTGAACACTGCGTTAGGCCGTTACATCGTCGGCCTCGCCAGAAGGACGGGGTGTGCTGACGAATTGATCGGCCGCAGGTCACGCGCATTACGTTGTTCTCTGTCCTTGTCTCTTGCGGGAATAGCTGTCTTGGTAGTGGGAGCGGCACCTAGAATGACTATTGCTGCAACTGTCAGCGCTATTCGCATAATGCCTGTTATGCGATGGACTTGGATCCCACCCGGGGGCCGTCCGCGATTGACCCGGATTAGACCAAATTAGACCGTTTGGGGGCTTCTGCGGTTTTGGTATAATTCGGGCTACTTTTCGGCGGGAGCCGGTGGCTGGCGTCGTCGTAACCCACGACCGGACAGGCGGTTGGCGGCCTGTCCGTCACCGGGGGGCGGATTAGACCATGGTCTAACGGATGGTATAATCAGGGTCTAATCTGGGCTACTTTTTTGGTCCGGCCGGTCGGGTGGGATCGTGGCCTCGGTGGAGGGGGGAGAGCCCGGATCCAGCCCGGGCGTGGGCGTCGACGGCCCGGTGTTGGGGCGTGCGGGGGGCAGGCGCTGGGCCTCGAGGCGTTCGCAGTGGGCTATGGCCTGATCCTGCTCCGCGGTGGTCAGGGACTGGAAGTACTCCATAAACTGGGCGACGAATCCCTCCGGGGTGCGGTACCGCCCGGGACCGTCGGTGTGGCCGTCGACAACTACGCCCATCAGATCGTCAAGTACTTGCCTTACGCCCAGGACGGGGGCAAGGGCATTCGTTACTCCTACGGGAGTGAGGGAAGTGGCGACGGCCAGTTCGGCATCATGAGTGACCTCGTTTGGGGGCGGGATCCGCTCAGTGATGTGGGGAGCAACAACGACTATCTCTACGTGGCGGACGACGAGAATGGGCGGATTGTCCGGTTGGAGCTTGACAACGGGACGCTGCGCTGGGATCGCACGTACGCTTTGCCAGAAGGGTTCTGGTGTACTGCTTTGGAGGTGGGTGGTTTCGGACAGCTCTATGCCGCTGACTATCTGCAGAGCGTGATTCTCAAGATGACCGCTGACTTGGAGATGTTCCCGCAGTATGGCACCGTGGGATCTGCTGAAGGACAATTCGTCCATATTACGAGTATTTCGAACCCTCTGGGCGTGCGCAGCGGGGATTTGTTCATTGCCGAGGACTGGTCGGACACGACCGGCGGCGACTGGTATCTGATCGATGTCAACGCCGTGTTTCACCACACCCCGCAGTTGATTGACGCCTACAGCATCTCGTTTCCGTACCGGGCGTCCGACTCCATCGGGTACACGGTGGAGATGGAGATTCCCTGGGGCACGCTTCGATACGCCAATGGCAAAGATGTCTGGGGCGTCAACCTCGCTCGCGCGATCCCGAGGCGTGGTGAAATCGCGTACTCGGCGCCGGTGAGTCTCAGCGAGGGGTTCCACGTGTCCCGTTTCATGCAACTGAGCGGACTGAAACCACAAGTGCGCACGCACGGGATCGAGTTTTGTCCTCAAGGGTTCTTCCGGACCGAGAAAAGTAATGGTGAACGGTCGGAGACGTGGCACCCGGCCGCCGACTTGAATTGGGCGTTAACCCCCTCGTGGCGTCTCCAGTCGACTTTCAATCCCGACTTCTCGCAGGTGGAAGCGGATCCGTTCGCGCTCAATCTGTCGAAGTATGGACTGTTCTTCGACGAAAAGCGCCTCTTCTTCGTTGAGGGAGACGAGTACTTCCAACCGAGCGGCGGTGTGATGGCCGACATGCTGCAGATCTTCTATTCGCGGCAGGTCGGAATGAAGCTCCCCGACGGCGCCGAAATCCCGATCTACGCCGGGGGACGGACGACCGCCAAGATCAAGAACCATGAAGTGGCCGCCCTGTTTGCCCAGACCGGCGCCAAATCGTATGAGGGATTTGCGGGGCCCGACCGTGAACCCGCCGCCGCATTTGCCGTGGCGCGGATGAATCTCCGTGTCGCCACCCCGACGACAGCCGCGGTCACATTTGCCGGCAAGTTGTCCGATTCCACAGCGAATTCGGCGCTCGCGCTGGACGGAACGACGAGCGAGGACACCTGGCAGTTCACCTACCAGTTGGCCCGCAGCGAAACGGAGTCCGAGGCCGACTGGGCTTTCAAATCGTATGTCGACTATTTTCCGGGCAAGTTCAGTGTTTGCGCCCGGACCACGGTCATCGGTGATCGCTTTGATGTATCCGAGATCGGCTTTGTTCCGTGGTCCGGCCTGCGGAGCTACAGCGTGTCGGCCGGGCCAGTGGTGCACCCCGATTCCGGTTTGTTCGTCTACGGCGCCCTCCGTCTGACCGCGGATGTGTCCCGCGAACTGGGGGAAGCGCGGTATTCAAAAAGCTGCACTCTGCAACTTGAAGGCGCGCTGCGCAACAATTGGGGGTTCGGGTCGTCGGTGCAAATAGGGCGGGAATACGAGATCGCCGGCGCATACAACCCGCGGGCTTGGGTCGTGTCCGTCCAGACGGACGGTTCGCGGCGGGCGTGGCTGAGCGTCTCCTATTACAGTGTATTCCAATACAACTATCTGCGTCAGTATTTCGGCCGCAGTGACTTTGCCACGCTGTTCTCCTCCTGGCGCCCCTCGAAGCGCCTCTGGACGTTCCTTGGCGGGTCGGCATGGGTCAAACGCCGTCCCAACGGCGGGATCGATGAGGTCACTTGGCGGCTGCGCCCGGGCGTCAGCTATGCCATCGCGCGGGGGATGGACGTGCGACTCTACGAAGAAACCCCGATCTGTAAGACAACGGGGGTTGTTTCGTTCCGCCTCGGCTTTTCCTATTCGTACAATTTCGCCCCCAAGAGCTGGCTCTATCTGGCCATCAACGACTGGCAGCTGCGCGATAGTGACAACGGGCGCTACGTGCCGCAGCAACGGGTTCTGGCGGTCAAGATCAAGTACCTCTTCTCGTTGTAGCGGAATTTGCCGCTCGCTTGGAATAGACACCCGGTCCCGGTTGTGACACAATCCTCACCAGAGCAGGCGCAATCGGTGACCACGTGCTTCCACACTGACTCGGACTCCCACCGATCTTCTATTCCACGAGAAAGCTGGCCCGCACCGTGACCGTGATGTCCTTCTGTCGGGTCGAGGTGTTGTACATGCCGTAGTCGGACACCTCGGTGGAGAAGGGCTCGGTGATCTGGAAGACACCGACCGATGAATTCAGCAGCTTGCGGATGGCGACTCCCGAGGCCGCCGCGATTTCATCGGCGCGGGCGCGGGCATCCCTCATCGCCGCGGCCAGCAGCTCCTTCTTGATCTTCGGCAGGTCGGAAAGGAAGTACTCGAGGCTGGAATTCTCCAGAATGATCCCCTCAGCGAGGATCGACTTGGGATCGACCGCCAACTTCTCAATGTCACTGACCCGATTGGAGACGATCAGAATCGATTGCTGGACGTTGTAGCCGCTCTTCTGGCCGCCGGGACCAAACTGCGGGAACGTGTTGATCGACTGGATCGTTATCTGATCATCGCCGACACCCTGGGACTTCAACTGCGCAATCGTGCTGCGCACGTCATCGTGGATGCGACGGTACCCCTCGGAAATCGCCTGCTCGGTCGCGGTGCGCGCGATCGTCAGCCGCCATTTCACAATATCGGCCTCGACCCGCTTGGTGGCCGAGCCAACAACGCGGATGCTGTCCTGAGCGGCGCGGGAATCGTAGACGTACCGTCCCAGTAGAAAGCAGCCAACCACAATCCCCAAGGCTAGAATCAGACTCGCTTTTGCGTTCATGTCACCTCCCGTCTATGGTCGTCTCCATCAGCATGAACGGCCTCTTTCCATATGTCAGTTTAGCGCGTCGCGTTCACCGCTGGCAAGCAGCATCGCCCACAATTACACACAGCTCGTGATGCCGCCCCTGGCCCTGCCGCTGGAGAATCATCTTGATTCGGCCGAAATCAACAGTAGATTGTCGCGCTTGTAGGGATCGAGAATCCCCGGTAGCTCAGTCGGTAGAGCAGGCGGCTGTTAACCGCCTTGTCGCTGGTTCGAGTCCGGCCCGGGGAGCCATAATCAGGACGCCGCTAACACCTTCTGCCACAACAAGAACGGCCCACGTCCACACGACCATTCTGCGCGTTTCGAACCCGCGGACCGTTGCGGGGTTACGGCGACGGCACATTGCCACCGCTTCGCCGGGTCAATCCGCGAACGGCAACCAGGTCCGCTGACAGGCCGATTCACCGCTCGAATCCCGCTCTACCCCGCCGAATGGTCTGGGATTCGGTGACCGAAGAACGAAGCCCGCGAGGCACGAACCCCACGAGCCTCAGTGATCTCCCTGTGATCCGGACTCACGGCGCGCAGGGATCGCAAAACTCCGTCGCCGGATTCGCACCCCGGAAGGCGACGTTCACCATCTTGACCACATCGACCACTGTCGTGAGGTTGTCACAGTTGACGTCCGTCCGCTGACGCGGGCAGTCAGGGCCCTCACCTCCCCGAGAAAAGCAAAGGCGCGAGCTCGCAGAACTCCTTGCCTGCATCGGCGCCGCGGAAGGCGACATTGACTTCCTTCACGACGTCGCGGACATCCAGCATGCGGTCGCAGTTGACATCGATCGAGGTCCAAGGTTCGGGCGGCGCTGCACCCCGGAACACGATGTCAACCAGGCAGACGACATCTTGAACGTTGATTACACGGTCCTTGTTGCAATCCCCGTTGAGCAAGAGGCGGAAGGTCTTCTCCGCCTGGTTGTTGGTCGTGTTGAAGTCCTGCGGATCGGTGCTGACGATCGCCACGTGGACATCCGTGCTGTCCGTGCCAATGATCCACACCAGCGAAACCGGCGCCGTACCCGCCGGCGGTACCGCCGGCAATGACATGGTCCCGATCCGGACGGTATCCGAACCTTCGAGGTAGTAGACCTCCACTGTCGCAGAAGCGACCACCGCACCACCGTTGTGGATTGTAGCTGTGATCGTGGTGGGGAACCCGACGCCCGGGTAGTAGTTGGAGAACCCGATGTCCGTGGACTTCACCCAGAGGTCCGGGGCCGGACCGACAATGACCGCCCGCGTCGCCTCGTTGTTGTCTTCGTTCTCCTCAGGAATGCTGTTGTCGGCATCAGTGACCACCCGCACAATGTGCAGACCGGTCGGGATGTCGGTGGCCAGCCACTTCTGCGTGGCTTGGATCCCGAAGTAGTTGTTACTGCTGGGTGGGGCCGGGATCGAATCGATGGTCACTGTATCTCCCAACACCATCCCATCCATCAGGAATGCCACCCGGACGTTATCCGCCACGGCATGGCCGACGTTGTAGACGTCCACCGAGATGGTGACGCTGTCACCGGGATCGGGATTCAGGGGGTTGGGATCGATGTACTCGGAATGCACCATCAGGTCGGGTTTGAACCCGATCCAGACGGAAGCCGAATAGGAGTTGTTCTCGTCGCACTCCGGATACTGTGAATCCACATCCACCGTGGCCGTCACCGTGTGCCAGCCCGACTTTGAGAAGGCGTACACGAAGGAAGCCCCGGGCATGTTCTGGCGGTGGCTATTGAATCCGCTCAGCGTCACGATGCCCAGATCGGTAACTACGCTGTCCTGGTCCCGGTCCTCAAAGTGCACAGACACGAGGCCGGGGATATTGAAGGCAGCGCTCGTCTGTGCCCGGGCATAGATCGTGACCGGTTCATTCCTGCCAGCGGCACAGACATTGAACATCGGCCAATAGCCGCAAGCCCCGCCATACACGGGGTATAGCTCAAACACCGCCGGCACCGACCCCGTGTTGTCCAACTCGTTGGTCTCGGCGATCACGTTTGCCGGGTCGGCGGTGGCGGTGATCAGGCAAGCGGACCGGTTCACAGTCCAGGGCGCGGACGAGGTCGCGGTCTGGCTGGAATACGGCGCGATGACCGGGATGATCGTAGTGCCGCCGACCTGGGCCGTATCGACTCTGAAGATGACAGGGACATTGGTTGCGGTGGCATTCCCGTGGTTGTGAACCACCGCTTGAAGAACGACCGACTGCCCCTCGCCGTTCGCGTCCGGGTTGGAGACGGTCACATCGTCATACCCGATCTGGAGATTGACCCGCAGATCGTCCACGTAGATTGCCCACCCGGCCTCGTTGTTCCCCTCATTGCACTCAGTGATCACCCCTCCGGGGTCAGCCGTCACGGTCACCCAGTACCACCCGGTTTGAGGAAACACGATGCCGAAGGCGGCATCCGTCCAGGCGCCAAAGGCCCCGACTGTATGCCAGGAGATACCCTCAGTTGAGAACGTGGTGTCCTTGGTCACCCGGAAGCGCACGGCAAACGAATCGGCGGGCTCCACACCCCACCCGTCCGGGATGGCAATGCCGCCCTGGTTGTAGATCCGCGCATACAGGGTTGTCGGCTGCCCGACGTAGGCCAATGACTGCGGGAAAGGAACTGTCGGTGTGAAGTCGGGATGATCGCACCACAGGTAGAAGGACGTCGTCGCCTGATTGTTCTCCTCGCTGTTCTCGGGCACCGTGTTGCGCAAGTCGGCATAACACGATACCGAGTGGTATCCCACACCTGTGAAGTGGAAGGGGTGGTTCTGCCACGGCGGGTAATACGCCTGGCGCGGCGCCAACTGGGCGATCGGTCCGGCACTGTCGATGATAACCCCGTCCTGGTAGAGATGCATCCAGAAGTTGTAGGCGGTGTCGTCGCACAGGCTGTAAACGTACAGACTGGTGATCGAGGTCGTGTCATCCAGGTTGACGATCGTGGGAATGCGCGACAATGAGAGGTTGCAGATCAGGTCCGGCAAGGGTTGGAGGCAGGAAACCACCGTGAGGGTTAAGGTCGTGTCCTTCGACAACGTGTAATCGGTGACACTCACCTTCATCGCATAATTGCCGATAGTCAACGGCGCCCGGAAGGTGACCGCGAAATCCCCATTGTCGTTGGTGTACCCGGTGAAGCTCTGATAGTCCTTGATGTCGATCGTGACCGTGGCCCCGGACACCTGCTCCAGCGAGTCGGGACCAAAGTAGTCCGCCCGCCCTGACACCGTCACCCAAGCCTGCGGCAAGTTGGGATTGGCGGTCTGGGCCAGAAGACGGATGAAGCCGGGGAGAGGGGGCTGCCCAATCACCACACCCCGGGCCGCCGAGTTGTTGGTCTCGTTCCATTCGGTGATGGCGTTGTTAGGGTCGACGGTGAAGCGGAACGTGTAGTACGCGTCCGTGTTGTAGCGGAATCCCCGCGTTGTTGTGGCTGTCCCATGGGCTGGGAGGGAAGGTAACAGAAGCGTGGCGATCGGCCCAAACTTGTCGGCGACCTCGACCGGCACGTCGGAGAAATCGGTTCCCGAATTGTTGTGAATGGTCGCGGAGACGAAGAATGTGTCGCCCACGGCAGGCGTCGGATCGGAAAACGTGATGTCCGATGCGTACAAGTACAAATCGACTGGGTCGGACTGGACATCCGGACCGTTCGTCCAAACCCAGGCAGCCTCTCCCACTGCTGAATCACCGGGTTGATCAAAGGCGGCGAATGAGAAGCGGTAAGTGGAGCCGGAGGGCAGTGTCGTGCGACAGAGGTATTTCCTCCCGGCGACGTAGTCCGCCGTCCCCGTCGCCCACATGGAGTAAACGGCATCCCTCGGACCCGTGAGCAGCCCGTCGCCCTCGTAGTCGATCCGCACCTTGGGATATCCGGCCAATGGCGGATTGCCGTCGGAGTCGCTGTAGACCACCGCAAACTCGAATTGTGTGCTGGCAATGCCGGTGTCCGGTGAGACACCCGGGATGGCCTCTGAAGAGGTCGGCCAACGCAGCGTCGGTGGCTGCCCTTGCGTCGGTTCTTTGCACTTGCCGGCTGCCCCCACCTCATAAATGGCTCGAATCTGCTCGGCGGAGAGGGCGCGGTCATAGATTGCGAGCTCGTCGATCTCACCGTCAAACGGATAGGGCCTCTCTGAGTTGCTTATTCCGATGCGCAACGGGTTGCTGTTTGTGGCAATACTCCCGGTGGCTGCTGCGCTTGCTCTTTCCGTTCCGTCTATGTAATGCCTTGTTGCAGTCCCATCGTAGGTGACCGCAACATGATACCAAACTCCCGCCTGAACGCTATTCCAGTCGTAGTCCGTGGTGCCGGGAGTGAGCCCCGGATGATAGAACCTCAGGAGCTTGTTGCCGGCTCCGTCCGTCACAGTGGAGAGCATCAACGCTAACGAGCCGACGTAGGAGTCCTTGGCGACTATGGCCTGCCAGTTATACCCCCAAGCAGTTCTGTCTACCTGGTTGAACTTGACCCATGCTTCTATCGTGATCGCATCGGTTATGTCAAGACTGGATGAATGTGGTACTTGGACATAATCATCCGATCCATCGAAGCTGAACGCCTGCCCGACCATCCCTGGTGCGAATGTTGCGCCATTCACGAGACTGCCGTCATTGCCACCGACAGCATCGTTCGCGTTCCCATCGCCCGGCCACCAGCTGACGGCACCCGGTGGGAGGGTTATGCACGTATCTGCGCGAACCGTGATTGCCACGAGCTCGCTGTCTGCCAACGCACCGTCCGAGGCAATGAACCGCACATTGTAGACACCGGCCTGTGTGTAGTCCGGGTCGAACACGAACGTCCCCGTGCCGTTGCCGTAGTCCATGAACACTGCATGCAACGGAACGCTCTCGGCAGTCAATGTCGGTGTCGTTCCATCCGGGTCAGTCGCCGACACACCAAAGCTGAGATCCTGCCCCTCATTTACCGACCGTGGACCGATCGCCGCCAGCACGGGTGCACGGTTCACGAGAATACTCAGCTTCACGATCACAGCCACACAGGCCGGCACCGAGGCGTTCTTCTCGGGCAGCTGGCATGGACAGAAGATCAAGGTGTCGTAGTATTCGCCCCGGCTCAACTGACTGGGATCAACGCATACCTGCACCTGGCTCGGGGTGGTTCCATGATCGGGTGTGATCGAATGGATGAATCCGGGATCGCCAGGCAACGGGATGTGGCACCAGTTAGTGTCCGAGCACCATCTGCTGGTCAACGTCAGCCACTGGCACGTGTCGCTGCTCGGCCCCTCGAATGTGAAGAATATCGTGTCCACCGACGCCGCCAACCCCGGCGAATCATTCATGATGAACGTTACCGTGATCGTGTGACGGCACACGGCACCGCAAGAGTCATAGCAGGAGATCGGAACGTGATAGGTTCCCGCCGGCGGATTAAGGAAGCAGAGATTGTAATCCCGGATGAAACCGGGGCCGCCACCCTTAACGTCCAGGACACACTGATCGAAGTTGCCGTCGGCATCGGTGGCAGAAAACGGGATGCAGACAGTATCCGGCCCGCACAGGAAGATCGTCGTATCGCCGGGCATGTGACAGACTGGCGGCTCGTTGATGTTGAAGGTCACCTTGAACGTCTTCTCGCAGTACTCACGGCAGTAGTCGTAGCACCGGATGGTCACGTCAATCGTCGTGTCATGGTCGGCATAGCAGCACCACAACCCCTGGCCGCCAGTCTTGCAGCCGTTGGGATCCTTGCACTCGTCGCACGCACCAGTGACGATTTGGCAGTACCAGAAGTTCCCATCGGGATCCTCCTCCGAGAACGGCAGACAGATCCGCTTCGGTTCGCACAGGAAGATCGTCGTGTCGTTCGGCACGGTGCACGTCGGCGGCTCATTGACGTCGTAGGTCACGATGAAGTTGTTCTGGCAGAACTGGCCGACCCCGTCGGTGCAACGGATGGTCACCGTGTCGGTGCCTGACCCGGTCGGCGTGTAGCACCAGTTCCCGCCGCTGATCGTCCCCGGGCCACTGATCACCGCGCAGGTGACCGGCGGGTTCTGGCTGGTTGCCGAGACCGGCAGACAGACCTCGATCGACGCGCACTCGAGGATCGTCGTGTCGTTCGGCACCTGACAGACCGGCGGCTGGTTGGTGAGGGGATCCGCAAGACTTGCCTGGGCGAGAGATCCAAGTGACAGCCCCGCACCGATCAACACCCGCCATAGAGAGAACCGTCCACGCATCTTGCACCTCCGCAATGTGAGCATGCGCCCATGGGACACGGGTGAAGGAAGAACCGAACTTGTAACCAGATTG
>Ga0315277_10010868_pt1 | contig 11507 bp, 5 predicted proteins | sample YL17G05_15_MG_FD_203695 | JGI IMG/M metagenome (GOLD analysis project Ga0315277, IMG submission 203695) | Sediment microbial communities from Yellowstone Lake, YNP, Wyoming, USA - YL17G05_15 | ecosystem: Environmental > Aquatic > Freshwater > Lake > Sediment | place: USA: Wyoming | collected...
CCTGCGTCGCGTCGCCTTGCATCTGCCCGCCCGGCGCTCGCGCCAAAATGCCAATTTATTCTTGCGCGAGCCCTAAGTTCCAAGACAGGGTGCCGGGAAGGAGCGATCCCGCCGCCTTCGTGCTCATGCCTGGGACTGCCGGCGGCGCGTGCACCCAATCGCATGAGAATTGCTGCCCACTCTCGCCGCTCCACAAATCCGGCGATTCACAACAGAGTTAGAGGCGTCTAACAAATTTTTGCGCAGTTGTTGGCTGTTTTTGCTAAGATAGCGCCACGATTCACGGGAGATTGTGAATTTCATCTCAGTATGCGGTGCAGCCAGTTTCATCGCTTCAACCTGCACCTCAACGGAGTAGGGGTGTTGCTTCGATGCCGTTCCAACAAGGGCTTCAATAAAAGGAGGACGAAGAAATGAGTAGTAAGCGCATTTCTACGTATGCAGCTGTGGTCGTGCTGCTCATGACTATGACGCCGGCCCTCTTCGGCCAGGCGTTCACATCGCTGACAGGCGTGGTCACCGACCCATCAGGCGCTGTGATTCCCGGCGCTTCGATCGTGGTAACCAACATCCAGACCGGCGTATCGCGCGACACGATTACGAACAGCGAAGGGCGGTATGCATTTCCGCAGATTCTTCCGGGGACGTACCAGATCATCGCCAAATCTCCCGGCTTCACCGACGTCACCATCAAAGAAGTTCAATTGCTGGTCAACTCGCCGGCGACGATCAATATCAAGTTTGAGAAATTGGGCGCCCTGACTACAGTGGTGCAGATCGAGGCGACCGCGATACAGGTCAATACGACCGATGCATCGCTCGGCAATGCGGTCAGTACCCAGGCCATTCTCGAGCTCCCGTTTTACGCCCGCAACGTTGTCAACCTGCTTCAGCTACAGCCCGGCGTAACCGAGAGCGGACAGGTCAACGGCGGCAAGTCCGACCAGGCCAACGTGACACTCGACGGCGTCGACGTGAACGACCAGGTCAGCCGCAGCGCTTTCACGAGTGTGCTGCGCGTGACGCTGGACTCGGTCCAGGAGTTCCGCACCACGACGACGAACAACAATGCCGACCAGGGTCGCGGGTCCGGCGCTGAGGTGGCGCTGGTAACCAAGACGGGGACCAATGAATTCCACGGCTCGCTTTACGAATACAACCGCAATGAGAAATTCGCGGCCAACGATTTCTTCAGCAACCGCTCGGGTGTTGCGCGCCCCGCGTTGAAGATCAACATCTTTGGGGCCTCCATCGGCGGTCCGATCAAGAAAAACAAGTTCTTCTTCTTTGTTAATTATGAAGGTAATCGCAACGCGAGCGCCGTAACGGCCAATCGCACTGTGCCGACGGACGACCTGCGCAACGGCATCGTCACGTATCGTGACCTCACGAGGACGGTGCGCAAGATCGGTCCCGCCGACATCAAGACTTATGCCGATCCGGCGCACATAGGAGTGAATGCCAACTCACTCAAGGTTTTCAACCTGTATCCCAAGGGAAACATGCCGGGATCCGGCGACGGCTATAACACGATCACTTACAGGTTCAACGCGCCGAGGCACGCAAAGCAGGATACTTACATCTCGCGCCTGGACTATACGATTGACAACGCGTCGAAACATCAGCTCTTCCTGCGCGGCAACCTCCAGAATGACCACACCGGCGGCACACCCCAATTCCCGGGGCAGCCGGACGCCGGGGCGCAGCTCACCAACAACAAGGGTCTGGCAGCCGGCTACACCTGGGTGATGCGCCCGAACGTTGTCAACACCGTCCGATACGGCTTCACGCGCCAGGGCGGCGAGACCGCCGGCCTTTTGAACTCGCCTTTTACATCCTTCCGTGGATACGACACCATCTATAACACCGGCACCGCTACTGTGCGCTTCGTTCCCGTTCACAGCATCTCGGAGGATCTCGCCTGGACCTTCCGAAATCATGATTTCCGCTTCGGCGCAACATTGCGCGTGATCTCGAACAAGTTTTCGAGAAACAACACCTTCCACAGTGCGACGACCAATGCTTCCGGACTCTTGGGGAGCGGTGCCGAGCTGTACCAGGACATTCCTGGCGGCCTTTATACCGGGGACCAGGTCACCTACACGTATGCCATGGATGCACTCCTCGGCTTGATCAGCCAGATCAACGCCAACTACAACTTCAAAGCCAATCCTGACGGGAGCGCGACAGTCATCCCCGTCGGCGGATACGTAAATCGTGATTTCCGGAGCAATGAGTACGAGCTTTACGCTCAGGACAGCTGGAGGTTACGCCGAAACTTTACTATCACCTTCGGACTCCGCGCCTCTATCATGCCGCCGGTGCACGAAGCCAATGGCCAGCAGGTCTCACCAAGCATTCCGTTGTCTGAGTGGCTTGGCAAACGCGGCCAGCTTGCGGCGCAGGGTCTTCCGCAAAGCCAGGCCGGCGATCTGTCGTTCGTGCTGTCCAGCAGCCCCCAGGGCAGACCGATGTACCCGCAGCACAACAACTTTGCCCCGCGGCTCGGATTAGCCTACTCACCCAGCGGAGACAGCGGACTGTGGAAATTCCTGTTCGGCAGTTCGGGTAAGACGTCCATCCGGGCTGGATTCGGGATGTACTACGACCTGATCGGACAGCCGTTGGCCGGCACCTTCAACGCTACCGCGTTTGGGCTCTCGTCGTCGCTCTCGAACCCGCTGAACACGTTGGGCGCTTTTACCGCCCCGCGTTTTACCGATTTCTATAGCATCCCGACGGACAAGCTTCCGGCTGAGCCGAAGGCTGGTTTCCCTGTCAGGTATCCCGATCTGTTTGCAATCACCAACAGCCTCGATGACCGGCTGGAGGCGCCTTACACGATGAACATGAACTTGAGCTGGGGGCGCGAGTTCAGTAAGGGCCTCTTCGTCCAGGTTTCCTATGTGGGCCGCCTGTCGCGGCACTCGCTGATCCAGCGCGACTTGGTGATGCCGACCAACCTCAAGGATCCGAAGTCCGGAATGACGTACTTCCAGGCTATGCAGCTGTTGGGCGCTGCGGTTGATGTCTTTGATCCCAACCGCAACGACGCTTTCAAGCGGATCGCCCCGATCCCGTTCTTCGAAAACCTATGGCCTAATGCAGCGAAAGGCGGTTTCAGCGCGACGCAGAACATCGCCAACTACTACATCAGGAGCAGCAACAAGGGAGACTTCACGAATGTCCTCGCAGGTATGGATGAGTACTGCGGCGAAAGTACCTATATCGACAGTAAGGGCAACGTCCTCGAGCTTCCGTGCTCTTCCGTGCTCGGCCCGAACGCAATGTTTAATTCGCAGTTCGGCGCAGTGTCGGGCTGGAGTTCCATCGGTTTCGGCAACTACCATGCCGGCCAGTTGACCGTGCGCAAACGGTTTAGCGAGGGTCTCCTATTCGATTTCAACTACACCTTGTCAAAGTCCATCGACCTCTCCTCGAGTGCGGAATCCGCCACATCGTGGGGCGGCGGTTTCATCGTCAATTCGTGGTACCCCAATCAGCGCAAGGGCGTATCGGATTACGACACGCTGCATGCCGTCAATGCTTACGGTGTGTGGAGACTGCCCTTCGGCCGGGGGATGAGGTTCGGCAGCCAGATGAACAAGGTTCTGGATGCTATTGTCGGCGGCTGGCAGATTTCCGGGACCTATCGCCAGTCATCCAGCCTGCCGACCGGGACCAGCACCGGGTCAGTGTGGCCGACAAACTGGCAGCTCAGCAACCCGGCGATGCCGAATGGCAGCCCGGAGCCGGCCGTCAATGTCAGCAAAAACGGTGCGATGGCAAGCGGCACAGTCTACCCCAGCCTGTTTGCTAACGCGGATGCCGCCAAGGCTTCTTTGGCCGCCTACCGCCAGACATTCCCGGGCGAGTACGGCCTCAAAAACAACATCCGGGCGAACGGCAACTTCAACATCGATACCGGACTCGCGAAAATCTTCCACATGCCCTACAAGGAATCGCACCTGGTCCAGATCCGGTGGGAGACTTTCAATGTAACCAACAGCGCGATTCTGAACGGATCGGCTGCCAGCATGAGCATGACCCAGACCTCCACCTGGGGTCGGATCAACAGCACGCGAGGATCGGCTCGCCAGATGCAGTTCGCCGTCCGGTACGTGTTCTAATTTCGAGTCGGTTGATCTCGCGCAAGCGAATCAGCGGGGGCGGGCCACCTCGGCCCGCCCTTTTTTCTCCTGGGAGCGCCGGCGTCCTGCCCGCGCTGCCAGGATTTGCCGGCGTGAAAGACGCTCGCAAATCGTGCAGTGCAGGACCCCCGGCGGTTCCAGGAGGTTTCTTGCATCGGTTTAGCAGTCGCATTTTCGTCATCGCGGGTTTGATCATCGCGGCCGTGGCAATCGCGTGGCAAATGGGATATTTCCCCCGAAGCGCGATCACTGGCCGGCCGGCCCCACTGACCATTGATTACCCGGCCGAGGGATCCATTTTCCCCCCCGAGTTTCCGCCGCCCCAGTTCACCTGGCGCGACGCTGACAAGGGCGAGACATCCTGGGTGATCGACGTCAGTTTCGCGGACGGCGCCCCGGCGATAAGAACCGAATCCCGCGGCGAGCCGATGCAGGTCGGCGAAATCGATCCCCGCTGCGTCTCGACCACGAACGAACCCGCAAGGCTGACACCCGGGCAAGCGGAAGCCCATACCTGGAGACCTGACGCGGCCACCTGGGAAACGATCAAGAAACATTCGACAAAAGGCGCAGCCACAATCACGATCACCGGGTCCCGATCCCCCAATCGTGGGCAGGTTACTCTGCGAACCTCGGCCGATCCGGCCGGTGCGCCGATCTTCTACCGGGATGTCCCGCTCATGCCTTCGGAAACCGAAAAGGGCGTCATCAAGCCGCTGGCCGCGAAATCCGTGCCGCTGATCGCATGGCGTCTTAGGAACGTCGGCGAGACCGGCAGCCGCTTGCTGATGGAGGGCATTCACAGCTGCGCAAACTGCCATTCCATGTCGCTCGACGGGAAGACGCTTGGGATGGACGTGGACGGCCCGCATAATGACAAGGGCCTGTACGCGATCGTCCCCATACGGCAGCACATGTCGATCCGCAACGAAGACATCGTCGCCTGGAGCACGTTCCGGGGCAAACTCGGCGGCAAGCTTCGGGTCGGCTTCATGTCCCAGGTTTCGCCGGATGGACGATACGTCGTCACGACGATTAATGACACCGGGGTGGACCAGTCGGATTATGAGCGCAGGAGAAATCCCAAAGACCTCGTGATGAACTATTACGTGGCCAATTTCAAGGACTACCGGTTTCTTCAGGTGTTCTACCCGACGCGCGGGATTCTGGCGTGGTACAACCGCGAAGTCGGACGTCTGCAGCCGCTGCCCGGAGCAGACGACCCGCTCTACGTGCAAACGGACGCGGTCTGGGGCCCTGACGGTAAGTACCTCGTGTTCGCCAGGGCCAAAGCAAAGGATGCCTATGCTCCGGAAGGGAAGATGGCGGCCTGCGCGAACGACCCGGCCGAGACCCAGATCCAGTACGATCTTTACCGCGTTCCCTTCAATGACGGCAAAGGCGGCCGGCCGGAACCCATCAGGGGAGCTTCACATAACGGCATGAGCAACAGTTTCCCCAAAGTGTCGCCGGACGGCCGCTGGATCGTTTACGTTCAGTGCCGAAACGGGCAATTGATGCGCCCCGACAGCCAGCTCTATATCGTGCCGGCGACAGGCGGCGAGGCGCGCCGGATGCGCTGCAACACGCCCCTCATGAATTCGTGGCACAGCTTCTCGCCCAGTGGACGCTGGCTGGTCTTTTCCTCGAAGAGCCGTTCCCCGTACACGCAGATGTTCCTGACTCACGTGGACGAAGCAGGAAACGACAGCCCGGCGATTTTGATCGAGAATGCGGCCGCGGCCAACCGCGCGGTGAATATTCCCGAATTCGTCAATATCCCTCCGGACGGGATTCTGAAGATCGACGCACCTGCAACGGAGTATTTCCGCGTGGTGGATGTGGCTTCGGAGCTTTTGAAAAACGGGCATTACGAAGCATCGATCCCGGAGTGGAGAAAGGCCGTTGAACTCGGTCCCTCGGAAGCGGCGGCGCACAATAATCTCGGTGTCGCGCTGGCCGAGACCGGAAAGGTCGATGAGGCGATCGCTCATTACACCAGGGCACTGGAACTCAGCCCCAGGTACCCTGACGCACACAATAATCTTGGGGAAGCGCTGATCGGCAAAGGACGGATTTCGGAGGCGATCGCACATTTCGAGAAGGCCCTGGAAGTGGATCAGGGACACGCCGGAGCCAATGCCAATCTCGGGGCCATGCTCGCTCAGCAAGGGAAAATCGACCAGGCGATCCCACACCTGCGGAAGGCCATCGAGTACAAACCCGATTCAGCTTATGCGCACAAAAATCTGGGGCTTGCCCTGGCGGTAAAGGGAAAGCTGGAGGATGCGTCTCGGGTGTTGGAGCAGGGTGTCAAACTGACAGACGGGCGCGATGTCACGATGCTCGATCTGCTGAGCCGCATCTATGCGGAGATGGGCCGGTTCACCGAAGCCGTACAATCAGCTCGCCGAGGCCTGGCCATTGCTACTCAACAGAACAACCAGAAGCTCATGAGAGCTCTTACAGCCAGGATTGCAGGTTACCAATCGCGGATTTCCTCTTCCCAACGCTGACCTCGGTCTTGATCCTCGGGGACGGCATCATTAACATGCCGTCATGGTGCGGATGGAGATACAGCGGGTGGGGAATAGGCGTCGAACCTGCCGCGCGGAACCTGCCGCCGCCCTCGAACTGGTCGAACTTCACCGGCATACAGGGGACCCCGCGCATCATGCAGATTGGTGCCGCCGCTGGGTTTTATGCTGTGGGGATACCGATTGCTGCGGGCTCGAAGTTTGGCGGAGAGGCTCTACAGGGAAATCCAGCTCCTTTTGCGGGCGCGATTGCGGGTTATCTGATTGGGCGGGCGGCAGATCGCCGGAAGGTGACGATCAAAATCCCGCCGGACTGAGCTAGCCAGCATGTCCTGCCGAGCCGGGCCTCACCCAAGCGGTTGGTGCAATTCGTAGTACTACGCTCGATTTTCACAGGGCGCTGTGCGTGAGGGCTGCCAAATAACCGACATTTGCGGCCGGCGTATCTGCCTGGACTCGGGATCGCCACCATGATCCACCAAGAGCATGCAAAGGCAGCGGAAAGTCGTGACCTTCCAGGGTCCCCTAAAAAGAAAGCCCCCAGAATATCGGGGGCTTTCTCGAAATCAAGTTTGGGGGCAGGCATCAGAACTCGAAACGAGCGCCTATCTGCATGACACGCGGGGAGCCCTGGATGCCCGTGAAGTTTGACCAGTTGGCCGGCGCGTTCAGCTTATTGAGTGCCGGATCCAGGCGAACCCCCATGCCGGTGCGGCTCGTGTCCTGGTCGCCGAATCGCTGGGTGTTGGTGACGTTGAAGACCTCCCAGCGGATCTGGAGTTTGTGACCTTCCTTCCAGGGCATGCGGAAGGACTTCGCCAGCCCCATGTCGAGCGCGATATAACTTGGCAGACGGAAGATGTTGCGCGGCCCAGGCTCACCCGGGTAGGCGTTGCGGAGACTCTGATAGACTTCATTGGTATTGCAGCCGAACAGTTTCGGCGCGCTGCTTGCGTCGCCCTTGGTAACGCATGTGGACACAGGACGGGTGGGCGTGACAAAGCTCTGGACGTTCCAGTTTGTCGCCCAGCGCGCATCATCGTAGGGTCCGATGGCCGGCAGGCCGGTGTTCCAGCGAAAGATTCCCGACAACTGCCAATCACCGACGATGGCATGGACCCAACCCGGGGCGGTGCCGCCGATCAGGCGGCCACGGCCGAACGGCAGTCCATAGATGCCGTTGATGTTGATCATGTGGCGGATATCGAAATCGGAATTCGAGTAGCTCGCGCGTTGATTCAGCGGGCTGATGATGAAAGCACCCGTCGAGTAATCTCCGTCAGCCTGTAAGCCCGAGGCATCATCCAGCGAGTGAGACATTGTGTAGTTGAAGTCCCACTGGAGAGTATCCCGGAAACGCTGGCGCAGAGAAAGCGTCATAGCGTTGTAGTTCGAGTTCGCAACAGTCGACCAGGCTGAAAGCGCGCCGTACTGGGGCTGCCAGAACCACGACTTGTTGTACGCCAGGTCCATCTCGTCCTGCAAATAGGTCCAGTCATTGCCGTATTCCCAATCATGCATGATGTAGTACACCGTCTCGGTGGGAGATAGGCCTTCGGGCAGCGCATCCGGACCGTAATAATCATCCATGACATTCCGCAGATTGGGGAACATGTTCTCAAAGAACGGCTGCTTGGGTACGGCACCCGTAAACCCTTTCTGCCTGAGCTTCTCGAGTTCCGTCGCTGCCGTGAACCAGTCCTGGCCGGACTTTGGATCGCGCAGATTGTTGGGCGTCACCGGGTCGCGTTGGGCCAACAGATTGCGGCCGGCGCGGCCGATGTAGGAAGCCTGCATCACGAATCCGGCGGGCAACTGCCGCTCGATCGTCAGGTTCCAGGTATAGTTGGTCGGAGCGATCAAAGCGCCGTCCAAGCCTGTTTCGATGCGGCGTGCGAAGTCCAACGGTTGCTGCAGCGGCATCTGGGGCGGCACCGTTATCTGCGGCAGGGGCCGGACCTGCTGATTAAAACCGGTAAAGAGCGGCCCCGGACGCGAAGTCACATTGTATGTGTTGGCAGAGATCGTGTCGTTGGAGCTGAATCCGAGAGCGGTATTCAGATCAAAGTTGACCGCAAGGGCCTGGCCGAAGTAGTCGTTTGTCATGGCGAAGCCGCCGCGGATCACGGACTTATCCGGTCCGCCGAAGATCTTGTGGAGCAATCCGCGTTCGAAGCCGGGCGACCAGGACAATGCAACTCGAGGTTGGAAGTTATTCTTATCCCAGTTGTACATGGGTGACGCGTTGTTTGCCGGTCCGGACCTCTCCAGCACAATCGGATCAGCGTAAGGCACTCCTGCGTTCATCCCGCTGACGCGGCGGTTGAAGTACTCGCCGAGTGGGATGGTCGGCTTCACCTCGAAACCGCCCGTCTCATAGACCGGCCGGCTGAGCCCGTAACGCAGGCCGTAGGTAACCGTCAGGTTGCGCCGGATCCTCCATGCATCCTGGAAGTACCAGTCGTACTCCTCGGTAGCAAAGGTGCGATCGGTCGGAGTTCCCGGAGGCAACAGGTTGCCATTGATGTCGTAGGTGTAATTGGCGGAGTACTGAGAGAACCGTCCGATCAGAGCGGTCGCGGCGTTCTGCCCCTCGGAAACCGAGGTCATGGTCGTCAGGCCTTGGGCTGTGAGGTAGCTGTTGATTGCGCGGGACACAACTGCACCGCTGCTGGAATAGAAGGATGGGTTCGTAATGGCATCATCGTACGCGTTAGCATAGCTCAGACGGCTGTTCCGCGTAACGCGGATATTGGTGCCAAGCTGGAAAGTGTGGTTTCCCTTCACCCAAGACACATCATCGACGATGTTGTGCACCGGCGTTGTACGATTGACGGTGCGGGTGTACGAGTAGGGAGAAAACACGAATCGAAACCTGATTGCATTGGCTGTGCTGTCCCCGAATGCGGTGGACGCCTGGCGGGTGAAGCCGTAGCGGAAGTTGTTCACGAGGTGGGATCCCACGGTCCATGTGTGGCTGCCGACCATTCCCCACGGGTGTGACCAGGTACGTGGCTGGGGAGTGTCCGGAAACTCAGGCGACTGGTTGGTTAAGTCGTAAATTGCATTGACACGGAAGAAAGCCGACTGGTGGTTGTTTATGTACCAGTCGATCTTCGCCACATTGGAGTTGAGGTCGACCGGCGCCGACGCGTTGAAGCGAAAGCCGGCGGTATTCATCGGGCGGCCGGGCTGGCTGTCACCCACCGTGAAATCGTTTGCGGGATATTTCTTCGCGGCATCTGCGAGAGCGGCTACGGCTACTGGATTGATTCCGACGGCGGGAAAGGCCTGATTCAGCTGGGCGAGGGTCAGGACCTGGGTCGATCCGTCGGCTATTGTATAACGCATCGATCCCGCCCCCAGGATCGACAGAGGCACCACCCGGACTTCCGTCCGCTCGCTTTTGTCCGAACGCCCTTCATAGCTGTAGAAAAAGAACAGCTTGTCCTTCTTGATCGGACCGCCGATCGTGCCGCCGTAAGTGTTGCGCCGCAGCTTGGGACGAGGGATGGTCTGGTTCGTGAAAGCGTCGACCGTACGGTTGTTAAAGAAATCGTTGGCCGTGAAGCTTGTGTCGCGCAGGTATTCAAAAGCGGATCCGTGGAATTTATTGGTGCCGCTCTTGGTCACGAGATTGACCTGCGCGGCGGAGGATCGTCCCTGGTCCGCATTCGAGTTCACCGTGGTTACGCGGAATTCCTCAATCGCCTCGGAGTTCAGCCGCAGCACCGTGCCGCTGAGAGAGCTGGTCTGCGCATCGTTGATGTCCACTCCGTCCAGCGTGATATTGGACTGATCGCTGCGAGCCCCGGCGACGTAGCCATCGCGGGTCACACCCGGCTGCAGGGTGAGAAGGGCGGCGACGTTTCGGGCCTCCATGGGCAACTGCAGGATCTGCTGGGTGACGAAGTTGTGCCCAAGGGTGGCATCCTGGGTGTTAATCTTTATCGCTGTCCCGATCGCATCCACCTGGACCACTTCGGAGACGCTGCCGAGTTCCATTTTGACGTTGACTTCGATCGCCTGATTTACCAGCGCATGGACGGGGCTGACTACCGATTTGCGAAAGGCCTGGGCTTCAACCTCAATCTTGTAGTCTCCCACGGGGACGAGTTCGAAACTGAACCGGCCCGTATCTGTGGTCGCCTGGCTGCGGACGAGATTCGTGCTTAAATTGGTGATGGTCACGGCGGCGCCCGGTATCATCGCGCCTTGCGGGTCCTTAACCTCGCCGCGGATGGTAGAAGTGGCGCTCTGCCCAACTACGATGCCGAGAATTGCGAACAGGATTGCGGTGCCGGTTAGCAATACTCTGAAAACGATCGGTTTCATTTGGTATCCCCCATTGCTGTTTGGGTTAATGAGTATCTATCTACTGCCCGGAATCTCAATTTGGCCAGGGATCCACGCAGGTGCCGAAAATCGTTCAATGCTTCAGAAATAAACTGCAAAAGCCTGAGTGTTAAACAGAAACAGGCCCATTTTGCAGTTGAGACTACAGGAACCCTCGGCGGCACACACCGGGAGGCGTCCATAGCTGAGCATCTGAACCTTGTTTACACCACCCGATTCGCACCACTTGGTCAGGGGCAAGTGCTGGGGACGGGTTAGAAATGGTTGCTTCATCCTTTTTTCATACTAACTGGCTCGCATTTTAGTGAAGCGCGGATTCTTTGCAACATAATTCTAAGGGCTCGCGCAAGAATAACTTGGCATTTTGCTGCAGGCCCCCAGGCCCGCTGGCGAGGCGCGAGCGACGAGCATACCCGGGGTGGTATGTAAGGAGCGAGCAACAAAGCCAGCGGGCCTGCGGGCC
>Ga0315277_10010870_pt1 | contig 11506 bp, 10 predicted proteins | sample YL17G05_15_MG_FD_203695 | JGI IMG/M metagenome (GOLD analysis project Ga0315277, IMG submission 203695) | Sediment microbial communities from Yellowstone Lake, YNP, Wyoming, USA - YL17G05_15 | ecosystem: Environmental > Aquatic > Freshwater > Lake > Sediment | place: USA: Wyoming | collected...
ATTCGGACAGACCCTTTTCCTGATCGAGCCTTTGTAAGAATTACCAGAATTTGGAGTGTAAAGTCTCAAGATCCTGGTGACTTTAGCTTTACCTTTTTCTCTGTGGTGTCAGGAGATAACTCCTGACACCTTTTTATTTTTGACAAGAAATCACTGGAGTGTAAAACTTTAGTTTTACCTTTCCCTTAAAGCTTAGTAAGAAGATAGGGATATTTTTCTTTGTGGTGTCAAGAGTTACCTCCTGACATCTTATTAATTTAGTATTGTCTTGGCTTGAAATATAGAGAAATTAACCTAAATTCGTGAGACTTACAGAGAATTTACTTCTTAGGAATTAAAGGGCGTGTTTGCGTACGAATAATCTGAGCTTTTGCCAGCACTTTAATATCTTTCGCCGAAACAGTTGATGGATTTGCTAACACTAGGTAGTAGGTTTTGCCGGGATCTAACTTAAGTGCCTTGGTTTCAAAAGAAACACCGAGAGAAATGTAGAATGCATTAAATGGTGAACCATCTATTGCAAGACGAGCATTATTAGCGTCGGTAACATACCAATTGACCTCATTGCCCCCTGTAGATTGAACTGCCTCCATCAGTGTGCCTGCTATGATTTTGGTTACAGGGTCAACAGGCGCCAAAGATGTGGCTTTCACCAGCCATTCGGACACTTCTTTTTCGGAGCCTATTATTATTGCAACATTTCCGTCTGATTCACGAGGTATATCCAGTGACGCTGTTACGATATTTGGGGCAAGAATGCCCCTTCCAAGCCTAATCGTCTTATTAAGCACTTCTGTATAGGAAGTATCCACTAAGGTCTCCATTCCAAATGCTACATCCAATGTCTGAAGGCTATCATTTATGGCGAGTCTAGAAATATGAACTAAAAGTATCTTGGAACTTAGAAATGCGGTGTTTTCGAAAATAAAACTATATGCATCAGTCTCTGGTATAGTAAATCTGAGTTCTAAATTCGGTTTCGACTTGTATTGAGAAATTATGCTTTGATTTCCTCTCTGGAAAACAAATCTGCTAATGTCTTTTCCTTTAACAGGATTGGCTGTAAGCAATATTTCATCCCCCTTATAAAAAATATAATCCAATTTAGTTTTTTCCATCCCAGCTATCTCTAGCTCTCCTTCAAAAACTACCTGGGGATTCCTTGCTTCAACCGAAGGCTTAGTAGTATCCGCTGTATTACTGGTGGATTGTATTTCCGTCCGGGAAGTATCAAGTTCTTGTGCCACGACAGAAAATGAAAATAGCGTTGAAAACAATATGACAAAAAGTTTTATTATCATTTTCCCTCTAATTCATATTATAGCTACTGGTTACTTCAATAACACCATAAATTATAAAACACAAAAAGTCAAGGAAAATGTAATGATTTCTCAATTTGCGTTTTTTGACAGTATCGAAGATTCCTTTTGGCTGAAGTTAGAATAGAATCAAAGATTTTTGTCTTCTTAGGAATTGAAATGGTTGATATTAAGACATTAACCAATTCAGCCGAAAATATAGAATGAAGTAGCATCAGATTGAGGAGGTCAAAATGGCGATGAATTTAAAACAGATGCTGGCAGAGGTTCTCGCCAAGAAAGCATCTGATTTGCACCTCAGGGTAGGCGTAAAGCCCACTATCAGGGTGGATGGGGCGCTTATTTCGTTAGAGACTGAGGTCTTGACTCAGGCGGATATGGACGAGGTAATGAAGCAGATATTAACTGAAGAGCAGAAAGAAAGATTTTTGAAAAGAAACGAACTGGATTTAGCTTTAAGCATTTCCAAAATGGGTAGATTCAGGATTAACTTCTATCGCCAGAGGGGAACAGTGGGTATTGCTCTGCGAACCGTGCACACTTTAGTTCCGACATTTGAAGAATTGAACCTTCCCAAAGTTTGTATGGGGTTAGCCAATAACCGTAGAGGGATGATTATCCTTACCGGAACAACCGGAAGTGGTAAATCAACTACCCTAGCATCTATGATTGAACATATTAATACTAACCGTTCGGAGAACATTCTTACCATTGAAGACCCGATGGAATATATCCACAAGGATCGCAAAAGCATAATCTGTCAGAGAGAAGTAGGAGGAGATACAGAGAGCTTTGTAACTGCTTTAAGACACGCCCTTCGCCAGGATCCGGACGTGATCCTGGTAGGAGAGATCAGAGATTTCGAAACTATGTCGATCGCCCTGACCGCGGCAGATACGGGTCATCTGGTTTTAACCACCCTGCATACCTTGAATGCCATTGAAACCATAAACCGGATAATCTCCTTTTTCCCTCCGCACCAGCACCAGCAGATCAGGCTGCTCTTAGCAGCCACTCTGAAAGCCATCGTTTGTCAAAGACTTCTTCCCCGTTCAGACGGGCCGGGTAGAGTCCCTGCAGTCGAGGTTCTGGTTTCAACTGCTCTTATCAGAGAATATATAATTGACCCGATGAAAACCCCTCTGATAATCGAGCTGATAGAAAGTGGAAATATTCAATACGGAATGCAATCTTTTGACCAGTCTATAATGCAGCTCTATAAAGACGGGTTCATCTCCTATGAGGAAGCTATGCAGCAGTGCTCCAACCCGGACGATTTTGAATTAAGGGTTAAAGGAATAACCGGAGCCGCAGACAGAGGCTGGCACGAGTTCGAACAGGCAAGAAAGAAAAAATAAAAAATTATATTTAATGTTGGTTCAAGGGGCATTTAATCCTGCGTGTAAACTTCAAGATTAAATGCCCCTGTTTTTATTTTCACTGATCATCTCCACCAATAAAGTCCATAGTCTCTTCAGTGGTATTCATCTGACAATTTATACTTTATTATAAGGGTAAACAAAGGTTAAATTTTTCTTGCTATTTCATCGTAAAAAAGATAAATTTGGAACTATGATTTACATGAATAAATGTCAGGAAAGGAAGATATTTGTTTAAAAAAATACTGATTGCTAACCGAGGGGAGATAGCCTTAAGGATTATCCGGGCATGTAAGGAACTGGGTATCGCGGCTGTGGCTGTGCATTCGGATGCGGATGTGAACTCTTTGCACGTCAGGTTTGCAGATGAGGCAGTCTGCATTGGTCCGGCAAAAGCCACTGAAAGCTATCTGGATCCCAAGCGGATAATCAGCGCGGCTGAGGTGACCAATGCTGAAGCGATTCATCCGGGATATGGCTTTTTAGCCGAGAATGCCGATTTCGCCGAGATCTGCGAATCCTGTAAGATAAAGTTCATCGGGCCCACCTCACAGATGATAAGACTGATGGGTGACAAAGCCGTTGCCAAGCAAATGATGAAGGAAGCAGGGGTTCCGGTCATTCCAGGAAGTGAAGGAGTGGTCAAAAATCTGGAAGAAGCCCAGCAGATGGCAGCAGAGATGGGGTACCCGCTTTTGATTAAAGCCGTAGGAGGTGGTGGAGGCAAGGGGATGAGGGTAGCGACGAATGAAGAGGAGCTTAAAAAAGGTTATGCGATGGCAAAGATGGAGGCAGAGGCAGCTTTCGGTAATCCGGAAGTGTATATCGAAAAGTATATTTTAAATCCCAGGCATATCGAGTTTCAGATTATGGGTGATAGTCAAGGTAATCTGATTCACTTAGGGGAGAGGGACTGTACCATCCAGAGAAGACACCAGAAGCTGATCGAGGAGTCTCCTTCGCCAGCTCTGACTACGTCCTTAAGAGTCGAAATGGGAAGGGCAGCGGTGGTGGGTGCTTCCCGCATAGGTTACGAGAGCGTCGGCACGATCGAGTTTCTTTTAGATAAAAGCGGCAATTTTTATTTTATGGAGATGAATACCCGGATTCAGGTGGAGCATCCGGTAACTGAAGAGGTAACCGGTATCGACCTTTTGAAGGAACAGATCAGAATAGCGGCTGGCGAGAAGCTTTCCCGGACCCAGGAGGAGATAATCCTTAAAGGTCATGCCATCGAGTGCCGGATCAATGCGGAAGATCCGGAAAAAGATTTTATGCCCAGCCCCGGCTTGATCAAAAGCTTTCACGTTCCAGGCGGGCATGGTATCAGGGTGGATACGCATGCTTATGCCGGATATGAGATACCGCCATATTACGATTCTCTGGTGGCTAAGCTGATCTCGGTGGCTGATACACGGGAGGAGTCCATCCTCAAAATGAGGAGAGCTTTAGATGAGTTCATCCTTGAGGGAATTAAAACGACCATTCCATTTTATAAAAAAGTCTTCTCCAATCCAAATTTCATAAGCGGGGAATATGACACATCTTTTGTGGAGTGCTTGTTTAAGGAAACTTCAAAAGAAAAAATATCCGTTTAATTTCTCAAGCAGGAGGGAAAGTTGATTATAAAAGAAGACCTGAGGTATACCAAGGAGCATGAATGGGTAAAATTGGAAAAAGATATAGCGACTATGGGGATTACCGATTATGCTCAGGGTGAATTGGGAGATATAGTCTTTGTGGAGCTGCCCAAGGTAGGAACAAAAGTCGAACAGATGAAATCTTTTGGCGTGATCGAGGCGGTCAAAGCAGTATCAGAGCTTTTCTCCCCGGTAACAGGTGAAGTGGTGGAAGTAAATTCAAAACTTGAGTCAGAAGCCGGGCTGATCAATAAGGACCCTTACGGCGAAGGCTGGATTATCAAGGTGAAGGTCAAGGATCAGTCAGAGGTCAATAAGCTTCTTTCAGCAGAGGATTATAAAAAACTGCTAGAACAGAAATAGATATTCTCATCCGTTTTCAATAAAAAAATTGAGGTCATAACTTAAGAGTTAAGAGAAAACCTATGGGTTATATTCCTAATACAGGAGATGATCAAAAGCTTATGCTGGAGAAAATAGGGGTCAGGGCATTTCAGGATTTACTGAAGGCTGTGCCGGAGTCTATTAGATTAAGGGATGAGCTTAAACTGCCAAAAGGAATCTCCGAGCTGGAGCTTGTTCAACTACTTCAAAACATATCAGAGAAGAACAAAGGCACAGACAAGCTGATCAGTTTTTTAGGCGGGGGTGCTTATGACCATTTCATTCCTAGCGTAGTGAACCACATACTTCTAAGATCAGAGTTTTATACCGCCTATACCCCTTATCAGCCAGAGGTGAGCCAGGGAACATTGCAGAGCATTTATGAATACCAGACTCTTATCTGCCAGCTCACTGAAATGGAGGTTTCCAACGCATCGATGTATGACGGGGCATCAGCAGTGGCTGAGGCGGCTCTCATGTCTCTGGCTGAAACCGGCAGAAACGAGATCCTGGTCTCCAATTCGCTGAATCCAAATTATTACAGGGTTCTCTGCACCTATTGTGAAAGAGGCGGTATAAAAATCAGGAAGATCGAGCTAAAGGATGGGATAATAGACATCGGAGCCTTAGAGTCAAAGATTTCCTCTAAGACCGCTAGTTATATCGTGCAATCGCCCAATTTCTATGGGTTGATAGAGGATGTAGAGGAGATCGAGAAAAAAGTGCATTCTGCTGGGGCTTTATTGATTATGGTTTGTGACCCTATCTCTCTGGCTATTCTGAAAACTCCGGGAGAGTACGGAGCAGACATCGCTGTGGGCGAAGGACAACCTTTAGGGAACAGTCTTAATTTCGGGGGACCATTCTTGGGTTTCTTCGCCTGCAAACAGAGTCTCATCCGCAAAATGCCGGGAAGGATTGTGGGGGAAACAGTCGATTCTAAAGGAAGAAGGGGTTTTGTCCTGGTTTTGCAGACCAGGGAACAGCATATCCGCAGGGAGAAGGCTACCTCAAATATCTGCACGAATGAAGCCCTGTGTGCCTTAGCCGCTACGGTATACTTGTCTCTTTTAGGCAAAAATGGTTTAAGAAAAGTAGCGGAACTGTGTCTGCAGAAAAGCCATTATGCGGCAGAGCAGATTTCTAAGATCGGCGGTTTCAAACTTCAGTTCCCAGGGCAGTTTTTCAAGGAGTTTGTGGTGGAAACTCCATTTCCGGCTTCCAGGGTCGTAAAACTACTTCTGAAGAAAAATATCCTGGCAGGGATCGACCTTTCCCGGTTCGACAGAAAACTCAAAAACAGTCTTCTAATCTCAGTTACTGAAAAAAGAACCAGACAGGAGATAGATTATCTGGTAGAAAGTCTTAGAGGAATAGTCAAATGAGGCGTCGATGCCGTATTGTCCTAAATGCAGATATGAATATAAACCGACGATAGAGATATGTCTGGATTGCGGCAAAAAACTGGTAGCGGAGCTTAAACAGAAAAAAAGAAAAAAGGTTGCGACTCTGGAGATCTCGGAAGAAAAAGCTTTAATTGAGCCCAAACTGAAACTGCTATATGTCAACAGGAACTTAATTTATGCTAACTTTTTAAAAGAGACTTTGAAGAGGAACGGGATTCCCTGTTTGATCAAGAGGGAATCAATGGGACTAATACCAGCTCTGGTGCCTCAATCCCTTACAGACGTCAGCATCTTTGTAAGAGAGGAGGATTTTGAAAAGAGTTGCGAAATCAAGGAGCAAATTGTAGATAATTTGTAAATAAAAAGGTAACAGGTTTAAAAAATCGAAAATCTATGCCATTCTGTCCATTGTGCAATACCGAATATCCTCCCGGCACTAAGAGATGTTCCGAGTGTGAGGCAGACTTAGTTGACGAGCTTCCAGAGGAGCAGGAAGAAGAGGAGAAAAATTTAGTTCTGCTTTACACCACTCCTAACCGGGTATTAGCAGAGTTCTTAAAGGAGACTTTGGAGGATAGCAATATCCCCTGTTTCTTAAGCTACACCGGAAGTTTTTTAGAGGGTGGGTTGGGATACGTGGTCAAAGACCAGCCCGGGTATAGATTATATGTGCCGGAGGATAAGTACGAGGAAAGCTTAGCCGTTAAAGAGCAAACTGTTGGAAACCTGTAACCCTAATTTTTGAAGAGGAGGTTTGTATGATTCGCAAAAAGGGCGCTCTCTGGTTTTACCTGTTTTTTGTTATGTTTATCTTATTTTATTTTTTAGCCTGCGGAAAGGTTGTGCCCAAATCGATTAACTGGGCGGCTAATTTTGATGAAGCATCCAAGATAGCCAAGTCCCAGAACAAAAACATGATCGTGGACTTCTATACCGATTGGTGCAAATGGTGCAAGAGGATGGCGGACTCGACTTTCACCGATACCAATGTCATACGTTTTTCCACGGATTTCGTTTTTTTTAAGACCAATGCTGAAAAGGATACTGCTCTGGCAGAGAAGTATAAGGTCAACGGCTATCCAACAGTAATTCTGGCGAATTCTTCAGGCCAGGAAATAGACCGACTGGTGGGGTATAAACCGGCTTCTGATTTTATGCGGGATATTAAAGGATATCTCAAAGGACAGGGCACTCTGTCTGATTATGAGAACAAGGTGAAACAAAATCCCAACGACGTAAAGCTCTGGTTCAAATTAGGTGAAAAATATCAGGAGCGCAGGTCATTTGACCAGGCGGTAACCTGTTTTAATAAGGTCGTCTCCCTGGACCCCACTGACAAAACCGAAAAAGCTTCAGAAGCTTTGTTTAACATCGGGCTTCTAAATATGGGTAGAAATGTAAAGCAGTTTGACAAGGCGATTGAAGCTTACCAGAGGGTCGTGAAGGAGTTTCCAAAAAGCAAAGTGGCTTTAGATGCTGAAGAATATATTCCTTATTCTTACGAGAAGATGGCTGATACTACCAAAGCTCTCTCACTGTATAAGAAATTCTTGAAAGATCATCCGACTTTAGACCAGGGTGAAAAAGACTGGGTTCAGAAAAGGATTGAAGGTTTAGAAGGGACTAAGGAAAAACAAGTTAAGTAAGGAAGTATCAAAAATCGTTAAGGAGTATGGATGAGTCAGAAACTGATTTTTGAACTCAGCTCAAAGGGCAGGACCGGCTGTGACTTGCCGGAAATAGATTTGCCTGCGAAAAAGATAGACCAGCTTATTACGGAAAAAAGTCTGAGACGGAGCGATTTAAGACTCCCGGAGGTTAGCCAGGTGGACGTGGTGCGTCATTTTATCGCGCTTTCGATTTTAAATCATCACGTGGACAAAAGCTTCTATCCTTTAGGCTCCTGTACTATGAAATATAATCCCAAGGTGAATGAGGATCTGGCGCGTCTTTCTGGTTTTTCCTCCATACATCCGTACCAGCCGGAGGAAACAGTTCAAGGTGCTCTGCAGTTGATGTACGAGCTGGGTGAGTATCTGAAAGAGATCGGCGGGATGAACGGGATTACCCTGCAGCCTGCTGCCGGTGCCCAGGGAGAGCTGACCGGGCTTCTAATAACCCGAGCCTACCACACCAAGAATGGAAACGCCCGCTCAAAAATCATTATACCAGATTCAGCTCACGGCACCAACCCGGCTTCAGTAACAATTACTGGTTACCAGGTAATTCAGGTCAAATCAAATGATAAGGGTCTGGTGGATCTGGAAGAATTGAAAAAGGTTTTAGACGAAGAGGTGGCGTGTTTCATGCTGACCGCCCCTAATACCCTGGGTCTTTTTGAGTCTCAGATAGAAGAAATCTCTAAAGCGGTTCACAATGCAGGGGCAATCCTTTATATGGATGGAGCAAATCTGAATGCGCTTTTAGGAATAGTCCGTCCCGGGGACATAGGGTTCGATATCGTTCATTTTAATCTTCACAAGACCTTTTCAACCCCGCACGGTGGAGGAGGACCCGGAGCAGGACCTCTGGGAGTCAAAAAATCTCTGGAGCCTTTTCTTCCGGTTCCAGTCATAGATAAAAATGTAGATGAAAAAGGTGAAGAGACTTACTCTTTAAATTATAAAAGACCGGACTCGATCGGAAAATTGCAGGGCTTTTATGGAAACTTCGGGATAATGGTGAGGGCATATGCCTTTATACGAGCTTGCGGAGTTGAGGGGCTCAAGAAGATCTCGGAGAATGCGGTTATCAATGCGAACTATATAATGGAGTCATTGAAGAAGCTTTATTCGCTTCCTTATCCCGGACCATGCATGCACGAATTTGTGTTATCCGGCAGCAGGCAGAAAGGTAAAGGAGTGAGGACAGCAGATATAGCTAAAAGGATTTTAGATTTCGGATTACATGCTCCGACTGTTTACTTTCCCCAGATCGTGTCTGAAGCCTTGATGATAGAACCGACTGAGTCTGAGAGCAGGGAAAGCTGCGACCAGTTCATAGAGGTGATGAGAAAAATCGCCCAGGAAGTAGAGGAAAATCCGGAGCTGGTTAAAGGGGCACCCTTCAATACTCCGGTCTCCCGTTTAGATGAGGTTAAAGCTACGAAAGATTTGAATGTCAGATGGAAAGGTTAAAATAAAAGTTCAATCCGCCGTAGGCGGACAAAGGTTCAAAAGATCAAAGTTTAAAACCCGCCCCTCTATTGGGCGGGGTTTTGTTTGAAAATAACTGGAGTGTAAAGCCTCAAGGTCTTGTCCACAGGATCCTGGCGAAGACTTTAGCTTTACTTATTTCTATGAAACGGATAGATTCACAAGGTAAACCTGAAGGTTTACACTCCATTTTTTCGCGGGATTCATTTCATCTCTATCTGGAAATATGATTAAGTTAGAGAAAGTAACTTATAATTATTCAATATCCGAAGGGAAGGTAATCTCTGCTTTACAGGGGATAGACCTGGAGTTAAAAGAGGGGGAATACGTCTCTATGATCGGCCCCAACGGCTCAGGCAAAACTACATTAGCTCGACTACTGAATGGTCTTTTACTCCCCTCCTCTGGCGAAGTATTAGTCGATGGTCTAAATTCTAAGGTTAAAGAGGACTTGAGGCTGATTAGACAGAAAGTGGGAATGGTATTTCAGAATCCTGAAAATCAGATCATAACCACTTCTGTAGAAAGGGAAATCGCTTTCGGACTGGAAAACTTGAACCTTCCATCTGAAGAGATCAGGGAAAGGGTGGAGTGGGCACTTTCCGCTTTTCATCTGTGGGACTATAAAAATTCCCCACCTCATTCTCTTTCAGGCGGGGAAAAGCAGAGACTGGCAATAGCCTCGGTTTTAGCTATGAAGCCAAAATATCTGATCTTAGATGAGCCTACCTCACTGCTTGACCCTGAGGGAAGGGAGATGTTAAATATGCTTATCAGAAAACTGGCTGATGAGGGGAAAGTTACCATAATCAGCATTACCCAGTTTCCAGAGGAGGCTATTTTAGCCCAGCGCCTTCTGGTTATGGATAAAGGCAGGATAATCTTGGACGATTCCCAGGAGAAAGTATTTGAAGAGGATGAAAAGTTGAAAGAAATAGGGTTAGCTATACCTAAAAGTTTAGAGATTGCCAATGGTCTTAAAAGAAAAGGTTTTAGATTCAAAAGAAAAGTCTTAAAAATAGAGGATTTGATTCAAGAACTCCTTTCTTTAAAAGGGGTCAATTATTCTCTGCCTGTAATTCAAAAGAAAACGAATATTACTGAGCAGGGCAAGTCTAAGATTTCAGAGTATTTGCAGATAGAGCTAGAAAATTCAGGTTTTATCTATAATTATAGAAATATAAATCCTAAAGTAGCCTTAAAAGATATCAATCTCAAGATAAAGAAAGGGGAGTTTGTCGGATTGATAGGCCCGACCGGCTCAGGAAAAACCACTTTAGCCCAGCTTCTGGATGGTCTGCTTTTCGCCACCTCAGGCTTAATCCGGGTTGAAGGTTTGGAGATAAAAGAGAAGGTATCCTATTTGAAGAAAATACGCCAGAAAGTAGGGCTGGCATTTCAATTTCCAGAAAGGCAGCTTTTTGAAGAAACAGTATATGAAGATGTATCCTTTGGTCCAAAAAATCTGGGTCTGGAAAAAGAGAAAATCGATAGCAGAGTGAGAAAATCGCTTGAAGTTGTTGGTCTGGATTTCGATGCTTTTGCCCAGCGTTCACCTTTTTCCCTAAGTAGCGGAGAGCAGAGAAGAGTTGCCATTGCCGGTATCTTAGCCTTAGAGCCGGAGATTTTGATTTTGGACGAACCCACGGCAGGGCTGGATTTTGCCGGCATTTGCAGAGTCAAGAAAATCCTCCTGGAGCTTAATAAAAAAGGTGTTACTATAGTCTTAATTTCTCATAATTTAGAACTGGTAGCAGAGGTATGTAAACGAATAATCTATCTTAAGGAGGGTAAAATCCTTTTTGACGGATCAAAAACTGAATTTTTCGGCCAGACTGAAAAACTCCAGGAGGAGGAGATAAGAGTGCCGGAGACTGTGGAACTTTTGCAAAGCTTAAGAAAAGCCGGGTTCAAAATCAGAGATGACCTTTATGAAACTGAGGGGATAATTGAGGAGCTTTATTCTATTTTCGGGAAAAAGGAAAAATGAAGAAGCCGCCGTATAGTTTTGAGACTTAATTCTCTTCAAAAAATTAGCAGTCTTTCAAAAAATCTCTTGACATTTCTTTCCGAATTTTTTAAATATCATTCAGACATAATCTAAAATCGAATAAGGGGGGAGTGGCTAAAAAGGGATTTTCTATATTGTCAGGAAATCCAAAAGGGTCTTTGGATTAAATAACACTATATTTTTTATTTTTTTTGTAAAAAATATCAAAAAAG
>Ga0315277_10010871_pt1 | contig 11506 bp, 8 predicted proteins | sample YL17G05_15_MG_FD_203695 | JGI IMG/M metagenome (GOLD analysis project Ga0315277, IMG submission 203695) | Sediment microbial communities from Yellowstone Lake, YNP, Wyoming, USA - YL17G05_15 | ecosystem: Environmental > Aquatic > Freshwater > Lake > Sediment | place: USA: Wyoming | collected...
GGACGCTCGTCGGCGCCGCCGCCCAGCGGCACTGTGAGATGCCGCGGACGAGTTTGCGGTAACGGCCGCACACAAACAGCGGCTCGACCCGGAGGGTGACTGTTCCGGCGGCGAGGTCGGCGAAGATCCACACGTCGGGGTCCTTGAGCGCCGCCTCGCAGACGAGCAGGGCCGCCAGGCGCAGGCCGAGGAGCCGGCCGAACTCCTGCCGGTATGGCTCGACGAGGTCCCCGGCGGCCCAGGGGCCGGGCGGTTCACCTGCGGCGGACTCCAGCCTCCGCCAGAGGGCCTCCTCTCGCCGGGTAACCTGCGGATCCGGCCGCGTCGCGACGCCAAGCGACGCGAACTCCCATCCGCGAAGCGCCTCGGCAGCCTGGGCGGCCCACGCGTCGATGTTCCCGAAGAGCCCGGCGCACAGGCTGCACGCCGCCTGCGGGGCGGGGGCCGCCAGGGCCTCGCGTGCGGCCCGGCCCCGCTGGTCGTTGGCCAGGCCTGTGTCGGCCCCCGCGATCAGCCGCCCGAGGCAATGGTCGCACAGAGGCCCGGCCGCGAGGGCCTGGGCCAGGCCCGCCCGGATCGCCGGGCGAGCCAGAACGTCGGCCAGCCGTATTTTCCGCCATGCGCCCTGAGTCATCTCGTGCGTACTACTTGTGGTGTTCTCCGTGCGGCCGAGGTTGTCAACCGCCCATAGGAGCGGTATGATAACAGGCTTGCACGGTTTTTTGCCGAAGAAACATGCTGGGCCAGTTACACGTGCCCCGTGAGCGTAGGGGCGAGGCATGCCTCGCCCGAGGAAGTCCGGCGGTCTCGCGGGCGAGGCATGCCTCGCCCCTACGCCGGCGACGAAACACACATGGCCGACATCCGATCCAGCTCGGTCAGCAAAATGGAACTCTCGCGGGAGGAAATCTACCGCGAGTGGCTGGGGATCAAGTCGATTACGCCGTCCTACTACGGCATCCTGGGCGTGCCGGAACTGGAGTCGGACCAGCAGGTCGTCCTTCACGCCGGCCGCCGCGTCAAACGCAAACTGCGGGCCTACCAGATCGGGCAGTACCGCAAGCAGGCGCTGGATCTGCTGGCGGAGGTCGGCCAGGCGATGGTGGTCCTCACGAGCGCCGACAAGAAGGCCCCCTACGACCGCGAACTCCTGAAGCGGTGGAAGGCGGCCATCGATGAGTGCTACCGGGCCCATGTCGACGGCGCGGGCCGGGACCCGGGCGTGCTGGAAGCGTGGCTGAACGCGTGCGTGCTGCGGGGCGTGCCGGTGACGCGCCTGCTGCCGGCGATGGTCCGCCGGCTGGGGCCGCGCTACAAGGAGTGGCCGCCCCACGGCGAACACAAGGTCGGCCTGCCGGTCGGCTTGTGGATTTATCGAGATGCCGTTATTTTGGGCCAGTGCCTCCACATCGGGCGCCTGGAGCGGCGCGTCGAGGCCGTCAAGCACATCCAGAAACTGCTCGGCGTGACCGAAGGCCTGGCGCGCCTGGCGGCCGAAGAGGTCAGCCGCAGCCTGCACATCTTCGCGCGGGCGCGGTTCCTGAGCGAAGCCAAGCGCGACCCGGAAGGCTACCTCGTGCGCGTGGCCCGGCGCATCCACCGCTACGGCGGGCACCTGGGCCGCAACGCCGAGATCCTGGCCACCATCGCGTCGCTCCTCGGGATGCACCGGAAACTCCTGGAGAAAGTCGCCGGGCGCCTGGAGCGGCCCACCGGTGAAGTGTCGGCGGCCCGCAAGGCGGCGCTGGCCTCGAAGAAAGCCGCCCGAGACGCGAAGACGGTTGTCCAGTGGCTGCGATACCGTCCCCAGGTGGCCATGGTCGGCGCCGCCGTTCTGGCGGGGATCGTGGTCCTGGCGCTGGCGGTGGTGGTGGCCACCGGCCTGTGGAATCCGTGGGGGAGAAACGCCGCAACCAAGCCGGGCGCGGTTGGAGTTCCCGGCGCCGCGGTGACGTCCGAACCGCAGTCGCCGGGCCGCACGACCGAGCCGGCATCGCACCCTCAGCCGATAGAGGAAGGGCCGGCGCCGACGGACCTGGAGGCGCTCCAGCAGTTCATCAAGAAGTATCCGTCCGGCGCGCGGCCGCCCCCTGAAGAGGAGCCGCAGCCGCCGGCCGACGCACCGCCTGTCGTGGAGCCGGGGCCGAAACGGCCTCGGGAGAAGGGGCATCCCGCTCCGAGCAAGGCGCCGACGACGTTCTTCAACGTTCCGGCGGGGCGCGCCCCGGACAAGGCGCCTGCCGCGCCGACCCCTCTGGCGCCCGCCAACGGGAACAGCCAGTAGTTCGCCGCTCTTGAAGCGAGTAAGGGCCGAGGGCCTCGCAAGGGGAGGCCCCCGGCCCGTTGGCCTTTCGGCAGCGCGCTACTTGGAGTCCGGAATGCGGGCTTGCACTGCCGCCCTGCGGCTTGACACGTTCAGGTTGATGGGGTTTCTGAGTTCGGGCAGCATCTTCAGGATGCGATCATAGGTCTCCACGGCGCGCTTCGGGTCGGACTTTTCCTCGGGGCCGACGGCATTGCCGTAGAGGCGGGCGATTGTTTGTATGAGTTCGTCGAGGGCCAGGCGATACACCCTGTCCACGCTGGAGTCCTCGAAGTAGCCGCGACCTCCGTTATAGGCCAGGGCCTTCTGGAAGAGCCGCACCGAGCCGAACAGGGCGGCCTGTTTATCCGGCAGGTTGCGGACGCGGTAAAGTTCCAGCGCCTGCTTCTCGCACTGCTTGCCGACGGTGGGGTTGACCTCGTCGATGGTGTAGGGATACCCATGCGGCGCTTTCTTGATCTCCAGGAACTTGACGTCGATGGCCTGGCGGATGCCGATGATGCGGACGGCCTTGCCCGATTGCAGGTCGGTTGCCGGGATCAGCCTGACGCCCTTCAGGTCCTGGACCCAGGGGCCTTGGGAGTCATCCCTGACGATCAGCAGGGGCGTGGCGCCGGGTTCGGGGCGGACGGCATCGTCCATGCCCATGATGGGGACCTCGCCGCCACCGACCTTCCCGGGGCCTATGACCTTGTAGTACCCAACGACCGCTCCGATGACCACCATCGCGGCCAAGTAGATGCCCAGGCCGATGAACACGCCCTTACGCCGCTGGAAGAGCGACGGCTTGGTTTCCTGCGCCTCTTCGGCGGCCTCGTCGGGGGCCTCGCCTTCCTCCGGGGCGCCCGTGCGGCGGCGGAACTGGGGCCGGCCAGTGCTCGACAGGGTGACCGATTCGATGGCGAACCTGAGGCGCGTCTTGGCGCCGACGCGGATTTCGTCTCCGTCGGCCAGCAAGACGTCATCGGCGGGCTTCTTATTGAGCAGCGTGCCGTTGGAACTCAGGTTCCGCAGGTACCATTGCTCGGCGCGGCGTTCGATGCGGCAGTGATGGCGCGAAACGGCCGTCTCGGAAAGGACGATGTCGCAGCCCGGGTCGCGGCCGATGGTTGTGGTGCCCGGCGCCACCCGCAGGGTCTTGCCTTTGTCCGGTCCGGCGATGCACTCCAGGTGCGCCTTGGCCAGCGTGGAGAGGGCCACGTTGCCGGGCCGCGCGGCAGGGGGGCTTTTTCCGTTCTCTTTTTCGCCAGCCATCGGGTTCCCTGACGCCTCTTGTACGCCTGCCGGGAGCCGCTGCGCCCGGCACAAAGACTGTCCAACCCGCCGTATGATATCATGCAGGAGTGGAACCGTCAACTCGGCAGCGCTTGACAAGCGGGCTGTCATCCTTAGAATGGGCGGGAATCTGCGGACTCTTGCGAGGTGGACCCGTGGCCGAAAGACCGAACAGGATCGAAGGGCATGCCGTCGGCATCGATCTCGGCACGACCCTGTCGAAGTTGGCCTACCTGGATGAATCCGGCCGGCCGGTCCTCGTGCCGAACGCCGAGGGGGAACTGCTGACGCCCTCGATCGTGGCGTTCACGCAGACGGGCGTCCTGGTGGGCCGCGACGCCAAGCGCGAGTCCCTGGCCAATCCCGCGCGTTCCGTCCTGCACGTCAAGCGCCAGATGGGGAACCCGCGGTGGCGCTTCAAGGTGGATAGCGAGACGTACACGCCGGAATCCATCTCGGCGCTGATCCTGAAGAAGGTCAAGCAGGACTCCGAGATCCACATCGGCCCCATCCGCCACGCGGTGATCACGGTGCCGGCCTACTTCGACGACGCCCGCCGCAAGGCCACCGAGGACGCCGGCGCGATCGCGGGCCTGGAGGTCCTCGACATCATCAACGAGCCGACCGCCAGCGCCCTGGCCTACGGCCTGGCGCGGACCGAGGAGGACGGTCTCTTCCTGGTCTACGACCTGGGCGGCGGAACGTTCGACGTGACGGTCATCGAAAAGAAGGGCAACGAGTTCATTACGCTGGCCACCGACGGCGACGTGGAACTCGGCGGCAAGGACTGGGACGAGCGCCTCGTCAACCACCTGGCCAACAAGTTCCAGCAGGAGTTCCGGTTGAACATCCGCGAGGATCCCCAGGCGATGGCCTACCTCTACGTCAGCGCCGAGGAAGCCAAGAAGACCCTCAGCCGGCGCGAGAAGACGACCGTCCCCGTCAGTTACAGGGGCCAGTGGGGTAACTACGACGTCTCGGTCCAGGAATTCGAGGCGCTGACCGAAGACCTGCTGGCGGTGACGCAATTGACGACCGAGATGGTCCTGGAAGAGGCCGGCATCACGTGGGACGGCGTGAGGCGGATCATCCCGACGGGCGGGTCGGCCCGCATGCCGATGGTCCAGCGGCTGCTGGAGCGCATGGCCGACAAGCCCGTGCAGAACGACGTGCCGGTGGACGAGACGGTGGCCGCGGGGGCCGCCATCCATGCCGCCATCTGTGCCATGAAGAGCGGCGACCGGATCCAGGAGTTCAGCGCCGAGGCCGCCGAACGCCTGGGCAAGGTCCGCACGGTCGACGTGGCGGCCCACGCCCTGGGTCTCATCATCAAGGATGTGCGGACGCTCCAGTATCGAAACGATATCCTGATCTCGAAGAACAGCCGTCTTCCTGCCAGCGTGACCAAGACCTACCAGACTTCGGTCGACGGGCAGCAGAAGATCCTCCTTCAGGTCGTGCAGGGCGACGCTCCGGACCCCGCGGCGAACATCATTATCGGCATGGTCGAGGTGACGGGCCTCCCCGCGGATCGCCCCGCCGGGGCCCTGGTTGACGTTACCTACTCGTACGACCGCAAGGGCCGGATCCACGTGACCGCGAAAGATCAGCAGACGGGGACGATGGTGGCCGCCGAGATCGCCCGCTCGGCGGGCCTCAGGGCCGACCAGGTGGCCGAAGAGGCCAAGCGGCTGAGCCTCAAGAGTGTCGAGTAGTCCGGGATTACCCGTGTTCGCGTAGGTCTGAATCGTATAATATCATTGTCCGAGAAAGGGCAATGTGCGCCATGGCAATCGCGCAATCAAAACCTGCGCCGGCGAAGACTGCGCCGGCGAAGACTGCGCCGGCGAAGGCTGCGCCAGCCCGTGCCGTCATCCGGCTTGAAGAGATCTTCGAGCGGACGATCCTCCATTTTCTGGAGCCGGTCGGCGAGTTCCTGCGCGACCCGACCGTCACGGAGATCATGGTCAACGGCCCGGACGAGATTTACATCGAACGGCGGGGGCAGTTGACCCTGACCGAGGCGAGGTTCCCGAGCGAGGCGGCCCTGATGGCGGCGATCCGGAACATCCTCCAGTTCGTCGGCAAACGCATCTCCACCGAGGTGCCGATGCTGGACGCGCGGCTGCCGGACGGCTCGCGCGTGCACGTGGCCATGCCGCCGTGCTCCCGAAGGGGCATCCTGCTGACGATCCGCAAGTTCTCGCGCCAGGCGTTCGACATGGATTTCCTGGTCTCAACGGGATGTCTGTCGGAACTCGCCCGCGACTTCCTCCAGTTGTGCATCGTTACGGAGAAGAACCTCCTGATCAGCGGCGGCACGTCCAGCGGCAAGACGAGCCTCCTGAACGTCCTGTCGGCCTACATTCAGGCGGACCGGCGGATCGTCGTCATCGAGGAGTCCAGCGAACTCCAACTCCGCCAGCCGCACGTCCTCAGCCTGGAGAGCCGCGGGGTCGACCGCTACGGCCGGGGCGAGATGACCATCCGGGACCTCTTCAAGCACAGCCTCCGCATGAGGCCCGACCGCGTCATCGTCGGCGAATGCCGCGGCGGCGAAGCGCTGGACATGATCCAGGCCATGACCAGCGGCCACGCGGGGTCCATGACGACCCTGCACGCCGATTCGCCGGCCGACGCGCTGCACCGCCTGGAAACCATGGCCCTGATGAGCAACGTCGTCATCCCGCTCTCGGCGCTGCGGGCCCAGGTGGCCTCGGCCATTCACGTGATCATCCAGGTGATGCGGTTTTCAGACGGGTCGCGGCGGGTGGTCCAGATCAGCCAGGTCCTGCCGCTCGATACGCACGGCCGCTACCAGACGGAGGACCTGTTCGTACTGCGCATGCCGGAAGGCGAGCGGGAACTTGCCAAGGCGAGGCTCGAGTACACCGGGACCAAGGTGGAGTTTCGCCACGAGGTGTCGGTCCAGTCGGCCCTCCGGAACTTGCCAACCCTGGAACCCATGATGGCCGATAAATAGGGGCGAGAGAGCGAAGCCATGATTCGTGGAATGAGAAGGCCCTGGCGCCGGCTTCAGGCGTGGCTGGGTCATGCGCCGAGCCCGCTGGCGCGGCTGCATCGCGACCAGCGGGGCGGCATGCTGGATTACGCCATGGTCTTTGCGTTCGTGGCCGTGCCGCTCGTTTTCCTGTTGGAGTACATGCTCGAGGTCCTGTCGGACTATTTCGGGCTGCTGGCGTACTATGTCACGTGGCCGTTCCTATAGTCAGGCGGGAACGGGAGCAAGGGGTCGGTCAGGTCCCCGAAGAGGGGTAGAAAGAGACTAGGAGAAACGTCATGAGCACGATCATCCGTCAGTTGAAAAGGCTGCACCAGGACGAGCGCGGCGCCGAGGGGTTGGAGAAACTCCTCATCGTCGCGGCCATCGTCCTGCCGTTGCTGGGCCTCCTGATCATCTTCCGTAACGAGATCAAGACGTGGGTTACGGATCTCTGGAAAGAGGCCAAGCAGGATGCCGACCAGAACAAGCAGGATTACTTCGGCGGCAAGTTGAACTAACCGGCGGCGTCGCGGCGTCGCAGGGTACTGCCCGCGCGCGGCAAGCGTGCAGGGGGGCATTTGCCAGGGTGGGCGTGTGCCTGCGGCGGCCTTGCGCAGCACGAGCCGACGGCCGGCGGGCCGGGAGACCGATGACCTGGGAACACGTGGCGTGGGCGGTGCTGGCGGTGGTACTGGTCGCGGCGGCGGTTTCTGACCTCCGCCGGGGCGCCGTCTATAATTGGCTGACGTATCCGGCCATCCTCGTGGGCCTGGCGCTTGGGGCCTTTCAGGGGGCTGCCGCCGGAGATACGGCGGCCGGAGTGATCGATCACGTTGTAGGTTTTGGATTTGCTTTCGGCGTCCTGCTGGTGGCGTACGTGATGGGAGGGATGGGCGGCGGTGACGTGAAACTCATGGGGGCCGTCGGCGCCCTGGTGGGCTGGCCGGCGGCGCTTCATGCGGTCTTTTACTCGTTTCTTGTGGGCGCGGCCCTGGGGCTTATCCTGATGGTCTGGCGAGGGCGGGTGCGGATCGTCCTCCGGCGGCTTTGGATGGCCATCCGCATTCTCCCTCTCCCCACGGCCACGCTGGACGAGGCCACGGCTACGCCGACGCTTCGTGTTCCGTTCGGTTTTGCCGTCTGCGCCGGCACGCTGTGGTACCTGGCGGAAGAGATTCTTGGCGGGTCGTTGCTGGACGCCGCGTGGCGCCTGGTGTGACTTGTTTCGGTGGCGGTCAGAAAGAGCGAGGATCCTACGGTGAATCGCACGCCCAATCGCGGATTGATGGTGCTCGCGGGCGCCAGCGCGCTGGCGACCGTCGGGATCGTCTGGCTGGCGGTGAAGGCCTCGGGCGAACTTCCCGAATGGGTGTTGGCGGCGGGCGCCAGCCCCCTGGCCACGCGGTGCCTGACGATCATGGCCGCCGGCATGGTGGCGCTGGGCCTGGTGCTGGCCCTTCTGATTCGGGTCCGGTCGCGGACGAAGCCGGCCGGCGTCCGCGGGTTCCACGGCGACCAGGGCGGCACGGCCGCCATCGAGATGGCCTTCGTCTTTCCGCTGGGCCTGATGATTTTTCTGCTGGTGATCCAGGCGGCCCTCGTGTTCAACGCCAACATGGTCGTTCACTATGCGGCGTTTGCGGCCGCGCGTGTGGCCGTGGTCGTCGTGCCGCTGAATCTGGCCAACGATCCGACCTTTCCGGAGAAACGCAACTGGGTCCGGAACCCCGAGGTTTCGTCGGTCGAGAAGTCCGAGAAGATGGAGATGATCCGCCGGGCCGCCGTGTTGGCCGTCATGCCCATCAGCGCGAAGGCCGCAAGCGGGGCCGCCACGAGCGGCACGGGGAACACGAGTAGCATAGACGGCCAAGCCGTCCAGGATGAATCGTCTGGGGTCTTCAAGCATCTGGGCGTCAAGGACCAGCGGCCGTGGTTCTACCTCCTGAAGAGCAAGCCCACTTACGAGGGCCTGTTCAGCCGCGCCAAGGCCCAATACGACTACGCCAACGGCGAGATCACCACCCAGGCCGGCCCCACCCCCGTGACAAAGGTCGAACTGGCGAAGCCGTGGCACTGGAGCCACAACCGCGACGCAAACTGCCCCTACCAGCAGCATCGCCAGGGAGAGTGGACCGACTGGGGCTGGAGTTGGATCGGCTACTGTCCCACCAAAGAGGATAACGGCGTGCCCGACGCCCGCATGGACTACGACCACGACCACTGGGGATGGTACGACCACAGGTGGCACGATGAACAACTGCACGTGCGGCTGACGTACCAGTTCCTCATGGAAATACCGTACGCCAACCGGTTCATGGGGGAGGCCGAGGTCCGGGTGGCGGGGCGCACGGGCAAACAATACGCGACGGAGATTCAAGTGGAAATGACGCTCTCGAACGAGGGTGAGTACGAATTAAAGCCTCGGGACTACACGTGGCCCCCCGGCACTTGAGCCGGCGGACAACGAGCGGAGATCAAGACCAACCATGGCGGAGCAACCTTTCACCAGTTCGCTGAAGCCCGGCGTCCTGCTCGGCAAGTACGAGATCCGCGAGCAGGTGGCCGCGGGCGGGATGGCCATTATCTACAAGGCCTATGACGCCGCGCTCGACCGCTACGTGGCCGTCAAGCAGATCGCGCCGCACCTGGCGCTCGACGAGAAGTTTGCCGTCCGCTTCCGCACCGAGGCCCAGACCCTGGCGCGCCTCTCGAGTTCCCAGGCCAACATCGTCCACGTCCACGAACTCCTTCAGCAGGACGGCCAACTGTTCCTCGTGATGGAGTACGTCGAGGGGACGACCCTCAGGGCGATGATGGACAAGGGCCCCATCCCGTTCCAGACCGGCTTGGGGGTCATGCTCTCGGTCGTCCTGGGCCTGAGGGCCATGCACGCCCAGGGGATCGTCCACCGGGACCTCACGCCCAACAACATCATGACGGCCAAGGACGGGGGCCTGAAGATCACGGACTTCGGCCTCATCGGCCATTCGGGCGGCCGGACCAGCCTGCCGATGGGCACCACCAAGTACATGGCGCCCGAGATGTTCACCGGCGCCCCCGTGGACCCGCGGGCGGACCTCTACAGCCTCGGCATGATCGCCTACGAGATGTTTGCCGGGCCGGAGAAGTTCGCCGACGCGTTCCGCGACGTCCTGCGCGACGAAAAGGCCCAGCAGGTCCGCTGGATGCACTGGCACTCGAACCTGGGGATGCACGCCCCGCCGCTGAAGGACCTCCAGCCGGGCATCCCGCCCCTGATCTCCAAGGTGGTCGAGCGGTTGATGGACAAGGACCCATCGCGGCGGTTTGCCTCCGCCGACCAGGTCGTCAAGTGGCTCCGCAAGATCTTTGTGATGAACGTCCAGGCCAAGAGCGTCACGGTGGCCGAGAACGAGCAGATCGAGCAGGAGATGGAGGCCGACACGGCCGCCCCCGTTGCGCCGGTGCGCGTCGGGCCGGCGTCGGCGGGCGCGGCCGGCGCCCCCGCGGCGGTCGGGGCGCCGCCCGAGACGGGCGAAAAGACCGCGCCCATCCCGAAGCCGGCCATGACGTGGCAGCGCGCGGTCTTCTGGGCGGCGGTGATCTTCCTGCCGTTGGCCCTGGCCGGCGGCGGCCTCATGTGGTGGAAGCACGGCGAAGTCATGCAGCGCCTGAACGAGGCGGAAGCCAGGATGCGTGTGGCCCAGGAACTCTTTGACCGCGGGGAGTTTTCCGCCGCCGCGCAAGCCTACATGGAGATCTTCCAGAAGTTTTCGGACCTGAAGGACAAGGCGATCGAGGCCGACCAGCATATTCTCATGGCGCGGGCCGAGGAGGCGCTTGCCAATAAAAACTGGGACAGGGCCGACAAGTTCGCCAACGACGCCCAGGCCAAGGAAGCCCCGCCTGCCTGGCAGAATGAATTCCGCGCCCGGTTCCAGAAACTCCGCGAGGTCGAGGAAAAACTGAACCAGACGGACGCTGCCGAGAAGGCGGGCGACTTTGAGAAGGCCAAGACCATCATCACCGAACTCATGACCCGCTACGCCGAACTCAAACTCAGCGACCGTATCGTCCAACTCCAGGAAAAGATCGTCCTCAGGGAGTACCGTGCGCTCATAGACAAGGGCAAGGAGGCGTACGGCAAGCGCGACTACGCGGCCGCCCAGACCTTCTTCGACCAGGCGCGGCAGCAGCGCGAAACGCCCGAGGTCCTCGAACTCCTCCAGAAGGTCGAGATCGCCAAGAAGTTGACGGAGAAGTATGCGGAGGCCGAGAAGGCCGCCGCCGAAGGCAAGTGGACCGATGCTGCCAACGCCTACGAGGCGTGCCTGAAAATGGCCCCCTCTGAGGTCTACCGCACGAAAATGAACAACGCCAGGGCCGAGGCCTGCGCCGCCGAGGCCCGGACCTTTATCGAGAACAAACTCCTCGAGGATGCCGACAAGAAGTACACGGAAGTCCTGAGTTTCAATCCGCAGCACGCCGAGGCCCTGAAGTGGAAGAAAGAACGGGGGCAGGCCGCGAACCTGGCGGCATTCATCAAGGCCGGCGACGCTGCCAAGGCCGGCGAGCAGTGGGATGCCGCCGTCAACAGTTACATCCAGGCCTACCAACTGGTGGGTGCGGCCGACGACGCGGTCAAGAAGAGCCTGACCGACAAGATCACCGAGTGCAAACTGCGGTCGCTCCTCGGCAAGGCCCGCGAGGCCTTCGGCCAGAACGACTTCATGAAGGCCCGCACGTACCTCGACGAGGCCAAGGCCCTTGCGCCGGATAACCAGGAGGTCAAGGACTTCTCCGCCCAGATCGACAACCACGAGCGGTACACCCAGCGGTTGAACGTCGGCAAGGAACTCCTCCAGCAGGCCAATTACAGCAAAGCGCTGGCCGAATTCCAGGCGGCCGAGAAGATCGAGCCTACG
>Ga0315277_10010873_pt1 | contig 11505 bp, 6 predicted proteins | sample YL17G05_15_MG_FD_203695 | JGI IMG/M metagenome (GOLD analysis project Ga0315277, IMG submission 203695) | Sediment microbial communities from Yellowstone Lake, YNP, Wyoming, USA - YL17G05_15 | ecosystem: Environmental > Aquatic > Freshwater > Lake > Sediment | place: USA: Wyoming | collected...
CGCGGCCGACTCCGGGGCCGTCGGACAGGTCGTCTCGGCCCTGAGCAGGCTGCGGTATGAGCGGGTCCACGCTGCCGACGACAAGACGGTCGGCCAGACCAGCCTGGACAGCCCCCCGGCGAAGATCGCCTTGACGGACGAGGGCGGCGCCTCCTTCACGCTGCTGGTCGGCAAGGGCGTCCCGCAGATGGGGGCAGCCGAAAGCCGGACTTACGTCCGCCCCGAGGGCGACAATCGGACGTTCGTCGTGGCCGTGGACTTCGACGACATCCTCCGCCGCACGCCCCGCGAGTACCGCGACAAGACGATCCTGAACCTCACCAAGGACGATGTCGTCCGCATCAAGGTCGAAGGCAGCCGGAGCTACGAACTGTGCAAGAGCTCCGACGGGTGGAGCGTGGTCCAACCGGTGTCCGCCCCCGCCGACGCGGTCAAGGTCGGCAGCATCATCGACGCCTTCGCCAACATCAGCGCGGAGGAGTTCCTGCCGGAATCGGCCGACCCGGCCGCATGGGGCCTGGAGAAGGGCAAGGAGGCCCTGGTCCTGCGGGTCTGGATGAAGGCGACGCCCCCGGCCACGAGCTCCGCCCCGTCCACCTCCAGCGCACCGGCCAGCCAGCCGTTCGCGGAGGGCAAGAGCTACGCCCTGGCCTTCTCCACCGAAACGACGCGGGGAGACGCGGTCTGCGCGAAGTTCGTGGACCAGCCGGGCATCTTCAAGGTCCGGGCCTCCTCGCTTCTGAAGGAGCTCCGGTCGGAACTCATCGACATCTGCGACAAGAAGGTCCTTCGCGTCACGCCCGCCGACGTGGATCGGATCGAGCTGGCGCTGAAGGACAAGGCGACGCGGGCGGAGCAGGTCGCCGAGCTCCGCAGGGAGGCGGGGGCTTGGCGGATGGTCAAGCCGCTTTCCGGGAAGGCCAACGCCGACGCCGTCTCCAGGATGCTCTCCAAGGCAGAGTCGCTCAGCGCGTACCTGCTGCCCAGGGAGACCGTCTCGGACGTAGTCACGGAGCTGGACAAGCCCCAGGCGCGGGTCACGCTGCACATGACCGCAAGGGGGCAGACGGCCACGCTCCTGATCGGCTCGCCCACCAAGGAACCGGGCGGAACGTACGTCAAGTCGGTGTCCAATCCGGCCGTGTTCATCGTCAGGACTTCTGAGCTGGAACCTCTCCTGGCAGAGCCGCCGAATTACTGGGATGCCCAACTGGTCAGGCTGGGTTGGGGCGCCGATGTGACTCAGCTCGTGCTGAAGCGAAGCGACGGGATCTTCGCCGTCGAGCCGGGCAAGGATGGCTCCTGGTCGCTGACGGAGCCGCTCAAGGTCGCCGCCGACGCCAATAACGTCGCCAGGATCGTGGAGGCCCTGCGGGACCTGTCGGCGACGAAGATCGTCGCCGTCGGTGCGAAGCTCCCCGCCAGGTACGCCGAGGCGAACGACGTGATCGACGTGACCCTCTCGACCGCCGTGGAACCCCCGCTGCCCGAGACGCCCGCCACGACGCAATCGAACACACAGCCGGCCTCCGCGTCCGCCCCGGCAGCGACGACGACCTCGGCTCCGGCGACTGGGCCCGCCACGGCCCCCGCCTCGCAGCCCGCAAGCCAACCGGCGTCCCGAAAAGTGAAGGAAACACACCATCTCCGCTTCGCCAAAATCGGCGAGAAGGCATACGGTTGGGTTGTCAGCAAGGAGGCCGTGGCCGTCGGGGAAGTGGCCATGAGCACCTACGATGCCCTCGCGGCTGAGCTGCGCGACCGTACGCTCCTGAGCGCCAAGCCCGACGAGGTCGAAGGCATCAAGATCACCGCCGGCGGAGAGACGCTGGAACTGCGACGGGACGGCGATTCGTGGCGCTGCGATTCGCACCGGCACGTCAAGATAGACCCGGCGAAGGTGAAGCAGTACCTGGAAGACCTGCGGCAGGCGCAGGGGGAGAAGTTCGCGAGCCAGACGTCCGACGACTGGACCAGGTTCGGCGTGGACTCGCCGGCCGTCACCATCGAGTTGACGGTGACCAAGGGCGCGGCGGTCAGGGTCTTCATCTCGAAGACCGGCCCGGAGAAAACCAAGGACCGATACGCCGGACTGGCCGGCGTGGAGGGCGTGCTGATCCTGTCGGGGCAGACGTACGACAAGATCGCCAAGGCTCTGAAGGACTTCCAGCAGTAAAGGGCGTTCGTGGCTAATGCGACAGCGCAAGTTCCGTGGCACGGGCATCTTGCCCGTGCGTCCCAGGGGCGTCTCGCCCCTGGAAGGGCATTTCTTGCAGGGCCAGGATGGCCTTGCGACTCATGGGCAAGATGCCCATGCCACTGAAAAGCGAGGAACTTGCGCTGTCGTACTAACAAGCCCCGGTGCGGTCTGTCTAGGACAATAGACGGTCCTGCGATGAAAAAAGTGTTCGAAGTTTCGCGTTTGTCGGGTACGATATACTATTATGTGGCGATGTGGCGAGTCTCCCGCGGTTGTGCTGCGCCCCGCGCCACGTTCGGGAGAATCATCTATGAAGACCCGCCTTTTCCTCGCGTTGATCTGCCTGGCGACATGGGCGATATCCTCCGCCGCACCGGTCGCCGCGGCTGAGGGAATCCGCAAGGCCGAACTGGATGCCCTGGCGAAGGAGCTCGAAGCCTCTGCCACCGACTGGATGGCAGGCAAGAACCCCGACGGCGCCCTGGAGAACAAGATCAAGGCCGTCACCTACGACGACGGGTCCATCTCCGCCCTTGTCAGCGTCCTGAGCGTCTCGCGGAAGGACCCGGTGGACCTGTACGTGGCGACCCGATTGCTCGGCCCGCTGACCATGGCCAAGCCGGACGTAGTCCGCAAGGCGATGCCTTCCATCTCGCCGATCTGCCGTAAGCTCATAAGATACCTGGACTTCCCCAAGCTCACGAAGCAGGAGGTCGATGCCCTCAAGCTGCCGGACGCCTCCTTGAGCGTGGAGAAGACGGTCCAGGCCAAGGCCGAACTCCAGAAGCGGCAGGAGGCCAAGCTCGCAAGAGAACAGCCCATAAAGCTGCACAACGAGCAGGCCTACAGGCTCGAGAAGCTCTTTTACAGGTTGCTGGTCCTGGCGGCTGACTCGGCGGCGGATCAGGAGCTTATTGACGCTCTCTTCCGCGCTGAGCAGCAGGGGCTGCACACCTTCGCCGACATTGCGGAGATGGTGCGGGCCGAAGTGGCTAACCTGGGCGAGAAGCGCGCCAAGTTCTACTACGAGGGTCTGAAGCGGTTTTGCTCCGACCCGAGGATTCTCTACAAAAAGCATAGATACAAGGACTTAGGGAAGGTCAACCTTAACCTTCAGGACACCAGCGGCTTTGACTCCAAGGAGGAAAGCACCGGGGAGTTTCTGGTGAAGGTCATCAACCAGATCGCCACCTCGGCGAAGATGCCGGCCCTGAAGGTCCCGACCAAGGAAGAGATTGACAAGGCCGCCCAGAAGAAAGACACCAAGGGCAAGTGAGTCTCGTCGAGCGCCCGGGGTTCTCCGGGGCGACAGGAAAATTGACACTTCCAGGACAAGACTGATCTGCCCGTTGACCTCCGGCGAGCCCGAAGCGATGCGCCGGGACATGATGGCCGCGGCGCGGGCCGGGGCCGACGCCGTAGAATGCCGCCTGGACTTCCTCGCGGAGATTCCCCCTCGCGGTCAGCTTCAGATGCTCCTTTCCGACCCCCCCGTGGAGGTCATCGTCACTTGCCGGCCGACCAGGGAAGGTGGGCGATTCGCCGGCGAGGAAAGCCGGAGGCTGGAACTCCTGCGCCTGGCCGGCGAGCTTGGCGCGGCCTTCGTTGACGTGGAATTCGACGTTCCGCGCCGGAGCTGGCCGAAGGCGCAGGTCATCCTCAGCCATCACGACCTGGAAGGCTGTCCCCGGGAGGCCGACTCCATCGCCGCGCGGATGGACGCCTCCCCCGCGGCAGTGAACAAACTCGCCTTCACCGCTCGCGGGCCGGAGGACGCCCTTCGCGCCTTCGACCTCATCCGCGCCTGCCGCAAGCCCACCATGGCGTTGGCGATGGAGGAGCACGGCGTGATGAGCCGTATTCTCGCTCGGAAGTTCGGCGCGTTCGGCACGTTCGCATCGCTTTCCGAAGGGGCCCGGTCCGCTCCCGGCCAGCCGACCATCGAGCAGTTCAGGAAGCTGTACCGCTGGGATTCCATCGGCGCCGGGACGGCTGTGTACGGCGTCATCGGCTGCCCGGTCGCCCACTCGCTCAGCCCGGCGATCCACAACGCCGCGTTCGCCGCGACCGGGATGGACGCGGTGTACGTCCCGCTGCGCATCGAGCCGGGGAGCGAGAGCTTCAACCGCTTCATGGACGCGCTGCTTGAGCGGCCATGGATGGACTGGCGCGGGCTGAGCGTGACGATCCCGCACAAGGAGAACGCCCTGGCCTGCGTCGGGGCGGAGAACTGCGACGAGCTCACGCGCCGGATAGGGGCGGTCAACACGATCGCCGTCGGTCCCGGGCGCCATGGCCTGCTTGCCCGCATGGGGCTTGCCCGCGTGGGGCCTGCCCGCATGGGCGGCGTTCGTGGCCGTGCAGCATCAGCCCTCCGCGGGTGCAACACCGATTACGCGGCCGCCATCGACGCGCTGTGCTCGGGGATGGGCATCCCGCGCGAGGGGCTCCGCGGCCGCCGCGTCGCCGTCCTGGGGGCAGGGGGCGCCGCCCGCGCAACTGTCGCCGCCTTGACGCATTACCGCGCCGCCGTGACGATCTACAACCGGACCGTCGAGCGGGCCCAGCGCCTGGCCGGTGAATTCACATGCAGTGCCGCGCCTATCGACAAGGCGCCGCAAAGCACGGACGAAATCATCATCAACTGCACGCCGATCGGGATGCATCCCCATATCGATGCGACGCCCCTGGAGCGGATTCCGAGGACAGTCAAGGTCGTCTTCGACACGATATACGACCCGCTGGAAACCCGTCTCCTTCGCGATGCCGCCTGTGCCGGCTGCCTGACCGTCCGCGGATTGGACATGTTCGTCAACCAGGCCGTCGCCCAGTTCGAGTTCTGGACCGGCCTGCCCGCACCGCGGGACGTCATGAGGCGCGTCGTCTCAGAAAGCATTGCCCTCCCTCGCCAAACGGCGAACCCTTGATTGGTCGGGCAGTATGGAATCGGCTTCCCGTTTGGCCGAACGAGCCCCCACTATGGCGCCCGGACCCGGCGAGAGAAGAAGAGGGAGGGAGAACCGTAAGATGTCCCCGGATCCCGGGAAGGTGTCCCCGGGTACCCTCTTCGCCGCAGGTTCTGGAACGCACGAATCCACCGTGCGATAATGCCCCGCATGAAACCGGGAAAGCTGCCTCGTGAGGCGGTTCGCACCGCTGCATGCGTCGCCCTGCTGGCGGCCGTCACGCTCGTCGTCTTCCTCTACACGGTCCGCATCCGCTCGCCCTGGTTCGGGCGGATGTCGCTCGCCCGCCACCACTGGCTTTCCGGCAGCACGCTGAAGTTCACCAAGTGCTGGTATCACGAAGGCCCGTTCCACCTGTGGTTTGCGATGATGGAGAATCCCGCGTCGGTCGAGTTCCCGGACCTGCTGAGCCGCGAGCCCTACGTGTCCTATCCCCCCGGCGCCATCATCCCGTTCTACCTGGTGTGCAAAGTGATCGGCCACGAGCCGAGCCCACCGCTCCTGATGGGCTTCAACCTGGCCAACCACCTGCTGATCGCCCTGCTGCTGTCGCTGGGGACGTTCTTCTTCCTGCGGCAGTTGCGGATGAGCCGCGTGCCGGCGTGTCTGCTTGGGGTGATTCCGGCCCTGCTGGAGCTCCTCCTGCCGGGGCCGATGTACTGGCATCAGAACGTCTTCTTCTCCGATCAGGCGGTCATACTGCCCTTCGCGGCGCTGGTCTTCCTGGAAATCCTCCGCGACCAGGTGAAGTCGAGGCACGCCCTGACGGCGGTGCGCGTCCTCCAGTGGATCGTCCTGTTCTACGGTACGCTGACCGACTGGGTGTTCCTGTTCATCGCGGCGGCGTTGTACGGCAAGCGCCTCTTCGACGGATCCATCAGCAGGAAGCCCTTCCGGGCGTTCGTGAAGGCGAGTTTGAGGTACTGGCTTCCGGTGATCCTGGCGGTGGTCCTGTTCATCTGCCAACTGACGGTGCTGGGCGTCATGGACAAGTGGGTCCAGAAGGGCCTGGAGCGATCGGGCCTGAAACCGGACGTCCCGCACGGTGAGTTCTTCGAGACGTTCTGGCTGGGGCACATCGCGACCGGGTACGGCAAATGGGCGATCTTCCTGCTGTGGGGCAGCCTGGCCGTCTTCGGCGTGTCCTGCGCGTACCTGGCGATCCGCCATTTCCGCAAGGAACCTCAGCCCAGGGACGCCAGGATAATCCTCTACCTCATCGGCCTGGTGCTCCTGCCGTGCTTCACGCAGGTATATGTCTTCCGGCCGCACTCGATCTTCCACGAGTTCTCGGCCCTGAAGTTCTCGCCGGCGGTGGCGATGGTTCCCTTGGTCCTGGTGCCGCTGCTGCTGCGTTGCCTCTGCGAGGGCGCAAGCCCCGGCGCAGCGCCGATGGGGGCGCCGGCGGCCGGTTCCTCCGGCGGACCGGGCAAGGGCCAGGCTCGCAAGGGCGGACCCGCCCAGGCGACTCCACCGTCCCGGTGGGGCGACCTCAAGCTCTACCTGATGATCCTGTGCATCGTCCCCGTCGTGGGGCTCTACGTGAAGATCGAGCTTCCCGGCGTCTTCGGCTTCTTCTCCCAGCCCACCGAGTCCTACCAGAGGATCGGCAGCTTCCTGGCGGGAAACACCTCCTACAAGGACGTGGTGTTCTCCCCCAACCTGGTCATCGACGTGAACCCGCCCATCCAGCTCGCATATTCCGGCAAGCGGGTGCACTTCGCCGCCTCCGCGATGCACGTCTATGACAAGGTCAGCCGCATCAACGCGGACCTGGACGTGGACCTCCTGTTCATGCTGCCCCCCGACGCTCCGGCCGACGCCGCTGCCCGCGAACTGTTCGGCCACTACCTGTTCCGTTTTCTGCCCGAGTCGGAGGCCAAGTCCGCTGCCGACGCCTTGTACTCGATCGTGTACGACGTGAAGGAGTCGGGCGTCTTCTGCCTCGACGGACCGAACGCGCCTCAGCCGCCCCCCGCCAAGCTCATCATCTATCGGATACGAAAGGCCGACTTCCTCGCCCGGTTCCAGCCCCTCTGGCGGGCCGTGACCGAAAGGAGAATCGAATGAACCTCGACCTGACGGCGATGCCATTCAGCCGCTGCGGTTCGTACATCGCGTTCTCGCGCCTGAGGGCCTCGCCCCAGCGCCCTGAGCGGCTGTTCCTGCGGACGGTCCACGGCGGCGCGCCCCTCCGCGACCGCGCCTACACCTGGACCTCCAGCGTCTTCCTCATCCTGGCACACGAGTATCTGCGGGAGTAGCGGTCGTGCCTGGGGGTATAATACTCCGGCGGCCAGGTCCCGTTCCGGTGCGTGATGCCACGTCCGAACCCGGCGGGACGGGCCTGCCCGCCCGTACGGGCCCGTATGGGAGCCCCGCCGCCCGGAAGATCAACAGCGCCGACGGTGACGGAGGTCGAGGTTGCCCAGGTTCTCGGAACAATTCATCCAGCAGGTGGCGCAGGCGACGGACATCGTCGAGCTGGTAGGGCAGTACGTCGCCCTCAAGAAGCGTGGCAAGGAGTTCGTGGGCCTCTGCCCGTTCCACGACGACAAGCACCCGTCGCTGAACGTCTCGGCGGCAAAGCAGATTTTCAAGTGCTTCGTCTGCGGCGCGGGCGGGGGGGTGTTCCAGTGGATGATGATGTACGACAAGGCCAGTTTCCCCGAGGCCGTCGAGACCCTCGCGGAGCGGGCGAACATCCCCATCCCGCAGGAGAGGCCGCTGCCCGCGGGCGAGCAGGACCTCGGCAAGGCCGAGCTGGTCAAGGCGGCGACCTTCGCGGCCCGGTTCTACCGGGATCAGCTTCACTCGCCGCCAGGCGCGGCAGCGCTGGAGTACGCCCGCAAGCGGGGGCTGACGGAGGAGTCCATCAAGCGCTTCGGCCTGGGGTATGCCCCGGACTTCTGGGATGCGCTCCTGCTGGCGGCGCGGCGGGAAGGCTTCAGCGAGGCGCAGCTCGTGGCGGCGGGGCTTGTCGCGCGGAGAGAAGACGGCGGATGCTACGACCGGTTCCGCAACCGCCTGATCTTCCCCATCCTTGACGTCTCGGGGAAGGTGATCGCTTTCGGCGGGCGGGCGCTGGACCCCAACGACCGGGCCAAGTACATCAACAGCCCCGAGTCGCCCCTCTTCGACAAGTCCGCCAGCCTGTACGCCTTGAACTGGTCGAGGGAGGGGATTTCCTCCACGGGGCAGGCGGTGGTCGTGGAGGGGTACATGGACGCCGTCATCCCCCTCCAGGCCGGGATCAACAACGTGGTCGCGACGCTGGGGACGGCGTTGACGGAGCGGCACGTCCGCGTCCTCTCGCGCTATGCCAGGGAGGTGGTGCTGGTCTTCGACGCCGACGCCGCCGGACAGGCCGCCACGGACCGGGCGCTGGAGATGTTCCTCGTCCAGCAGGTCCAGGTCCGCGTGGTGACGATCCCCTCGGGCAAGGACCCGTGCGACTACACGCTGGCGGAGGGCGGGGAGGCGATGCGCCGGCTGATCGAGCAGGCCCCCGACGCCCTACAGTACGCCTGGACGAGCCGGCAGGAAGCGCTTCGAGCGGCGGGAGGCAACCTGGCCGACCGTCGGCGGGTGGTGGAGGACTTCCTCCGGCTGGTGGTTTCGTCGTCGGCGTACGGGGTGATTGACGAGATTCGGCGGGGGCAGTTGGCGCAGCACATCGCGCACCTGCTGAACGTGTCGTCGGCGGACTTGCAGCAGCAGATGCGGCGTCTGGCGCGGGAGGCCCGCGTGCCGGCGGGGGGCGGGCAGGTGCCTCGCGGATCGGTCGGGAAGCCCGACGAGGAGGCGGCACAGGCCGCAGGCGCCACGATGACCGAGAGGCACGTGCTGGAAGTGCTGCTGAACAGGCCGGACCTGGTCGATACGGCGGGGCGGCAGATCGATCCCGGGCAGTTCGTCGATGGGGAACTCCGATTGATCGCCCAACGTCTATGGCAGGGGGGCCCATCGGGTCGGCCGACGATGGAGGAGCTTCTTGCGATGGAGGAAGTGTCCCATCTGGCCGGTCTGATCACGGAGTTGGCGACGGCGGGGGAGCGGCGAGGGAACTACGAGCGGACGCTGGCGGGGGCGGTGGAGCAGATGGTGTACCGCCGGGGCAGGCAGGAGATGCAAGACCTTAAGAAATCAGGACTTGACGACGAGACGCTCCGCGGCCTGACCCCCCGTCTCCGCAAGGCAGACGTGCGGAAGTTCCCCGGATTGAGGTAATTGGGCGAAATCCACTCGATCCAGCCCTTGACTTTCGCGTAGAATTAGGGGTAAAATAGCTAAATCCCATTTGCCCACATTCATCCCTTGCCATTACCAGGAGCTTCGGCATGGCGGACCAGTTGTTGGATGCCAGTGTCAAGAAACTCATCGCCAAAGGAAAGCTAAGGGGCTACCTCACATACGAGGAGATGAACGAAGACCTTCCGGAAGAGGCGGTTTCACCGGACAAGCTGGACACGCTGCTGATGACGCTCGATGAGATGGGCATCGAGCTGATCGACGAGTCGGAGGCCGAGCACAGGTCAGAGCCCTTCGCCGACGGGGCGGAAGAGCACGCCGAGCCGGAGGAGCCGGTCGCCGTTGAGGAAACGCCGGGCGAGCTGGAAGCGGAGAGCCGGCGCATCGACGACCCCGTCCGCATGTACCTGACGCAGATGGGCGAGATTCCCCTGCTGACGCGCGATGAGGAGATCAACCTAGCCAAGAAGATCGAGATGACGCGGATGCACTTCCGCCGGCGGGTCCTGGAGAGCGATTACTGCATCCAGCAGGCGGTGGACATCCTGTCGCAGGTGCACAGCGGCGACCTGCCGTTCGACCGGACGATGAAGATATCGACGGCGGAGAACCTCTCGAAGGAGACGATCACCGACCGCATGCCGGCCAACCTGGGGACGCTGCGGAGGCTGATCGAGGCCGACAGGGAGGATTGGGCGGTCGCGACCCACGCGCGGGAGTCCGGGTCCGGCCGCCGCGCCGCGCGCAAAAGCCTGTGGCGCCGACGCCGCCGCGCGGCTCGCCTCCTGGAGGAGCTCTCGCTGAGGACCAGCAAGGTCCAGCCGCTGATGAAGAAGCTCCAGCACATCTCCGACAAGATGGAGGAGCTTCAACGAACCACGGCCGGCGCGGCGGAGAACGGGATTCCCCCCGAGGACGTGGAGGTGATGAAGGAGGAGCTCGAGGGCCTGATTGACCTGGTGCTGGAGGAGCCCGATCTGCTCCGCAAGCGCGTCAAGGCCATCCAGAAGGTCTTCAACGACTACGAGCAGGCCAAGCGGGAGCTTTCGGCGGGGAACCTGCGCCTGGTGGTGTCCATCGCCAAGAAGTACCGCAACCGCGGGCTTTCGTTCCTGGACATCATCCAGGAGGGCAACACCGGTCTGATGCGGGCGGTGGACAAGTACGAGTACCGCCGAGGGTACAAGTTCTCCACCTACGCGACCTGGTGGATACGCCAGGCCATCACGCGGGCCATCGCCGACCACGCCAGGACCATCCGCATCCCCGTCCACATGATCGAGACGATGAGCAAGCTGCGGAACATCTCCAAGCGGATGGTGCAGGAGCTGGGCCGCGAGCCGACCATCGAGGAGATCGCCGACGAGGCCGGCATGAGCGTCACCGAGGCCAGGCGCGTACTGAAGATTTCGCGCCACCCGATCAGCCTGGACCGTCCCGTCGGGGAGAGCGAGAACAGCTACTTCGGCGACTTCATCGAGGACGAGACGGCTGAAAGCCCCGTGGAGTCCGCGGGGACCGAGATGCTCAAGGACCGCATCGAGGAGGTCCTCAAGACCCTGACCTACCGCGAGCGGGAGATCATCAAGCTGCGATACGGCATCGGTGACGGGTACACCTACACGCTGGAGGAGGTCGGGCGCATCTTCAAGGTCACCCGCGAGCGCGTCAGGCAGGTGGAGGCGAAGGCCATCCGCAAGCTCCAGCATCCCGTTCGGGCGAGGAAGCTGGAGGGCTTCCTGGACAACAAGACCCCGGCCGAGTCGTAGCCGCCGTCGGGCGCCGCCCGGCGTCCCGATGCGCTGATCATCCACGGAAATGGGGCAGCTAAAGGGGCGGCGTTCCCATGCCGATACCGGAAGTGTCGTAATTCCCTGATACTCGGAAGTGGGACATGAGTGCGGTCGGGTCTTGCGGCCAGGAGAGGCCGTCGTGCATTCCGAACCGGCCAGCGTGTTAGTCGTCGATGACGAGCCGCAGGTCTGCGCGATGATCCGCGAGGGGCTCGCGCGGCAGGGGTTCCGAAGCATCGGCGTGACCGAGCCCCGGCAGGCCAAGCGGCTCCTGGAGGAGGAGAACTTCTCCGTC
>Ga0315277_10010875_pt1 | contig 11502 bp, 12 predicted proteins | sample YL17G05_15_MG_FD_203695 | JGI IMG/M metagenome (GOLD analysis project Ga0315277, IMG submission 203695) | Sediment microbial communities from Yellowstone Lake, YNP, Wyoming, USA - YL17G05_15 | ecosystem: Environmental > Aquatic > Freshwater > Lake > Sediment | place: USA: Wyoming | collected...
CTTTCCGCTCGGCCCGCGTCCGCTTCAGCTCCCCGGTGGAGATCCTCACCGCCCCGCGCCTCCCGACCGCAGCGGCTGGAACGATTCATAGAGGAAGTTCTCTTTCCTCGAGCACCCCTGTGAGAAGACGTACTTCAGCCACTGGACGCCCCTGGTCTTCGCGGCCAGAGCGTCCAGCCAGGGCTCGATCTTCCCCATGACCCGCGCGATTTTATCCGCCTCGGCCGGGTCGGTCTGGTCGATGTAGTAATCATACTCGAGGATGGCACGCTTGCCGAAATCCATCGGGGTGAGAAAGCCGTAGTCGTTGTCGAGGCCCTCGGCGTCGGCGATTCTCTTGAATTCCTCGTTGATGCCCTTGATGACGTCGATGTGATCGAGCGGCACGTACACGAGAAACGCGAGCATATGCTTCTCCCGCGACATGCGCGAGCTTACGATGCGAAACATGTTGAGCCAGACCATGTCGGTCATCTCGGGCCGCTCATAGAGCCCGGTATAGAAGCTCCGCAAATCCTCGTCCACCGCCCCGGCGATCGTCTCGGCTGACGGCTCGAGCACCGCTTCGAGGAGCGGCCGCATCTCGCTTTTGCAGAGAAGCTCGTAGGGACGCATCGTTCCCTCGTACTCGCGGATGAGATCCACCCACTTCGGGTCGAGGAGCCTCGGAAGTCCGAGCATCAGCATCCGGAAGAGGCGCTGATCGATCACCGCGCCGGCCATTCGCTTGATGGCCTCGCGTGCATACCGGTCGCCGACGGCGAAGACCATGTAGCTGCAGCCGAGGACATCGGGGAGGCTCTGCTTGAGCCGGGCCGCGAGCTCCTTTGAGGGGGACATGAAATTGGCGATGTAATGCGCGCCGAGGACCGCCACGGCCAGGCCGATTCGCCTCTGGCTCAAGTTCCGCGCGAATCGCACGGCCTCATCGAAGTCCGCGAACGGGACGAGGACCCCCTCCTCGTCGTCGGTCACGGGATGAAGCTTGACGACGGCCCGCGTACAGACCCCTGGGGACGGGAGGACATTTCGCTCGAAGCCGAAATGGTTCGCGATGCTCTTGTCGTTCAGATGAAAGGCCCGGCCTGATCTATCGACAAACTCCATGTCGATAAAATTGTCCGCTGCGGTCCCGTAGACGTTCGACCAGGTGGAGAATGTGCCCGTGCAGACGATGTTGCCGCATACCGTGGCAGCCGGCTCCGCGGCGTTCACCCGGAGACCTCGCCGGTACGCCTCCCGCTGAAGATCGAAAGAGGTCACGCCCGGCTCCACGTCGGCGCTCCAGTTGTCGGGGTCGATCTCCATCTTCCGCATCCTGTTCATGTCGAGGACGATGCCTTCGGTAAAGACGAAGCCGAAGACGCTCCCGCCGTTTCCCCGGATGGCAAAGGGCAGAGCGCGATCGTTTGCAAGCTTGATGATCGATTCGACGTCCCTGCGGGAGCCCGGCAGCACCACGTATCCCGGCATCCGCATACCGGTGAGCGGGAACGGGTCGTTCGCATAGGTCACGAGGATCGCCGGGTCGCTCGTGGCCCACTCGCGACCGACGATCTTCCTCAATTCTTTAAGAACCTCATCTTCCGCGGTCGCCGCCGCCCTCCCGCCTTCCTTGCGCCAGGACGCCACGTAATCCTTGAGGGCCCGCATCACGGTCATCGGCCGCATGCCGGTGTAGAAGTGACACTGCCTGTCGCAGATTCCGCAGAGGGTGCAGGTGTCGGCGATATCGAGAAGGCCCTCGGTCACGGGGATCAGTTCCCCGGCCAGGGCGTCGTAGATATCCATCCGTCCCTGGGGATAGTACGCCACGAAATGCCTCTTCGGGCCCGACGGACAAAGCCCCGTTCCGAGATAATCGATCTTGCACATGGCATAATGCCGGCAATGGGATGCGATCTCTTTGGCTTCTTTCGAAATCTTCGGTCTCTTCAAGATTCATCACCTCCGGGCGAGATACACGACCGCGATACCGTCCGTGAGCCGCTGCAGACGGATATCCGAGAACCCGGCGTTCTTCAGTCTCTCGGCCACCCGCTCGGGCGGATCGAAGACTCTGATGGACTCGGCGAGATAACGGAAAGGCCCCGCGGTGCCGCAGATGATTCCGGCCGCAAGAGGCATCACCTTGAATGAATAGACATCGTAGAGGCGGCGGAGCCATCTATGTACGGGCAGAGAGAACTCGAGAATCATGAGCCGTCCTCCCCGCTTGAGGACCCGGTGCAACTCGCCCAGGCCCTGATCGAGATGGACGAGATTTCGGATACCGAACCCTACCGTGACCGCATCGAAGACCGCATCCGGAAAGCTTAAGCTTTCCGCGTCCCCCTCGACGAAGAGAATGCTCCCGGCGAAGCGGGAGCGTGTCACCTTCGCGCGGCCGGCGTTCATCATCGGCCGGTTGAAGTCATAGATGAACGCCTGTCCTTGGGGAGCGACGCGCTCGGCGGCGAGCACGGCGAGGTCGCCCGTCCCTCCGCAGACATCCAGGACCCGCTCGCCTTCCTTCAGGGCGAGCTGATCGATCCCCCATCGTTTCCAATGGAAATGCAGCCCGAAGCTCAGAAGCGCATCGGCGAGATCGTACCTGCGCGCGATGGGGTCGAACTGTCCGCTGACGAGCCGTCTCTTCTCGGGGGCGCTGACAGACTTGTAGCCGAAGGATACATCTTCGGTCCCGGCATCTCTGCGCGCGTCTTCACTCATTCGAGGCGCCAATGCAGTACCTATTGGCGATTGTCGTCGTCAGGAGTATATCCTATCCACATCTATTGCAGTGCAATCAAGCCAAAAATCCAAAATAGATATACGCAGCAACGCCCACCGGCAGGAGGTAATACGCAAAGCGATATAAGCCGCCTCGGGTCAGAATCCCGATGAGGAGTTTGAGGGCGACGAGGCCCGCGAGGAACGCGGCCGCGGCCCCGATCACGAGCGGCGCGACAGAGCCGGCGCTCAGAGCGCCCGGCTCCTTCACGAGCTGCAGCACGAGCGCCCCGAGGATCGCGGGGATCGAGAGCACAAATGAGTACTCGGCCGCCTCGGCAAAGCCGACGCCCAGAAGAAGCCCCGTCGTGATCGTCCAGCCGCTCCGGGAACAGCCGGGAAGGATCGCGATCGCCTGGGCGATCCCGATGATGAGGGCCGACTGCCATCCGAGACTTCCCCGAACGCTGCGCAGCCTCGTCATGAGTAGATAAAGCCCCGTGGCGACGAGGAGGAGCGCGGAGAGGCTCGGCGAGTCGAACGTTGCCTCCACCTGATCGTGAAAGAGGACGCCGATGACCCCGGCCGGTATCGTGCCGAGAATGACGAGGCCGATGTAGCGCATTTCGTTTCGATACCTCTCGTAGCCGCCCCTTCCCGAAAAGACCGAAGCGAGGAGCGCCTTGCACAAAGCAATTACCTTCTTGCGGTAGAATATGATCACGGCGCCGAGGGTCCCGATATGCACCGCTATCTCGAAGATGAGCCCCGCCCCCGCGCCCCCCTGCCGCGTTCCGAAGAGAGCTTCGAGTATCACGAGATGCCCCGAGGAGCTCACCGGGAAAAACTCGGTGAGCCCCTGAACGACGGCGAGGACAATCACCATCCATATGCTGACGTTCATCTCTCTCCCTTCACTGTTTCCTCTGCCGTCATCCGCGCGGCCCGAAATAAAACGCGGCGCATCCGAAGAACATCCCGAGCTTGAGGAGCGAGCTCACGAGCCCGAGAGAGCGCCCCCCGAGAATTATCCAGATCGAAACGAGAAGCATCGGCACGACGGTGCCGAGCATGATAAATCCGTACGCCATTCGATAGACGCCGAGAAACGCCGGTACCGGGAATGTAATGCACAGCGCGAGGAAGATCACGAGCGCCGTCGTGAGTGCGGCGCGGCGCCCCGAAACGATCGGGAAGGTCGTCGCCTTGCAGGCCCTGTCCCCCTCGATGTCGTCTACGTCCTTCACGATCTCCCTTCCGACGACGAAGAGAAAGGTGAACGCCGCCGGGATCGCCCCCGCGGCGATGTCGCCGCCCGCGTATGCCCCGAGAAGAAACCCCGAGCCCGATACGGCGGAGACGAGAATATTCCCCGCGAGGTACATTCTCTTGAGCCGCCAGCTGTAGATATGGAGAAGCACGATCCAGACGCCGATCCAGGCGCCCGCGACCTTCGGAAGAAAGAGAATTAGGAAAACAGACGCGGCGAAGAAAAAGGCATAGAGCCCGATTGCGGCATTGGTGCTGATCGCTCCCGCGGCAAGAGGCCGCCGGGGCTTATTGACCCGGTCGATATCGACGTCGTAGATGTCGTTGATCGTGTTGCCCGCCGCCGTCGCGAACGCGGCCGCGGCCAGGACCAGCCACGGCCAGTGAGTCGATCCCGTCATGGCGAAGCCCACGGCGACCGAGAGCACCGCCGCGGCGACGTTGTGGGGCCGCATTACGATTATGAGGCTTGAGATTCTTCGCATCAGAGATCCAGAACGACCTCGAGCCAGCCCAAAAGCTCATCCTTGTGGAAATCATCGGCATTGCGATCGCGAAATCTCATCCACGCGCCCGCGGAGACATACGATCCATGATAGAAATCATAGCGAAGGCTCGCCGATGCATACTTCACGTACAGGATGGGAGGGCTCGGGAAGGGGGAATCGTTGTCCATGCCGGGACGCCAATCCAGGAGATATCCCCGGGCCGGAAGGCTCCCTCCTCCGTACCTCGTGCTCACGCCCTCGAGGGTGAGTGCCGCGCGCTCGCTCACGCCGAGCGTAGCCTTGATAAAGCCTCGATCCGCGTCGGGTCCCATGCTGGAAGCGCCGAGCGGCTTATTCATCCGCGCGTCGCCGTCGCCGGCGACGTATTGCGTTTCAGCAGAATGGCCGTAGGTGTACGCGTCGACGTACGTGTATCCGCCGGAGAGCTCGAGTTCCCTCCCCGCAACCATGACGAGCGCGTCCGCCGCGACGTAGAGGCCGAGCCTGTCGGGGCCGGCCTTCTCGTCGCGCTGGTACTGGATGTCGTCGATGAGGAATTCCCCGTAGAATATCAGCCCGCGGCGCAGCGGCACCTTCCAATCGAACGCCCAGAGAATATTGTCCTCATTCGATGCCTCGTTGAACTGCTGCGCATAGAAGATCCCGAAGGGAACGAGATACATGTAGTCGAAGTTCCGGTGCGCGTATAGGGTCGTCTCGCTCACGCCGACGGACACGCCCCGCGGCAGGGCCATCGTGAGGCGGTGCCCCGCGAGGTGTCTCCGGGATCCTCCCGGATCGAGAGACGCCTGGACGGTGCTGAGGGCGAAGCGCCCGAGCTCGATTCGTCCGCCGAAGTGATCAAGCGACCCCGCGGTCCGCGAAAGAATGAGGTCCTCGCGCAGGTTGCTCCCCCAGTGCACATACTCACGCCCGAGACGCACGTCCCACCAGGAGCCGCTCGCGTCGATCACCGCGCGCTCGAGCTCGGCCGTGAGACCATGGTAGCTCCTGAGTCGCGCACTCGGCTTCGCGCCTGATACGTTGTTCCCCCGCTCGGGCGCCATGACGAGCCGGTAGTTCGTCTCCATCGTGACGTTGTGCCCGAAGCCGAGGAGAAAATCGGGAGTGAAGAGCCCGTCCGCCTCCCCCTTTTTCTCGTCGGCCTTCCTCTGAACGACGCCGCCGAGCCCGAAGTCCATCGCGAAGAACCGCTCGTCCTCCCGGGCGACGTAGACGGGCTTGCTCCACCGGTCCTCGGGGCGTTCCCGCATTCCCACGAACTGCTTCGTGAGGCGCCTGAGAAGGTACGCGTGCCGGGGCCCGAGCGCGACGCGCTCCTTCTCGATATTCGCCGTGATCTCGCGGGTGTACGCCTCGCACTGGTCGAACGTGTAGGGGAGAGTCGGCCCGAGCCTCACGAGGCCGCGCAGCTCGAATGATTTCAGCGCCTCATGGACCCAGCATCCGGGGGGCACTGTTTCGGCGCGGACGGCCGGCGCCACTAGGGACGCGCCGGCGAGAATGGCCGCCGCGCCAAGCACCATTGCAAGAGAAGATCCGGAGAGAATCGATCCGTGGAGCTTCATTCGACGACCCGCGTTCCTCCCTGCGCCTCCTCCTGAGCCTTGAGCGCCGCGAGCTTGTAGTATTCGCGGGCCTTGCGCTTGTCGTCCTGCTTCTCGTATATGACGCCGAGGCTGAAGTAGACCTTCGAATCCCCCGGGTTGATCTCCGTGACCTTCTTGTAATACTCGAGCGCCTTCGACGGCTGCTCGAGCTTGTTGAAGCACTCACCGACGTAGTAGAGGATCGTGGAGTTCCCGGGGTTGAGCCGCGAGGCGTGCTGGAGGTGCTTGAGCGCCTTGCCGTAGACCCCCTTGCGGTAGTAGAGGAATCCGAGATAAAAGAGCGCGTTCACGTTGTCGTGCTCGATCTTGAGGATCCGCTTGAACTCCTCCTCGGCGTCGTCGAGGCGCCCCTCGTTCACGAGGGCGAGGCCGAGATTGTAGTGCCCCTCGATACTCGTCGTGTCGATCTCGAGGCCGATGCGGAACTCCTTGATCGCCTGGTCGCGATCCCCCTCCTCGCCGTACAGCGCCCCGAGGTTGAAGTGCGCCTCGGCGCTCTTGGGATTGTGCTGGACGGCCTTGCGGAACTGGAGGAGCGCCGACTCGCGCTTCCCGGTGAGGTCGAGGATGTAGCCGAGGTTCGTGTACGACTTCGAGTGCGTCGGGTCGATATCGATCGCCTGGCGGTACTGCTCCTCCGCCTCCTCGTACTGGTGATTCTTCGTGTAGGCGACGCCGAGGCGATAGTAGCACTCGGGGTTGTCGCGTTCGAGCGCGATCGCCTTCCGGTGATACCCGATCGCCTCCTCGATGCGTCCCTGCATCTCGAGGAGCCTCCCCATACGGTAGATCGGAAGCGCCCGGCGGGGGTTCATCGCGCGGATCTTCTCGTAGCACTCGAGGGCGAGGTCGTAGCTTCCGACCTGCTCGAGGAGCCCGCACGCCTCCTCGAGGAGCTGCTCGTCGATCCCGGGGGTGGCCATGAGATCCATGAGCACCTGCTCCCCCTTCTTGGGATTCTTGCTCTTGAGGAGATGCTCCGCGAGCTCGAGGATCTCCTCGGGCCGGGCCTCGCCCCCCTCGAACTTCCTCGTCAGGCGCACGACGTCCCTCGTCTCCTCCGCCCCTTCGCCGCGGGCAATCTCTATCAATCTATCCCAACGAAGCACCGAACACCTCCGGTATGGAAATGCCTATAGATGCAGCCTTCCCAAAGGCTAAAGCACTATATCTTGGATGTCAAGATTTTATCGCCCCAGCATGTTGTAGTAGCCGGGATAGCGATACTGGTGGAACTCGAGCCTCATCATGAAATTGTCGCTCGGCTTGAACGTGAGGTCGACGTTCGGAATGAAAAACTGCGGTTGGTTGTAGTCGCTCGTGCTCTTTATGACCGAGCCTACGCCGATATCCCAGTTGAGGCTCAAGGAGGTCGAGAGCTTCAGGCCGAAGTGGCCCATGTAGTAGCCCATCCCGAAAGACTCTATGCCGCCCCCCGAAAAGTACGAGAATCCGGCCGAGGTCGAGAAGCTCAAACCCGGCACGTGGAGAAAAGAGCTGGCCGCCTGCGGATTCAGATAATCGGAGAATACGCTCGGCCGTGCCGGAACGCTCCCGGTCTGGGCGAACGCCGCGACGGAACCGAACACGAGAATCATCGACAGTAGACCCAGCTTCTTCATCATCACGCCGTCACACTCCGTGTCGTTAAAAGATCCCTTATCTTCTCCTTGAGAGGCGCGAGATCGACCGATTTCACGATGTACGCGTCCGCAGCCCACGTCTGGAAGTTGTCCCGGTAGATCGAATAGGCCGAGTTCAGGATCACCGGCAGATGCTTCCGCTGCTTCGCGATCCTCATGAGCGCGTCGATGCCGCTCTCCTCCCCGAGCTTGATATCGAGAACGACGAGATCGGGATTCTCCTTCTCGACCGCCTGGAGCGCCTCGTTGACCGTGGAGGCCGAAACGGTCTCGTACCCTTCCCCGCGAAGTTCCTCGCTGTAGAGCTTCCGCACGTTTACCTCGTCATCGACAATCAATATTTTCGTCATAGACCTTCCCCCTATAATATATGAAAATACCGGGGCCTGCACAATGCCCCGGTATTGATTTTCGCACCAATCCGCACGGGCGGTCAAGTGTTTTTGCGCCGCTGTCCGGGCCCGTTTCGGCGCCCCTATTCCACCTCGATTTCGATCACGACGTTGAGCTGGATCTCCTTGCACAACTGATCCTTCGAGAGGCGAACCGGCACCCGGATCGTCTTCTCCTCGACGACGTCGAGGGGAGGCCGCGGCGGCTCTTTCTCCTTCTCCCTCTGGTGAGTGCGCTCCGCCGCTTCAGCCACGGCGAGTTTCGCCTTGAGCTTTTCCACGGGATCGGAGAGGATATCCCCCGGTTTCGGCTCCGTCTCCGCCGCCGGTCTCTTTTCCTTCTTCTCCTCGCCGTTCAGGTCGACGACGTGGCCGTACTCCTCATATCCGTCGCGCGTCGCGCCGAGGTCGATCCCCTGGGCGGGGCGGTCCTTTTCCTTGAGGACGGTTTCAACAAACTCAGAGACAGACTTGGGCTCCTCTTCTCTCTTCTCCGCGCTGCTTCTATAGTCGCTCTCATCTGTCTCTGAGCTGCGTTCCCGTATGCTCTTTGCGACAACCTCGACCTTCAGGGGTTCGGTCCGGCGCGGCTCGCGCGTCTCATGCCTCTTGTCGGGGTCTTTGAATTCTTCCTGCATGTTCCTCAATACGAGCTTCGCGATCCCCTCGAAGGTCTCGTAGACGCCATTGCCCTTGCTCGCGACCGCCTCGAAGCTCGGGATACGGTTCGGGTTGAGCTCCTTGTCCATGATCTCGCGCTCGAGACGGTTCGGCAGGTCGCGCTTGTTGAACTGCATGACCCAGGGAATCTCCTTGAGGGTCAGCCCGAGGTCGTTGAGGTTGTCCTCGAGGTTCTGGAGCGCTTCCCGGTTGTCCTGCATCCGGTCGGGGGACGAATCCGCGACGAAGACGACCGCGTCCACGCCCTTCAGCACGAGCTTGCGCGTCGCATTGTAATAGACCTGACCGGGGACCGTGTACAGGAGGAATCGGACCTTCATCCCGTTGATCTCGCCGATGTCGATCGGCAGAAAATCGAAGAAGAGGGTCCGATCGGTCCGGGTCTTCATCGAGACCATCTTGCCCTTGCTGTCGCGCGGCAGCTTCGAGTATATGTATTCGAGATTCGTCGTCTTGCCGCTCAGGCCCGGTCCGTAGTAAACGATCTTAGCGTTGATCTCTCCGCCGGCATAATTGAAAACTGCCATACCACTGCCCTCGATTTCTTTACGCCGGGGTGGGATTGCTGCTCACACGTTGTATTGGCACCGAAGCAGCACCTGGAGCAGGCTTCGTGTCACTCGAGCTTGGGTGTTCAATTCGGGTTGCGTACGAAGAAACGCCCACCCCGGCATTTCGATATGAGGGCAAGGAATGTGCCACGGTCAAAGGACGATTACATTTTTTAATGTATTGATTGATAACAAATTGCGCCGCGGCGCCCCGGCGCGGCGCGGGGCAAAAATAAAGCCCTCTCCCGTTATGAGAGGGGGCTCATTGAAAGTGCAACGGACGAGCCCGGCGGGCGGAGGCATCTATGGATTGCTCCGGCAGCCGTGGCCGTAGCAATCGAGCGAAAGATAGGTGATCTTGCCGTCGGTGATGCTGAAATTCTCGGTCCAGCAGAAGAAGGTGTCCGGCAGCTGTATGTGGAGGTTGCTCTTCGCGTAGATCGTATGCGACCCGGCCGCCACATCGAGAAGTGAAGCGCGCTGGCTCGTGAATGATCCGAAGTAATTGTTGTCTATCCAGACCTCGGCGTTGAACGGGAGACAGTGCGGGAACGTAAGCTCCAGGCCCGTTTGCTGGACGGTCGCCGCCTTCTCGCCGCAGCCGAGCAACAGGAACAGAACCAGCACTGTCAATGCAAAAGCACCGATCCGGACCATCGATACCTCCTCTAATATTACCGGAGATCCTTGTTACAAGGATCCGCTCGATTCTTCTCGTGAAATGTAACAAACGGCGGGCGGTTCCACAATGGAAAAATGGGCTTTTCAGTACGGCAGGAGCTTCGCGCCGCACCAGGGGCAATACTCGTAGAGGCTGCTCGCGCTCTTTCCGCAGGCGCAGGCGATCTCGCAGGCCGAGTCGCCGTCCGTTCTCTGGCCGAGGGGATTTCTCCGGATTTCCCTGAGGCGATCGTAGAGCTCCTGCCCTTTCGAGAGCACGAACTCATACCTGCGGCTGGCGACCACGATGATCCGCGGGTGCAGGTCCCCCCGCTCGATCGAGACGTCGGTGATCGCGCACACGTCGATCTCGACGTTCTTGATCCCGAACGAGGCGTCGAAGGGAAATACCTGGAAATAGAGGTGGCGATCGGTAAGCTCGAGCATGCCTCGGGCGGCAATCGGCTTGCTCACGAAATACATCGCTTTTTGCATGAAAAGAGTTGTTTCACTTGTAAGCTGCAATACAAAAACCCCCTTGGCCGATGCTCCAACGAATCGTGCCAGAACCGTGCCATCTTAAGGGGCTTGACAACGGCGCAGGGGCGAAACTATGCTTGCCGAAACCGTGAAAGATATTGGAAAGCTGACCTTTAGATTTATTGCATCTCTTGTGAATGCGGCTCCCGGACCCGTGAGGGGGTTCATCGTTGGGGTTTGCGCGTTTTCGTTCTACGCCGCTTCATCGCTCAAGAGGAGAAATGTAGCGAGGAATCTCGCGGCGGCAGGCAGGCCTGCGACGCGCTCGAATGTCTACGACATATTCAGGCTCCACACGACGAACATCGTCGAGATGTTCGCCTCGAGCCGCTGGCGCGACGAGAAGCTGGGCGAGTGGTTCGAGCTCGAGGGGCGCGAGGAGCTCGATCGGGCGCTCGCCGGGGGGCGCGGGGTCATCCTCGTCACCGCTCATCTCGGGAGCTGGGAGCTCAGCGCTCTCTACATCCGGTCGCTCGGGTACAGGCTCCACGTGGTCGCGGGGGTCCAGATGAACAGACTCCTGACGGGCGCCGTGAAGGAAGCGAAAGAAAAGCGCGGGATCGAAGTGATCAATCCGGACGATTCGGGCCGGAAGTATCTCAAGGTCCTTCAGTCGAACGGCATCCTCGCGCTCCTCGTCGATGGGAACATCTATACGGGGGGCGTGGATTGGCCGTTCTTCGGGAGACCGACGCATCTGCCCGACGGCCCCGTGAGGCTCGCGAAGGCCTCGGGTGCGCCGGTCCTCGGAGGGTACTGTAGGCGCATCGGGAACAAGAGATTCAAGATCCGCTTTGAATGCATCATGGATGCCCGAGAGCTCGAGACGCTGAGCGAGCGCGAGGCGCTCGTGAAGATGTACGGCGCCGTCGAGCGCTTCATCGGGGAGAACGCTGACCAGTGGTGCGTATTCAGGCGCATCTGGGGAGATTGAA
>Ga0315277_10010879_pt1 | contig 11500 bp, 7 predicted proteins | sample YL17G05_15_MG_FD_203695 | JGI IMG/M metagenome (GOLD analysis project Ga0315277, IMG submission 203695) | Sediment microbial communities from Yellowstone Lake, YNP, Wyoming, USA - YL17G05_15 | ecosystem: Environmental > Aquatic > Freshwater > Lake > Sediment | place: USA: Wyoming | collected...
TCAGGTAGCCGAGGTGCGCGATGGACGAGTAGGCGAGGATGCGCTTGACGTTGGACTGGCGGAGAGCGAGGAGGTTGCCGGTGAACATCGAGGCAACGGCGATAGCCGCGAAGATCAGGAAGATTGGGAGAGGAAACGGGCTGAAGTCCGCGCCATAAACAGACGGGCTGAAGCCCGCACTACGAACTGGGCCGGAAAAATGCGCGAAGTAGCGCAACAGGAGCGCGAACACGGCCCCTTTCGACACGGTGGCGATGAACGCGGTGGCCGGGGCCGGAGCGCCTTCGTACACATCGGCGGTCCACATGTGAAAGGGGACCACGGCCAGTTTGAAGCCGAATCCGACAATGATCATCCCGAGGCCTGCCAACAGGAGGAGATCGCCTTGGGCGTTCTGAATAATGCGGCCGGCCAGGGCGGGGAAAGCCATGGACCCGGCGCGCAGGTAAACCAGCGCCATGCCGAAGAGCAGGAAGGCGGCGGAAGTGGCGGCGAGGATCAAGTACTTGAGTCCGGCCTCGATGCTGCGCGGGCGGGCGCGGGTGAATGCGAGCATCCCATAGAGGGCCACGCTCAGAATCTCGAGCGCCAGGAAAAAGGAGACGAAGTGGTTGCTGGCCGCGAGCAGCGCCGCTCCGACGGTGGCCAGGAGCAGCAACACGTAGAATTCCTCCCGCCGGCCCGCGAGCCGGTTGAGATAGCCATACGAAAAGAGGGCAACCGCGATGGCGGCCGCAATGACGAGGGCGACGTAGAATAGCGCAAACCGGTCAACGATGAGCAACGACGTGACGGACCGCGGGGCCATGGGCAACACGAGCGGGACGGCGGCGAGGGCAAGCGCGAGTCCGGTCAGCGTCAGGGCGGCGACGGCGAGGTGATTGCGCCGGAAGGCGATGAGGAGCATCGCCAAAATGGCCGCGACAGACAGAACAATCGGCGGGAGCAACGCAAGGAGGCCGGTGAACGTTACCGCGTTTTCTTCCGACATGTTTGATCGGTCGGATCGGACTGATCGGTCCGATCGGTCCGCCTTGACCCACGAGGAGGAATCGCCCGCCGCCGAAGAAATCAATGGCGGGGCGGGCGCCTCGCGGCGGAGTTCCACAAGGGCGGGCCGGGCGGTATCGAGGACGGGCTGCGGATAAACGCCAAGCCAGACGATTGCGGCAATGAGGGCCGTCATCACGGCCATTTCGCGGGGTCCAAGATCAGGGAACGTCTTTTTCCTTTCTCCGGGTCCATGGAAAACCGCCTGGATCACCCACAGCGCGTAGATCGCGGACGCAACGAGCCCCGCCGACGCGAGGACGGTCCACAATCGGTTGGCTTGCCAGGAGCCGAGCAGGGTCAGGAACTCGGCGACGAAGTTGCCGAGTCCCGGCAGGCCGAGAGAGGCCCAGGCGAACACCATCGCGACTCCGCCCATCCGGGGCGCCGTGGCCCACAGTCCCCCCATCCGGCTGATGTCGCGGGTGTGGATGCGCTCCTGGAGGGAACCGGCGACGATGAACAGGGCGCCGGTGGCGATGCCGTGGCAAAGCATCTGCATCACTACGCCTTGCAGGGCCAATTCGTTCCACGCGAACACGCCCAGCAGGACAAACCCCATGTGGCTGACACTGGTGTAGGCGACGAGGCGCTTCAGGTCGGTCTGGGCGAAAGCCAGGACGGCCCCGTAGAGGATGCCGATCACGCCGAGGGCCATTGCGATGGGCGCCAGGGCGATAGCGGTGTCGGGGAAGAGGGGAACGGCGAAACGCAGCATTCCGTAGGCGCCCGTCTTGAGGAGGAGACCGGCCAGGATGACGCTGCCGGCCGTGGGCGCTTCCGTGTGGGCGTCGGGAAGCCACGTGTGGAATGGAAACACGGGGAGTTTGACGGCGAAGGCGGCCAGGAACCCGAGCATCAGGAGCATGGAGAGGGTCCCGGACATTCGGGTTCCAAGCAGGCGCGTGTAGTCAAAGGTGTATTGTCCCGTGGCGTTTCCGTGGATGAAGTAAAGCGTGAGAATCGCCAGGAGCATGAGGAGGCCGCTGAGCTGGGTGAAGAGGAAGAACTTGGTCGCGGCATAGACGCGGTTCTCATGCCCCCAAACGGCAATGAGGAAGTACATGGGGATCAGCATCAGTTCCCAAAAGAAGTAGAAGAGGAAGAGGTCCAGGGAGGTGAAGACTCCGATGATTCCGGCGAGGGTCCACATCAGGTTGAAATGGAAGAAGCCGACGCGGCGGCGGATTTCCGTCCACGAAATCGCGACGCTGATGATTCCGAGGAAGACGGTCAGAAGAATCATCAGGAGACTCAATCCGTCCATCGCCAGGAACAGGCTGACTCCCATTTGGGGAATCCACTCGCGGTGGAATTCGATCAGCCATGAACTGTTGTCTGGGGTGACCGCGGCGGTTCCGAAATGCGCCCACAGGCTCAGCGCCAGAATCATGTCGCAGATGAGAGCGGCCAGCGATACCCACCGGGCCGCGGCGGTGGACCACCGAGCGGCGATCCACGCCAGGATGCCTCCGACGAGCGGAATGAGGATGAGCCAGAGGAGCGTCATGTCACCACCACGATGCCCAGAATGATCGCGGCGCCCAGGGCGATTCCCGCCGCGTACCAGCGCACCTGGCCGGACTGAGTGGCGCGCAGGGCGCGGTGAAGCGCAAGGTTCAGCCGCGCGATGCCCTGGTAGATCAGGTCGGCCGCGTCGTCGCGGTTCGCGCGGGCAATTCGAAGGAACGGCATCACAAACAGGCGGTCATATAGCCAGTCAAACCCCCAGCCAACGAACCACCACCGGCGGATTCCATCGAGGATGGGCCGTTGCAGCCGGGTTTGCGCGAGACGTCGGGGGCGCATGTAGAGCGTGTAGGCCAGGCCAATGCCCAGGAGCGGGAAACCCAAAGCCGTTATCTGGAATATCCATTCGCTTCCGACAGGTCCGACGGATCCGTCCGATCCGACTTGCCCCAACATCGCCGGAATCTTGATGAAGCCTCCGGCAATGGACAGAATCGCGAGAAGCACAAGAGGAATGTGAATGGCCCAACCCGGGGCGCGGGTTGCCCCCGTTTTCGCCTCGCCGAACCAGACGATAAACACCATCCGAAAGCAGTACAAGCCGGTGAGGAATGCCCCGGCCACCCCCGCCATCCAGGGGAGCAGTCCCGCCGGGCCGGACGTCCAGGCCTCATGGAGGATCATGTCCTTGCTGTAGTATCCGGCGGTCACGAAGGGAAGTGCGGAGAGGGAACATGCGCCGATGAGGAACGTCCAGAAGGTGACGGGGAGTTGGCGGCGCAGGCCGCCCATTTTGAGCATGTTTTGCTCGTGGTGGAGGGAGATGATGACGGCGCCGGCCCCCAGGAAGAGCAGGGCCTTGAAGAAGGCGTGCGTCATGAAATGGAACATCGCGGCCTGCCATGCCCCGATCCCGAGGGCCAGAAACATGTAGCCGATCTGGCTGATGGTGGAATAGGCCAGGACGCGCTTGATGTCGGTTTGGACCAGGGCGCTGCATCCCGCCAGGAGGAGGGTGGCCGAGCCAATGATCGCGACGAGCGACTGCACGACGGGGGCAAGAGTGAAGAGGACGTTGGTGCGGGCGATCAGATAGACGCCCGCGGTGACCATGGTGGCGGCGTGGATGAGCGCGCTGACGGGCGTGGGGCCGGCCATGGCGTCGGGGAGCCAGGTTTGCAGGGGGAGTTGGGCCGACTTGCCCAGCGCCCCGATGAGCAACAGCGCCGCCGCGGCGACGGCGAGACCGGACCCGGCGGGCCACTGCTGAGTTGCGCGCTGCATCATGGTCTGAATGTCGAGCGTCCCAAGTTGGGTGAAGAGAAGGAAGAGACCGATGGCCATAGCCGTGTCGCCGACGCGCGTGACGATGAATGCCTTGCGCGCCGCGGCTCCGTTGGCTGGATCGTCGCTCCAGAACCCGATGAGAAGGTAGCTGCACAGGCCCACCCCTTCCCATCCCAGATACAGCAGCGCAAGATTGTCGGCCAGGACGAGAATCAGCATCATGCTCACGAACAGGTTCATGTAAGCGAAGAAACGGCTGAACGCCTCGTCGCCGCGCATGTACTCCGCGGAGTAAAGGTGGATGAGAAAGCCGACACCGGTGATCACCAGGATCATCAGGAGGGAAAGGAGATCGAGGCGAAAAGCCACGGCGGGCGCGAATCCCGCCACGTTCATCCAGGTCCACAGGGACTGAATAACCGCGTGGTCTTGGGGCGGATAGAGCAGGAAGAGGCCGCCGATCAAAAACGAGAGAATCGCGGACACTCCGACCGAGCCGACGCCGACGGTGGCCGCCGCGGCGTGGGGCAGCCGCCGCCCCGCCAGCGCCAGCGCGGTGAAACCGGCGAGAGGAGCGGCGGGAATGATCCAGAGGAGATCGTTCATCCCTATCCTCGCATCTTGCTGGCGGCGTCGGCATCCAGCGTCTTGAAGCAATGGTACATCCGCAGAACCAGGGCGAGGCCGACCGAGACCTCCGCGGCCGCCATGGACAGGATGAAAATGAACATCACTTGCCCGTCGGGTTGTCCCCACGCCGCCCCGGCCACAATGAAGGCCAATCCAGCGGCGTTGATCATGACCTCGATGGACATGAGGATGAAGATCACGTTGCGCCGGACCAGAACGCCCGTCAGGCCCAGCAGGAAGAGAATCGCGGCAAGCAGAATCGCGTGTTCAGGAGGAATGCCGGTCATTTTCCTGCGCCTCCTTTGTCTTTTTCCTGGAGGCCGGAGTCTGGAGACAGCCGGAAGAGATTGGGGATTGCGGATTTCGGATTGCGGATTGACGAAATGGGAGGTTGGAGACTGGTTGACTGGCAGACTGGCCGACTGGCCGACTGGTTGACTGGCCGACTGGCCGACTGGTTGACTGGCCGACAGGCCGACTGGCCAACCGGCGAACTGGCGAACTGGCCCACTGGCGAACTTGCCGACTCTCTTTCCGTATCCTCATGCTTGCCCAGATGGAAGGCGGCCACCAAACCGGCTAGCAGGAGAAGCGACGCCAGTTCGACCCCGATCACATAAGGGCCAAACAAGGCCAACCCCACCGCTTTGGGAGACTGAGAGATTGCGGATTGCGGATTGCGGATTGCGGATTGAAGGAGCGGGAGACTGGAGACTGGAGGCTGGAGACTTGAGACTTGAGGCCTGAGGCCCTCGGACCCGTCCGACATGTCCGACTGGTCTGATCTGTCGGATCGGTCTGATCCGTCCGATCGGTCCGACTGGCCAACCGGCGGACTGGCCGGCTGCCCAACCAGCACATACGCCAACTCCCCGAGAAGAACAAGGCTCAGGGCTACCGGGCCAACCCACATGCCGGGAGTGAGCCAGGCCCGTTCCTGATTGATGGACACGGGCCCCTGGTTGAGCATCATCACGACGAAGACCAGCAGGACCACAATGGCGCCGGCATATATGACGACTTCGAGAGCGGCGGCAAAGGGCGCTCCGAGCGTGAAGAACACCATCGCCATCGCCAGGAGCGAAACCACCAGATAGAGCAGGGCATGGACGGCGTCTGTCCGTGTGATAACGAGGATCGTGGCGAAAACGGCAACGGCGGAGGAGATGTAGAAGATGACGTTCATGCTTGGATTCCCGATTCCCGCGTTTTTCCCTCAAGGCAGAAGGCCGCGAACATCCACGGGAGGTTCTTCGTTCTCGGCTTCGCCTTTGTCCTTGCCCTTTATCGCCAGTCCCGCAACCTTGTAGAAGTTATAGTCATGGTACTTGCCAGGGCCGTCTATCAGCAGATCCTGCTTTTCATACACCAGGCTCTTGCGGTTGTATTCACTCATTTCCACGTCTGGAGTCAGTTGGATGGCGCAGGTGGGGCAAGCCTCCTCGCAGAAGCCGCAGAAAATGCACCGCGAGAAGTTGATGCGGAAGAACTCGGGATAGCGGCGTCCGTCTTCGGTTTCCGCCGCCTGCAGCGAGATGCAATCCACCGGACACACCGCGGCGCAGAGATAACATGCCACGCACCGTTCCTGGCCGTCGGGGTCGCGCGTAAGGACGATCCTGCCCCTGTAGCGCGGCGCGAGGTACATGGTCTTCTCGGGGTATTGCACCGTGACGCGCTTGCGGAAAGTGTGCCGCAGGACCGAGAGGATTGTGCGAAGCGTGCTCAGCATAATATACCCGCGTCAGTTCCCAAGAAGCGCGACCGCTCCCGTCACCAGCAGATTGAGCAAGGCCAGGGGGAGGAGGATTTTCCAGCCCAGGGCCATGAGTTGATCGAACCGCAGGCGCGGCAGCGAGGCCCTGAGCAGGATGAACCCGCAGATGAACACCAGCGTCTTGCCGATGAACCAGACAATGGGCGGAAGGACGGGACCCAGCCATCCGCCGAAAAAGAGAACCACGACCAGCGCCGATATCAGCGTAACGCCGAGGTATTCGCCGACAAAGAACATGCCGAACTTCATGCCGGAGTATTCGGAATGGAAGCCCGCGACGAGTTCGCTTTCGGCCTCGGGGAGGTCGAAGGGCAGGCGGTGGGTCTCGGCGAGCCCCGCGATGAGGAAGATGACAAGAGCGGGAAATTGTGTGACGCAGAACCACATATCGCGCTGGGCCTCCACGATGGCCCGCAGGCTGAAGGAACCCGTGAGCATGACCACGCCCATCAGCGACAGGCCCATGAACACCTCGTAGCTAAGGGTCTGGGCCGCGGCCCGAAGGCCTCCGAGGAGCGAGTACTTGCTGTTGGAGGCCCATCCCGAGAGGATCAAGCTGTATGCTCCGAGCGACGACATCCCGAGGAAAAACAGAAGCCCGACGTTCATATCCGCCACCCAGATGCCAGGTGCGAATGGAATAATGGCAAAAGACATGAGGACCGTCACCATGATCACGGCGGGCGCCAGGACAAAGACGGGTCTGTCGGCGAACGGCGGAATCCAATCCTCCTTGGTAAGGATCTTGATGGTGTCCGCCACGGGTTGGAGCAAGCCGAAGGGCCCCACGCGATTGGGGCCGTAGCGATCCTGCCACAGGGCCAGCAATCTTCGTTCGAGCCAGACGAGGCCCGACGCCGCCGTCAACGCCCCACCCAGAACGGCCCCAATGATGAGGAGTTGTATGACGATCTCTCTCATAACGACGATCCCGCGGAAAGCCTGACCCACTGGGGCAGCGCGATCCACTCGAGAGTTGGCATACCCACAGGCAGGCCGGCGACGCCATCGGGCAGGTCCGGCAGAATGCTCAGGGGCAATCGAAGAGACTTCGTTTCCGAGATCAGTTGTACCTCGTCCCCGGCCTTGAGGCCGAGGGCGTCCGCGTCTTTGGCGTTCAGGGCCAGATACGGTTTGGGCGCGCGTTCGGAAATCGGGGGCGACAGGCCGCTCAGTTCCTCGCTGCCGAAGATGTGGAAGAGAGGGATCAGCAGCCATTCGCCCTGGCGTTTCCGGAAGGGAAGCGGAGTTTCATCAAAAAAAGATATTGCGGAAATCGCGCCGCCTTGCCGCGGTTCGATGAGACGAGCCCCGGTGGACGAAGTGGACGTGGTGGACGCAGTGGACGTGATGGCGTTGGCGGACGAGCCGCCCTTGAGCGCTCCGCCCACTTCATCCTGGTATTTGTTGACGGCGGAAGGCGAGTTCCACCCCGGCGCCCGGAAGAAGGGAACCAGGGCGGCGGGCCGCGCGGCGCCGCCGTATCCTTCCATCGAGAAGGCAAGCGCGGAGTCGGGATCATCCGTAGGTTTCGGTTCGCTGATGGCGATGTGTGCGCGCATCGCGGTGCGACCGCTGTAACGATGGGACTGACGGGGGATTCTTTGTCCCTCGACCCGGAAGCCGGCCGGAGGCGCGGCGCCGGGCACCGGGCTGAAGACCGGCAGCGCCTGGGCCATCGCGGCGATGACGTCGTCCAGCGTGTTCCACGCCGCAGCTTCGGAGCGGCCTGCGGCGCTCATCGCGTCGCGCAGCCAACGCCAGCTCTCTTGGATATCGCCCTCGGCGGCGTAGCACCGGTAGTATCGTTGTGCTCTACCTTCGGAGTTGACGGCGGTTCCCGACGACTCCGCGAAAGCGGCGGCGGGCAGAACCAGGCCGGCCCGCGTGGTGGTCGCGTTTTCCAGGCTGTCTATCGCGATCACGTGTTCGGCGGCGCTGAGGAACGCGGCCACTTCCTTCGCATCCGCGCGCCGGAAGAGATCGTTTTCCAGGATGATGACGGCGCCGACCGAACCCGCCCGCGCGAGCTGAAACGCGGCGCTCAGGTCTCCGCCTCCCATGAGGGCCAGGCCCATCGTGTTGCGCTCCGGCATGGCGAAGCACAACTGGGCATCCCTCCCTTTCGCGCGGAGGGCCCACGCCACGTTGGCCGCGGCGCGGAGGACCTCTTCGCTTCCGGTGGCGAGGCCGGAGATCACGACGGGCCGCTTGGCGCTTAGCAGGGCGCGGGAAACTTCCTGGGCGAGGGTTTGGTCTTCTTTCGATAAGGTTTTGTTGTCAGACGTGTCGGACAGGTCGGACGAGTCAGACATGTCAGACAAGAAAGACATGACAGCATCGGCAATGGCGTGTCCGAGGCGCGCAATGTCGGCGGGCGCCGCGCGATATACCCACGTCGCGGCATCGTCGAGTTTGCCGGGAGCGGGAGTCGCCACCAGAAGCGGTCCCTTATCGGTTTGGCAACAGTGGCGCACCGCGGCATCGTCCCACAGGGGAATCTTCAGGCGGGCCGCGCGCTCCATCGGCTGGCGCCGCACGGCCTGGCGGACGGCCAAAGCCAGCCGGGGGGCCGAGTTTGTCAGGTCCTCGCCCAGCACCACCACGGCGTCGCAAGCTTCGATATCGGCCACCGACGGAGTTCGGGCCGGTCCCTCGCGCAGCATGGCGATCGCGGATTTCGAGAGTCGAAGCTCGGCGTCCGACGTCCCCGAGAAGAAGCGCTCCGGCCCCACCAGCGCGCGGAGCGCGAAATTCGCTTCGAGGGACGCGCGCGGGGATCCGATGCCGATTACCTTTTCCGGATCGGACAGCGCCGCCGCCGCGTATTCGAGCGCCGCCTCTCGGGTTGGTGGACCTGATGGACTGGATGGACTGGATGGACGGGGTGGACTGGATTGACTTGATGGAGGCGCCGGTTCAGGCGCGGCATCCCGGTCTTTGTGAAGAAACGGAACCCGAATGCGCTTGTCGCTGTTGACGTGCTCGTACCCAAACCGTCCCCGGTCACATATCACGTAGCCGTTGATCTCCGCGTTGAACCGGTTCACAACGCACCGCAGGGTCCCGTAGCGTTCTCCGGGCGACACGTTGCACCCGACCCCGCAGTGCGGGCAGACCGACGGCGCCCATTGCAGGTCCCATTTGCGGGTGTAGTGTTTCTTCAGGGTCTTGTCGGTGAAAACGCCCGTGGGGCAGATTTCAGCGAGGTTGCCGCTGAACTCATTTTCCAGGACCCCGTCTTCGTGCCGCCCGAAGTACACGTGGTCGTGCGCGCCCATCACGTCCAGGTCCCGCCCGCCGGCGTAGTCGCGATAGAAACGCACGCAGCGGTAGCACTGGATGCAGCGGTTCATCTCATGGTTGAGGAAAGGCCCCAGGTACTGGTTGCGGTGGGTTCGTTTCTTGAATCGGAACCGGCGGTAGGCGTGCTCCGCCATCACCGTCATGTCTTGCAGGTGGCATGACCCGCCTTCGTCACAGACCGGGCAGTCATGGGGATGATTGACCATCAGCCATTCGATCACGCTCTTGCGGAAAGCTTTCGCTTCCGGGTCCTCGATGGAGATGCGAAGTCCGCCGGCCACGGGCGTCATGCAGGCCATGACGATCCGCCCCCGTTTGTCGTTCTCATCTTTGAACTGCTTGACGGCGCACTGGCGGCACGCGCCCACCGAGTGCAACACGGGATGCCAGCAGAAATAGGGCAGGTTGAATCCGAGCGAAAGGCAGGCCTGGAGAAGGTTCTGACCTTCCTTCACTTCGTGGGGCTTGCTGTCTATGTATATGGTGGCCATGTTCATGCGGGTCCCCGCCCGTTCTTCTTCCACGGACACCGCCCCTCGCGGATATGGCTTTCAAAGTCCTCCCGGAAGTGCTTCAGGGCGCTCGAAAGCGGCGCCACCGCGCCGGGCGCCAGCGCGCAATACGTGTGGCCCGGCGGCGCCAACAATCCCACGTGCTCCTCCAAGATTTGCAGGTCCTCGGGCCGGCCCAGTCCCTCTTCCATTGCCGACAGGATTTTCGCGAGCCACGGCAGCCCCTCGCGGCACGGCGTGCACCATCCGCACGATTCCTGGGAAAAGAAATGGATTAGGTTGCTGACCAGGCCCACCGGACAGGTCTGATCGTCCAGCACGATCATGGTCCCTGTCCCAAGCCGGCTTCCCGCCTTCTCGATGGATGCGAAATCCATTTTCGCGTCGAGATGGCGCTCGGTGAGGAAATCGGTGGACGCGCCGCCCGGCAGGAAGCCGCGCAGCTTCGCGCCGTCCCTCATGCCTCCGGCGTGCTCCTCGATGATCTCGCGGACCGTTGTTCCCATGGGCAGTTCCCATGCGCCGGGCCGTTTGACCTTGCCGCTGACGCCGAAGATCTTGGTTCCGGCGTCCTCGCTCCGGGAGAGTCCTTTGAACCAGGGGGCGCCGTTGCTGACGATATGCGGCACGCAGCAAAGGGTCTCGACGTTGTTGATGACCGTGGGCTTTCCCCACAGGCCGACGGCGGGAGGAAAAGGCGGCTTGGCGCGCGGCGTGGCCCGCTTCCCTTCCAGGCTGTTGAGCAATCCCGTTTCTTCGCCGCACATATAGCGCCCGGCGCTCGTGTGCACGTGGACGTCCAGATTGAAGCCGGACCCCAGAATGTTCTTGCCGAGGTAGTTTTTGGCGCGGGCTTCGCCGATGGCGCGGAGCATTCGCGCCGCGGACACTTTGTACTCGGCGCGCAGAAAGAGGAAAGCCACCTCCGCCTGGGTGGCATAAGCGGCGAGGATCATGCCCTCGATCAACTGGTGGGGGTTTCCTTCCAATAGCAGGCGGTCCTTGAAAGTGCCCGGCTCCATCTCGTCGCCGTTGACGACCAGGTACTTCGGGCGCGGCGCGTCCGGCCCCATCGGAACAAAGCTCCACTTCATCCCCGTGGGGAAGCCCGCGCCGCCGCGTCCCCGCAAACCCGATTCCTTTACCACGCTGGTCACGTCCCGCGGCGTCATGCTCCGCAAGGCTTTGCGGACGGCCCCGTAGCCACCGAGTTTCTCATACTCTTCGATCGAGAGCGGTTCGCGGTTGGGACGAATGTGTTGTGTCAACGGACGTTCCATGGGGTTGTTCATCACTACGGGATTGCTCGTCACTACCGTTTAATGGTTTTAGCCCGCTTCAGCGGGCAACTCTTTGCCCCCGGCTTCAGCCGGCGGGCATGGACTGTTTTCCTCTTCCTGTGTTCCAGCGCGCTTCAGCGCGGCTTCTCGACCTGCTTCAGCTGGGTGTCTCAGCCCCCTTCAGCACG
>Ga0315277_10010880_pt1 | contig 11499 bp, 4 predicted proteins | sample YL17G05_15_MG_FD_203695 | JGI IMG/M metagenome (GOLD analysis project Ga0315277, IMG submission 203695) | Sediment microbial communities from Yellowstone Lake, YNP, Wyoming, USA - YL17G05_15 | ecosystem: Environmental > Aquatic > Freshwater > Lake > Sediment | place: USA: Wyoming | collected...
TCATTAATAATTTTAAATCTTAGGAGGTTTCCAAATGATGCGAACCCGATTTTTGATTCTCGTTGCCTTCCTGCTGGTAGCCTTCCTTTACGGCTGTTCCGGCGGCGGCATAGAGAATCCGACTGTTCAGAATCCAACTGCCCCCGTTTCTGAACCCAAAGCTCCCGCTGCAGATGGCAGCGGAACAATGGCTTGCCTTGGGTTCTACCAGGTGACGGTGGACACGAATGCCGGCACGATTCAGGCGGTTGACATGCGGTCAAGCGAGTTGATCATGAACGTGCTTGGATTCCTCGAACCACCACCGTTAGGAAACATGACCATCGACTTCGTGACTTTAGTTCTCGATCCTACTAACAATCTTATTAAGGTCGATGTCATACTGAAGCACCCCATACCCGATCCGGTATTCACGGGGTTTGACGTACGGGGCGTGGTCTTTGGGCCGGAGGTCACCAATGCTGACGGTCTGACCGTCATCCCCGGCCCTGAATTTTTCGCTGGTGTGCCGTTCGGCTATCAGGAAGGCCTTTTAGGCGCACCGGACAGTGTCGGTCATTATACAGGTCTTGCAGGATATAAGTATTACTGCGACGGCTTAGCGAAGACCGCCGTCCTGTCCACCTTCATGTCTAACGAATCGAATCTGACGAATAGAGGCAGGTTCAGCGCGAGCAGCACGTGGAAACGCCACTATGACCTCGATTGGACTAATGTCTCTCAGGCTTTCTTCGTTTTCAACTACGCCATTTACGCCAACTACAACTGGCCGGTCGGTTCCCCGCCGATTCAGCTCGAGGATTTCCCGGATAACGCGAACGCCGCCGAAGCTTTCTGCGGTAAGATTACCGGTATGGACAGCAAGCTCTGGTATGCAAGCGGCGATAGCGGTGGCACCGTATCCTTTGACATCGAGGTTTGGGACTGGGCGGGCGACATCAACAATGTCACCGTCTACTCCAAAGATTCGGGAGTTATAGCCGAAACACCGTATACTTCTACTACCGCTGGCTCGACCACTAAATCGACTAAATATTCGTTTGTTAATGTTCCCGGCCTACCGACCCGTGCCGGCGACATTACCTTGTATGTCAAAGCAGAGGACTCTAAGACCTTCGGGGATTGCTGGTTTATGGGTCTGCTGCCCAGCTCAAACTCGTTGTACACCAAGAAAATCTATAACTGCTTCTCGGCAACAGCTACAGTTGCGGAATGCCCGCGGCCGGTTATAACGGCCATGAATCCCAACACTGGTTGGGGCAGCCAATCTCTGGCTTGCCTCATCAACTGCACCTTCCAGGCTGGGCCACAGTTGGGAGCCAAGCTGGTTAAATCAGGCCAGCCCGATACCATAGGGACAGTCACAGCCAGCGACCCCGTCGCCGGGACAATCAATGTGACCTTCGTTGTACCCTCTGTCTCGGGTGCTTGGGACCTTGTTGTTATCAACGGTTGCGGTACTCCCTCACTCCCCTTCGCCAACGCGCTTACTGTAAAGAGCTGCGGCGCAATGAACCTCCCCGGTGATGTAGGCAACAACGGATATTGGTATGGCTATAAATACACCAATCCGTGGGATTATGGTTATCATCAATGTGGTCAGTGGGGTTACGGGGATTGGGTCTCAACCACGAAATCCGCTACGCCATACCTCATCGGCTTTGATTACTACTATAATTATTACAACTATAATGCCATGTACACCTTTGCTGCCTGGAGGGCTGATTTTGGCAGTAGCGTCCCCGATTATTATTTCAATACTGGTTATTGGTACTGGCCCATCTATATGTGGACAATCGATTCAAATGATAGAGTCTACTACTGCCCCGGTTGGGACCCATATGCTATTTATTATACCGATTTCGACCCGAGCACCGGCGGCTTTGGTCCGGCAACTTACTGGCAGTATACAGGCTATTATTGTTCGACCCAAACACGTATGTGTGTGGACGAGAACGACAACCTCATTATTGTGTACGACGTGTACCCGGATGCCTACATCTACCATTGGAACGGTGGAGGTTGGGACGTGACCGTTGCGCCTGCGCAGCTGGCGACCGACCACAACAACCAAGGTTACTGGTGCACGTATGCGGACATCGCTTGGGAACCCGTCCTGGACAACCTCCTCGTTGTCGACAGAGAGTACTGGGATGGTTCCGCCTACAAAGCTCCCTCGCGTTGCTATGCCATCAAGCTAAACCCCGGTGGGACCGGTACAGTCTCCTGGGAAATCAACCCAGTGTGGACGGACTGGTATACCGCCCCTGGGAACTCATCCTATATGGGTATATATGTTAATCAGCAGGACCCTGAGTGCCATATCCTGATATCTGGTGGGACATACCACAACACCGGCTATAATCAGTGGGGCTTCGCACGTTGTAACCCCGCCGGAGGGGAGCTTACAGCTACCAAATGGGATATCACTTGGTGGCCAGATTGGCAGTACTGGGAACAAGCGAGAGGCACCGTGCAGACGGTTTGGGGGAGCTGGTACTACTACGATTTTTGTTCATACCCCTATGTGGGCAGCTCGGAAATCGTTGGTTGGTAGAGACTTTCATTTTACGTTTACGCAAGCCCCCGTTCCCGGGGGCTTTTTCGTTGTCCTAAGTTGGGGGATTAACTTTGAATGCATGTTCGGGAAGCTAATCATGCAGGCTGGACGGGGTTGTTGAAGAAGCCTGCTTATATGCTCAAACCAGGGAAGGGTGTCACGGGCAGGCGAGTCTTCGAGCATGCCCGTGTCTGTGTCAGGCTTATGAAGCTCAACACGGGCAGCTTTCGAAGACTCAAGCTGCCCGTGACACCCACCATGTGATGATGTAGATTCGTATATTGGCTTTTTCAACAGCCCCGGGACGCCTGCGCTACAACAAGACCGGAAGTGTGGGGCAGGCTTTCCAGCCTGCATGATTAGAAATAGGCAGGCTGGAAGCCTGCGCTCCCGGGATTGGGAGTTGTTTCTAAGTGACTGTGAAGGAGTAGCGACCCCGCTGGGAGCGCAGCCATCTTGGCTGCTTATTTTAATAAATCATGTAAGCTGGAAGGGGTTGTTGAAAAAGTACTTTGGACCGGGTAGCGTATCTATCGATATGCGCGGTACCCCTGGAAACCGCATATCATGGCATACGCCGCAATCCCGCGGTACCCATTTCTTATACATCATTGAAACAATCACAGCAACTTCGGTCAAGAATATACTTGCAGGATGTGCCCCATTTTCCCTTTGGTATTTTCCAAATAGCCTATTTATACTATATAATTATGTTAAGCTATTTTTACAGGAGGAAATGCCATGCTTAAGACAATAGCGCTCTCTGTCATTCTTATGAGTGCGGCTTTAGTGCTGATGAGCTGCTCGCAAGCATCACCTGTGGATGTAAATCTCCAACAAGGATTGGCATATTCTGATGCCACGGACGGGCATGTGCTTTTGGCGTATTATCAATTCTACATGGACCCTGCTACGGGGACAGTAGATGTTATGCCGCTCAGGCTGGTGGAGATGCATAAAAACGTAAAGCCCTTCCTGCTTCCGCCGAGTTGTAGCGACTGCCTTATAGTCCAGGTAACGGGACCTTACAAGAACAACATACTGCCTCTAAATGTTTCAATAAAGAACCCCACGGCTTTGACGGGGTATGATGTCAGGGGCATACTGATCAGCAACGATGAGGGGGCTTACCTTAATAACCCTGATAACTATACCGACCTTTTTGACGATGGCGGCCCGATTACAATCAACCCCTTCATGGCCTATGCCACTGCAATTCCCGACCGAAGCTTCGCGCCCGGGGTAACACATAGTGCAATATACAATATTTTTCTTTCCAAGTTCGGCAAGGTTGCGGTGATTGACTATGCCGTTGACGCCTCTTGGCCGACTCGTGCGAAGGAGCCATACCGGATTGCCACTCCATTCACGAACGGCCCGCTGGATTCTGAAGGGATTAAGGAGGTGACATTGTCCGTTGATGTGTTCGCCGCTGGAAACGATGTCGATGAGGTGTTATTAGACGCGTCGAACTTGGGATTTGCATCGCTTATACCGTTAAGCAGCGCCGGCGGCACGAAATGGGAAACCCCCATCAAAAACACAAATCTAAAGCCCGTTGGTGCATACAAATGTATGATTAAGGCATCCACGGCGTCAAGCACAAAGTACCTATATAATTATTTCAGAGTTAATATAATTGAACCTCCGAAGAGCCTAAATGATGATGTACAGCCGATCTTTGATACATATTGCACCTCTTGCCACGGGTCTGCAGGTCCTCCTTTAGGCCTGGATTTAAGCGAAGGGAATACCTGGTTAAATACGGTGAATGTCAATTCCTCCCAGTCAACGACGACGAAACGTATTTTTCCTGGTCAACCTCAGCAATCATACTTGGTGGCCAAGCTGAAGGGCATTCAGGAAAACCCGCCTTATAACGGTTCTGGTGACAGGATGCCCAAAACTGGTCCCCCTTATCTAACTGAAGACGAGATGAATGTTATCACGCTTTGGATCCAGCAAGGGGCTGCGAATAATTGATATATCGATGAAATGGAAACAGAAAAGGAAGCCCAGCGGCTTCCTTTTTTTGCAGACAAATACGACCGTCCGGATTCTTCTAATCATCATCGCCTGCGCACATATTGTTGCGCAGGTTCTTCATTGGATGCAGCCACGGACGGGTTGCAGGGTCCGACGGCATTGGAGTGTTGAATGTATAGATTTCTATTTTACTGTCCTTGTACAATGTGAAGTCGAGGTTGCCGTCGCCGTTTACATCACCTCCTGCGAGCCAGCCATAAACTGTGAAGTCGCCCGGCAAAGCCCATCGCATCATTTCAGTACCGAAACGCCCGTCCAGCACCAGCAGGTCGTATCTGTATTGCGCTTTACCTTTGCCTAACACTACCAGTTCAAGTGTTATTATATCCGCGAGCCCGTTGCCGTCTACATCGCACAGAATCGGGTTCAACCCATGCCTCCAGATTTTCTTATTATCCGCGGTTACAGGAAACGTCTGCCAGCCAATATAACTCCCCGCTTCATCGTAGGAATACATCAATATGAACATCGCGTTATCGGGGGAGGATGTATCCCATTGGGCGGTGACCAAATCGTCGTAACCATCCCCGTTCAGGTCGGCTGCCGCGTCAAACATCCACGAATAATCGTCATTGCCCGCCCCTGTAAGCTGTACTTCATCGAGAATAGCGCCCGATGCGCCATCGGCCACCTCGATATGCCAGCGGTTTGTGTAAGCAAGGCAATCCGGCACATCGTCGTTGTTCAAATTGGCCCCGATGGTGGCATAGAACCAGTAATAATCGGTCCCATTCCACAGGTACACCAATGATGCTGTGAGCAGCGAGCCATCCAACGGGCCGTAAGTATCGTTGAAATGGTAAACCAGCGGGTCGGGATGGTTGTCTCCGTTCGACTCGAACCAGTAAAGCAGAGTGTCCGCGTCAGGGAACATGTCGAGGTCTATGTCCCGGTTGAATGTCGCACCGTTATAAACACTTAAGACCGATGATTGGGCTCCGGTTATATCCAACTGCCCATCCGGGGTATAGAAAGGTCCGCCGATGACATCATGCAGGATTATCTGGCCGAATGGCGTATAGTCCCCAGTAATGTCAGCCATCTCGGTGCCGCTGCTGCCATCGTACACATAGATATGTGTAGTATCACTGAGGTCGTATGCCGCGGTGACGACGTCGCCGAGGGAATCACCGTCAAAATCGCCTATAGCAGTGGGGCCGAATTGGACTTCGCTCGGCGGTTGGTTATCCTCGTATTGCACGGGGTTCCATAATGCAATGCCGGTAGCGCCGTTGAATACCCGCAGCTCCTTATTGGTGAAATTGCGGGCTATGATGTCGTCATGGCCATCGCCGTTAAGGTCGGTAAGGAAGACGTGCGAATCCACCGCGTTCGCTATGGGGAATTCCCCGACAAGGTCGGGTTGCTCCGGAAGGGGGGTCTGCCTGAAGGCGATTAAGACGCGGTTCGAGAGGGAATATACGCGCTGGTTTTCACCGACAACGAAATCACCGCTCGGTTGCTCGTTGGGTTTATACCTGACAAAATACATCCCTTCATGCTTCCCGTTTGTGGAATCGAGCCATACCACCGCCCCTTCGCCCATCAAGGCGGTATAAATATTCCCATCCCCATCGAGTATGAGATTCGAGCACGAATCAGTGTAAGCCGTATCGCCCTTCCACAGCTCCACGCCGGTGGTGGAATTGACGGCATTTATATACCCCTGCGATGTCATATACATATAAAGCGCCCCGCTATCGAGCACCGGCGTGCAAGTGCTGCTGCCAAGGACTTGCGACATGTCGTATGACCACATCTCGGTGCTTCCCGATGCATTTACGGCGTGCAGGAAATTACCATCGGCGGGGTAATAAACCTCCCCCGTCGTCTCGACAACGGGCGGGCGCAAGGGGATCGGACCACCCGCTCTAGAATAATTCAGGCTGCCATCGGGATTGAGGCACAACAATTGACTCGGCTTGAGGGTGACATAAATCTTGTCGTCGTCACCTAAAGCCATACCGATTATCTTATCAGTTGCGCCCAAGCTATAACTCCATACAACCTTCTTGTTGTTGGGTTTTATGCAGCTTATGGCGACGCCATCCTCCCCGACAATAAGGTGCCCGTCCTTTTTTATAAGAGGCGCCCAATTAATTATGCCTGAGCCGTTGTATGTCCATTTAATGGTGCTGTCAGGCCTTATGCCGTAAAGGCTCGTGTTTGCCGGGACATAAATCACCCCATCCCAGCCTACCGCAAGGTCGTTTCCCTCTTCGGAAAACGGCAGTGGAAGTTCCCAGCCGAGTTTTCCGTCCGGCTTGACAGCCCTCAATCTCAATGGGTTCATGACGGTATAGAAGATGACCCCATCTTTCCCGATCACCGGACCTGTATTGGTTTCGGCTTCGTCTTTAGTGTATATCCAATCCATCGCCCATCGTGATGGCATGAGGTAAGGAGATTTGCCGGTACGCCTCTGGTCGTGGCGTATGACCGGCCACGGGCTGTCGACGGGGCCATAGGACGGGATAAACGCTTCGCCATTGTTCTCAAGTGTATAAAAGGTCAGGTAATCAGGATTGTTCGTGAGAACCTGGACATAATAAATTCCCGGCAGGAGGAAATATGCACCCAAATTGATGCTTGCTTGTCCGGCTGATACCGATGTCGATGTTACCATTGCGAGGGATTCATCAAGCAGCTTCATCGATGTGGGAGTGAAAGTCGCTGAGAGGTCCAAAGTCCCCTGGGCACTTTGGCCGGGCGGTATCGTAAAGGTGTAGTAATCGGACTGGTCGTCGGGAAGGCATACGACCGATGCGACATCATCGCCAAACGGGAGCGCATCGGCTTCAGGGGGCAAGTTGTTAGTATCAGCGGTACATATCCCCTCATCGATTTCGGTAGTGAAGTAATCCGAGAGGCTTAAATCAGCGGGGTTGGGGCTGTTGGCCTGTACGCGGAACCTATAGGTTCCGGCGGGGGCGTTGAGCATGTTGGTGATAGTCTTTTTCCAATGCGTAGCATCGATTTTATCGAGCAGGATTGTTGTGCCGAGTACTTCATCGGAGAACAGCGCCACCTTGCTAACATCATCCTGCCAGTCGAGTGCTTCGATAGTTACGTCCAGCGAGCCGCCATAATCATACAACTGCCCGGTGGCCTCAACATTGATGTCATAAGGCTCCTTGCAATTTGTGGGCCACGATGCATCGACGGCATAGAGCAGGTTGCTGAAATTCGGCGGCCACGTATTGTAAGCTATATGATATTCGCGCTTCTTAATGACTCCGGGGAGAAACTTCCTCTGCGGATCATCGACGGCGAATGGCTTGAACGGGTTCAGTATAATCGCCCCGCCATTGTCGAAGAGGCTCGTGTAAGCATCGGCGTTGTCGAGGCTGAAGGTCGCATCATCGGTGATGAGTATGCCCCTGACATCTCTCCCAGTGAGGGCTGTGGGGTTCTTCAGGGAGACGCTGAGCTTGAGCATGGAGGCAGTCATGGAGATGACCTTGATCCCGAGGCAGTCGTTGCAGTTCGGGGGCTGGAGGTAGGCGGTCACATCCCAATGGGCCGATGCGTCCCTGATTTGAAGGGGGATTATCTCGCCGGTCGTTTTATCATAGGAAAATTGCCACAACCCCCAGGGGATATGCCCCTCGGCATAGTGGACCGGTTCAGGTGGGGTGAGGTCATCATTCTGGGGGATATTGTTGTCTCCCACGGCACCCCCCGGCGGTGGTGATGTCAAATCCACCGGGCCATGGGAGCAGCCGACGCAGAGCATGAGGAGAATCAAGAGATATATATGCTTCAGGTTAATCGGGATTTTTGGAATCATTTGAGCACCTCAAGGAATGAATATTGCCAAGTATTATATTCATCAATGAAGTAAGTATAATACTTGTTAAGTCAGCATGAGCGAATCATTTATGTGTAGGGGCGGGGCTTGCCCCGCCCAAGGGCACGGCAAGCCGTGTCCCTATAGGTAATCAAGTATTGTCAATCATCATCTCCCGTACATCTGTTGTTTCGCAGATTTTTCTTCGGATGTAGCCAGGGACGTTGCGCGGGGTCAGCCGGAATGGGGGTGTTAAATGTATAAATGGCAATCTTGTCTGTCTTAGCTATCGCGAAATCAAGGTTGTTGTCGCCGTTCATGTCGCCTGCGGCCATGAACAACTTCTTGAAATCGGTATCAGGAGTGCCCGAATTCATTATCCCGGAACCATAGCGACCATCATAGACAGCAATGCGATATCCAAGGAAGGTGACATCAGGCATGCTATAGACAGATTGAAGGGTAAGGATGTCAGGATAGCCGTTTCCGTCCAGATCGCATAATATCGGGCTATAGCCACCGGGCCCTATAAGCCTGTATTCGGTCTCATACGGGCTTGTGGTCCAGATAGGCTTAACAGCATTTTCCTTGTAATCAAACATAATAATATGGACCTGTACAGGGGACAGACTGTCATCCTGCGCATTCGAGATAATTTCATCATAGCCGTCCCCATCCAAATCACCCGACGCCGAGAACTGCCATCCATATGTGCTGTAGCCTAACGGTGTGAGGGCATAAGTCGTCTGCACTTTCCCTGTGGCTCCATCGGTGACATTGAGATGCCACGCGTCAGTATAATTGAAACAGTCCGGAACCCCGTCGTCGTTCACGTTCCCGCCGATGTCGGTATAGGGCCAATAGTAATTACTCACAGACCATAGATACTTGAAATTTGCTGAAATAAGCGACCCATCGATGGGGCCATACTGATCATTGAAAGAATAGACAAGAGGGTCCGGATGATTATCTCCGTTGGAATCATACCAATAAAGCAGGTCTTCAGCACCGGAAGATATATCGAGGTCAATTGTCTTGCCGAATGTCTTTCCATCCCAGACTAAAAGGTGACAACCTGCTGCACCGGTAATGTCAACCTGCCCGTCGGGGGTATAGAACGGCCCCCCGATGACGTCATAGAGGACGATGTTATAAGGTATATTATCCCCCGTTATATCGGCTAAAACGGCACCGTTTGTGCCCTTGTAAACATAAATATGGGGGACATCTCCATTACCGAGGGTGGTCGTGACAATGTCCTTGAGGCCGTCGTTGTCGAAATCAGCAAGTGCCGTCTCCCCAAAACCGCCCCAACTCGGCCACGGGTCATCATATGCGAATGTGATAGGGTCCCATAGTTGTAAGCCATCTGCGCCGTCAATCACACGTAATTCCTTGTTCTGTATGTTACGTATTATTATTTCGTCGCGATTATCGCCGTTAAGGTCAGCGAAATATACGTGCGAATAGTCCGCGTTCGCCACGCCGATTTCGCCTAACAATTGAGGCGTCTCCGGCAGGGGTGATTCATGCATGGCGACAAAACGGTCCTCCGCGACGAAATAGCTCTTTCCACCGCTGGCTATAACGAAGTCGCCATAGACTAATCCCTTATAGGTATATAAATAACTATAATCGCCTTTGTATTTACCGTTTGCAGAGTCCGACCAAGTGATATAACCTCCATACGTCGTGCTGTAAAGCATGCCCTTCGCATCAAGCGTAAAACTGGAAGACATGCCGAAGATAAGGTTACCAATCCAGGCATTGGCGCCATTGGATGTATCAACCGCATGCAAAGTGAGGTTAATTCCCCCGAAGGGATAAATCTTGCCGTCGCCCGAGAGTACCGGCGCATTTGTTGCTCCCTTGGGGATTTTCTCCAGGTAGTATGACCACGCATCAGCCCCCCCGTCTGCGGGAACTGCATGGAGATAATTATCGTTGGCAATGTAGTACATAACCCCGTTGGTATCAACCACCGGCGGGCGTACAGGGATGGGGACGCTCGTCTCTTCATATTTGGCGGAGCCATCTGGGTTGAGGCAGAGGATCTTTGTCGTACTGAAAGTGACAAAAATGTTCCCGTTGTCCCCCAATGCCATACCCCTGATTTGGTCCCCTGAGCTGAGAGGATAGGTCCATATCACCTTCTTGGTATTCGGATGGATGCAATGGATGCCGACCCCGGTTTCACCGACTATGAGATAACCGTCGTTCCTTATGAGCGGCGCCCATTGAATATTCCCCAAATCGCTGTCAAACTGCCATTTAAACCCGCCCGATGGTTTTATGGCCTTGAGCGACGTTCGGCACGGGACATAGATGGTATTGTCCCAGCCGACCACTATATCTATCGCTGGTACTGTTGTCTCGCAGTTATATTCCCAATTTACATGGCCATCTGGGGTAACTGCTCTTAACCTTTCCGGATTTCTTACGGTGTAATATACGGTCCCATCAGAACCCAGAACCGGCCCTGCGCCCGGTGTAGCATCTGTAATCATCCAGTCGACCGCCAACCTGTCGGGAACGTCGTATTCGGCTTTACCCGTGCGCCTCTGGTCGTGCCTCAATACAGGCCATGGGCTGGACGCGGGGCCATAGGATGGAGTAAAGGCTGATGCATTATTCTCTAATTCATATGCCACGACGATATCCGGGTTATTCGTGTACACCTGTACAAAATAAACACCGGGTAGCAGGAAGTAAGGAGCCAAATTGATGCTCGCTTTACCATCGACGATCGGCATTGACGAGATAAGTTCCAGGCTGCTGTTGAAGAATTTCATTGAAGTGGGTGTGAAATGAGCGGAGAGGTCTAATGTCCCCTGTGCGCTCTGGCCTGGGGGAATAGTGAATGTATAGAAATCCGACTGGTCATCGGGGAGGCATACCGTCGATTCAACATCTTCACCAAAAGGTAATTCGGCGGCTTGAGCGGTGGAATTGTTTGTGTCGGATGTGCATACACCAGCTTCGATATGCACATTGAAATAATCGGAAAGGCTTAAATCGGAGGGGTTGGGGCTGTTGGCCTGTACGCGGAACCGATAAGTCCCCGCCGGGGCATACAGCATGTTCGTAATCGTCTTATGCCAAT
>Ga0315277_10010883_pt1 | contig 11497 bp, 13 predicted proteins | sample YL17G05_15_MG_FD_203695 | JGI IMG/M metagenome (GOLD analysis project Ga0315277, IMG submission 203695) | Sediment microbial communities from Yellowstone Lake, YNP, Wyoming, USA - YL17G05_15 | ecosystem: Environmental > Aquatic > Freshwater > Lake > Sediment | place: USA: Wyoming | collected...
TTCCCCGTAGCCCAGCTTGTCGGGCGCACAGACTTTGCCCTCTTTCCGGTCGCAGGATACCTTTGTGCGGGATATCCGGATACGGCAGCGCTTGCTTATTTTGTGTTTTTCTACCCGTTTGCGATGGCGCACCTCGGCGTCAACGACCTGATCGACATTGCCAACGACCGCGTCCGGCAGCTCAAGACGATCCCAGTGCTGTACGGAATCAACGGAACGCTCTTCTGGATCGGTGCTTTTAGCATCTTCCATGCCATCACCATCGCGGTCTTTTTTCCATATATGGGGATCATCGCGGGGATGGGGATGATAACCGGACTGATCCTGCTCCTTGTGGCAAACATCCTGATTCTGCGGGGCAGAGATCCTGACTCCGCGATGAAGGCACTCCCGCTTTTTCACGTAACGATGGTTGTCTACGCAGGAGCGATTTTGCTGGATGCCGTACGGCGATTGGGTATGTGGTGATCCATATGCAGGAAAAAACCTTGCGGGATGATCAGGATTGGGCCTGTGGTATCCCCGTTTCTGTTGGGAACTGTCCCCTGACCTTCGGAAATTTCGCAACACGGGTCGCGTTAAAAAAGAGAGGAACCTGGCATGAATCACATCAGAATCCGCCCCGAAACACCACCTGATATACCTGCGATTTTCAACGTTAACCTCCTCGCTTTTGGTCAACCCGCAGAAGCGCAGATGGTCGACAAACTGCGACGGGACGGTGATTTTATTCCGGAGCTGTCGCTGGTCGCGGTTATGGAAGGGAAGATCGTAGGACATATCCTGTTCCCGCAGATCACAATTGCCTCCCCAGAAGGAAGCGTGCCTGCCCTTGCCCTTGCCCCAATGGCGGTGCTCCCGGAACTCCAACATCATGGTATTGGCTCTTTACTTGTGAAGGAAGGGCTTGCAGCCTGCAGGCGTTTTGGGCACCGCATCGTGGTCGTCGTGGGACATCCGGCATATTACCCCCCGTTCGGTTTTTCACCAGCCCGGGAGCGGGGGATCGAGGCGCCGTTCCCGGTTCCGGATGAAGCGTTCATGGTAATCGCTCTTGTTGAGGGCTCCCTGAACGGTATTTGTGGGACCGTGCAGTATCCGCCGGCGTTTGGTGGGATCGTGGAGTGATCGGGACCCCCCATCAGAGAGGATATACGGTTATCGTGCCAATGTTTTGAGAAAGGGTTCGTACATGATATCAGGCCCGCCCGCAACCGACCTGAATGCCGTTCTGGCAGGATTTTCCCGCCGGTTGCATCAGAAGACGCGTACTGAGGCCAGTACATTCCGATGCGACGGGCATGAAGTCCCTGTCTATGCCAGCGAGTTCTGGACGGCAGGTCAGCGGAAGGCATCCTCAATCCACGAGATCTCATACCGCGCCTGCTTCAAGCCACAGCTCCCCCGTTTTTTCATCGACATGATGACAAGGAATGGCGACACGGTATACGACCCGTTCAGCGGAAGGGGGACAACGGTCATTGAGGCAGGGCTCTGCGGGCGGAATATCATCTCCAATGATGCGAACCCGCTCTCGGAGATCATGACACGGCCGCGGTTCTTTTTACCATCTCCTGCGGCGGTGGAGGAGCGGCTTTCCGAAATTCCGTGCGATGGGAGAAAATGTGACCTCGACCTTTCGATGTTCTACCATCCTGAAACGGAACAGGAGATCATCGGGCTCAGGACGTATCTGCTGAAAAAACGGGCGCAGGGATCAGAGGATGAAACCGACCGCTGGATCGGCATGGTTGCCACGAACCGGCTGACCGGGCACTCATCCGGCTTCTTCTCGGTGTACACACTCCCTCCAAACCAGGCGGTATCGCAGGAGAGCCAGACCCGGATTAATTGGCGGAGGAGACAGGTTCCGGAGTACCGCAACACGCACCGGCTCATCATGAAAAAAACAAAAAGCCTGCTTCGGACGCTGAAGAGCTCCCAGATCAATACCCTCAGATATACCGGTGAACGGGCCCGGTTCCTGACCCGTGATGCGCGGAATACACCTGATATCGCCGACGATACCGTACAGCTCACCGTCACATCACCGCCGTTCCTTGACATCGTGCAGTACCGCGAGGACAACTGGCTCCGCTGCTGGTTCAATGGTCTGGAGAGCAATATTGTCGGAAAAACGATCACGATGGCCCGTTCGGTCGAAGAGTGGGCAGCGGTCATGAGGGATGTGCTGTCCGAACTGTACCGTATAACAGCGCCGGGAGGAGGGGTGGCATTTGAAGTGGGGGAGGTGCGGAAAGGGACGATCCGTCTTGAGGAGGTCATCGTCCCGCTCGGGATTGGTGCCGGTTTTGGCTGTCCCGCGGTCATGATCAACACGCAGGCATTCACCAAGACATCCCATATATGGGGCGTGGATAACATGGGCTGCGGCACCAACACGAACAGGATCGTCGTGTTCAAAAAGCCTCTCTGATCCGGTATCGATTATTTTTGACGGGGATCTCCTGAAAAAAAGTGACCGTTAAGTAGGCTGACAACCAACCACTACGCATGGTCACACGGATCCGGCGGTATGCACAGATCGTAGACGTCTTAGGAAAGTACGGTTTTGGCATCGCGCTGGAAAAGATGTTCCCCCAGCGGGCCCGGTTCCGTATCCCCACGCCCGGTGGTCCGCCAGAGACCTCAACCGCATACGAACGGATACGCCTCGCGATTGAAGAGCTCGGGCCGACATTTGTCAAGTTCGGGCAGATCATGAGCACACGGACGGAAATGTTGCCCCCGGAGCTGATCAACGAGCTCAAAAAACTGCAGGATCACGTAAAACCCCTTCCGTTCTCTGAGGTCAAGGCAGTGATCCTGCAGACCTGCCCTGACATCGATGACTGGTTTTCTGAGATTGATGAGATGCCGCTCGCCTCCGCCTCAATCGGGCAGGTACACCGTGCAGTACTCAAAGACGGCACGATAGTCGCTCTCAAGGTCCAGCGCCCGGGTATTCCTGATGTGATCGAGACCGATCTTGCCATCCTGCTGTCCATGGCAGAGCGGATCGATGCGGTTCTGCCTGAAGTACGGATTTACAATCCCATCGGCATGGTGGAGGACTTTACACAGCAGATACGAAAGGAGCTGGACTTTCTGCGGGACGCCCGCAATGCTGAACGGATGGCGCGCAACTTCAGGGACGTTCCGGGCATCAGGTTCCCGAAGATCTACTGGGAGCACACCTCATCCCGTTTGCTTGTCATGGAATTTATCGAAGGTGTTCGGATCGATGACCCGGAAGCCATCAAGGGCCTTGGTGTCAACCCCCACGAAGTGGGAGTCCGCGGATTCCAGGCGTATCTCAAGATGATCTTCAAGGACGGCTTTTTCCATGGCGACCCGCACCCCGGGAACCTGCTGGTTACAAAAGAGGGCGATGTTGTCTTCCTTGACTTCGGTATCGTGGGCGTGCTGCGCCCCGAGAAGCGCCAGCTCTTCATCAACCTGCTCTTTGCGCTGGTGACCGATGATATCGAGCTGATGTTAAAATCGCTGGAAGGGTTCGGGATCGCCATCAACGAACCGGATCGCGAACCGCTCCGGGACGACCTGTATATCATGATGCATGACTTCAGCGGGGCGGGGGACGAGGGAGACGAGGTGCAGCAGATGAACTTTTCGCTGATGGTCACTGAGCTCACTGAAACAATGCGCCGGTACCGTCTCAGGGTACCGATGAACCTGATGCTGCTGCTCAAGGTCTTTGTCATGGTGCTGGATATCGGTGTCCGGCTTGATCCAAAGTTCAACGTCGGAAAAGAGACCACTCCCTATCTCACAAAGCTCGCGGATACCGACAACCTCTCCGCTGCCTACCTCAAGCGGGCGTCTAACTCCATGATGGAGGCAGTGGACGCCATGTTCGATCTGCCCCGCAACGTGAACCTGATGTTAAAGCGCCTGTCGACAGGAACCGTACGGCTCGAGGTTGTGGATACTGATATCCAGAAGCTCCAGATGGCGCTCGACCGGGCGAGCGACAAGATCATGATCGGGCTTGTCGTTGCAGCTCTTGTGGTCGGCTCTTCGCTCGTCCTCATCTCGTCGTCCTTAACCCTTCCAAATGAAGTGTTCTGGCTCGCGATCCTCGGGTACAGTGCTGCGGTTCTCGTCGGGTTCTATGCAATATATCATGTTATTTTCCTGAAGTTCCGGCTGGAGCGGTGAACCCTTTTATTATTTTATCCCTGAGCCGGATTAAAAAATCCCGAGAAGTGCCCCCCACCGTTCTGTTTTTTCTGCAAGGGTAGAGCGGGTGTTGGCAGGGCTGGTCGACGGCAACGTGAGCGGTATGATGTGGTCCGGAAGCCGGAGTGCGGACGCATACCGCGACGCGGTCGTCCCGTTGCATGCGACAGCCCGTAATGTTGGATACGATACGAGAAGGTCGGATACCGGATTGAACGAGGGATTTCTGATACGGTGATCGGCACTCCCGTCCCTCAGGCAGGTGCTGATCACATCCCAGAGCGCGATGCGACGCCGGATAAGGCTCTCAATCCGCCATTTGTACGGGAGATGCCGCCCGATGCCGGTGAGCGCCTCGACGATCTGCCAGAACTGGTTCTGCGGGTTTGCATAGTACTGGCAGCATGACAGCGAAATCCTGCTGGGGAAACTGCCGAGGATGAGGAGAACCGGATCACCACCGATCACCGGCTCAAGACCTTTGTCAGAACAGGAACCGGGACGGGAATAATCATGGGGCATAAAAAATAGGAATCAGAGGATGGAGGTTCCGGTCGTTTTGGCCTTTTTAAAATAGAGCCTGCAGTGGCAGCTGCCGTCGTTTGCGATCTCGTCCTTGTGGTATACGCACGGGCAGACGATCGCACGATCCTTCTCCTCATCCCCGCTGCGGAGGCGGCAGGGGCAGTAGGGATGCCCGAATTTTGATTTGTTCCTGACAAGCCCGCGGATTACCGTGGCAAGCTGTTTCTCATCGGGGTTGAGCACCAGATTGTGCCTCTTTGCGTAGGAACGCACCTTTTTTAACATCTTTGCCTCATCACTGGTTTCTTCTGACATGATATCCTGCCTTCGTACCAAAAACTCCCGTTGATTGTATCCCCGTGAGACGTTATGCTTTGCGTTCGATGTGCCGGATCATCGAGTCAAAAATTTTCTTCCCGTCCGTGGAGCCCAGCACCGCTTCCGACGACCGTTCCGGATGCGGCATCATGGCAAGCACATTGCCGGTATCCGAGAGGACACCGGTGATATTCTCAGCGGCGCCATTCGGGTTTGACCCGTCTGTGATCTTCCCGTTCGTGTCACAGAACCGGAAGGCGACCCGGTCTGCCCTGTTCAACGATGCGAGGGCGGCTGCCGGTGCGACATACCTTCCTTCGGCATGGGCAATCGGGATGGAAATGACATCGCCTTTCCTGAATTCCGATGTGAACGGCGACGTTGCATTCTCCACCCTGACGCGGACCCACCGGCATATAAACTTGGGATACGCGTTGATGGTGAAGACACCGGGCACAAGTCCGCTTTCTGCAAGGATCTGGGCACCGTTGCAGATCCCAAGAACGAGTGCGCCATTGGCTGCATGTCTGGTGACATCATCCATGATTGGTGTGCGGGCGGCGATCGCACCGGCCCGCAGGTAATCCCCGTACGAGAACCCCCCCGGCAGCACCAGTGCATCATACGAACGCAAAAGGCGTTCCTTGTACCAGATCAGGTCCGTATCGACACCACAGACATCGGAGAGGACATACTGCACATCGCGATCGCAGTTGCTCCCCCCGAACCGGATGACGGCAAACCTCATCCGGCGACCTCGATCTCGTACCGGTGGATGACGGGGTTGGCGAGCAGGCGCTCGCACATCTTCTGCGCTATTGCCTTTGCTGCTTCCCTGTCAGGCGCATCAAGCCTGATCCGGAACAACCGTGCCGTCCGGAGCGATTCGGTACGATAACCGAGGTTTGCGATCGCGTTCCTGATTGCGGTTGCCTCGGGGTCAAGCATCCCTTCCTTTAACGCTATCGTGATAGTCACATCAAATTTCATCGTCGTTGTCTCCTCCCCTCTCCTGCTCTGAGCGATCCTGTTTTTGCCCAATAATCCGGTTTGCCACGTGGTTATAGACCGACATGACATCCCCCTTGTCAAACCGGTACACATCCTTGTCCAGTGATTCCCCTGTTGATGCATCCCAGAGGCGCATCGAGTCCATCGACAGCTCGTCGCCGAGATAGATCATCTTTCCCTGTCTCCCGAACTCCATCTTGAAGTCCACAAGCGTGATACCCTGTTCTGCCAGAAGGTCAGCGAGGAGTTTGTTGACCCGCAACGCTATCGCTTTCACCTTCCTGAGTTCTGCGTGCGTAAGGATCCGGAGTGCCAGGATCAGGTCATCATTGATCATGGGGTCATGCCGCGTGTCGTCCTTGTAATCGATAACGATGACCGGGGGGTCGAGTTGCGTCCCTTCCCGAAAAGGGTAGGATCGGACCATGGAACCGGCAGCGATGTTTCTGACAATCACTTCGAGTCGGATCATGGCAAGTTCACGCACGACCATCGTGCGATCGTCAAGCATGCTGATGAAGTGGGTCTTCACCCCGTGCCGTTCAAGGTACTCAAAGAAGAACGCGGAGACCCGGGCGTTGTAGTCCCCCTTTTTCTTCAGGACATCTTTTTTCCCCCCGTCGAACGCGGTGATGTCGTCGCGGAACCTGACGATCAGTCTTCCCTTCTTTTCCGTACGGAATACGGATTTTGCTTTCCCCTCGTATAACAGGTCACGCTGTTTCACGGGTGCTTCCTCTGTTCTAAGGTATGTGAGAGCCTGTTTATTAGGGGTTGCAAATTGGGGTGGTACCAGCCCTGTTGTATAAACCGCGGATAGATGCAGAGGCGTTCTTTCAGCTCCGCATCGCCAATGAGGTCTCTCAACCGTTCGATCTCCGGCCACGGGTGATCCGGGTTCACATAATCGATGGTGAGAGGAGAGATGCCGCCGAGATCGTCCACGCCGCAGGGGATCAGCTCCCGGGCATCGATCAGGTTGGGAGGGATCTGGATCGCGATTGTCCTTGGCAGAACCTCACGGGCAAGGCGGATCATTGCGCAGATCTCTTCTCTTGTGGGTTCCGGGTCTCCCGCCATCGGGGTGCCGGGTTTGGGGCAGAAGTTCTGGATGATCACTTCCTGGATGTGCCCGTACCGCCGCTGCAGGTCGCGTATAGCCATGAGGGATTCCTCACGGTCGTTCTCGTTCTCCCCGATTCCCACAAGGAGCCCGGTGGTGAACGGGATTCTGAGCTTGCCGGCATCCTCGATCATCGCAAGCCGGACGCGTGGTTGTTTTCCCGGTGAGTGCCGGTGGGCGGGAACATCAGCGGTTGTCTCGAGCATGATGCCCATGCTCGCATTCACCTCCCGCAGGCGTTCCATCTCGTCATACGTCAGAATGCCGGCGTTCGTGTGCGGGAGCACCCCGCAGTCGATGGCATACCGGCACATTGCATGGAGGTAGTCGAGGAACTGGTCGTATCCTGCCTTTCTGATATATGCGTCAAACCCGGATTCCAGATCCGGGCGTTCACCGAATGTGAAGAGCGCCTCGGTGCACCCCAGTGCCGCACCCTGACGGATTGTCTGCTCCACAGCACCGGGCGCCATCAGGCACCCGTCCTGTACCGCGGTACGGAAACAGCAGTACCCGCAGCGGTTCCGGCAGACGGTGGTGAGCGGAAGAAAGATGTTGCGGGAAAACGTGATGGTGCGGCGATGCACGGGATACCACCCGGTTATCGTACTATATGTTGTATTTTCCATTAGTTCTTTTTTACCGGGTATGATTCATGTCCGCCTCACCACGTATACAGGAAAGGTTGTTCCGGTTCCATCGGCAACTTAATCCATGGAAATAGTGAGTAGTCTAATGACAATCTTTGGAAGATACCTGCATCTTTTATAAAAAATGGTGTGGCAATGGATCCTGATATACCTGAGGAGATCAGGGGCAACCACAAGACGTCTCCGGGAACCAGCACCGCAACAGATACCGGCCCGGGCCTCAGCGCGCTGAAACAGGCACTGGAGCTTGCAGAAAAGAAGCTGCAGATCGTTGGAAGTGTCACGCGGCATGATATTCTCAACCAGCTCACCGCCGTCATGGGATATAATGAGCTGTTAAGCACCATGGTGCAGGACAAACAGCAGTTACATTTTCTGGAAGCCGGACAGCGGGCATCTGATAAAATACGGCGCATCCTGGCGTATTCAAAGGTGTTCCAGAACATAGGTTCCGGGCCTGCACGATGGCAGAATATTGACACGCTGGTCAGGTTCGCCCGTGATGAAGTGAACCCGGGCACGGTGGCAATCCGCACCGATGCGGGCACGTGCTCGGTGTATGCCGATCCGCTTTTTTCAAACGTCCTTTCCTATCTCTTTGACAATGCCGTCCGGCACGGGGGACATGTGACAGAGATCCGGATCTCCGCGAGGTCTGAAGGCGAGGGTGTCGTACTCATCGTTGAGGATAACGGGTGCGGCGTTGCACCCGAAGAAAAAGAGAAGATCTTCGAGCGGGGGTTTGGCAAACGGACCGGCTGGGGACTCTTTGTCGCCCGTGAGATCCTTGCAGCAAACGGCATGACAATCCGGGAAAATGGCACGGCAGGAAAAGGTGCGTGCTTCGAGATCCGGATCCCCGCAGACCGGGTCCGGACAGGAATAGACCCCCTGTCGCATTAATCAATTTTCGTCCTATTAGACTTCCTCCCGGGCTCCCCCCAACGAGCCGGTACAGTACCTTTTTTTCCTTTCCCGCACTACACAAACGTACCATGACCGTGGCAGTCATTCCCTTCAAGCCAAGAAACCCGAAGACCCGGCTCTCCTGCGTGCTCGACGAGCAGGAGCGGGAAGCTTTTGCCGAAGCGATGCTCCTTGACGTGGTCGGTGCGGTGCGGGATGCGGACTGCCAGGCTGTGATCCTTTCAACTGAACTCTTTGACTCAGACCTTGTCCAGGTAACGATCAAAGACATGGGACTTTCCGATGCAACCAACGAGTACCTCTCCTGTGCGGTGACCGATGTATTGATCATCATGGCGGACATCCCCCTCGCCGACAGGGAATCCATAAAAAGGGTCACCGGCACGAAGAAGGATATGGCGGTTGTGCCCGGGCGGGGCGGGGGGACAAACGTGATCTATGTGAAGGAACCCGCCAGGTTCCATGTTGATTACTACGGCGGGAGTTATCTCAAGCACATGCGGATCGCGGCGGAGTGCGGACTATCGTGCGACGTGATCGACTCGTTCCGGCTCCACACGGATATTGATGAGAAGGAGGACCTCGCGGAGCTGCTGTTGCACGGGTCCGGGAAGAGCCGGGCATTCCTTGAAGAAAAGGGATTTTCCCTGACTACGGAGAACGGCAGGGTCGGGGTGGAACGGAAACGATAGGCCCATCCTTGTGTATTTCTGTGAGATGTATATGACCGGATTTTCAGGACCGGCACTTCCCGATCTGTTGCGTTCACAGGATCCTGATGCAAACCGGATCATCCCGGCATTTGTTCTTGCATACAATACAGCCTGCAGCAATGTCCCGTCCCCGGTCTGGGAGGTGAGCAAGGATGAGTGGTACAGGTTTGCGTTTCTCGGAGACCGTGTCCTGAACCTTGTTGTTTCGCAGGCGCTCTATGCCCGGCCGGGAATCGTATTGAACAAGGGCCGGATGACTAAAATCCTGTCAGGGATAGTATCCAATGGTGCGCTCGATGCTTTTCTCGCGAGAAAGGGAATATCGGTCGAAGCGCTCATCCCCGCATCGATTGATATCCAGAAGAAGCGGGGGCAGCGCATCACCGGTACCGCGTTCGAGGCGCTTATCGGTGCCCTCTATTGCAAGATCGGGATTGACGGGATCACACCCTTCCTCACCTCGCTTTTTTCTGATGAGATCCGGCAGTGCGACGCCGATCCGAATCCAAAGGGGACATTGAAGGAATTACTCGATCGTGCCGGCAGGAAATGGGAAGATCATGCAACAATGGAAAAAACCGGTCTGCAGCACGAACCCCGCTATCTATGTACATTCACCTGGGTGGATGACCGGGTATTTACCGGAAATGGCAGGCGGGAAATTGATGCGGAGCAGGCTGCGGCGCGGGCAGCACTGAAGGGAGTTTTGGAAGAGACCGGTTAACCTCCTGTCAGGGTCACATTCCTGATCAGGGATCCCTTTCAGGTATCCTTGTCCGGGGCATCTCCCCATACCTCTCGTTCCGGAACCGGACCAGCCCCTCGCAGAACTCGCCCAGGTACTCGTCCATCGAGAGGCTCCCCTCCTGGAACCGGCAGTCCTCCTCCTCAATGACCCGGTCAATCATGTCCCGGCTCGGGAGCAGGAGGTCGATCTGAATGCCCGCCGCCTCGGATCCGCGGACGAGCGCCTCGCGGAAGAGCCCGATGCAGTATGCAATGCGGTACCGGTAGGTACCTTCTGTCTTGCGAAGATAGCCGGCGACGCGTTCCGTCTCGATGCGGAGGAAGTCCTCTTTTATCTTCTCATCATTGCACTTCCCCAGCATGTACTGGTAATGGGCATAGGGGTACATCTCCTCGAGCTCGGCCGGAACAATCCCGCAGGTGCCGAAGATGACGATGTGGTACTGTGACGGGTCCAGCACCTGCGAGATGATCATCCGTATCAGCTGGTGGCTGGGGCTTGTGCTGTAGGGTTTCCGGACAGAACAGGGCATGAAGATGGCGATATCCCGTGGCTCGACCTCGTACGTGTCGATGATGGAGCGGTATGACTTCTCGAACTCCGGCAGGTAGAACGGAGGGCCGGTCAGGAACGGTTTTGCAGTATGTTCTGCATCCGGCGCTGTTTTCTCATCCTCATCGACCATGGCTATTCCATATCATGTTTCACCCGTACCAAAAAGAAGCAACCGATCGTACCGGATATACGGCGGACTACCCTTGGAAAAGTTCCCGTCTGGGAGCATGAATATGTCAGGGATACCAAAAAGTTCTAGGTGCCGGCAGCCCGGCCCGCCAATCTTCTCTGCTCCCGCACGATCTCCCACAGGACCGGCAGCGCGGCACACTGCATCAGGATCATGAACGCTGCGGCGTAGCCGGTACCGAGCGTGTACAGCACCCCGATGGCAATGCTTCCGGCAAACCATGCCCCGCCGTAGACCGTGTTGAAGATACCATAGGCGAACCCCCCGCTCGCATTTCCTGGGACATGCGCATTGGAAGAGATAATACAATAAACGGCATGTTAAATTATCATCATTACAAACAGTACTTCAACGGCGATGAAGTCCGCCGCCAACTGCCCGAGAGAGGCTGATGACTTCTACCATGAGGTAGAAGATCATGCTGCGCAATCAACGGGAACAAACGCTCCGGTATATCCGTGACCGGCGATGTGCTTCCGGTGGGTACTGTTTTTACCGGCTCGACGAGCCGAACGCTGCCGATACGTTCTACGC
>Ga0315277_10010885_pt1 | contig 11497 bp, 10 predicted proteins | sample YL17G05_15_MG_FD_203695 | JGI IMG/M metagenome (GOLD analysis project Ga0315277, IMG submission 203695) | Sediment microbial communities from Yellowstone Lake, YNP, Wyoming, USA - YL17G05_15 | ecosystem: Environmental > Aquatic > Freshwater > Lake > Sediment | place: USA: Wyoming | collected...
CCTCGACCAGCGGCCAGATGTCCACCTCGTCCGGCAGGGGCGCAAAACACATGACAGACTTCGCCGAAAGCCAGGCGGATACCTGACGGAGACTCGCACACAGTTCGCGTGAACCATCCACCCGCGCCGTAGGCCAGTGCCGCCTCAACCGCTCGCGAATCTGTTTTCGCAAAGCCACCTTTGCCGCCTGAAGCTGCGTTTCCATTGGAAATACTTCGCCGGATCAGCCTTCGGATTTCGAGCTTCGGAATTCCTTCGGATTTTGGATTTCGGATTTCGGACATTCTGCCCGCTCCATTTCCGCCCGCCATTTCTCAACGCGCTCCTTGATCTTCTTCTCCACGCCTTGCTCAGTCGGCTCGTAAAACCGTTTGTCCACGCCAAGGTAATCCTGCGCCACGAAGTGCCCGGGATGATCGTGCGCGTATTCGTAACCTTTGCCGTGACCGAGCCGCTCGGCGCCTTTGTAGCCCGTGCCGCGCAAGTGCTTGGGCACGGGCACGGTGCGGCCCTCGCGCACGTCCGCCAGCGCGGTGTCAATCGCCAGGTAGGCGCTGTTGCTCTTGTTCGCCGTGGCGATATAGACCGTGGCTTCCGCAATCGGAATCCGTGCCTCCGGCCAGCCTACAAACTCCGCCGCCTGGTGCGCTGACATGGCCAGCACCAACGCCATCGGGTCAGCGAGGCCCACGTCTTCCGCCGCGCATATCATGATGCGGCGCGTGATGAACCGAGGGTCCTCACCGGCGTGGATCATCTTCGCCAACCAATACAGCGCCGCGTCCGGATCACTGCCGCGCATGGATTTGATGAACGCGGAGATCGTGTCGTAATGCCCATCCTCGTCGCCGTCATAAACGACCGCCTTCTTCTGGATGCTTTGTTCGGCGGTCGCCAGATCAATGCGGATGACGCCGTCACTCGCGGGCGCTGTAGTGAGCGCGGCGATTTCCAGCGCGTTGAGTGCCTTGCGGGCATCGCCGTCGGAAATCTTCGCCAGGTGTTCGAGCGCGGCGGTGTCCGCCTGGATTCTCATGAAGCCCAACCCGCGCTCGGCATCCGCGAGAGCGCGACGGAGCAGGGTGAGAAGGTCGGCCGCTGTCAACGGTTGCAGCTCGAAAATCTGCGAGCGCGAAACCAGCGGCGAGTTGACGAAGAAGAACGGGTTGTGCGTCGTGGCGCCGATGAGCCGCACGACGCCGCTTTCGACATCCGGCAGCAGCACGTCCTGCTGGGCCTTGTTGAAGCGGTGGATTTCATCAATGAACAGGATCGTGGGCTGGCCGGTGTTCGCGAGGCGGTGGGTTGCGCCGGAGAGCACACGGCGCATGTCGGCGACGTTGGATTCCACGCCGCTCAGCCGCTCGAACTTGCTCTTCGTCTGCCGGGCGATGATTTGCGCCAGCGAAGTCTTGCCCGTGCCCGGCGGGCCAAAAAAAATCAGCGACTGGATGCGGTCGGCCTCGATGGCACGGCGCAGAAGGTGACCCGGTCCGAGGATGTGCTGCTGGCCGACGAACTCCCCGAGGTCGCGCGGGCGCAGGCGGGCGGCAAGCGGTTCATGGCGCGCAAGCCCCGTGGCATCCGGGGCGGCTGCGCCCGCCTCCGGCTTGGGCCGGGCTGAGAACAAATCTTCGCGCGCCATGCCGCCAAGTTACCAGCGCGACCGCACGTTGCCCAAAACAAAAACGCCCGCCAATCCCGGCGGGCGCTGGTTCTTCCTTCATCCTTCGACCTTCTGCCTTCAAAAAAGAACCCCGCCTTTGCCGTGTGTAACAGTTCCTTTGAACTTGCTAGCAACAGGTGGAACCGGCCGGACTGTTTTCGACTTCCAGTAAAGGCCTGTCGGCTGCAGCCACAGCTAAGGTCCCGGGATCTCTCGACTACGGTTCAAGGACTTAGTTGCCGATCACGAACAAGGCAGGGTTAAAGTGCCATTCGTCTTTCCAAAGATCGCTCGACGCTTTCGTCTGCCCCGAATATCGGAGCGCCTCGCGGCAGGCTCAAGATTTTTTCCGCGAAATCTTGGAAAAATTTTCGCCCGCGTCCGGCGGCGCGGAGTTTGCTGGCCCCAACGCAGCCTGGGGCCCAGACTTGTTCCCCCCCAGCTAACCGGGCTAAGGTTCGCGACGTTTCGACCGCGCGAGAGTTTGGGATGCACTCTGATTTCTCGTCGCGGCCGAACATCAGCATACAAATGAAATTGTCTTTCGCCGCCGCCGTTTGCATCGCCGCCCCCGGATTCACCGCCTTGGGAGCTGAGCAAGCGCCGCCCTCCACCACGCCCGCCGCACCGCAGACGGAAAGCTCCGCCCACCGCTTCGTCGGCAAGGTGGCGGAAACCACGAACGCGGCCAGCTACACCTACGTGCTCGTGGACACGGGCGACAAGAAGGTCTGGGTCGCCGCGCCGCAGTTCCCGGTCAAGGTGGGGGATTCCGTCATCGTGCCCAACGGCATGCCGATGCCGAATTATCACAGCAAGACACTGAATCGCGATTTCGAGGTCGTCTATTTCACGGGCGGCGTGGAGGTCAACGGCGGGAAGTCCGCTGCTGGCGCGTCGGCGGCGCAGGAACTTCCGCCGAATCATCCGCCCATCACCGGCATCGCGGCGAAGCCGAACCTGGATTTGACCGGCATCAAGAAGGCCAGCGGCGGCAAGACCGTCGAGGAGATCATGACCGGCAAGGCGCAGCTCAAGGGCAAGTCGGTCAAAGTCCGCGGCAAGGTGGTCAAGTACAATGCCATGATCCTTGGCAAAAACTGGCTGCACATCCATGACGGCTCCGACAAGCCGGGCAGCGATGACTTGATGGTCACTTCCGCCACGGAAGTCAAAGTGGGCGACACCGTGCTGGTCAGCGGCAAAGTTTCCACCGACCGGGACTTCGGCGCCGGCTACAAATACGCTGTGATGATTGAGGACGCCGAAGTGGTGGTGGAGTAACCCGAAAACCGGAGCAGGGGACCACGCACGCCCCGGGCGTGGCTGTGCGCGCCATCGCGCATGGCGGGTTGCTCCTGCGCATGGCACTAACGCTCGGCAGAGTTTCGTGCAATCGGGGTTTTCCGCGAGGGCGCGGAAAACTGCGCCCGGGGCGGGCGCGCTCCCGTTTCTATTTCGGAATTCGGGGTGAATCGTCGCCCGCGGGGCTGCTACAGGGTTTCGAAAAGTCTCCCGCTATTTGGGCAAGGCCGATTTCCAACCCTCAACCAACTGATGCTTCAATTCCGTCCGCGTCGCGGCGTGCTTGGTGTCGTTTGCCAGATTTGCGAATTCGTGCGGGTCAGCGTCGTGGTCGTAAAGCTCCAAGCTGCCATCAAACCACTCGGTGTAGCGCCAGCGTTCCGTGCGAATCGTGCGCCCGAGTTTTGTGGGATCAAGCTCCGCGCCGCCTTTCACCTTGCCGGCGTGGCTGACGACAGTGAACGCCGCCTTTTTCCACGGTCGCTCGGGCCGGTCGAGCAACGGAACAAAGCTCAACCCTTCAAGGCCCTCCGGCTTGGGCAGGCCACACAGCTCAACGAGCGTCGGGAACAAGTCCACAAGTTCGACGAGTCGTGACGAAGCCGCTGGTTTCTTTCCGGGCACCGCGACGATGAGCGGCACGCGCGACGCCTCCTCGAACACCGTCATCTTGTGCCACAACCCGCCATGCTCGCCGAGGTGGTAGCCGTGATCGCCGAGCAAAACGACGATCGTGCGGTCGCGGAGCTTGAACCGGTCGAGCGTGTCGAGCAGCACGCCCACCTGCGCGTCCATGAAGCTGATGCTCGCGTAGTAGGCGCTCATCACGGGCCGGCGCCGCGGCTCGGTCAACCGCTCGCTGCCGAGGTTGTAGGTGAGCGCGATGGGCGGGATCAACTTCACGTGCTCCGGCGGTTCCGGACGCGGCGTGATCTGCTCTGGGGGATAAAGGTCGAAATATTTCTTCGGCGCGATGTAAGGCGTGTGCGGACGACGGAAGCCGGCAGCGACGAAGAACGGCTTGCCATCGTGCGCCGCCTGTTCCATCAAGGCGGCCGCCTTGCGCGCCACGAACCCGTCCCAGGTGTCCTCGTCCTTTGCGTTGAGCACAATGCCTTCGCCCTTGGAGAGAATCTGCGAAGCCGGCGGGTTCTTGGCCTCCTTCTCCTCGCGGATGTCGGTGTCCCACGAGCGCGGGTCTTCGAATGCCGCGCCGGTGTGGAAAATCTTCCCGACCTTGATCGTCGTGTAACCGTTGCGACGGAAATGCTCCGGCAACATCATGGCGTCCTTGAGATGCGTGCGCGGCGGTGTGGAGTTGTCCACGATGCCAGTTGTGTCGGGCCTGCGACCGCTCAGGAAGGACGTGCGCGATGCGTTGCAAACGGGATATTGGCACCAAGCGCGGTCGAACCGCACGCCGCTGGCCGCGAGCCGGTCAATGTTCGGGGACTTGACCACCGGGTTTCCATAGCAACCCAAATCGTTGTTGAGGTCGTCGGAAACGATGAAGAGGACGTTGAGACGATTGGCGGGTTCAGCGCCTTGAAGCGCCGCCGCGAGGAGGCACGTTGCGAGAATTCCCAGCCGCGCAGGTGTCATGTCCCGGAGGTTGCGAGAAGCCCGTGCCGTGCGCAACCGGAATTCCAGCTCGTCAGCCGCCTTGTGCTGCGAGCTTCCCTGGCACACGCGCTGATGGCCATTACTCGGCTGTGAGAGTGATCGTGTGTGTCACCGGCGCGAACGCCGCCAGAATGGCCGCAGCCAGCGGCGCGCGTTCGGCTTCCGTCCGGCTCACTGCGCCTTCCATTTCCGCCTTGCCTTCGTTGCCGTGGAAGATTTGTTTCACCTGCTTCGTTTCGTACGCCTGCTTCGCCGCCACCGCCGCGTCCACGCGCGCAAAGGCCTCGTTGAAGGGATTCGCCGGGAACTCCACCGCGAGATTGATGCCGTGGCTCAGTTGCTCCGCCGTGAAGACCTTGCTCGAGTTGCCCCAAGTCACGCGGTAGAGCTGGGCTTTGGCGTGTTTGGCGACGAGCCTGAAGCGGTTCAGGTCCTGGTTGAACGGAACCAACTCGAACGCCGAACGGATGCTCGCGGTCTCCTTGCCGGCAATTTCCTCGCACCCGGGGTAAGGCGGCTTGGGCGCCTCGCTCGCCACCGCGCCGTTGCACGCGCAGAACGGGTAACGCGAACTGCGAATCGTGAACGTGCCGCGTGCCGCCGAGACCAGCTCGTGTCCTTTCGGCGTGGCCATCGTGTTCCGCCGCAAGTCCGCTGTGAACGTGCCGAGGTTGCCATCCAGCCCCAGGCCTTTGAGAAACGCGTATGCCATCACGGCATGGCCCGCCCAGTCCGGATGCACGCCATCGCCGCCCGCGACAAGAAAGTCCGTGCCGAACCGCTGCTGGCCCGCGCGACCCGCGGTGATCATTGGCCAGAACACGTCCGCGAAGCTCACATGCTTGCGCTGTGCGATGTCGATGCCGATGTTGCGCAGCATGCAGAGGTTTTGGTTGAGGTCCAGCAGCGTGTCGTTCGTGCGCTTCGTCCAGGTGGGCATCTTGCCCACGCAACCGGGTGAACCTTGCACCACCCGCGCGCCGTGCGCTTTGAACGCTTCGACGATGGCCGTGGATTTCTCGCGGTAGATCTTGCCAATCCGGTCCTCGTAGGCGCGATACTCGTGGTCGTTCATGCCGTAGCAGGTCGTCGCAATCGTCGGTTTGAAGCGGAGGCAGTCGTTCGTCATGCGCGCGAGGAAACCGGGCGCGCGCTCACCGCCCCAGCCGTATTGGCGCACCGTGACCTTCAACTCCGGCACGCACATGGTCAGGTAATCCTCGATCAGCCGCGAATACATCTTCTGCTCCGTGATCGAGTCGCCGCAGATGGCGAGGCGGTCGCCAGGTTTCAAGAGCAGCTTCGCGGACTTCGGCGCGGGCTTGGGATGAAAGCTAGCGAGCGTGGAATCCGATGACTTGGTTTCCGCCGTCCGGCAGGAAGTGAAAACGACGAGCGAGAGTCCGAGGGCAAATGAGAAGAATCTTCGTTGCATGGCGTGCGAATTGTTCCTGCTCCAGCGCCGAGCGTCAAGAAGCGAGGCTGTCAGCGCTTCGTCGTTGGCGGCTACCTTTTGGACGGGTGCCGCCGATTGAACGCCACGCAGTCGGCGTAGCGCACGCCGCTGCCACCGAAGATGTCGAGCGCCGAACCGATCGTCAGGTCAATCTTCCCATGGCCCAGGCGAGTAACTTCCTCGAGGTCCGCCAGCGATCGGGCGCCGCCGGCGTAAGTCGTCGGAATCGGCGTCCACGCGGCGAGCTTCTCGACCAACTCGCGATCAATCCCGCGGCACAAGCCTTCCACGTCCACGGCGTGAATCAGGAACTCGGCGCACGAGCGGGCAAGGGTTTGCGGCGTCTCTGCCGACAGTGCCACCTCGGTAAAACTCTGCCAGCGGTCGGTTACGACGAAATAGTCCGCGCCGCGTTTGCGACAGCTCAAGTCGAGCACGAGCCGGTCGCGGCCAACCAGTCTTACCAACTGTTCCAGCCGTGCCCAGTCCACCTTGCCGTCACGAAAGACCCAGCTTGTGACGATGACATGCGAGGCGCCGGCCTCCAGCCAGCCGATTGCGTTGTCCGCGTTCACGCCGCCGCCGAGTTGGAGGCCGCCCGGATCCGCCGCCAGTGCCGCGCGGGCTTCTACCTCGTTGCCCGGGCCAAGCATGATGACATGCCCGCCGGTCAGCCCGTCGCGCCGGTAGAGTTGCGCGAACCACGCCGCGCCTTTGTCCGAGACAAAATTCGTCCGCACGGCGGCTGGGTCATGCCCCAGCGTGCCGCCGACCAGTTGCACGACTTTGCCGTCGCGCAGGTCAATGCAGGGACGAAACACGGCCGCAGGCTAGAACTGAGAATTGGAATTACCAAGTTCCAAGTGACTGCCGGTCGCCGAAACTGGCCCCGGCAATCTTGACGAATCAGCCTCAGCCCGCCACGCTAACGGGCAGCAATGGGTTCGCGCCATGAGTCAGCCGGATGCCTCCGGAGAAGCCACGTGTCCCTATTGCCGCAAACCATGAAAACAAATCTTGCCAGACCTTGCATTCTCCTGTTCGCCTCCGCCCTGTCCATGACCATGCTCGCCGCGACCAACGAAGTCCGCACGCTCAACACGCCGCGCACGTTCCCGGCGATCTCCAGCACCGCCGAGTGGACGGTGCGGGCGGCCAACATCCGCGAGCAGGCGCTCGTCAGTTGCGGACTGTGGCCCCTGCCGGAGAAATCGCCGCTGAACGCACAGGTGTTCGGCCGCATCGAGCGCGACGATTACACCGTCGAGAAAGTCCACTTCCAGAGCTGGCCTGGCTTCCACGTTTGTGGAAACCTCTACCGCCCACGTGGCAAAGGGAACGGACCTTTTCCGGCCGTGCTGAATCCGCATGGGCATTGGGCCAATGGCCGCATGATTGATACGAAGGATTGCTGCGTCGCGGCGCGCTGCATCAACTTCGCCAAGAAAGGCATGGTGGCCTTCTCTTACGACATGGTCGGCTACAACGACACGTTCTTCGCCAACCACCCGCGCGAGGGCCAGCCGGGGGCGGAGTTTTACAAGCGCCATCGCCAGTTTGCCACGAGTCCGTCCTGCCAGCTCTGGGGCATCAGCCTGATGGGACTGCAAACGTGGAACGCCATCCGTGGGCTGGATCTTCTGGAGTCGCTGCCGGACGTGGACAAGAAGCGGCTCGCCTGCACCGGCGCGTCCGGCGGCGGCACGCAGACCTTCATGCTCGGCGCGATTGACGACCGGCTCGCGGCACAGGCGCCCTGCGTGATGGTTTCGCACACGATGCAGGGCGGCTGCTCGTGCGAGAATGCGCCCGGCCTGCGGGTCGAATACTCGAACATGGAAATCGCCGCTGCCGCAGCGCCGCGTCCGCAAATTCTCGTCGCCGCCACAGGCGACTGGACGAAGATGACGCTTACGGTGGAAGGCCCGGCGGTCGAGAGCGTTTATCGCCTCTTCGGCGCGAGCGACAAGCTTCGCTACGCGCGCTTCGACTACGGGCACAACTACAACCAGACAAGCCGCGAGGCGGTATATGCCTGGTTCGATCATTGGCTCTTGAAGACACGAGACGAGAAGTTCGTCGCGGAAGCGCCGTATCAGAAGGAGGCGGACAAAGACCTGCGTGTGTTCGCCGGCGACAAGCTCCCGCCGGATGCCGTGAGCGACGAGAATCTCATTGCGCGGCTCATTGCTCAACAGCAGGCGCGGCTCGCTGTGTTGACCCCGCACGACCAGAAATCGCATGAGGTTTTCAAGAGCACGATGCTGCCGTTCTGGCGCCACACGCTGCAGCTCGAATGGCCGGCGAACAACGTCCGCATCGCCTTCAAGCCGCTGCGCCAGGAAAACGGCTTCACGGCCAGCGACTTCAGCATCCGCCGCTCGGGCGAAACCGGCACACTAACGGCAACTCATTTCACGCCGGAGGCTGCCAGCAAAGCCACGGGCAAACCGCGGCAGGTCGTCATTTTGGCGAACGCGGACGGTCCAGGCGCATATTGCGACGCAACGGGGAATCCGCAAGGAGTGGCGAAGGCTCTAGTCGAAAAGGGCAGCGCCATCGTGGTTGTGACAGGATTCTCCGCCACTCCCACGGCGGATCCATTCAAGGATTTCTACACGACTTACAACCGCACACTGTTGCAGGGGCGTGTGCGCGATCTTACGACCGTGTGCTCGATTGTCCGCGGTTTTGGCCGGGGCAAAGTGACGCCTGTGCAGGTCGTGCTCTGCGGGGAAGGCCGGGCAGGACTGTGGGCATTGCTCGCCGCGCCGGCCGCCGAGGCAGTCGCCGCGGATTGCGCGGCGATGAACACGAGCGAGGATCAGGCGTTCCTCGCGGCGGACATCTTCTGCCCCAGCCTGCGCGCCTTGGGAAGTTTTGAAACCGCAGCGTTGCTCGCCGCGCCACATCCGCTGCTGCTTCACAACACGGGCCAAGACTTCTCGACCCAAGCGGTCGAGCAAGGTTACCGGGGGCTCAAGCGTACGCGCAGTCTGCGGGTGGAGGCTTCGCCAGTGGACGAAGTCGCGCTCCTCGGCTGGGTGAACGGTTTGTGAACTGGCATTTCGAAGAAGGAAATGCGATTTGCAGTTTGCCGAGGGCGGCAGGTTGGTTTATACGGCTGACCGACATAGCGGGGACAGTCGCATCCATGACCGAAAGCGAACTGGGCGTTGAGAGTGAAAGAGCCTCCCACGACGCCCTTGGTTGACCGGGACAGCGCCCCGAGGTGGGCAAGGCGTTTGGATGTTCAGTCTGACGTAGGCGAGCTTCACTCCGCTTCGAGGAGTGTTCGTAGCCGAGAAGCTGGACCAGCGCTTAATTCTGATTGGCAACACGGATGCTATGGTTGGCGTGTCGAGTTCAATCACGTGACTGCGTTTGATTGACAGTCGGCTCTCTCAGAACTGCAAGTGGCTCTTGAAGGACTCGCAGTTGCCACTGCCCCGCTTGGGCGGGCGTTCGAGTCGGTTCGCTGACGCTCATCCTGGATTCGCCGCAGGGGCGGCCGTGTCGGCAGCTTTGGCCTCGGCTTCCCTCACCAGCGTCGCCCCCTTGCCCACGCGCTTGCGCAGGTAAGTGAGCTTCGCCCGGCGCACCGAGCCTTTGCGCTCAACTTCGATCTTCTCCACGCGCGGCGAGTTCACCGGAAACACGCGCTCGACGCCCTCGCCGTAACTGATGCGCCGCACGGTGAACATTTCGTTCAACCCGTGACCGCGGCGACTGATGACGACGCCGGAGAAAATTTGGATGCGTTCCTTGTCGCCCTCGACCACACGCGTGTGCACACGAACGCTGTCGCCGACGCCAAAGTCGGCTTTGTCCTTGCGGTACTGTTCCGCTTCAATTTTGTCTAGCAATGCCTGGTTCATAAATCTGTCTTTGGTGACAAGGGGCGTGTCCCGAGTGACACGATTGGCAGGCGTGGGTTCTTGTCACGGTCACCCGTCACCTGTTTCCGCTACGACAACAAATCTGGCCGCCGCGCCTGCGTCCGCTGCCGCGCCTGTTCCGCACGCCATTTGGCAATCTCGGCGTGGTTGCCCGAGAGCAAGACTTCCGGGACTCTCATCCCGCGAAATTCCGCCGGCCGCGTGTAGTGCGGATACTCCAGCAACCCGTGGCTGAACGATTCGTCCAGCGCGCTTTCGTCGTCGCCCAGCACACCCGGAATCAGCCGCGTCACGGCGTCGATCACCGCCATCGCCGGTAACGCACCATTCGTCAGCACAAAATCGCCGATGGACAACTCGTCGTCGGCCAGCGCTTCGCGGATGCGCTCGTCAAACCCTTCGTAACTGCCGCAGATCAGGAGCAACTGCTCGTGTTGCGCCAGCTCGCGGGCGATGGCCTGCGTGAACACGCGTCCCGTCGGCGACATCAGCACGACGTGCACGCTGTCCCGGCCGGCGGTCAAATGTTCGACGGCTTCAAAGAGCGGCTCGGGTTTCAGCACCATGCCCGCCCCGCCCCCGAACGGACGGTCGTCCACGGTCTTGTGTCGGTCGTGCGCGTAATCCCGTAAATTGTGTATGCGCAGTTCCAGTTTTCCGGTCGTGCGCGCGCGCTTGACAATGCTTTCGTCCAGCGGCCCGGCGAACATCCCGGGGAACAGCGTGAGCACGTCAATTTTCATGCTCGAGCGGCGGAGGCGCGGTCGCGCCGGCACTCAGGCCGGTGGCCGGTCCTCGACGATTTCGAGCGAGCAGCGCATGCCTTTCTTCGCACTGCCCGCCTGCAAGAGCGAGCGGATGGCGTTGATCGTCACACCCTGCTTGCCGATGATTTTGCCCACGTCGCTCGGGTCCAGGCGCAACTCGTAAACCGTCGTGCCCACCCGCTCGACAGGCGTCACCGTCACGGCCTCCGGCTTCGAGACGAGGCCTTTGACGACGAATTCGAGGAACGCTTGCATCCCGGACGCGCGCGGATCGCAATCAGGCTGGCGGGGCCGCCGCCGCCCTGCCTGCCTTCTTGATAAAGCTGGCCACTGTTTCGCTGGGTTGCGCGCCGACACTCACCCAATACTTCGCGCGCTCGAGGTTGAGCGTGAACTTCTCGCCCTTCTTCTGCGGCAGGTAGGTCCCGAGTTCCTCGATGAACCTGCCGTCGCGCGGGCTGCGGCCATCCGCCACCACGATGCGGAAGGCGGGCTTGTTTTTCGCGCCAATGCGCTTCAACCGAATTCTTACTGGCATAAATTGTTTCTGCTTTGCGGGAGGGCCTCAGGGCCCGCCGCTACGGCTGTTTGTTCCCGTCAAAGGAGGGCAGACGATAGACGCCGACGGCGGGGTTGGCAAGTCCTGTTTTGGAGGTGTTGTAAACAAGTGAAGTGACCGGTGTGGGGACGAGTGAAGTGACCGCTTGGCCGGTGTGGATGGGGGCGGGCAGGATGGGGGATGAAGCGATATGGATTGGACGAACCGTTGCGGATTATGAAA
>Ga0315277_10010886_pt1 | contig 11497 bp, 7 predicted proteins | sample YL17G05_15_MG_FD_203695 | JGI IMG/M metagenome (GOLD analysis project Ga0315277, IMG submission 203695) | Sediment microbial communities from Yellowstone Lake, YNP, Wyoming, USA - YL17G05_15 | ecosystem: Environmental > Aquatic > Freshwater > Lake > Sediment | place: USA: Wyoming | collected...
TCCGTAGCGCTTTGCAACGTAGACGAGGTCGAAAATGTCCACATTTGCTGTGTAGCCTGGCGCTGCCAAGTCACTCCAGGGGTGGCTAGTACCGTAGACCGCTGCTAGGGCGGCTAGGTCTTCAATGTCGACGACACCGTCTGTGTTCAAGTCTGCTCTACTCTTCGGGACAAACATTTGTATGACGTCACCGCTGTACAAGAGGCCAGTCTGCAGAGTGTATTCCGTAACGGTATCACACTTTACGAACAGTGTAGCGGCGGGTATTGAGAACGTTGTGTTGACTGCGTATGGAACGATTCCTTCCATCGGCGTGTTTGTTGTGACGAAGGTTACTGACACCACTGGCGTGTAGCCCTTGGCGTGCAGTGTCGGCTTCTCACATGGCTTTTTCAACGTGACCTCCAATATTCCGTCACCCATATTCATCGTCAGAAGTTCGTAGGGCGGTGCGAATGCGGGTAGGATCGTTACGTGCTGAATGTCTGTGTCATACCAGGCTGCGTCCCAAGTCAGAGTGAAGCTGAAGCCGTATGCTGCTGTTATGTTGCTGAGTGCTACGGTGATTGTGTGGGTCTCGCCTATGCTGTCCTCCTTGAAGATGTGGTCGTTGACACGGCCTGGGTCGTTTGCGGCGACGAGTGGGTCTATGTTGGGCTGGCTAGAGTACAGGTCGTATGTGCCGTTGTCGATTTCCCAGTTGATAACGCTTTGGCCGCATCCAGTGCTCGCCACATAATCGCAGATTGTGAAGGCAGCGTGTAAGTTGTCTGGCCAACATGGTTCCTCGTCAATGTGGAAGGTCAACGTCACAAGTGATGCGTTGAAGAGACCAGTAGCGCCTAGCTCCAGGCTCGGGTCAATTGTGGAGTTGCCTACCGCCGTCACGGCGACGTGGTACCAGTCAAGGCCACCAGTCGTGCCGGTCTCGTTTATTACGAGGAAGTATTTGCCAGATGCCCATGGAATGTGGTTCACGAAGTGGTCGAGCGAAATGCCCGCGGTGTTGTCCCAAGTTACTTTGAAGTCGTAGGCGTAAACGCCGGTGCCGGTCAGGCTCTTGTCATTCCACAGATAAACGTCAATCGGGAACATTGTGGAAACGACGCATGGGCCCCAGTATTTTGTGGCGCCTGGTCTGATCCTCAGTTCTACGTTCCATGGTGGTTGGTTTGCTGCTGCTAGTGGTATGAGGGGTAGTAGAAGCAGAACAATTGTTGCTATTGCTTTAATTTTCATGTTTCTTTTTCTCCTTCTCCATTTGCTTTTTCGGCAATTACTTAACCATCTTCTTAATATTTAAACTTAATGGAAATATCTTCTATACGAATCTTACAGCAGAACAGACGCTGGAACACGCCAAAATCGCCCATATCTAGTCCTATCTCTTCTCCCATCGATGTTCTCGCATCGTAGAACGTTTGAAGTATGCCCTCGTGCACGTGGACGCGCAGGCTGTTTCGAGTAATTCAACATTTTTTCTTGTTCATGGCTTTAGACGCGCAGGTTTCCTTTTCGTTTTGAGCAGTTTTGGGACGTTGTACTTGACATACTTGTTCATGGACAATTTTGGGTTCTGTTCTACAAGCCCGTGCAGTACGCCGTCTACCCAGATGTAGTTCTGGTCCTCTTTTAAGAGAGGATGAACAAGGTCGTCTTTGACTCTGTTAAGCTGACCGGTCGTGAAGGTCTTTCTCGACTTCTTCCCTTTCTTCATCGGTTTTCGCCCCTCTACGGTTTCCTATCTTTGCAGACGAGTCTTGACCTCCCTCCACACAAAACGCGCCTGTTCGGAGACTCCAACACCAAGCACCACCAATCTTTCACGTACCCTTACCTCGATTTCTTCACTGTACACTGACAGAACCCAGTTCCGGAACCCCCCCAATGTTGTGGTTCGCCCCTCAACGTTCACCCTGATGGCCTTCAACAGTTTCTTATCGTTCACAGCCTCTCCCATGCGACTGTTTGCCTTTGCGAGGCTCATCGTCAGCCGCAAGACCTTGCTCTCCAACTCACCCTTCGCCCTTTTGCACTCATCGTTCTCGCCTTGCAGCGCCTTGTGCTCTCTTTTCGACACGAGGTCTCCTTCGAAAACCTTCAGTGCCAAATTCCGCACTTCCTCTTCGGCCGCTACGACTTGAAGATTCAACTGGCAACTTCTGTTTCTCTTGCCCACTTTATCGCCTGAACGTAGGAACAGAACAGGTTGAAGTCGTAATCTGGTTTCTTTGTGAGGAAATCCGCTACGGTGTCAGCGAGGGCCAGTCTTTCCTTTTTCCCGTTGAGTTCTTTGTCAAGGAACTCATTTTGGCTTTGTTTGTAGGCGAGGGTAGCACATAAGTCATTAGCATAATGGTTTATCCCAATTTTTGCCGAATTTGGCTCTCCAAGTCTCGGTTTCTGTCCTCGAGTTCTCGCGTGCGTTGCTCAAGACCCTGAAGGCGTGCCTGCTCCTGGGCGTTTTCAGCGACCAGTCTGTCATGCTCCTTGTGTCCAACTACCACGGCGTCGACGACTTTATCCGCGTCGTCTTCTACTTCGAGAAGTCCTCAAGGATGATGGTCATAGGCACCCAGGGAGCCTGGTGGATTTGGTAGAAACAAAAAAGGGGATGTTGGTCTTTACCAGCGCTTCCTGAGCAAGCGATGCGACGCAGCGGCTGCTGTGGCCACGGCGAACAACGCGAGAACTACCCACGGCGTGATGAGCTGGGCTGTGTCTATCGGCGCCCATTCTCCGCCCACTGCAGAGTCGGAGTAATGTGCAGTCGCGGTGTGATTTGGATTTATCAGCACGTTGATGGGGTTCGTGGTGCCTTGCATTGCTCCTTCGACGTCCCAGCTATAGAACCAGTAACTGCCCGTGCCAAACGTGGGCGCCGTCAGCGTTGCCGTTGAGCCAGCATCGTACCAGCCTTCGCCAGCAATTGTCGCAACACCAGATGGGTCTGTCTTCACGGTCAAATAGAATTCTGGATTGCATGATTCGATGTGCTTCCAAGGTATGAAATCAACATTGTCGCTTACCCGGTTTCCAAGCCCGGTTGGATTCAGCGTGGGATGATATGGACCGGTGGGGTCGCCCCAATAGACGTACCGCGCATCGGCTACAGTGCTGGCCGAGTCATCCAACCCTTTCATCGTGTTTCCCTCGACTATCATGTACTGGATGGTGAAGGTTCCGCCGCTGTTCCAGATGCTGATTCCCAGGCACCAGTTCTTGATCGTGTTGCATGGGCCTATGGTTGCGCTCCTGTCAGCCGCGGGCATTCCACCGATGTCAATGCCCTTGTTCGAGTATCCTTGATTTGTTATGGGTGTTCCCAGAATCTCGTTGCCCGTAATCACAGTTCCCTTAGTGGAGATGGCTGGGTTTCCTTGGTTCCAACCGTCCCATATGCCTATGCCAGAACCCGGCGGCACGTTGGACCATGTTGGGTCTGTGGCGTTCGTGTTGCGCGTGGTTATTGTGTTGTCTTTTATGGTGTTGCCTGGAGACTTCCAGATGTAAATTCCTGCCCAGCCGGAAATATCATTGTTCGTTATCGTTGCGCGTCCCACGCCTTCGTAGGTCAGGTCACCCGCACTGAGTCCTCCGATGAATATTCCGCCCGTGTTCGGATGCCATGTCTGACCATGGTCGCCCACATAGTATGATGCGATAGTGAATCCATCTATTGTCACATCATTGGCAGCTATGATGACAGCGCTTGGAGCGGTGCCAAATCCAGGCAGAATTGCCCCTCCTGTGGAAAACTGGATTGCAATAGGGTTAAGCCAGAAAGTCAAGGAACAGGTTATGATAGTGCTTGCTGGTCCAGCCGTTGACTTGATTGTCAAACCGTTCTTGTAGACTATTACCGGGGGAGCCCACCTGTCGCCCGGACCCCACCCGATAGGAAAGGGTCCTCGTTCGGTATAGACTCCTGGATGTACTAGTATCGTGTCCCCGGGATTCGCGGCGTTGACTGCAAGTTGAATGTCGGTGTAAGGCGGTATTAAAGGGTCGACGATAAGAACGGCAGGTGCACGTACTCTCATGACCAGTGTTGATGTCGCTGCAAACAGCACTAGAATTAGCAATAGACCTATCTCTTTTCGCAATTTCTCCCTTCTCCTTTTTCTTTACCTTTCGGTAAGACTATTTGTTGATGAAAGAGGTATTAAAGTCTTATGGAACCATCTTCTAGTGAAGTCGTATGAAAACTAGAACTGACTCTTGTGTATCATATGCAAAGCCTAGAGCACTACAGGAGGAACAACATGCGAACGTCTTAGGACCAGCAACCTGCTTCAGAGACGCTTGTATTGCATTCGCTTCAAAGGCACACGTCACGAGCTTCGCTCGTTCTTGCTTGGTTTTAAGAAAAAGAATGTGGTGTGCGTGACTCTGTTTGTCACGACACTGTTCCGCTTTCTATGGGTCTAGGTAGCGCTTTGCAGCGTAGACTAGGTCGAAGATGTCCACATTTGCTGTGTAGCCTGGCGCTGCCAAGTCACTCCAGGGGTGGCTAGTACCGTAGACCGCTGCCAGTGCAGCCAGGTCTTCAATATCTACTACTCCGTCTAGGTTGAGGTCAGCGTTGCTTTTCGGCTTGAAGATGTTCGGAAGGTCTCCACTGTACCCGTTGCATGTCACAATTGCCTTCAGAGCTTCTGAGTCAACCTCAGAAATTTCGTAGCCTCCTAGGTCCCATCCGCCTGCGCCAACTCCTGTCGTCATTTGGTTTGCTACGAGCCAGTTTACACCTTGTTGGCATGCTGCGTGCTCGCCTGCTGCGCAGAGTCCAATGACCACGTACGCTGTGACTTGAACATCTCCTGGGTAAAGCGGACCGTAGCCCCAAGAGTCGTCTGCCAGTTGGTCAGCCTTCAGTTGGTCTATCAAAGCCTCAATGTCAGCGGCGTAGGCTGGGTCTCCTAGAGTTGCGAAGAACTCCAAAGCCTTGCCTATGCCCAAATCCTTGTAGTCAGTGTCAACGGGTGTTACAAGAATGTTTGTCATGTTGGCATGTATGACAGCGGCCATGTGGTTTGACCATGTGGTATCGCCCAGCGCCAAAGCTGCGAGGCCCCAGTCACCTGTGCCCCATGCGGCTGCTCCGTAGCTGTTCGGTCCTATCCAGAAGTTGCAGTAGCGATCCCACAATTGCATCTGGTTTCCATCCGCGTATCTGAGTGTTGGGTGGCTGGTCTTCTGGTATGCCCACGCGGCTTGAGCGAAAGTGGCGTAGGCCGAGTTTCCTGTGATTTCGGTCATTTCCATAAGGAATCTGTAGTCCCAAGAGTAGCCAAATCCGCCCCCTGCGGGGATAAAGAAGTTCGTTGGCCCGAGCGTCAGCCAATAGTTTGCAACATTCAACGCTGCTGTCAGATATGCCGCGTTGTGGGTCAGCATGTATGCTTCGCTTAGACCGATCGCTGTGACGCCCCAGATGTTCTTTGGGCTCGGATAGGTGGCTGAGTGTGCAGTCAGACTTGTAACGGTCCAATCCCATCCTGGGTCGGTTGTGCCTTGCAGTGCAACTAGTCTGTCGGCTGCTGCTTTGATTGCGTTGGATTCTATGAAATGGTATGTGCCTGTCCACGTTTTGTTCTTAATGTTCACCCAAGCATCAGTCAGGGCAATGTCAGTAGTATAGGGGTACGGAACCACTCCTATTTCCGGTGTCGCTGTCTCGACAAAGTCGATCTTCACCACAGCGAAATCAACGCCGTGGATTGTCGGCTTCTCACAAGGCCTAATCAACTCGATGGTGATCACGCCTGTACTGTTGTCCACACTTTCCTTCAGCAACTCGTAGGGCGGTGCGAAAGCCGGCAGTATCGTAATGTGCTGTATGTCCGTCTGTTTCCAAGCGGGGTCAAAAGTAAGCGTAAATCCGAAGCCATACGCTCCCACTATGTTCTTCAGGTGTATGTAAACCGAGAACGTCGAGTCTACGACGCATTCGGTTATATTGTCGGGGAATGGCGGTGCCTCAGTTGCTTCAGGGTCTATTTCGGGCTTGCTGGAGATCAGGTCGTAAGTGCCGTTGTCGATTTCCCAGTTAGCAATGTTTCCGCCGCATCCAGTGCTCGCCACGTAATCGAGGATTGTGAAGTCAGCGTGGAAGGTGTCTGGCCAGAACGGTTCCTCATCTAAGTGGAACGTCAACGTCACGATTGAAGCGTTGAAGACTCCGGTGGCGCCCAGCTCCAAGCTAGGGTCTATTGTGGAGTTGCCTACCGCCGTCAAGGCGACGTGGTAGTAGTCGAGGGCACCAACGGTGTAGGTCTCGTTTATGATGAGGAAGTATTTGCCAGTTGGCCATGGAATGTGGTTGGCGAAGTTAACGAGTGAAATGCCTGCGGTGTTTTGCCAACTTACTTTGAAGTCGTAGGCGTAAACGCCGACGAGGCTCAGGCTTTTGTCGTTGAAGAGGTACACGTCAATCGGGAAGTTCGTGGAAACGACACATGGGCCATAGTACGTGGTGGCGCCTGGTCTGATCCTCAATTCTACGTTCCAGTTCGGTTGGTTTGCTACAGCTAGTGGTATAAGTGGTAGTAGAAGCAGAACAATCGCTGCTATTGCTCCATATTTCATACTAATTTTCTCCTTCTCCTTTCTCTTTCCTATTTTATTTATCGGTAATTCATTGATTAGCTAGTTCGGTTATTTAACGCTTATGGAACCATCCTCTATCGCTTCAGGCGATGGAAAACTGTGTACAACAATGTATCAAATGCCACAAGACTGAGGCTATCCAGCGTTCTAGTGTTGGCTCTTAACAGCGAACGCTTTGTGTGAACCTCATTCCATTATCATATGATACAGCCTACGCGCGCTTCATACTCATAAGCACAGGAGCCAGGGTTTACCAAGGAGACCACAGCCGAGACTGAGCTGAAATCTCCCACAGTCTCTCCTTCTTCTTTTTTAAGTAGGTTCACCGCGACCGCTGTTCTTGGAAGGCGTGCGTTAGCCTCGAATTCAACGGTGATTTCTCGCATGCCTTCGACTGATTTGTTCTATCATTTTCGGAAGGTTATATTTGACGAATTTTCTGATGCTCTGAGGTGGATTCTGCTCGACGAAAGCGTGTAGAAATCCATCAACTAGTACAAGTCCGCTGTTTTCCTGGAACAGTGGGTGGATTATGCTGTCATTTAGCCTGTTCCTCTCGCCCTTCGTATATGGCTTGGATCGTCTTCTGGTAGGTTTCTTCCTGCTCATGCTGAACCCAGCCTTGTTATACTGCTCGAATTGGACCCCTGTGTCTGGTTCCTGTTTCCGCAAGCCAGTGCATGGTAAAGCACGCGCAGAGTTTCTTCGAGGTTGATCAGACTCTGGGTGCCCTTTTGGAAGGCTAGAATTTGCAGTTCAAGGCTGCTAAACAGAATAGAGTGCTGCAAAGAGCGTATCGCTTTGACCATTTCTTCGGAACGTCTCCATATGAGTGAGTAGGTTTCCAGGATGTCTGAGTTGGAAAGTTTAGCATGCGATTCGATGGCCGAGCGTGCGCTTTTGCCGGCGTCTATCAGCCTTTCGATGAGTTTGTCATTGGTCCTGTATTCTGACCGTAGTAATTCAAGCTTGGAATTCGCCTCCTTGTTCGCGCTTCCTTTGTTGGCGAGTGTCTTCGTGTATCTTCCCGTAATAGGCTAGCCGATTGTGTCCGCCTTCGTTCATGAAGTACCTATATTCGCGTCCTTCCTTCATTCGGTCTGCCAGGTTGTGCCGTTTGAGCCTGCCCAGTAGCATGGATATGTCCTTTTCGCTGAGTTCCCCTGGTCTCTCACCAGGGAAATCTAGTCAAAGGTTAAGTACATCCCGTCCACGATACTTTGTGCGTTTCTCGAAAAGCTCATGAGCACTCAGACCGAAACGTCCATGGACCTCCAAGCCCTCAAGAGCTCATTCGGTCATATTCGGACGTTCATCCAAAACTGGAGCCTTGTCAGGGCTTTCGCGCGCCCGCTCTCTTTCGATTTCTTTGAATCGGTCTAAGCAGTTGATTTCCCAGAGGGTAATCCTCCGCTTTAGCAGATCATCGGAAATGAATCTGTCAGCAAATTCAATCATTTCCCAAGTTCCTCCCGTCCCGTAGGTAACGTGTAAGTGTTACTAAAATACTATCAACTTAGGTAGGATTCAACCAGATCCAGAAAAGGCGCGATGATTTTGCAGCTAAAGATTCTTTCCGGGTTGATCTGTCTATTCTGACGAGTTCGTCGTCCCTCTCGCAGCGCGCACTGGAATCTTTGTCTCCTCACAAAAAGAATAGAGCTAAATCGTCGACAGTGTCTTTTCTTATGAACATTGTTCAAGGCGAAAGGGCCAGGTCTTGTATAATGCAGAGTAGGAAAACTCGTAGGATAGTAAAATCGAGGAGGTACCTACTCAAAAAGAAGGTCACTTATCTACTCGTGGCCGTCGCCGCCATTGCATTGGCAAGCTTTCTTGTCTATTACGCTTTGGGTCCTAAGAACCCAACCGTCATTGATACTACTCCAAAGATTGCTATTGTCGACCATCTCAGCGTTCAGTGGCCCGACCCGACGTTCAACCAGACGATGCTGGACATCTTGAACGAAACAGGCCTCCAAGTCGACTATTACCCGAGCCAGGACGTCACTGTCGACTTCTACAGGAACCTGCCCAAACACAATTATAAGCTCATCATCTTTAGGGTTCACTCCACGGCCGAATCCAGCGTTGAGGGCACGCCACCATTCGTGGTTTTCTTCACATCAGAGAACTACACGAACCGCGACCACGTTTCAGAGCAGATGGACATGCGGGTCGTGTACGTCAGATTCCCCGATTCAGATCCTGTGTACTTCGGAATAACCCCCAAGTTTGTCAGTGATTCGATGGAAGGAAGATTCAACGACACCGTCATCATAGCCATGGGCTGCGAGGGTTTGAGACATGACACTATGGCTCGGGCCTTCGTTGAAAAGGGGGCAAAAGCCTACATAAGCTGGAACGGGTCCGTGTCGATAAGCCACACGGACAATGCAACAGTTTCCCTGCTCCGCCACCTGATCACGGAAAATCAAACCGTTGAAGAAGCAGTGAGGCAAACCATGAACGATGTGGGCCCGGACCCAGCGGACAAAAGCATACTTTTGTTCTACCCGGACAGGGCCGGCCTGAGTTTCTTCCAAGTCAATTTGACTGCCACTGCTCCTGCCGTCAGACCTGCTAGAAGGAGCACAAGCAAGAAGGACGGAAACTCGGACACGACGCTTGTTCCCGAAATCCTTACGTTGTGCGCACCGCTGTAGGTGAAGTACAGGAAGCTGTGAGTCTCATTTGAGGTGCCGACAAAATCCGCGGAGGACACGTCGTCCAGCACGAACATGTACGGTCCTCCGATAAGATTGACTGGGATGCTCACCCTGCAGAAACCGAATACACTGTCTGAACCGTTGACGTTGAAGCTTATCATTTTGTCAACCTGCGAGAAGTCGAAAGTCGATATCACCGAACTGCTGACCGTGACGACTGAGTAGGTTTCATTCTGCCAGGTTGCCGAAAAATCTGAATGAAAGCCCATCAGTGGATGGTTATCTCGGTTGTTCTCGTCGATCACGTAGGGAGAATCACCAATGCCGTCATGGTCCAAGTCTTTGCCCGCGTAGTCACTCCAAAGATTCCCCTCAGTCCCGTCGTCCCATCTGCTCGTGGAGTTGAGGCTCTCCACTTGGCGGGTGTTGTTGTCAAAGTTGTTGTCAAAGAAGACATTGTCTACGCATCCGTTCAAGTACACACCGTCCAGGCTGCTGCCCGCCACGGTGTTCTGCGTGATGATGTTGTCTTCTACCGTGTTTCCCGTGGGCGTGTAGCCTTCCGTGTATTCGAAGACGCTGGAGTCGAGCAAAATGCCGTAAGCGTTGTTCAACATCGAGTTGTTGGCAATTAGGTTGCTGCTTGAAGTTGACACGTAGACGCCCATAAACAGGTTGTTAGACATGCTGCTGTGGATAATGGTGTTGCTGTTGCTCCACCGCTCCAAGTACAGGCCATCCCAATTGTCGTGTATGCGCAAGTTCTCGATCAGAGACTCGGTCGTATTCTTAAGAATCAGGCCCTGAACATTGTTGGCAAGGTCCAAGTCTCTGACAGTTATGTTCTTCGAGTCCACAATAGCCACGAAGCCCGCGTCCGCCGGAACCTGTCTGTCATGCTGATAGGTCCAGAAATATATCGGCTTTCCGTCCACCGTGTTCGAAGCGTCTATGTCTTGAACTTGCAGAGTGTAATCTCCGAAATTGTACGTGTTACCGACCATGCTGTTGTCCCTGAGACGCGTGTATATGGACCTTGAAAGCGTTATGCCTTTGACACAGTCTCGGACCGTGAACCCGCTGATGCTCACGTTCTCTGTGTAGTTGGGAGGAGTGTGATAGAGTCGAATGCCCACTGGCATTGTCCCGTTTCCATCAATGATCGTGCCGCCCTTTTGCCCCGCGAGCGAAATCATAGACTTGTTTATCACCACGCTTTCTCGGTATTTTCCCGCGGCCACTTGAACCGTGTCCCCGGAACCCGCCGCTTCGATTCCTTCCTGAATCATGTCAAAAGGATGAGTGACTGACCCATCCTCACTCGGATCATTAGCATTTCCTACGTCCACGCAGAGTGTCTTCGGACTGGCCTCCACTCGCGTCACAAGAAAAGGACAAAGTACTCCTGACAAAAAGCACGCTGACAAAAGAATCGTCCAAAGACTCAGTCGATTCATACGGCAATCAATCCTTTTCCACAGACAGCCAGAATATTCAACCTGCCTGCCACTAATTAACCTACTCCACAGTCAAACCAGCACAAAAAGAAAAGGACAAACACAAAGAATATTGGCGCGCAGAAGAAGAATTAGCAGACGCCGAACAAGCGCACGCTCCTATAATACTACTGGCACATGAGAGTATTTAAAGCCCCTCAATCTTCACAACACGATTAATACTGTGCATAAAATGTACAGTTTAACCATCAGGTGAAAGGCCTAACGGAGGAGGAGACACAGGCTATTTCAGAGTCAACAAAACTGTGCAAGTTTCTCTCTCCTTGTTACGTCGGCCATGGCAAGCCACAGCAGTGGCGTCTTCTCCTGAAAGCTGCCGCGGGCGCCAAGAGCCCAGGCGAACTGCTCGAGTAAATGCTGTTGCACAAAAACGTGTTGTTGTACAAGTCCGGAATCGAAATCACATTTGAGCTGTTAACAGAAACGTCGTTGTCAAAAAACGTGTTTTCACCAGGATTGATAGGTGACAATCTTGGCTCCTCGGCTACTGAATGCGTGTTGCCTTGGAAAATGCTTTCACTGGAGTTGTCCACGCGCTGCCTTGTCCCTTCATTATGTGTTGAAGTATGTTGGTGAGACTGCCTTGTCTGCCCTATTGATGTTTTCGGCTGCTTCTCTGTTCAGAACCAAGCACAATAAGCTGTAGAGCGCGTAGGAAGCAACGTTTCTTAGGCCTCTGACCTTGTTCATGGCTAGGCT
>Ga0315277_10010887_pt1 | contig 11495 bp, 13 predicted proteins | sample YL17G05_15_MG_FD_203695 | JGI IMG/M metagenome (GOLD analysis project Ga0315277, IMG submission 203695) | Sediment microbial communities from Yellowstone Lake, YNP, Wyoming, USA - YL17G05_15 | ecosystem: Environmental > Aquatic > Freshwater > Lake > Sediment | place: USA: Wyoming | collected...
CCTCCTTTATGCTGGAGAGGTCCATCGGCAGTTGCGCGCCCTTCTGCTCCCCGGTGTCTATGCGGATGGTGCCGTTCGGGCTGAACACGCGGTAGTCGTTGCCGTCGACCTTGACCCGCACCTCCATAGTGTAATAAGCCGGGCCGTCGCCGTTGTTGTCGACGCGCACCATTATCTGCTTCGATTGCTCGTTGTACGCTACCTCCCCTATGTCGAGCTTGGGCACATAGGCGGGCATGCTGAACTTGTCGAGGGCCATGACGCCGGTTCCTGAGCCCGGTATCGCCTGGCCGAATTTCACGGTGATGCCGATGGTCCTGTTGATGCCCTCGGCCGCGAGATCCTTCAGGACGCGCTGCTTCATGTCGTATGCGGGGACGACGAGGTCGTTGCCGAGGAGAAGGACGCCGTTGAGCTTGTTGTCGCGCACCTCCTGCTTGATGAAGTCGTAGGTCGGCTGGGGAACGAGCTTCCCGGTCAGGAGGACCGGTATGTCGCCGTGGGATATGCTTTCCTCAACGAAAGTTCCGTCCGCGAGCACCACCCGGCTGATGTTGAACTCGGACATGGTCTTGCTCACGATTGCGATGTTGTCAGCGTACTTGTCGTCGCCATTGCCGACCGTCTCGGGATTGAACTGGGCGAGGCCGTCGGACACCTGCTTGTCCACGAGCCCGAACACTATCACCCTCTTGCCCCTGACTACGTTCTCCACCTGGGCGATGTTATCCTTGTTCGCGAGGATGACGTAGGATTTCGACTGCGCGGCGTAGGACATCACGGATATCGCGCTGTCCGCGTAGGCGGACTGGACGATTATGAAGCTGTTCGCCCCGGACTTCTGCGCGAGGTCAAGGTTGGTCGCGCCGCCATCCGAGGAGGAGTATAATGTCACGGTGTTGTTGTTCCGCTGCAGGTCGGACTGCAGGAATCCGCTGACCGGTACATCAGCCGACTGGATGAGGAATATTGAGTGGTTCACCCCAGTCTTGAGTGTGAAGAGCTCCGCGTCTCCCCCCGGGACGGGCATGAATCTCACTGGCAGGCTCTTGACATTCGCGTAGAATATGCCGGACAGCACGTCCCTGCCGTCCAGGGAATTTATCGCCACGAAGTCCTCGGCGTGCGCCGCCAAAACCATGGCCAGCATGAATATGAAGATAGCGAATCTCATGACCTCCCCTCCTGCACGTGCGCTTGCCACGCACCGTGCTCCCCGCCTACGCCTCTTTTGGAAACGAAAGAAATGCCTGAAGTTAAAGGATAAATAAAAAGGATAAAAAATAAAAAACTACGGGTGGCTTCAGCGAAGCTCGGCGTACACGTAGTACGTCTCGGTCGTGCCGATGCCTGGCGTGGTCGGAACCATTATCTCGTAGTTCGAGTTCTCGCCATTCCAGTTCAGGCCGTTTGGCGTTATGTTGGTGCAGAACGCGTAGTTGTTCTTGCTCGCCGGCGCAGCATCCTGTATCGCGCACGTCCAGAATGTGCTCAGGCCAGTGTGGTTAACCCTCGCTGAGGAAGCAACGAACTTCTGCGTGAAGTTCAGGCCGCATCCCGCTGCGTTGGTGAACGTGTTGGTCGCGTTGTCCGCCGCACCGTCAAGAGACCAGTTCGCGTCGATGCCCGCGGCCAAGGTCGCTGCCGAGCCGGCCCAGCCGAAGCTGCCCCCTTCGGAGAAGCATACCGAACCGCCAGTTGATGCGTTCCAAGCCCATGTGTACACGCTGCGAACTCCTGCGGAATCGGTCAGGTTTATGCTGCCGCTCACGTTGCCGTAAAAGGCCGCCCACCTGTCGGTGAGTGTCGCACCGGTGACGTTCACATTGGTGATGTTACCTCCTTCGGTAACCACCGAGCTGCCCGTCAACCCAAGCCACCTTCCCCTTTCCGCTTTTGTTCCGGCGGTAGCGTTGCTCATGGCGAACGAAAGGCTGCCAAGAAGCAAAACTCCGAACAATAGATACATCCATTTCAAACAAATCACCTTTTGTGACTATTATCCTAGTCGCAACCATTACAGAAATAAGATTTATAAAGCTTACCCCGCTGAGCAGGCTTACTGTCGGGTTGCAGAACCATACGCATCGCCCGGTTGCCCGAAACGGCCACCCCGCACGGGCGGGGTATCAGCTCCGTATTTATCGGTTTTACCACGGATATGTTTTTCTGGAGGAACTGCGCCCTGCCTGATTTTCGCCAAAAAAAACCGGCCGTGTAGTGATAACCCATTTTGGCAGGGCCGAACCATATTGCCATAGCAACAGGATTGCGGGACGGGTACTGCCATGGATCCGGGCAGGCCATGTGGTGCATTGCACAATGCAGCAACACAGTAAAGCCCGCACTCTGCGATACGGCTATGTCATTGCGGGAACATCCGGTGGCGCGATTTATGCAGCCCCGCCTCTGGCAAAAAGAAATTTAAAGAAGAAGAAGGGAGCCGAAACTCTTTTCAGCTCAACTGGGCGTAGAAATAATACGTCTCCAGTGTGCCGATGCCCGGGGTGGTCGGAACCATTATCTCGTAGTTGGTTGCCTCGCCATTCCAGTTCGTGCCGCTCGCCGTTATGTTGGTGCAGAAGGCGAAATCGGTTTTGGCCGTGTTGATCCCGTTTCCTATCGCGCACGTCCAGTATGTGCTCAGGCCCGTGTGGTTCACCCTTGCCGAGGATGACACGAATGCCTGGGTCATGTTGATGTTGCATGCGGCCGAGTTAGTGAATGTGTTCGTCGCGTTGTCAGCCATAGTGCCCAACGACCACGCGGAGTTCACCTGCGCGCCTGTCGCGGCCGCTGATGAAGACCAGCCGAAAGTGCCGTTTTCGGACACGCATACCAGGCCGCTGGAGGAGGTGTTCAATGTCCAGAAGTACACGTCATTGGTGGCGTTGGCGTCGGTCAAAACGATGCTTCCGCTGGTGTTGCCGTAGAACGACGCCCACCTGTCGGTGAGCGTGGCGCCGGTGATATTCAGGTTGGTGACGTTGCCGCCTTCAGTCACGACGCTGGAGCCGGCCAGCCCGAGCCATCTTCCCCTCTGGGCGGCCGAACCGAGAACGGTAGCCCCGCTGATAGCGAAAGCTGCCGAAAGAACCAGCAGAACCCCGAATAGAACAATCATTGGTTTCATGTTTGCACCTTCAATGCCGCAGGTTACTTCAGAAATAAGATTTATAAAGCTTCCACAATGACTTTCAATCCGTCCTCGGCGATTGCCGAGTTGGGAAAGATTTTCTTCGCCGCTTCAAGAAGCGCCTTGGTCTCGTCCGAATACCTCGGGCTTATGTGCGTGATGAAAAGCTTTTTGGAGCCGGATTCCTTGGCCACCCTCGCCGCGTCCTCGACCGTGGAGTGCATGCGCTCCTTGGCCTCGTCCTTCCGGGACGGGTCGAATGTGCCCTCGTGGATGAGCAGGTCCGCCCCCTTCGCCGCAGCCACCGTGCTTTCGCAATAGGGGCAGTCGCCCGAGTAGGCGATTTTCCTGCCCGGCCTTTCCCAGGTTATGTCTTTTAGGAGTATCTTCTTTCCTCCCAGATTAAGCGAGCCCTTTTTCTGGATCTCGGTGAACATCCTGCCCTCGAGCCCTAGCCCCTTCGCCTTCTTCTCGTGGAACTTGAGCTTCGGCTCCTCCTGGAACACGAAGCCGAACGCGCCCCTGCCGTGCTCGACCGGGAAGGCGGACACCGTGAAGCCCCTGCCCTCGTAGAGCTTCCCCTTCTTTATTTTTTTGATGTCCGCGAACTTATACCTCGCCGCGAACGAGTCGTCCATTCCCGGCGGGATGAAGATTTTCAGCCTCTTCGGCGACGGGGACGACATCCCGAGCGTCTCCAGCAGCCCGAACACCCCCAGGTAGTGGTCGAGGTGCGGATGCGATATGAATATCGCGTCTATGGAGCCGAAGCCGCTCCTGTACCTCATCATCTGGCGCTGCGTGCCCTCGCCGCAGTCGAAGAGCAGGAGCTCGGACTCGCAGCGGATGGTGAGCGCGGGCATCCCGCGCTCGGTCGTGGGCACGGAGCCGGAGGTCCCGAGAAAGGTCACTTCGAGCATAAACAGGGGTTAGCCATGCCAGCATTTTTATATTTTCTCATCCCACGTTCTCTTGGGAGGTTCGATTCTATGCCTAACAACTATTTCATAAGCGGGATGCCGAAGGCCGGGAAGACGACACTGCTCCGCAAGCTCGTGGAGAAGATGCGGGCGAACGGGCTGAAGGTCGGCGGCTTCCTGAGCCCGGAGGAGAAGGCGCACGGGACGAGGACAGGCTTCTATGTGGAGGACATAGAGACCGGCAGGATAGAGAGGCTGGCCGAGGAGGGCATAGACGGCCCGAAAGTGGCGAAATACCACGTGGACACAAAATCCTTCGAGAGCCTCGCCGTGCCGGTGCTCGAGGCGGCGGGCAGATACGACGTGATAATAATAGACGAGATAGGCAGGATGGAGATGAAAAGCACGAAATTCGGGGAGCTGCTCTCCCGGATACTCGAGAGCGACACTCCGGTCGTGGCCGCGCTCAGCCGCGATTATATAGAGGATTACAAGGCATGGGGCGAGGTGCAGATACTCACCCCATCCAACCGCAGCAGGATTTACCTGGACCTTCTCGAGAAAGTGATGAAGTACAAGAAGAAAAAAGGCGCGAGGGCGAAGAGGAAAGCCGCGGAGAAGGCCGTGAAGGGGAAGAGGAAGAGCGCCAAAAAAGCGAAAAGGGCTGGAGCAGCGAAATCGCGCGGGAAGAGGCAGAACCTCGACAGGATGGCCGAGGAGCTCCTGAGGCACAAAGCGAAGCGCACGGAGGAAGCGGAGGGGCACGAAAAGAAGGAGGAGCGCCACCCGCACCATGCGAAAGAGGAGCGCCACGCCAAAGAGGAGAAAAAGGAGGAGAAGCACGAGCACAAGGGCAGGAGACACCATGTGCGGGAATGGATAAGGGAGCACGTCGGTGTTTGACTGCTGTATTCCCATTAGCCGGTAATTCGTTGTTTTCTTTCTGTATTCTACAGGGACGCAGTCTCCTGAACTACAAATGCTGCGTCGGCTATCCGGTGTCTGACTTCTGACTTATATTATAATCTCTTCTTGTTCTCCTTCGCCCACTCCACAATCAGCGCGTGGTATTCCTTGAACAGCGGGACCGAGTAGGGCAGGTTGGACTCGAAGAAGGTGCGGTAGTCGTCGTATTCTTTCGCCTCGAACAGGCAGTGGTGGTCGCAGAACAGCCGCGTGTACGCGTCCACGACGAAGACCGGGCGCCCGAACGCGTACAGGAGGATCGAGTCGGCGGTCTCCTTTCCGATTCCTTTCACCGAGAGCCATTCGTTCCGCAGGCGGAGGGTGTCGAGTTTCGAGTTCCGCACCTTGAGCCATTTTTTCGTCGCGCTCTTCAGCCGCTCGGCCTTCTGCCTGTAGAATCCGCTCGAGCGTATCAGTTTCTCGAGTTTTGAGGTCCGGGTCTTGAGTATGCCGTAAGGCGAGAGGCGGCCCGCGGCCCTGAGGTTGGCGATGGCCTTTTCCACATTCTTCCAGTTGGTGTTCTGGGTGAGTATGGCCCCGACCATCACCTCGTAACTGGTCTCTGCCGGCCACCAGCCCTGATGGCCATAGGCCGCGAGAAGCCCGATGTAAAGGTCCTTCAGTTTCTTCCTCATGGACAGGATTTCGGATACAGGGTTTAAAAGGAGGGCGCAAACGCGAGCCCCTCATCAGCCCGCTTTTTTGACGATAATGGACTGGAAGACGTTCCCGTAGTAGGCGGGCACAATCCCGACCGGGGTCATGAGCGGCTGCAGGGGGGATATCTGCACGGTCCAGTCGCGGAAGCTGTCCGGGCACACGAGGGTCTTCTCCCTGGGCATTAAGTCCACGATGAGGTGCGGGAGTTCCGCCATTTTCCTGGCGACAGAGTCATAGCCGAAATTCGGGATTCCCATGTAAGTGAGTTTCCCGTCAACAGGGTCTTGCACCGCGATGAGCACCTGATCGTTCAGGATGGGCCCGTGGGCGATGCACGTCTCGATTAGGGCGCTGGCCTGCGGCTTCAGTATCCTCATGATCTCGTGGAAATGGGATTTGACCATCGCGTGGAGAAGGCTTCCATTCCCTTTCCTCTCCTCCAGGCCGAGCGAATCACCGAATTTTTTTTCGTAGTTCACGTCCATCCAGGAAACTGGCATGGAGAGCGTGTATGATATAACATCTGAAGAAAATATGATATCCGCGCTGTTATCCGGGATGCGTAGAGACATGGCCGTCGCGTTCCCCTGCGCAGCGCTGTCGAGCATGGAGAGTATTAGGCTCCTCGCGGCATCCCGGGGCATTCCTGGCGGATGGCTCTTGAGCACGTCCTCCACCCGCGCCACGAGGCTCCTAATTATGAGGGAAACGTCCCCCTCGAGAAGTTCCACCCGTTTGGCAAGCTCCACGGACATCAGCCCGGAAACGGCGGCCTCCATCAATTCCGTGTCCACGTCGACCAGCGTGACCCGGCTGAAGCGCTCGCACATGGAGCGGAGGGGAACCTCGGTGCAGTATCCCGCACCGAGCACGACCGCGTGCTCATTTCCATTTACATCTTTCATCGCATCTTCCACAAGCCCTCTGACTTTCCCGGCGTGCTTTATCCAGTGCTCGGCGGTCCTGCCCTTCCGCGCGTCCTTGTACTGGGAGTGGTTCCATCTCTGGCAGGCCTGCTTCAGGCTGGAGCTCATCCTGCAGAACTCCCTCCTCCTGTCGACGCCCGCCATGCCTTTTACTGCGGCATAAGAATCGCGAGAAGCCATAAGGGCTTTTTATATGTTTATGTTTATAAAACCTTGTGGTGGTTTAATCCGGATGGCATGCCGAAGCGCTCACGGCTTTTCCTTCTCTCCTTTGATATAGCCATCCATCAGAAGCCTGCCCATGGTGCTAAGGCAGACCTTCACCCTGCCCTTCTCCTCCGAGGTCTCCACGAGCTCGAGGCCGACGAGCCCCTGGGATTTCGGGTTGCCGTTCACGTGATAGGAGACGAGCTGGAGCGACATGCCGGATTTCCTCGACAGCTCCTCGAGCGAGCCCAGGCACGAGCCCCCGAGCGCCTGAAGTATCTTCATCTTGTTCCCGGAGAGGACGTCGCTGTAGGCGACCTTGAGTATGGGCATGAGGACCATCTTCCCGTGGATGACCGCCACCGCCTTCAGGCCGTTCACGTGCGCCGCGTTCGTGAGCGCGCACTGCGAGACGCGGTCAGCACTCGAGATGTTTATGATTATGCTCTCTTTCAGGAGCCCCTCGCAAACGTCGACCACGGCCCGGTAGAAGTCCTCCCACGGGTTAGCGCCGGACACCCTCACTATGGAGGACCGGATGCCCAGCTTCCCGAGCTCGGCCGCGAAGCCCTCCGCCTTCACCACCCCGTCGGGCCAGGCGAGGAAAATCATCCTCTCCGTAGGGAACTCCTTGAGGGTGAAGAAAGCCACCCGCTCGTCCGACTGCGAGTCCACTGGCAGTATCACTGTCTTCTTCGTTTCCATGCTATTCCCCCGCTCCTAAAAACTGATTTTTAATATCAAAACGAAACTTATTATAAATCGGCTGGGCGGTCATTCCAGAGGTGGTTGATATGACCTATGTCAAGAATGTCTGCAACGGCGGCAACTGCTGCGAGGTCATGGTGGACTGCGAGAGCGGCGTCGAGACCGTGCTGAGCTGCACGACGGTATGGCCCAGCCAGAGGATGGGATAGTGCCAAAAAGAGTAAATGCCTATTTTTAAATACTTTGACATAAAAGTACATTGATATTAACCGAGAGGCAACGCGCCGGGGTCCTGCTGATCGCCAAGGCGGGCGCAGCGAAAACGCTCGATGCCAGGGCGAAGAACATCTCCAAGGTCATCAAGGCGTTCAACCTAGGCGACAAAGAGCTGGTCGAGCAGGCTGCGGGGCTGATAAGGCAGGCCGGGAACGGGGCCGACCGCTTCGAGATACTCTCGGCGCTATGCCAGGAGGAGCTCGGCATCTACTATGGCGCGGGCCGCATCTACATGAGACACGGGCTCATGGGCGAGGTGAGGCGGCTCGTCGAGACGCACTCGGCGGGCCTCTTCAACATCGAGAAATACCATGCCGCGAAGCTTTGCATGCTGCTCGGGGATTTCGGGCGCGCGGCGGCCCTGACCAGGGAGGTGGAAGCGATGGCCATCGATTTCGTCGCCCTCGACCGGAGGAGGGAAAACGAGGGGGCGTGCGTGCAGAACAATCTCCATCTCGCGGGGAAGATTTATGCGGAGCTCGAGGAGATAGCCCCGGAGCTCGGCATGTGGAGAGGGGAGGCCGCGCGCATAGCGCACACGCTGATGTCCGACGGGGTTTTTTGCGACGCCACGTCGCTGTTCCATGCGCTGAGGATGCAAAAGGAGGCGATGGAAGCCGCGGACATGATAAAGTACGACCCCGAATGCTGCTATGACATGGAGTTCATCCAGACGCTTCTCACAATCGGGATGGACCACAAGGCGCTCGAGATCGCGGAGGGCATCCATGCGAAACCGAGCAGGGCGAACCGGAGCACGAAAGCGGCGGAGATCTTCTCCATGCTCGACCTGAACGAGAGGGCAGCATCGATATACCTATCCTGCGGCATGGCCCTGAACGCCATCAGCGCCCTGAAGATGGAGGAGTAGAGAGTCAGGGCTTCTCCCTGCCTTCGGGCCCTGGTGAGGGAATGGCATTCAGGTTGAGCGATTTCAGATGCTCGTCCACATCTATGCCGACCGTCTTCAGGTAGCGGGATAACTGGTAGAGGGGCAGTCTGCCTTGCTTTTCCCATCTGTATATCGTGGCTATCGAAACCCCCATTTCATTCGCCAGCATCGGAACTGTGAACCCGCTTGTTTCTCTCCTGGATTTCAATATCCGTCCCAGCGCCTCGAACGTCAGCTCGCTCCTGAGCTTCAGGCAGGTTTTCCATAGCAGGAAACTCTCGTCGTCTTCGCCTTGCAGCGCCGCTTTCGACCCGGCCATTAGTTCGTCATCGCGCAATGCCATCGTTTTTTCATACGCTTTGTCCACGATTCCGGCGAGCATCGTCCCCTCGCTCCAGAAGTACGAGTCTATCTGCGCCAGATAGACCGGCTCACACGGGCGCGGTCCCCCTTGCTGCCGGACCCCGCACTCGGCCTCTTCTGCCGTTGTCCCTTTCAGGTGCTGTGTCGCGAGGCCCCCCTGGCCCAGTAGAAAAGCGCTGGCTGAAGCGCTCCGGACCATGATTATCCCGCCCGCCTCTTCCACAAGAGGTTCGATGTTTTTGTTGAACTCCCGATATCTCAGTCTGCTGCCGCCGAGGTGCAGGATGCGCTTTTCGCGGGTTATCGGCGCGCGTTCGTTAGTCATTTTATCACCATGATTATAACATCTTTCCGGGTATATAACTTTTATCTTCCCCCAAGGGGGTCGTAATAATAAGAATTATAAAGCACCGGCGCGATGGTCGTGGCATGGACCACAGGCTGCTGCGTGAAATCGGGCTGACCGAAGGGGAGGCCAGGGTGTACCTTGCGCTCCTGAAGCTCGGCGCATCGAAGACCGGGGCGCTTGTGAAAGCCGCGGGCGTATCTTCGTCAAAGGTCTACAAGATACTGGACAGGCTGGAGAGCAAGGGGCTGGCAGGGCACATGCTCAAGGGCAATGTCCGGCATTTCGCGGCTACGAAGCCGCGCCGCATCCTGGATTACCTGGACGAGGAAGAGGAGCGGCTCGGGCACAGGAGGGCCGTTGCCGAGCGGATGCTCCCGGAGCTCGAAAGGCAGCAGGAGTCCGCCGCGGGCAAAGCTGAGGCGATGGCGTACGACGGCTTCAAGGCGGTGACCAATTTCTTCAGGAGCATGATTGACGAGCTTTCGCCCGGCGAGTCGTACGGCGTCATAGGCGCGGGCTACGGAAAGGTCCCGGGCCTGAGGGAGTTCTTCCTCGCCCACCACCGCAGGAGGGCCAAGAAGGGGATAAGGCTGAGGATGCTCGCGAACCACGATGTCAAGGGCACCCTCGTGCCGACGACAAGCCTGAATTCCGAGATAAGGTACCTCCCCCAGTACCTGATGACCAACGCGCAGATACTGTTCTACAGGGACAAGGTCTTCATCGCGGTGTGGACGCGCGAGCCCAAGGGCTTCCTTCTCGAGAGCGGGGAGGCGGTGAAGAATTTCAGGGGCTATTTCAACGTATTGTGGAAGATAGCGAAACCATGATGCAAAACTCAGGACACAAAACTAGAGACAGAGGGAACTTTGGGCCTCTGATTGGTCTCACCGTAGCTCCCTATTGTTCGGCGCCCCGAACAATGGACCCCAAATCGGCTTCGCCGATTTGAGGGCGACCAATTCGGCCCAAAAGTCCTGAGTCGAAACCCGGAACTGGAAACTGTAAACAAATGACTTTTGGGCCCGGCCGGAATCGAACCGGCAGTCTCTACTGCTCTCGTAGGCCCCGGAAAACCCCGGGACCTTTTCGCTGGCGTTTTGCCCGAAGAAGAACCGGGGCAAAAAGCCATGTGAGAGTAGCGTCTTAACCATTCGACTACGGGCCCAAGAACGCGTCTTGGGTTTCGAGTTCTGTTAATTCTACGAAAAGGTTATAATTGCTATCAGAAGCACTATACGTGATTACAGCCCCGTCGTCTAGCGGTCAAGGATAGCGGGCTTTGGACGGGCTTTTGACCTCTGCAGGGCTTCGGGCAAAACCCCGGAAAAGCCCTGAGGCAATCAAAAGCTCCCGAAGACACCCGTGGACGGCAGTTCGAATCTGCCCGGGGCTATTTTTTCCTGACAAACTTTCCGCTCTTGAAATCCTTCCTGACATCGTCCCAGTTGAATACCCTGCCGTTCATCACTACATACACGCCTTTTTCGAGGGTCTGAACCGCGGCGAGCGCGGCACCGAGATTGAACATCGCATCGGATTTCTTCTCCACGAAAGGGACTGCCGAACCGGTAAGAACGACGGTCTTGTTTTTTATGTTCCGCCCTAGATAGGCGGCGGTCTCTTGCATGGTATAGGTGCCGTGGGTTATCACGATGCTATTCTCTTTGGAGTTTTTACACGCCCGAAGTATCTTCTTTCTGTCGCTTTCGTCTATAGCCCTGCTGTCCTTCTGGCAGATCCGCTCCAACACGATGGGAACCATTACCCGCGCTTCTTTGAGCATCCTCGGGAGATATGTCATCGGCCGTTTAGACTTTCTGGAAGAAAGATGACGATCGTCTATTGTTCCGCCAGTTATCAGTATTCTGATGACCATAAATATCAATGACTCAGTACTGCCTCGCCGCGTACAGATATACCCCAGCCTTCTTCCCGCACGCGACGCACTTCTCGCTCTTGGGCTCCTCTTTTGAGTCGAAGCGCGAGCCTCGCATGTTCGCGTGGGTCTTCTCCTTCACGGCGTCGGCGCAGGGCTCCCCTTCCATCTGGTCGGTGCAGAACGGCACGCGCACGAATCCGTGCTTTTCCA
>Ga0315277_10010888_pt1 | contig 11495 bp, 16 predicted proteins | sample YL17G05_15_MG_FD_203695 | JGI IMG/M metagenome (GOLD analysis project Ga0315277, IMG submission 203695) | Sediment microbial communities from Yellowstone Lake, YNP, Wyoming, USA - YL17G05_15 | ecosystem: Environmental > Aquatic > Freshwater > Lake > Sediment | place: USA: Wyoming | collected...
AGCAAAAAGTTACTACATGGCAGGAGATTAGCGAGGTCGTCAGGACACCCCAAGGCACTGCGTCGCAACCTCGTCACCGATCTCCTGAATTATGAGAAGATCACCACGACTGAAGCCAAAGCTGAAAAAATTCGTGGTCTCGCCGAGAAGATGATTACACTGGGTAAGAAGGGCGGATTACCTGCTCGTCGCAAGGCTCTTTCTTTTATCTTTGATGAAAAGATTGCTACAAAAGTATTTGATGAGCTGGCAACACGTTACGCCGAACGAGCCGGCGGTTATACCCGTATGGTAAAACTTGGACAACGGCAGGGTGATGGAGCATCGATGGTACAATTGGAACTGGTGAAATAATGACAGTGGAAACCGCTCTACCCGAAAATAAAGTCATTGAGCCGAAAATCACCACGCGCATCGCATTGATTGTGGAATACGACGGCACAAATTATTTCGGGAGTCAACTTCAAGCGGACCAGGCTACCATCCAGTCAGAATTAGAAAAGGCTTTAGAAAAACTAACCGGTGAGCACATACGTGTCGGTATGGCAAGCCGGACCGACACCGGTGTCCATGCCCGCGGTCAGGTTGTAAGTTTTAAAACTACGTCGACTATTCCACTCGAAGCTTTTGTTCATGGATTAAATCATCATTTGCCGGATGATATCGCAGTGCATTCCGCATATAAGACCGCACTTAGTTTCGATGCCCGCAGGATGGCAATCAGCCGGGAATATTCCTATACACTGACGAGCAGCAAAACTCGATCTCCGTTAACGGCACGTTTTGCACACCGCATCACGGGAAAACTGGATATCGGGGCAATGAATAAAGCTTGCCGGAGTATAATCGGTACGCATGATTTTGCTTCGTTCGCCAGTGATATCGGTGACGAACCGGAAATGAACACCGTCCGCAATGTCGAACAGGCAAACGTGTCAAGCTGCGGTGAGTTGATAGTATTTACGATGGTAGCTAATGCTTTTTTACGTCACCAGGTGAGAAATACCGGCGGCGTGCTGGTACAGGTAGGGCTGGGTAAAATGAATGAGAGCGAATTCAACCGTCTACTCGAGTTAAGGACCCCTGGAATTGCAGGACCGGCTCTTCCCCCCTGCGGTCTCTGCCTGGTACGGGTCAATTATCCCCTAGCAATTGAGGAAATGAGATGATGAAAACGTATAGTGTTAAAGCAAAAGATATAAAACGCGAATGGCATATAATCGATGCTTCGGACGAAGTGTTGGGCAAACTGTCAACCCGCGTCGCCAAATTACTCTCGGGGAAACACAAGCCGCTATATGCACCTAACATGGATGTCGGTGATTTCGTGGTTGTTGTCAATGCAGGCAAAGTACGCTTTACCGGTAACAAACTGAAACAGAAGATGTATTACAGTCATTCGGGGTATCCTGGTGGACTCAAAACCGAGAGATTGGAAGAACTGCAGGAGAAATACCCCGAACGCATTATCGAACACGCGGTCAAAGGTATGCTGCCGCGGAACAAGCTGAATGCCAAAATGATGAAACGGCTTAGAATATATCTCGGCGCTGAAAATCCCTATGGAAAAGCGCCAACCGCGGTGGCGGCAAAAGAAGCACCGAACAGCTAGTATTTGAATTTTACAGAGGGAGGATCTCTTGGACGAGCACTATTTTTACGGTACGGGCAGGCGGAAAACATCTGTCGCACGGGTAAGGCTTTTGCCGGGGAAAGGCGCTATTGTTATCAATGGCACGCCTTATGAAGAGCTTTTTACAAGGACAGAATACCGCCGGGCTATCACCAAACCCCTCATCGTGACCGATAGCATAAACAAGTTTAATGTAGTCGTCAAGGTTGAGGGAGGTGGCATTACCGGGCAAGCGGCAGCTATTTCCCATGGTATCGCCCGCGCACTTGTGCAGGCAAACCAGGAAAATAAGGCGAAACTGCGCCAGGGTGGACTTTTAACCCGTGACCCGAGAGCTAAGGAACGCAAGAAGGCCGGCTTGAGAAGAGCCCGCAAAGCACCACAATACACTAAGCGTTAGGCTTTTCTTGTTTATACCGGGATCTGGCTGGTGAGGATTCTTTCTGTGTAGAAAAATCACAAATCACAAGAAACAAGCAACAAACAAATCTAAAATTAAAAAAAACCAGGGGGAGCGTTTCTGCTCCCCTTTTCTGTTGTATTCTTCTGGCTGACCCTTTGCCCGAGATTATTACTGGTCGTTATTTGCACCCGGGTCATTTCCTTAACATTGTGTTTCATGGCATTTCTTGTAGTGACGTCGAGATTTTGCTCGGTTGCCGCAATCCCTCATATCGCACCAGCGCCGACTTCGATTACGGCTGTTGTCCCAAAAAAGCCAGCCGCATTTTTCATCAGCACATTGCCCGACTCGGTTGGAAGCGTCGGAAGTTAATAGTTGGGCGGCTGACCAGACCACCGGCCACAAAACCGAATCCATCCTATCAGCATTGATTGTCCAATCCCAGGAAAAATTACCGTTATTTATTGATAGACGTTGATTAGCCATCATCTTGTTTATCGACGCGTTAAGAATCGATAAATCGCTTTCATCAACTTGTTCGGATAAGGATTTGCTTGAGAAAATGTGGTAGATGGCTTCCCTGATTCCAATTGCCTCATCCAGAATATCCTGTGCCCTGGCTGGTTTTTTTTCGCTCGCTCTAATCAACCCTTCAGCAACACCCGGCGATATAACATTTGTCTCTTTCGCCCATGAAACCAGGTCGGCATAAGTCGATAGTTTTTCTTCGGGCTGAGCGCTCGCGTGCCAGTCTACAGTATTTGCAAAATCGAGGCAAAGCCAGCCTGTTTTAGTTTTAAATTTTGATTCTATCCCTTGTTCCATAAGTTTTTTACTATAACCACCTAAAACGTATTGACAGGTTATTTTTTATTGTGTTATACTAACCACCATAAAGATAATAGCAGGTTTGGTTCACTTCGTCAAATCAGGAGGGTACAATGAACAGCAATTTGAAGAAAACAGCCGTCGGATGCCAAATTGTCCCGGATATAGGACAGAATGGTATTCAGGCTATGACAGTCACACAGAGTAATCAGTCTGCTTGGACTGATAGCTGCCTACCGATCTACTCTAATGTAAAACATGTAGAAAGCACATCGAGCCATCTGTCAAAGCTATTTAGCATCGTTAAAAACCCAATTTCAGGAATCTTTCATCTGGGCACAGGAAAAATAGACGAACAACGCTTAACTGCACACGACCCATGGCTTGAAGTTTACCGTACTAGAAAAGAATTAGAAAAGAAGTAATTTCAGAGTTGGACTTACATTATAAATCTGTGAAGTCTTACTACTGCCTCGTTTTTCTCAACAGGACTGAGCTTCGTCTTGTTAATGACCTTCGATAATATCTCAATTGATTTGTCATATGTTTCCCTGTCGACAGGGAACGGGTAACCGTCCTTCCCGCCGTGTGCGAAGCTGTAGCGTGCCGGATCGCGGTAGCTGGGTGGAACTCCATATACCAGTTCGGAAATAAGACTTAAAGCACGCAGCGTTTTAGCTCCGACACCCTGCATTCCCAGTAGCCTTTCAAAGCTTTCTGGTTGGCGCTCGTATATGCTGAGAATTATCTTGTTCAAGCTGTCCGGGTGAATATCGGCGGTTGTAACGGGATGATGAGGGGGTAGTGTCAGGGTAGTCAACTTTTTAATGTCAGCGAGGAGGTTTTCCGGCTTTATCTCCGTGGCGATTTGTGTGATGGTAGCGCGTGCGGGAGAGCTTTCACTGGCAACCAAATTCAAAGTTGCCGCCTGTTTTTCCGTGAGAATCGCGGAATGCGGTTCATTTACAAGTCGGTAACCGATTCTCCAAGCCAGTGGTAGCGGCGCGCATAGTGGTTGGTCTCATTCATCCCCTGCTGGACGACTGTCCAGTGACCTTTAGTTGTGAAGAAAAGGTTGTGATGATAGAGTTGATAGCCGTCCTGTACTGCGTTGTTGTCTACCTTGGCAGCCATACGGCTGGCGTATACCAGGGGTGCAGGATTCAACCCGATTCTGTCACCCCACCCCTCTACTTCTGCGGGGTGTTTTCCTGGACGTGCCGCCTTTGCCGCCGGCAACGAAAAAGCCAAGGTCTTTCTCCAACCCTTTTACTCCCTCTTTGAGCGCACCGCAGAGTGTCGTGGTCACACCGCTGGAATGCCAGTCGAAACCGAGCACTCAACCAAAAGCCTGAAACCAGAAAGGATGAGAAAGTCGGTGGAGCATTTCATCGGGACCGAAATCAGCCACAATGACGATAGTAATTTCGCGGGCGAGTTTCACCCTACGCTCGAAAAGCCATCGCGGTGCTTTACCGTGGTGAAGTGGAAGGTTAGCGACTCCGGTGCGTCTTGAACCGGGCAGTGTCATGTTAGCTTCCGCAGGAATCGCAGTTTGTGGACATGCAGCCGGCGCATCCCGTTGCTCCAGGCCCGCCGGAAGGTCCAGCTCCTGGCAACCTTTCTGGGTCACCGACTGCGTTGGTGGTGATACACATGAAACGGGACATTACCCTTATAGCTTTTGCCTTGCAGGTTGGGCAGTCAGCCGGTTCGCCGGACATCGTGATTGGACGCATTAATTCAAATTTATTCTTGCATTTGTTGCAGACGTATTCGTATATCGGCATAGTTTTCTCCACATTCAGTTTAATAGTTTGGAGATTATGAGTCAAGGTGGTGTAAGCGTCCATAACACAATATTCCCCAGGTTCTTTCCTTTACTTCGCACCGTAAGTAGCCATTTTGTTCATAGATTTGCTATACTTGGAATAAGTCTATAGCGCCTTGTGAAGAGGGGGTCAGCATAAAACCCCCTCTTTTCCATAACAATCCCATATAAACACAGTGAAGAGAATTTTTTTATTTCCGTACTGGAGAGGAGAAATTTTTTCTAATGGGCGGTCAAACATCAGCAAACCAGGCTTACCAAAAAGTCTATCAGCGTTCATTGAACGATCCTGAAGGTTTCTGGGGTGAAATAGCAGAACAATTCTACTGGCAAAAAAAATGGGATAAAGTTTTAGACGATTCAAATCCCCCATTTTTCAAGTGGTTTGTCGGGGCTAAAACCAATCTTTGCTATAACGCCGTCGACCGTCATGTAAAAAATGGCCTCAGGGATACACCTGCTCTGATTTGGGAAGGTGCGGCTCAAGGTTTGACCCGCATCGTTTCCTACGGTGAACTTTACAGGGAAGTCAACCGCTTCGCTGGTGTTCTAAAAAGCATGGGGGTGCACAAAGGCGACCGCGTCCTTTTATTCATGCCCACAGTACCGGAGACAGTCTATGCCATGCTCGCATGCGTACGCCTCGGAGCGATGCACGTGGGTATTTTTACCGGGTACGGAGTCGGCGCTCTAACTAAGAGGATCAAGAGCGCCCAGCCTAAAATAGCTATTACGGCTGACGGTAGTTTCCGTCGAAACCGGATTGTATCTTTAAAAGAGACTCTAGATGCAGCAATGCAAAACGCTCCCGTGGAAAAAGTGATTGTCCTCAACCGCGGCATTACTCCCGTAAACATGGTTCCGGGAAGGGACTTAGACTGGACCGAGCTAGTTCAAAAATACGGCACCGATTATGTTGAGCCGTTAATGGTTGAGAGCGATCATCCATCACATATAGTCTTTACTTCAGGCGATACCGGTAATCCACGCGGCGTTGTTAACGATACGGGTGGGTACATGGTCGGCCTCTGCAACTCAATGAGCCAGATATACGGAGCGAAGCCCGGCGATGTGTTCTGGGCAACTTCGGATATAGGCTGGCGCCTGGGTCATAACCACATGGTCTATGGACCGCTTCTTTACGGCATCTCCTCTATCATGTTTGAAGGCACACCCGACTATCCTGACCACGGTGTTTACTGGCGTTTAATAGAGAAACACCACCCCGCTGTCCTGTTTACCGTACCGACTGTTTACCGGATGCTCAAGCGTTTCGGAATAGAGCACGTAAAAAAGTACGACCACAGCTCTGTTAGGTACCTGTTTCTCGCAGGCGAATACTGTGATGTCGATACGTGGAATTGGGCAACCGAAGCACTTGATGGTAAACCAGTAATTGACCATTACTGGCTGACCGAAGCTGGCTGGCCTATGACCTCACTTATGGCTGGCATCCCGCTTTTACCAATAAAATCCGGCTACGCTGGCAAGTCGTGCATAGGCTGGGACCTGATGGTGGTCGACAAAGAAGGTAATAAGTTATCTCCCGGCGTTGAAGGTATTCTGGCAGCCAAACCCCCATTACCTCCCGGTAATATAATGACCTTATGGAAAAACGATAAATTCTACGAGCAAGAATACTGGCATCAGTTCCCGGGCAAAATGCTGTTTCTCTGCGGTGATTACGCCATACAGGACAAAGATGGATATTTTGCTATTGGCAAGCGTGTTGATGAAGTAATCAATATAGCCGGTCAGCGGATAAGCACCCGCGAAATTGCGGATGCCATTGCCAGTCATCCAGCGGTCGCCGAAGCTTGCGTTATCGGAATTGCGGATGCGTTGAAAGGCGAAGAAGCAGTCGGCCTCGTAGTGTTAAAATCGGAGGTCGAAGCCTCGCCTCAAATAAAAATTGAATTACGCGATGCAGTCAGGAGGGGAGTCGGCGCCATTGCTGCGCCCAAAGACCTGTTCTTCGTGCCTGTACTTCCTAAAAACCACAAGGGTAAACATATGCGAGCCGTCTACAAAGCAATTCTAGAAAACCAGGGAATAACAGACCTGAAGAATCTTGAACAGGATGCGAGTAGAGAAGAAATCGAGCAGGCGATTCGCTTATTGAAACCTTTATTAGGCTAAAGAGCATAGCCTTTGGAGTATTAGATGTCCGATTTAAAAATGGGGGTCCGCCCCTATTCTCCGTACGATAAGACTGCTGTTATTGAGCTGTGGCAAAAATGCAACTTGACTCGGCCATGGAACAATCCCAAACTTGATATCAAGCGTAAATTAAAAGTAAATCCAGAATTGTTTTTAGTCGGATTATCAGGTAATAAAATCGTCGCTTCAGTGATGGGTGGTTATGAAGGACACCGTGGGTGGATTTACTATCTCGCTGTAGATCCCGCTTACCAAAAACAGGGACTCGGCAGACAGATGATGGAAACTATCGAATCCAAGCTCCTTGCTGTTGGTTGTCCCAAGATAAACCTGATGGTTCGTACTGACAACCTCTTGGCGGTAGGTTTTTATCAAAAGATTGGTTACAAAACCGATGACGTCATAAGCATGGGCAAACGCATGGTTGATGATTAGAATTCACTTCTTCTTACAATAATATTCGATTGCCTTTGTAAGGAACTCGGGCAGGTCCTTGTTAAATTTTTTAAAAAACCTGGCAAATCTTTCATCCTGGCTATAAGCTTGACCCAGTCCTAGCACTGCTTCGTCTGAATAATGCGAAAAGTTCTCCAGCCAATTACGCCACTTGTCGACCAATTTTTGCACTTCCGGACTGTCGAATCCCTTTTTCATGTTGTCGGCAATAGCCTGGAAAATAGCTCCTCCCTCTGCCTGCAGAGCAGCAAATTTTTCCTTTCCCATCCCGATGACCCGAGCTTCACTATCGTTTAGAGTTTTTTCTCCCCAGCGCTGTCGTACCTCTTCGCGATATTTTTTTATTTGCTCGTCACTAAATCCCTTATAAAATTCTTTTATCTGCATTTTCGATTCTCCTTTCAATGTCTTTAGAGTCTTTTCAACCGTATTGATAAGTTCATGTATGCGGTCGGCTTTTTTTGAGAGGAGGCTTTTATGCGACTCGAGGGCTTGAATCAAGTCGAAATCCGGGCGTGACATGATGCGGCTGATATCATCGAGTTTGAAACCGAGTTCGCGGAAGAACATTATTTGCTGAAGCCTGGCTGCCGAATTTTCACCGTAGTGACGGTAGCCGTTTTCACTCCGGTATTCTGGCTTTAGAAGCCCCAGCTCATCGTAGTAATGCAGCGTCCGTACGCTGACACATGCTAACCGCGCCATTTTTTTTACAGTGTATGCTTTCATACTATAATGATAAACTATGACGCAACGTTAGAGTCAATATCTATATATTTTAAATTTTAGCTCCCCAGCATTGATCTCAACTGCAGAGCATCCTGTACGGCATATCCAGCCTGGTCGTTATCAAAATAGCAGTAGACTTCCTTGCCTTTTCCAGCCCAATATAAGATAAAATCAGCCCAGTCGGACAATTGTTCATCGCTATACTTCCCGCCATAAGCCATATCAGGACCGTGCAGCCGTATATAAACAAAATCGGCGGTAACCACGCGGGGCGATTGCCTCCCGGAAAAATCGTAAATACAAAAAGCGGAATTATTCGCGGACAAGGTTTGTTCAACCTGCTTATTAAATCCGCTCATATCACGAAATTATAACATTTGATGAAATGTTACCACCGCGGATCACAATAGATGAGTTATCGGTTATAATAGCCTTTAGAGATAGAGGGTGTTTGATACCAACGTGTGGCTTAGCTAGGGGTCGTGGAGAGGGCGATGGGAAAAAACAACTCAAAGTGAATAGGAGCGAAAGTAAGTGAATAGAAACCAACGTAATCAAAAGGTAGCCGAAGAGTTGAAATACATTCCTCAAGGGTCAGCCTACCAGAATATGCTTCGGGCAGGCTATCACAATATGCGTAGGCGAGAACTTAGTCGGAATCCGACATTAACAGCAAAAGACACACTTTTGAGAGCAATAGAGATAGTAAGGAAAGAAAATCGAAATTTCATGCCAGAGTACGATAAAAAATTCTTCGATATTCAAACCCCTACACTGTCCTGATGATAGGGATTTTCTCAGTTTGATGTGTAATGGTATGATTACTCGAAGACTTCAGAACCGGGGGAAAAAATCCTATGTGGAGTTTATAGAGCAGTCCCGTTCCGATTCAGAGTCTCCTGACAACCCGAATGAAGATACCAAAGAGGATGATCAAAGACTTTTAGCAACAGCAGCGATCGATCAATTCGACCCTATTACTTCTTGGTCACTTTTGCTTTGCCAGCCTTTTCCTTCATGGGCTTGCCACAGCAGATTAAAGCACTTTCTTCAGCAACGGCCACACCGCCAACCTCTTCGACCACTACCGACAGTCCACACACTTCACATACCAATGAGTCTCCCTTGTTCACTTTCTTCTTTGCTGTTTTCTTTTTTGGTGTCGCCGCTTTTTGAGCCATGTTTCTCTCCTTTTTCGAACGGATGTTCATTTTTATTCCAGTTCAGAAGCTAGATGGGGATTGTCTTTCTTCTCCCAGTAGTCTCTATCCTGAGTCATTTTTTGTTGATTTCTTTATATGCGCGATGGTTTCGTAACTGATACTAATCTCTTAAGGGCTAGCTGTAGTAAAACAAGATTGAGATGATTACGAATATTGACCTCTTCATCGTTTTCGCCCCTACGAGCTTCGCTAAACCCTGTGTAAAATATCTTAAATGTAATTTAGACCAGCGATAGTGTAAAAGTTATAAAATTAGTTTTGAAATAGTTACAAAATAATATAATTTTTAGTGCAGTAGACTTTGAGCCTGAGTTTTCGTGTTTAAACCAGTGTTGTTACGTCTTCCGACCCAATCCATTTTTAGACGTGCTGGACTAACCCGTACTTTTCAGTGTTATTCCGTCCTTTAGCTATTTACAAGCAAAATTATTATCTTTTATTGTCTATTTTATTTTGATAAAAAGTTTATTGAATCCTCAACATCCCGATATATGGTTATCATCTGCACATTTTGATGTTTTTAAGATCACATTAATATAAAAATGAGATGTTTCAAGAACTAGTAAGTGGTCCCTGTTACCAGTCTGTGAGGAATATCACATTGTCGCCCTGAGGGAGTTGGGTGGAGATACATTTTCGTTTGCCCAAGCTTTAAAACATGCCTTGCGCCACGAAGGAGCAAAGTTTTTTATGTTGGACCGGATTGAGGAAGAAAGAAAACAAATGAAACGTCCAGACTGGCCTGAGATAATGCTCTTTATGCAGACGGAAGTCTTAAGCGGTTCTATTTTTATCTCAACCCCAGAGGGACGTCTTCTCGACGAACTCAACGGTCGGATTACTTTTGGACCGGAGAATCGGGAAAAATTATCTGAAACTAACTAGTGTTATCATACGGCATTTAGATGGGAGACGAGATAAGACAAAACTGGCTCATGTTAATAAGGAAACAATACAACTAGCAGCCACTTCCTCGGCTAGTACAAGTCAAGGAATTGGTGGGAAGGTTGGCCCCAAGCCATATCCCTTTTTACTGAAAATATCCCTGTGCCAGTCAAGATTGTGACGCCTGGGTATGAGATCACGGGCAACATGTATCGGGTTAGTCATCAGCAGGTAGACCATGTACTTATAGAAAAAACTGTTTTTATGCCCTTAACCAGCGCCGAGGTAATTTCTTTAACAAGTCAAAATCGATGGAGTGTTCCCTTTCTTGCTGTAAATAAAGAGCAGATTTTGTCATTGTATGAACTGGGTACGGACTCCGTTTAGCCTTAGCGAAACGCGGTAATTGGACTCCTCCATCACCGTTCAAAATGGAAAAAGGTTCCATTTTAGCCGTGACGATATACGCTCATGGATTCAGGCGTGAAATTCAACGCAACTTTTTAGCTACGTCGTTTTTTCCTCTAAAAGGTACAACATTAGCTCTCCAGGCGTGGCACTTTTGATGATGATTTTAAAGTAACAATAAACATTGCCATGAGCACACAGACTGCCCCTAAGATAATTCGTAGAGTTAGACGGTTGCCTCCGAAAAACACGCCGAATAATCCTGCAAAAACTGGTTCCATGGTCATGACAATGGCGGCACTTGTCGGTGATACCAGTGATTGAGTCCAGGTCTGTACTAGAAAAGCTATTGCGGTTGCAAGTGTAGCGGTGATCCCTACAATCCCCCAAATCCATGCATCAGGTGGCATTCTGATTCCGCCAGGTGAAGCTGTGACGAGCGCTATTACAGCAACGGTAGCAATCTGTAGAAGGGAAAATCCATAAGGTTCATACTTTGATGACCATTCGCCCAAGCCTACGATATGAACGGCGTAAAATATGGCACAACCCAAAGTGAGTAGTTCACCAACTCCAACCGACCAGCCATGCAGGCTGAGTAATGCAAGTCCAACAGTAGCTAAAGCGACAGCTAACAATGTATTGCGATTGATTTTTTGTCGCAGTATTATCCATGACATCACAGGGGTGAACACCACAAACATGCCAGTAATGAAACCTGAAACAGTCGCGGAGGTATAGCGCAACCCAAAGGTTTGTGTAATATAACCTAAACCGAGTACTGCACCTAGACAGACTGCACGCCATAGTCCGACAAGGGTCATGCCACGCAAGCATGTAGGACGAAGTGCGATCATCACCACAGATGCTACCGCAAAACGAATAGCTAAAAAGTCCATGACTGGCATACGTCCTATGGCTTTCTGTACGACAAGGAAG
>Ga0315277_10010889_pt1 | contig 11494 bp, 10 predicted proteins | sample YL17G05_15_MG_FD_203695 | JGI IMG/M metagenome (GOLD analysis project Ga0315277, IMG submission 203695) | Sediment microbial communities from Yellowstone Lake, YNP, Wyoming, USA - YL17G05_15 | ecosystem: Environmental > Aquatic > Freshwater > Lake > Sediment | place: USA: Wyoming | collected...
ATATTATCATATTATTCAACACCGGTTGCTGCCCGCCGTCCGGCCCATTTTCGGCTGTGCGCAACACTCCAACTCAGGGCCAAACCCCTGCGCGAAAATCGGCGCTCAACGGAAGAGGTGCGCCGGCTGCTGCGCATGGTGGAGGGTCGCGCGCAAGCGGCACGCGGGCCAGCGGCGCGCCGGACAGCCACCCAGGATTGTATGATTGTCGGGCTGGGATTGTCCACGGGGCTGCGGGTCGCCGAAATTGCGGGCCTGCGGTGCGGCGACGTTTTCGTGCGCGACGGCATGTCGTCGCTCCTGGTGCGCCGGGGCAAGGGCGGCAAAACGCGGCTGGTCTCGTTCAACGGCGATCTGAAGGCCAGGCTGGCGCGGTTTCTGGAGCGGAAAAAGCAGTGGGACGAGCCGACCGACCCTGTGGCTCCGCTGCTCCGTTCAAGCAGGACGGGAAAACCCCTGACGGTTCGGGCGATCCAAAAGGTCTTCAAGCGGTGCGCGCGGCTCGCGGGGTTGAGCCCGCGCTATTCGATCCACTCGCTCCGGCACACCTATGCTTGCCACCTGTACAAGGCCAGCGGTTGGAACTTGCGGCTCGTGCAGCGCCAGCTGGGACACACGAGCATCGCCACAACACAGGTGTACGCCGACGTCATGGAACCGGACGTCAGGAAAGCTTTGGAAAGGTTGTACAAGTGAATTCTCGGACCGGATTGAGACCGGAACGGCTCAAAGACTCTTAGAGAAAGGAGAAGCGCAAAATGCGAAGACAAGAAAGAAGGCTCATCACTCGATGGCTGTTGATGGTGATGTTGGCGCTTGGATCATTGGGGTTGGTTGCCTGTATCCCGTCTTCGGGCTATCAACCTCCCAGCGGCGCAAGCTCACACCGCTACGACAGTGATGCCAAGAGGCGAGCGGAGAAGGAACAGGAACTCCGGGAAAGAAAGACGAAACTGGAGGAACAACGATGGGAGCAAGAAAAGTTGGAGAGACGGGCGGAACAAGAGAGAATTGACGCAGACAGGCGGATGAAGGCGGCTAAGGAGTTCGACGCCATGACCCGGAAAGCGCGGGGAATGGAATAGGCGAGATAATGAACTGGCCGCGTTGCAAACGGGAACATGCATGAAGCACCATGAAGTGAGAAACGGGTTTGGCTGAACGCTCCGAGTAATCCGCAAAGGCAGGCTGTTCCGGTCTCTTGGTCCGTTTCCGTGCTTTTCTTGCTGCGTTCGGTGTGGCAACGGGTGCCCCAAAGGACGCAAAGAATCTGCTTGCGCGCCAAGCATGGGACTGTTGTTCGTAGCGCATTTCTGGGATAGAGGCCGCGACAAGTCTGTGGCGTCCCCGGACAAGCATGTCCTGCAAGGCGCGGGCAAAAGCCTTTTTAACCCGGAAGAAAACATCATTTCATGGAAAAGGAAGACTCTTTGGAGGCACTCCGAAGAGAATGGGAGGCGTTTCTCTGCCAGCGGGGTCACAAGATCGGTTCCCCGAGAGAGGTCGGCTGCATTTTGCTCTCGCGCAATTCCCAGAGAAAGGTTTATCGCTGGCTCTTGCTGATTGCGAGAGGCAAGACAAGAACTCTGAGCTCGACCGAAACAGAGGACCTGAAGTTTCATCTGAAACGGGCAAGAGAAATGAAGCAGGACGCCTATGTCGTCATAAAGTTCCGGGATCCGAAACGGAAACTGCTGGTCTTGCCTGCCGACAAGGCCCTCAAGAAGCGGCGGATTCCCCCGACCAAGGGCGGCATCCCTTGGAATGATTGACCCACTCCGCAACAACCAGACCATAGCTCGGCCCATGCAGATCGGACCTTTCCAAACTCAAGCGTTGATGTCGTACTTGTGATGAGCCGACGAAGGTGAGCCTTTTCCCCGCCGACGCCTCCCCGGAGCACGCGACCTGACATGCAAAAGGGAGAGAAGTTACGGGAGAGAAACGGGACAACTTGTTCCAGCTCCGAGTCGCCTCCGCCTGAACAGAAATTCGGACCGCGTGCGGGAACCGAGGACCTGGCGGGCATTCTCGCGGAGCGAATCGAGAACCTGAACGAGGCCATCAAAGAACTCGACGACGCGCTGGCCGAGCGGAAAACGCTGAGCGAGCGGTTCATTCGCCAGATCCACAAGGAAGTCGAGGAGGTGGATTATCAGCTCGGTTTTCTCAACCCGCCCTGGAAGACTGGCTTCTACCCCGAACTCGAATTCTTGCGGCTCAGCCTGCACAAGAGCCGGACCTCGCGGCAAAAGGACATTCGCAGCGAAGAACTCAAGTATTGGCAGGACGTGATCGGTCTGCTCAAGGAAAAGAGAAAGTTCCTCGATGAGTACAAATCGCTTCTGGGCACGAAGAAGAGGTTGATCGAGTGAATGTTGATGAGGTGTTCCGCAAGCTGAAGCCGGTGATGGGCGAGAAACTGAACGTTCTCTGGCAGGAGTACATTCTCGGCGATGAAGCCACCCGTCAACTCATCGAGAGGTCGCTGCGCATCATCCTGGCCCGTAGGTTCCACGAGGCTTTCGATAGCGAGCAGGTCCTTCTCGAGCCGCCTCCCAGGGAAGTGGCCGTGGGCGACTATCCTCTCGGCATCATCCACTACGGCTCCGACCAATTCTACCCTTTCGGCCTCCGCGAGTCCGAGATGATCCAGCATATCGCTATCTTCGGTCGCTCCGGCTCGGGCAAAACGAACCTGGCTTACCTGATGCTGCTCAACCTGATTCGGGCGGGGAAGCCTTTCCTTGTGTTTGACTGGAAGCGGAACTACCGTGATCTTCTGAGCCTGCCGGAGTGCAGGAGCCTTCTCATTTTCACGGTCGGCCGCGGGACGTTCGGTTTTCGCTTCAATCCTCTGCTTCCGCCACCCGGCACGCCCCCGACGGTCTGGCTCAAGAAACTCATCGAGATCATGTGTCATGCATATTTCCTGGGTGAAGGTGTCGCCGTTTTGCTCTTGCGCGCAATCGATGCGCTCTATCGCGAAAGAGGCATGTATGGAACTAACTTCTACGAGGGCAAAGACAGAGAGTGCTGGAAGAAGGAGGGCGGCAAGCATCTTTCGGATGGGGACTCAAGAGACCTGGAACCTGGGGCGCAAGGGGGCGGGGCCTTGGGAACTCCGACAATGGCGGACGTCCGGGACTGGCTCGAAGCGTACGGGGCGAAAGGCAGGGAAGCGGGCTGGATGGAATCGGCCATGCGGGCCGTGGAGGTCCTTTGTTTCGGCGAAGTGGGATGCGTTCTGAATAGCGCCGAGTCGTTCGACATTGCGCAACTTCTCGAAAAGAGCGTAGTCCTCGAACTGGATGCACTGACCAATTCGGACAAGACTTTTCTGATCGAATCGCTGCTTCTGTGGATCCATCACTACCGGATGGGACAGGAGGATCGCGAACACTTCAAGCACGCCGTCTTTATCGAGGAGGCTCATCACATACTCCTCCGAAAGAAACAGGAACAGACGGGCGAGGAATCCGTGACGGATGTACTTCTCAGGGAGATCAGGGAACTCGGCGAGTGCATAATCTGCCTCGACCAGCACCCCAGCCTTATTTCGAAGCCGGCGCTGGGTAACACTTACACCACTTTTGCCATGAACCTCAAGCACCGAGGCGATATTGCCATGATGAAGGATTGTCTCCTTCTCGATTCCGAGCAGGCCGGTTACCTCGGAAAACTCGAGGTCGGTTGGGCCGTGGCCAAACTGCAGGGACGCTGGTTCAAGCCGTTTCTCGTGCGGTTCCCCCTGCTCAAGCTCGACAAAGGCGCCGTGACAGACCAGATGATTCGGAGACACATGAACAACCGATTGAAAGACCAAGATGGCCTCTACGGTCGTATCTCCACCGCAGAAGGTTCCTCCAGGGTTATTTCCGCCCAAGAAAGCGTTTCCGCAGGCCTGGGGGCGCCAAGAGAGGTTTTCCCGCGGATTCGGGTTGAGGATAAAAGGGAGGAAAAAGAGGGAACCGAATGCGCAATTGATCTTACAACGAAAGAAAGGGAATTCTTGGAAGACGTTTTGGAACATGAGACATCATGCCTATCGGATAGATACGAATGTCTTGGGTTGTCTTCTCGAAAAGGTACGGATCTTCAGAATCTTCTTCTTTGGAAAGGCTTTGTTTATTCTGAATATGTTTCTTTTGAAAAAGGACGGATGAAGATTCTGTGTTTGACGAACAAAGGAAAAAAAGCGCTTGGTCTTGATACGCCACGAGCCACCCGACATGGAGGCGTGGAGCATCAGTACTGGAAGAAAACAATCGCCGCTCGGCTGAAGGATCTCGGCTACGCGGTCCAAGAGGAATATCCCATCGGTTCCGGCAAGACCATTGACCTCATCGCCTCGCGCGACGACAAGCAGATCGCTGACAACCAGAAGACAGCCGATGGCCAGAAGACGGCCGGCAGCCAGAAGACCGCCATAGAAATCGAAACCGGCAAGTCGGATCCTGCATCCAATGCCCGGAAGTGCATGGATTCGGGCTTCCGGCATATCTGGATCATGTTCACATCCAAGAAGGCCAAAGAGGAATTCCTCGGAAAATGGAAGCCGCCAGCGACAGAAAGGCAGACCAAGATTCGGGTTCTCTGGGTGGGAGAGGATTGGAACAAATGGGAATAGTGAGAAAGAATCGATGTTTGGGTGTCGCCCAGAGCACGATTGACCTAACGGACGCTCACAGCACCCTCACGAGGATAGAAACGACATGAGGCGTTCCATCAGCCACTCCCGGCGATCTGGCCGGGTCTGGCACTCCCAGATAACCAGGATTTCCCAGCCAAGCCGATGGAGTTCCCGCCTCATTCGCTTGTCGCGCTCCACGTTATTGGCGCGCTTCTCCTTCCAGTACCGGCGATTCGTGGCGGAGATCACTCGGCCGAAACGGCAGTCGTGCTTGTGCCAAAAGCAGCCGTGAACCAGGACGACCTTCTTGCGAAGAGGAAAGACGAGATCCGGTTTGCCGGGGAGGTCTCTTCTATGAAGGCGGAATCGGTACCCAAGACTGTGTGCGATCTTGCGGACGATTATCTCCGGCTTCGTATCTTTGCTCCGAATCCTGGACATGCAGTAACTGCGCTGTTCTGGAGTCAGGTCGTCAACCATTGTCCGCCTACTCCTGTTTGCTCAGTCTCTCTGGAGAGTTTTTATCAAGGATCCCCACCGTGTCCATAGCGAGATAACCCGCAAGACGATCTTGATATCCGGTAGAGTAGGCGCGGTTGACGTCATTCGAGGGAGCGTAGCACAGTGCTACGGAAGCGTGACTCATCTTGAAAACATAAAGACCAAGAGCGCTCACCTTAGGTCCCAGACTAGCGATGACTACATTATATTCTTCAGTTAGAGGTGCAACATGCTTCTTGAGAGAATCCACGGTTCCTGCAAGTGAGTATCCGTCTGTGTCAAATGAAGTCATATCCCCGTGCCTTGTAAAGGCAGACAGGTGCTTGTTTTTATTCTGCTCTATATTGCCATACTGTTCGCCTGTTTGCAGACCAAGATATAGCTTGGCAGGCTCAAAAAAACGGACCAATTGCTTTGAACGCTCAACATCATATCCGGTCTGTATAACAAGCGCCGTAAGCCGCCCCAGATGCTGAATGCCTCCCTGCTTGTAGACAATTCTCGGACGGCCGGGATCGCGGCTCAACCAGTCTCCATACTTCTCGGGACGATGATACGTATATTGAAGAGATGCCTGTTTAGAACGAAGGACATGACATATGCTCCAGATGGCTTCTCTCGGCATCGTGGAAATATCCAGGGTAACATCCCCCGGGTTCATTGGGATGTCGGCAAGGCTGCTGCCAATGATTCTCCAAGCATCCGAAGGGGATGCGAAGGTAAGTTCGTGCTCGATCACTTCAATGCCGAGTCTCTTGCAGTTTGACTTTAGGTTCTCTCTGTTCTGTGCAGACCACTGGGCAAACTCCTTATCCTTATAGAAGAACATCACAATGATCTTTGGGTTCACTTCCCTGAGCAAATCAGACATGCCACGAAGGAAACGCTCTTCCCAACTCGCAACTGTGACTATGTAGTCAGTCTGTACCAGCGAATAGGTCAGGTTCATTGCTCTGATCATCTCCCTGAAATGGGATTTCTACATTATTGACCGCGGCTGCAAGAAGTATGTCAGCAGGGATCGAGACCCGTGCATGTTGTCCTTGAGGATCAAGTCCTCGCTGTGGCCAGAGGATTCTATTTGGCACATAGTATATTTCTCTCTTGCCTGAATCCTTTGCCGCGCTGGGAAAGGTGTAGATAATCTGGGCCTTTTGTGCAATCCTGAGTATGTCAACGAGCTCTAAATGGGATGCCTCATCGAAACCTGAAATCGTGAATACAACCGCACGCGGCTCTGAAATTTCGGATAGCAGCCTCTTTTTGAACAATACGGCGAGATTATCAAGGAGTTGATAAACAAAGCGAGCCTGTTGACGCGAGCAGCCTTCCACAGTCTTGTCAAGTTCGTGTCGTATCAATTCCCACTTCCTCTTACTTCTTTCCTGAATGATCTCGTCCTGGATATGTGGAGGAATCGGATCTCTTACCGCTATTACCGCTGGATCTTTCTTGCGAACCTCGGATATCATTCGATCATACATATGCCAACACGGATCCAATAGGTTGCGGATGACCCCTGTTGAAAGATGCACTAGCAGATCAAAACCTGCATATGGTGGCAGGTTAGCCCTCGGAGAACGCTCTCGATAGTAGATTGCAGGGGCATACTTATACACATAATCAGACCACTGTTTCTGCGTTCCGCAAGGAAATTTCTGCTTTGCCTCGCTCTCTGCATCTCGTTTTGCCTCTTCCATTCCCTCTGTATATGCAGGATGTGGTGGGAAATACTCATCAGGAGTTTTATACACTTCTATGGACTTAAGCCTTCTGCCGATTATCTCCCGTGCGAGTTTCCCAAACACAGAAGTGCGATTCTGGTAATGCTGTTCAAGATCAATCCGCGTAAAATCATGTCCTTCAAGAATGGTCCCTCCCGATGATGTCTCTAGGGTTGGTGCATCAACTCTCGTTGTGGCCACCTTAATACTGAACATGGCGTTGTCGCGGTACGCTATCCATGAGTTCAACGCGCGTATCTGATAGCGATTCAGCAAATGTGCATCATCAATCATCAAAGAAAAATGGGATTCCTGCAGCACCGGAATCTGTTTGAGGCATGCGAGAAAAGGCCTGAGTCCACTATTAAAGGAAAAAAACGATCCCCGAATATCCGTTTGCGCTCCATTTAGCGCTTCCTGTACCTGGACACTTGCTCTATCCAACGCCAGTGACAGGCGACGGAAAAAGGGAATTCCCTTTGGAATGTCAATATTCAATACATACCCGATTTCTGTTCGGAGATCATCCTCTGCGCCCTCAGGAAGCAGATCCGCGATGACTTCAATGGCCTTGGCAGTCGCATGCATTATGGACGTAACAAGGAAATGCTCGCTAATCAAGGCTGCGGTGAGAGGATCAAGAAGATCATGTTCCCTTCGATGGGTGAGCGGCGTATTGCACGGGACATATATAGATATGGTGGTGGGATCGAACTCTTCACCGCTCTTTTGAGCCTTTGCTCTTTGCACAGGGAGGGAATGATAGAGGAAGGTCATGGTTTTCCCCGTACCACGCTCTCCAACAAGAAGAACATTGCGTTTTGAAGATACAAATCGTGAGTAGTTGAAATCCTCTATGTAATAATCAACGAGTTCTTCGTTCGTGAACTTTGTTGCCTGCTCATATTCGAATGGATTCCTGTGTCGAGATGTCATTTCTCACACTCCTACTCGTGGCTTTTTATTTCCCGTATGGCCTTTTCAAGCATCTCGAGAACCCGCCTGGGCTCGTAAGCTGCGTTGTACTCGATAAGTGTTTTGTGAGGGTCGCCTGGAACTACCAAATCGCGGATTTCCACCTGCTGAAGGTCTATAGGCAGTTGGTAGTGACCACATAAAAAGTCGATAGTTACCGTAGTCCGCGTGAATGGCTGAAGGAGAGTGCAATAATGTTTTGTATACTGGCGTTCTTGGTTAAGTTTTTCGATTCGGTCATAGATGAATTGCAGAAAATGATCAAGATCAGATATCTGGATATTTCTTCCATCGTTGGGATTTTCTACGCTGCCGGCCATATCCAGCTCACCAAAGTCCATGTCAGGTGGTGGCTTCAGGCAAATATGATAGGAAAGGATAATCCGCCCATTCTGGCGATCAATATCAATTTTACTGCAGTTGGCATACTGATGAAAGGTGACAGAATTACTCGCATATTCATGATGAGAAATCATGTATGAGGATGTACGATATTCACCCTCCGCCAACTCATCGGCGAATCTGAGGATCGGGGCAAGAAGCGCTGGCCTGATTTCACAGCGCTCCAGTTTTGAGCGCTCTCGGACATATTGAAGCGTGTCATTGGTGCCGTCTACTGCCTTTCCGCAGTGGGCGGCGCAGATATCAAGGACTAACTGCTTCTCTTCGACATCTTGATGACCAGCTTGCCGAGGGAAAACAAAGTCGTATATGGGGGAAACTTCCGCCTCATGCTTCTTTCGATCAACGATGTTTCCGACGTCATGAAACAAGATGGATAGGAGCAGACAATACAGTTCCATGCCGTTCAGTTTGGATATCTCATTACCCAGAAGTTCACAGGCATTATCAAGGACCTCTTTTACATGAACCGGACCATGGTCTGTCAGATTAGGCTGCTTTCGTGCGATCTCAGGCAAAACATTTACGATCAAACACTCTCTTGCCGTCGAGTATCGCGCGAATCGACTCTCACCCGAAGCCTTTCCCAGCTGTTTGATGAGAGAATCCTTCATTATGTCCTCGATCTTGCGAGTCTCCCAGATATAGAGCATTTTGGATACTCCGCACTAACGTGAACTATAGGCTGAGTCAAGAAACAGCGGATTCAGGAGCGCCCGGAAAACGGCAGCCGAAAGCAATGGAGGAACGGCATTGGCCACTTGCTGTTGCTGGAACCCAACCGATCCCTGGAACTCATACCAATCTGGGAAAGACTGAAGACGCGCCGCCTCGCGGACCGACAGCCCTCGATCTTCCCAGGGGTGGATCAGCATGTTCTTTCGGTAGTTGCCAAGAACGACGGATGGCTGGTCTTCGCTGAGACGCTTGTAAATGCCAGTGTGACAACGCGAGCGATCCGTGTAATTGCGCATCAGATTTTCGGGGATATCTTCCCAGTTGCCACCTTGCGGTATGTGTTTGTAACGCTCAATGATGTGGGGCGCATTGTTTGTCACGAGATGGTTGTGGCAGCCAGTCTGACCATTTCGCATCACTCTGGCGTAGCTGCTGCGGGGCTTGCGTGGGTATGGGAGATGGTCTTCGCTCGCCCCATTCTGGAGGCTTGGCAGGTCGGCGATGGCTTGACGGACAGTTGCGCGCCGACATGTGGGCGGTTTCGGCATCTCCACCGATATCCCATGAAGCGAGGCAATGAGAAAGAACCGCGAGCGAACTTGAGGCACGCTGAAGTCCGTGGCGCAAAGGACGCCAGAGCTGCATGTGTAGCCCGCTTCTCTGAATTGCTGGATGATGGCGTCGTGGAACAAACCGTGCTCGGTCTCGACAATGCCACGGACGTTCTCAAAGACGACCCAATCCGGCTGCCAGAGGCGAACGATCCGGATGAACTCCCTGAACAGCCAGTTCGAGGGATTGTCTAGGGTGCGGGTGCGCTGGTTGGATGTGGAGAATCCTTGGCACGGGGGGCCGCCGAACAAGACCGATGTTTTCCCCTTCTTGGGGATGTCAATCTGTCTCACATTGACGATATCATCGATGATGAGCCGTGTGTCAGGGTGATTGTGTGCGTATGTTGCGGCGGCGTGTGGGTCTTTCTCGACAGCGAGACGCACAGCGATTCCGGCCATGCGTGCGCCAAGCGACATTCCACCAGCTCCGGCGAACAGGTCCACTCCCACGAATTGCGCGTTATCGTCAGTACTCATAAGGCCAAAGACCCCCTCACTCGCAGGAACGCAAGTGTATTAGCACAAACAAAGGAGTGTAAGCATTTGCCGCTTTCGTGTCAACTCCCAATCCATGCATTGTCGCGCCACAATGATAATGTCCCCTTTTGGCCACATTAGAAATGTCCCCTTCGAAGTGGCATAACACCTCCTGCGAAAGGAGGTGCCCCGTGAAGGAGACACTGACGATGAGCCGGAAAGAGCGGGAACGGTTGGTGGTGATGGATCAAGTGGCCCAAAGAGCCATGACTTTGGAGGAAGCGAAGGAGCGGATGCGCGTGTGTTACCGTCAAGCGAAGCGGATTTGGGCACGTTACCAGGCGCGGGGCGCCGAAGGACTGGTGCACCAATCGCGAGGCCGGACCTCGAACCGGCAACTGCCCCGGAAACTGCGGGAAGAGGTTTTGCGCCTGTACCGGGCGCGCTACGGCGACTACGGCCCCACCCTGGCCTCGGAGGCGCTGGAGGAGCACCACGGCCTTGGCGTGAACCCGGAAACGCTGCGGCGGTGGTTGCACGGGGAGTGCCTGCTGGTTCCGCGCGGGCGTCACCGCACACACCGCAAGCGTCGGGAACGCCGCGCGCATTTTGGAGCGATGGCGCAGATGGATGGCAGCATCCACGCTTGGTTCGAGGACCGCGCCGATCCGTGTTGCGCGATGATGATGGTGGATGATGCCACGGGCCGCGGCATGCACTTGATGCAGCCTCAGGAGACCGCGGAGGGGGCCTTTCTTGTGCTGCGCAAGTGGATCGAGCGCCACGGGGTTCCCGAAGCGCTCTACGTGGATCGCCGGAACGTCTACGTGGCGGACCGCGACCCGACGCCGGAAGAACAGCGCCAAGGAAGCGGAGCGCTGACGGATTTCGGGCGTGCATGCTGGAAACTGGGAATCCGGCTGATCGCGGCCAACTCGCCGCAGGCCAAGGGGCGCGTGGAACGGCATGGGGGAGTGCTCCAAGACCGCTTGGTGAAAGAGCTGCGGCGTTTGGGGATCAGCGGGATCGCGGAGGCCAACGCCATGCTGGACGGCTTCACGGAGCGGCTGGACGCGAAGTTCGCGATCGAGCCGGCCTCTCCGGTGGACCGGCATCGCAAGGCGCCGCCGCGCGAGGCGCTGGATGAGATTCTGTGCTGGGAGGTGCAGAGGACGGTGGCGCGGGACTGGACGGTTTCTTACGAGGGCCGCAGGTATCAGATCCTTCGCCAGAAACATCAACCCCGGCCGGGCAACCGGGTGACGGTTCGGAAACGGCTGGACGGGGCGGTGAAAATCCTATGGGCGGAACAGTCTCTGGCATATCGCCCTTTGGGGTCATCCGGACATAACCATTTAGTTGGCAGCCCCCCTCCCCCCCAGGGGGGCTGGCTGGGTTCTTCCAGGACGGACTTCATCCGCTCAGGGAAAGGTCTTGGTTAACCCTGGAGGAGGGGGGATAAGGGGGCTTCGCCCCCTCTCCCCCCTCAC
>Ga0315277_10010891_pt1 | contig 11492 bp, 7 predicted proteins | sample YL17G05_15_MG_FD_203695 | JGI IMG/M metagenome (GOLD analysis project Ga0315277, IMG submission 203695) | Sediment microbial communities from Yellowstone Lake, YNP, Wyoming, USA - YL17G05_15 | ecosystem: Environmental > Aquatic > Freshwater > Lake > Sediment | place: USA: Wyoming | collected...
ACTTCAGGAAAAGCATGCTGCCGGTCGAAAACAGATGAGTAGAAAGCCGTAGTTTTATAGTCCGCGCTGCCGGTATCTTCTTGACTTCAGGGCTGCGATTTGGTATAAAATAGTTGCAGGCTTACCCCTGCGGTGTGCGTATAGAAAGCTTGTATTTGAAAAAACCGATACCCGTACTGAGGGGAATCAGGTCTCGATGAATCGAAAATGCCTACTCGATAGGACTTTTGGACACGAGCAACGATTACCCACCTGGAAGTAATGGGTTTTATTCAAACGCTTTCTTACGGCATCTGCGGAGGATGGCCTTGCAATAGTTAAAAAGGCCTGTCTCAGCAGGCCTTTTTCTTTTAGTACCCATCTCAAAACTGTCACCCTGGGTCCGGCAAAGCCGTTGTTCTGGCCTGCACAAATAAGAGATTCCTTGCGGAGTTTATCGAAATTGCCGATTGGACTGAAAATAATGATTATATGGGTATTACGGATTACGCTCAAATGCTCAAAAAGGGTGAGGCAACAGATAAGATTTATATATCCGATGGTTGGGTTGAGCTCGATGCCTAACTCAGGTCTGGACACACGGATTCATTGACCTATTTTGAACTAACGCTCTTATATATTTGAATCCATTGAAAGAATTGTTCACTCAAGTTATAATACCCCCCAACAATATCTGTTTAATTGTCACTCGGTGAGCATATTCTCACTCAATGTTAGGGAGTATGTGATATGGGAACAAAAAAAACATATCAAATCGTTCAATTTGTTTTGATAATCTTAGCGTTGCTATTCACCTCTGTTGGCTGTGAAAGAAAACTGCGCAAACTACATGAGCCGGAAATGCCAACAGAATTAGCCGAACAAACTAAATCGCTCAGTGAAGCTACTCTTGCCGGTTTAGAATCTGAAGAATTAGGAGTCATCATTGAACGGAATGTACCTGTTCCGATGCGGGATGGAACTATTTTGCGGGCAGATGTGCATCGTCCTGATCGCGGCGGCCCTTATCCCGTGCTTGTGCTGCGCACACCTTATGACAAGTCGCATTACATTAGCGATTGCCAGCAGTTCGCGAAGGCCGGTTATATCGTAGTCAGCCAGGATGTCCGCGGTCGATATGAATCCGAAGGAAAATGGGAATCTTTGATACGCGACAAGACGCATGATGGTGAAGATGGCTACGACACCGTTGAGTGGGCCGCAAGGTTGCATGGATCAACGGGTAAGGTAGGTACGTTTGGGGGATCTTATCTCGGCCTTGTTCAATGGCGCCTCGCACCTCTCCGCCCTCCTTCACTTGTAGCCATGTCGGCCAACGCTATTGCAGCTCAACATACGCAATACCGAGGAAACGGAGCCATACTGCCTAGTGAGCTGCTAGTGTGGGTAACCGTTTTCAGTCCAGACATGCGGCGACGGGCAGACCGACCAGGAGTTCATACTATGTGGGAAGCTGGCAGATTATGGAACGGGGGCGAATCAAAGAAGTGGTACAATTTCCTCCCGAGGCTCGAATTACCCGAAGAGGTTTTTGAGGATGATACCAAGATCATGAAGGATTATATGGAGAATCCACACTTCGATCCGTTGAGATTGGATGAGAGCTGCAGGGAGATATCTGTCCCTAACCTCGAGTTTTCTGGTTTGTATGATATGAGCAATGGCAATATGCTTATGTATAGAACGATGGCCAAAGAAGCTAAGACCGAAATCGCCAGGAAAGGATCTCGGATCATCATAGGGCCATGGGGCCATGTATCGTACGGCGGCCGGTACGGCAATATCGACTTTGGCCCTAATGCTGTTTTGGATGAAATCGCTGCACAAATCCGATGGTTCGACTATTGGCTCAAGGGTATACAGAATAGTGTCAATAAGGACCCGCCCGTAAGAATATTTGTTATGGGTGACAACAAATGGCGAGATGAACAGCACTGGCCGTTGCAGATAACAAAAGATAAGGTACTCTATATCACCAGTACCGGACACGCTAACACACCAGAAGGTGATGGTAAACTTGTCGAGAAAAAACCCGCATCTTCGGATACCGATGGATACACTTATGATCCCAACGATCCCGTGCCTAACCCAGGTGGACATCGGCTGATACCTGCCGATCAATGTCCATTAGCCCACCGGAAAGATATTCTCGTCTATCAAACTGAACCGCTGACTGAGCGTGTTGAAGTGACAGGCAATCCGGTGGTAGAGCTATATGCCTCTTCTTCTGCACCCGATACAGATTGGTTCGTTCGGCTGGTTGATGTTTATCCTGATGGGCTGGCCTTTAATGTTGCTCAGGGTACGATACGCGCAAGATATAGGAATGGGTTGGACAAACCTGAACTAATTAGGCCTGGTGAGATTGTCAAGTACACAATTACTATGATGCCAACCTCAAATGCTTTTTTGCCGGGTCATCGCATCCGTCTTGACATCACCAGCTCAGATTTTCCCAACTACAACCGCAATCACAATACGGGAACGGATCAGAACGCTGATGCAACCTTGGTAACCGCAAAACAGACCATCTATCATGGCGTTGAGAGGGCAACGCGAATTATCCTGCCTTGGATACCAAATCCGATAGGAGAGGAGCCAACAGCAGGAACAAAGCCAGAATCTGAGACGCAGAAACAGATGTATCCCCTTCATCTAGCGGCGGCTGATGGTAATACCGAGCAGATTAAGCGGCTTCTTTCCCAGGGAGCAGATGTCAATGCTAAAGATGAGGAGGGGCAAACACCGTTACATTATGCAGTTAAGTCAGGTGAAATGGAAGTGGTACAGATACTCATCGAAGCAGGCGCTAATGTCCATGCCGTAGACAAGGATGGAGTTACTCCCCTGCACACTGCCGCAAAGTTCGGCAACAAAGATGTTGTAGAAATACTAATCACCAACGGCGCTGATATAAAAACGAAAGATAAATGGCTCTGGTCACCGCTGTATTATGCAGCTTGGCAAGGACACAGGGATGTGGCGGAATTACTCATCGCCAAGGGCGCTGAAGTCAACGCTAAGGATGATAGCGAGTTTTCACCTCTGCATTATGCAGCTCAAGAAGGACACAAGGATGTGGTGGAATTACTTATTGCCAAAGGCGCCGACATCCACGCTAAAGATAACAACGGTGTCACACCCTTGGGTCATGCTCTTTCCATGAATAAAAAAGATGTCGTAGAATTGCTCTTTGCAAAGATTACAGATTTTGCCTCGAAAGACAAAAGCGGATTAACCGCTTTGCATACTGCGGCTGTGGAGGGGTACGAAGATATAGCGGAACTGCTTCTGGCAAAAGGAGCCAAGGTGGATGAAAGGGATGATAATTATGAGTTTACCGCCTTGCACTATGCCGCCAGGTTTGGCAATAAAAACGTTGCAGAGGTGCTCATCGCCAATGGCGCCGATATAAGAGCAAAGGACAGATGGGATTATCAGCCTATACACTGGGCAGCGTATCACGACCGGCCTGATATTGTTGAGTTGCTTATAGCTAAAGGCGCCGACGTCAATGCCAAGACTTCGCTGGGCCAGACACCGTTGCAATTGGCGGAAGAAAGAAGGAACGCAAAGACTGTCGAGTTGCTCCACAATCACGGAGCTAAAGAATAACAAGCCCTAAAACATGGCCTTTTTTGTCATTCGGCGCCTACAACCGCCCTACAACCATCAAGCCCCTTATCTGCCAATTCGCCAAAAATGCCTATTCCATAAGTGCTTTACTATCAGCGTTTTATAAAAAAAGTAAAAATTGTACAACGTTTTATATAACCGAAACCTGACCACCGTAAAACTCAATGCAAAGACCATTATAACCGTTTGAATAACAGCAATATGGACAATTTGGAGAGCACTTCAGCCCCTATTAAGCTGACGATAAAAGTTATAATTGCCCTTACGCCTTTTATATTGCACGATACCACGTATGCCCTATACATTAACGCAACCATCCAGACCGCCATAATAACGCCCGCGATTATAGCGAATCCAAATATGAACATATCTGTGTAATTAATCGCCGCTGGTGCGGCAGCAAAGCCAAGTTTGGCCACCAGATATGCACCAGCTCTTCGATTGGTTTCCGGCAGCATCACTATGGCAGTAATTAAATATGGCCAGCGAGCCAATGTCTGGGTGCCGAAAACGTCTATTATTCTCACGGAAGAAGTCGATACTGCTAAACCGAAGAAAAAAAGCGGAATTGCTAAGGACATCCAATCTATTATGCCTTCGGCGAGGAAAACCCATAGCGGAGCTTCCAGTCCCGTATGTACATCGAGGACACCATCGAAATGAGTATTGCCGAGAAACCCAATAAATGCGCTTATCAACATAATCCCTAATCCTAAAAGCAAGGCCTGATATCCAGCCACAAAGCTGAAAGGATTAAACAGCCATTGACTGATGCTTCTTTGAGGCAGGGTTTTGGTATTATTAACAATTTCGTTCACGGGTTTTCCTTTCCATCATTCTCTTTGGAGCTTTCTGTTTGTTTTAGGCGTTCGATAATCTCATCGAGGCGATTACGCACTGTCGGGTAACTCAGCCGCAATAGCCGGGCCATCTCCTTCAATGAGCCGCTCGATTTGATGAATTCGAGTATAAATGACTGGTCTTCGGGCAATAATCTCGTCAGCGCCGGCAATTCATATTCGCCCTGGATTTCAGTGTTACAATGCGCACAAATTAGACTCTTGGCCTTTAGTTGGCTATTGCACGCCGGACATGCGGTTGGTAATAATTTCATAAATCTTCTCCATATTTACTTTTCAGCGGCGGTTTGGGGCGGAACAAAAAATAAGCCGGCTATTTGTTCTTTGTCGTTGAAAACAACCTTGGCATCAAGAACCGACTTTTCAAATTGGCAGGTCACGAATATCACGTTGTATCCAAGTATTTTTTCTTCTCGAACACCTCTTTGTTCTACAAAAGCCCCGGCCTGGACAATTAATGATTCCCATACCTGCTTTAGCTTTTCTGCCGGCAGTACCTGCTTCATAGTGCTGTCGAAATTCGCCACGGCTTTTTCATAATTTCCGTCTGCGAGGTGTTTTACTAAATCCTTTGCCTGAGTTTCAATGCGCGTAGGCATAATTGCCAGTTCATAAACAGCTTTCTTCGCAAGCTCAACGTCGCTGCCGACAAATTCCACAGCCAAACTGTTGAATTGCAGGCAGAAGGCAGGGTCTGCTTTCATTTTAAGAATATTGTTGGTAATCTTCCCGGCCTCTTCTGGTGTTGTGCAATCAAAGACGTTGACCTGGAACTGCTTTCCCTGCACCGAGAAAATTGTGTTTGATAAATTTTTAATTCGACCGCCGAGTTTTTTCCCGACGGCATCAGTTTGTTCAGGTGAAGCTATAAAAGAGTTTTCAATCTGCCAGCCCGTAGGAATCTTCCTGATTAGCTTCCTTGCAACGCTGTCTAACCGAGCCAGTTCAAGACCCAATGCTCGGCGGGCTTGTATTGCTAACTTGACATCGTTGCACTGGGCAAACTCTACCACTAAATCCTTATCTCTCAACGCATAGTCAGCAACGCCATTGTGCGCTTGCAGTATGGCCTTATAAACTTTTTCTGTCTGCTCATTCGTAGGACATTGGATGACATTCACCTGTAGTTGCTGCCCTTTGAATGAAAGAATCGTATTAGTGAGCTTGCTGATTTCGCCGCCGAGTCTGCTGCTGATAACTCCCGTTTGCTCCTTTGATACTATGATGGACTTCTCGACCTTCCAACCCTCAGGAAGGTTCTTAAACATCTGCTCATTACCATTGGCTTTTGCTTGAAGTCCTGCTGCCGATGCGATTAACCCCAGCCATAACCCGATACCAGTTATACCTACGATTCTTCTTGCCATTTTAGACATCCTTTCTTTGTTCACATATCAATATTTGTTTTCTCAAAAGCTAACATCACAAAGTGCATTTATAACTTCATTATATTAAACTATGATTTAATTATGTCAAGTAAAAAGTTGATTTTTTCAATTATTTTTTTAGGGTAAGCGAAAAACAGGTTTAGAATAATCTTTGCTGGGTAGTAATTGAACTGCTTTTATGGATTATATCAAATTTTTGCGCTGCGAAAGGGCGAAAATATCGGACGCTCAAATCCTGCCAGGTCCTGTGCCTCTTCCGCCTTTGGGCTTAAGCTAAAGAACGGATTTGTCGATTAAATAAAAGCTGGGCGTTCGTTTTTACGCCCGAATCGTTAGTATTTGGTATGCAAGGACTTACCCGCCAGAGGCGGGTGGAGAAGGAAAAATGCCGACTGTGCACAGCTTTACGGTTCTGCCGGCACTGCCTGATTCCCTAAAGGACCTCGAAACCATTGCCAAAAATATATATTGGTCGTGGAACCCCGAGTTTGTTGAGCTATTCAAGCGCATTGATAACAATTTATGGGTAGCTTGCGGGCATAACCCCATCAAACTTCTCGGCAGTGTCTCCCAGGCAAAATTAGATGCGCTGGCCGAAAATCAGGGCTTCCTGTGCGAACTGCAGCGAGTTGTTGAGAAGCTCAAATACTACCTTGAGAGGCCGACCTGGTTTGAAAAGGTCTGCGCTAAATGCCCCGACCCGATTATTACATATTTCAGTGCCGAGTTCGGGATTCACGAATGCCTGCCTATTTATGCCGGCGGTCTGGGGATACTTGCAGGCGACCACTTAAAGAGCGCTTCAGACCTGGGCGTGCCGTTAGTTGGCATCGGTCTTTTGTATCAGAAAGGTTATTTCCGCCAGTATTTGAATATCGACGGCTGGCAGCAGGAAGTTTACATTGAGAACGATGTTTACAATATGCCGGTCGAGTTGGTTCGCAAGGAAAGCGGCCGGCCGTTAACCATCAGCGTCGAGTATCCGGAGAGATGCATCCTCGCCCAGATATGGTGTATTTCCGTCGGCAGGACAAAGCTGTATCTGCTCGATACCAACATACCCGCCAATTCGCCGGCGGACCGTATGATTACCAGCAGTCTCTATGGCGGCGACCGCGAACTGCGAATCCGCCAGGAGATTATGCTGGGCATCGGCGGCTTAAAAGCACTGGCGGCTATGGGTATTACACCTACTGTCTGTCACATGAATGAGGGGCACGCTGCCTTTATGGCGCTGGAACGAATCCGAGAATTGCGAAGCACGACCGATATGACCTTTGATGAGGCCCTCGAAGCCACAAGGGCAGGCAATGTCTTTACGATACACACGCCTGTTAAGGCCGGCCTCGATGAATTCCGGGTCGGACTGATGGATAAATATTTCGGCACCTACTTCCCACATCTGGGAATAAACAGGAAGCGGTTCCTCGGACTGGGCAGGATATTTGATGATGACGACACCGAGTCATTCAAGATGCCGATTCTGGCGTTACGGCTGAGCAGCTACGCCAACGGCGTAAGTAAGCTGCACGGAGAGGTATCACGCCAGATGTGGGCAAGTCTCTGGCCGGGTCTGCCTGTCGAGGAAGTCCCCATAAGGTCGATTACGAACGGCATTCACATCAAAAACTGGCTGTCGGAGGAGATGAGCGGCTTATACGAAAGATACCTTGGACCGAATTGGTCCGAAGAAGCCCTCGATAAATCGGTCTGGAACAATGTGGACCAGATTCCTGACGAGGAGCTGTGGCGGGTGCATCAGCGATGCAAAGAGCAGTTGATTGTTTTTGCACGTAGCCGGCTTAAGGCACAAATGCAGCGCCGCGGCACTTACCATACGGAATTGAATCGGGCCGAGGAAGTCCTCGACCCGGAGGCGCTGACAATCGGTTTTGCCAGAAGATTTGCCAGTTACAAAAGGGCCAACCTGTTGCTCAAGGACCCGCAACGGCTTGTGAAGCTGCTTACTAATCCGCAGCGCCCCGTTCAGATTATTTTTGCCGGCAAAGCTCACCCCAGCGATACGGAGGGCAAGGACATCATACGTCAGGTCGTTCACTTTGCCAACCAGCCCGAGGTCAGACGCCGGGTGGTATTTATCGAGGATTATGATATTGATGTGGCCAGATTCCTGGTTCGCGGGGTTGACCTCTGGCTTAATACTCCTCGCAGGCCGATGGAGGCCAGCGGCACAAGTGGAATGAAGGCGGCCGTTAATGGCGTGCTGAATATGAGCACCCTCGATGGCTGGTGGTGCGAGGGTTACACGCCAGAGGGCGGCTGGGCCATAGGGGCAGGTGAAACCTATAAGGATGCCGACTATCAGGATATGGTCGAGGTGCAGGCGATTTATAATCTGCTGGAGAATGAGGTTGTCCCGCTGTTTTACACTCGCTCGGCTGATGATTTGCCGCGTGCCTGGATACGCAGAGTAAAAAATTCTATCAGGTGGATAGTGCCTCGCTTTAATACGCATAGGATGGTTGCCCAGTACACGCGAAGGTTTTACAACCCGGCTATGGCCAGATGGCGTTATTTGACCGCAGATTCTATGGTCAGAGCTAAAGACCTTGCAAGGTGGAAGGCCGACATCAGGCAGCTCTGGCCTGAGTTTGCCGTCAGGGATGTGGTAATGGAAGTTACCAACGGCGAAGCCAACGTCCCGCTGAACCCCAAACAGCCGCAGCTCAATGTTGGCTCGCAATTGACCGTCAAGGCGCTGGTTAAACTCGGCAAGGTTAGCCCGAACGACGTTTCGGTTGAGCTTTACCACGGCCCTGTGGACAGTTGGGGCAATATTAATGATGGCTCGGCTGTGAAAATGGATTACAAAGAACCATCGAACCACGATGGCGAACACTGGTTTGCTGGCTCAATGAATTGCAGGATGACAGGGCAGCACGGAGCGGCACTGAGGATTATGCCCAGGCATCCTGACCTCGTTGACCCTTATGAAATGGGCCTGGTTCTGTGGGAAACGACTGCTGAAAAACCTGCTGATGCCAATCTTGCGGAGAGCCAATAGTCAACCGCACTACAAACACTCATTATAAGCAGCGATTTCTGCTCTACCGGCTCTCTTTATCGTGCAAAAGCTGGTGGACTTCTTCGGCGGATGAAGCTTTTTCGAGTTTTTCTTTGAATTCTTCGTCAAGCATCAGCCGGCTTATTGTGGCCAGCGCCTGAATATGAGGTCCGGTCTGGTCGGCAGGCGAAACCAGCAGAATGATTATTGTTACCGGCTTTCCGTCGATACTTTCAAAATCGATGGGCTGATGTGCAATTCCCAGTGCCATAACCAGTTCGTTGACGGCTTTACATTTGCCGTGCGGGAGGGCGATTCGCCCGCCTATTCCGGTGCTTCGTATTTGTTCACGCGCCAGCACCGCTTGTAAAGTAACGTCTTTGTCTAACAGCAGTCTGTTAGCGGCGAGCAAATCGACCAGTTCGATTATTACAGACCGCTTGTCTCTGCTTCCCACCGGAACTTTGATACAGCTCGGTCGCAATATTTGTGTTAGAATCATATCTATCGGAACCTATATGCAACGGTACCTTCCAGACCAAAAAACAAAACATATACCCTATTGACATTCGTTTTGCAAGAAGTTTTGCAGAAAATTCCAAACTTATTGACAGTTGTATTGTTAAAGGAAAAATCGCGATTTGAGTTCATAGTTCAGCCATCGCCGGCATTCATCCTTCGTAGTAGTATTACTACGGAGAAGGACGGCGATGATATAGTTTGCTCGTGGAACCGCCAGGACTTTGCCCTTTACATCCCGACGATACGGCGATACAATGGCGCTCGTTTTAGTTAGTTAGTGACTTGTAATAACCACAAGCCATAAAGGATATACGGTTATGGAAAGGATAAAGATTTACGATACGACCCTCAGGGATGGAATGCAGGCCGAAGGCGTTAGCTTTTCTCTGGAGGACAAACTCTCAATCGCCAGGTGCCTCGATGAGCTTGGGGTCGATTACATTGAAGGCGGCTATCCGGTTGCCAACCCTAAGGAGATGCAGTTCTTCCAGCAGGCATCCAAACTGGGCTTGAAGAACTCCAAAATCGTAGCATTCGGCAGCACCCGCAGGGCCGATTCCAGCGTTTCGGATGACGCCTCGCTCAACACAATCATCGCAGCCGGGACACAGGCAGCTACGCTGGTCGGCAAAAGCTGGGACCTGCACGTAAGGAATGTGCTGGGCTGCTCGCTCGACCAGAACCTGGCTATCTGTGCCGAGTCCGTTGAGTATCTCAAAAAGCACGGACTCGAGACCATTTTCGATGCCGAACATTTCTACGATGGCTACAGGGACAATCCCGAATATGCAATGAAGGTTCTGGCAGCCGCTGCCGAAGCCGGCGCCGATGTGCTGGTGCTTTGCGATACTAATGGCGGCTCGATACCCTACGATGTTTATGAGATTACCAAGACTGTCTGCGAAAAGTTTCGCCCGATGATAATCGGCATTCACACCCATAATGATACCGACTGCGCCACCGCCAACACACTTGCTGCCGTGCGGGCCGGCGCCTGTCATGTGCAGGGCACAATAAACGGCTTGGGCGAGCGATGCGGCAATGCCAATCTGTGCATAGTCATACCGGACCTTGCATTTAAGATGGGCTTTGAAGTCCTCAGCCCTGAGAAAATCAAAACCCTCACAGAAGTATCCCGCTATGTTTTTGAGATAGGTAACCTGACGCCCGTTATGAATATGCCCTATGTCGGCGAAAGTGCATTCGCCCACAAGGGCGGCCTGCACGTGGACGGCCTGCGCAAAAGCAAGCGCACTTATGAGCACATCGCACCGGAGCTTGTCGGCAACGAGCGCCGTTTCCTAATATCGGAACTTAGCGGCAAATCAACAATTTTAGCCGAGCTTGAAAAGGCACAGATAGCCCAGGATAAGAAACTGGCTGCCAAAATACTTAACCGTGTGCAGGAGCTTGAGAATCAGGGCTACCAGTTCGAGGCCGCTGATGCCAGTTTTGACCTGCTGGTCAAAAAGATTATGGGTACATTCAGGCCATCTTTTGACCTTATCAAGTATCATATCAACGTTGAGAAGCGTGCATCAGGTGACATTGTCACCGAGGCGACGGTCAAGCTCAAAGTTGACGACAGAACCGAGCTTGTGGTCGGCGAAGGTGATGGCCCGGTCAACGCACTTGATGCCGCTTTACGAAAGTCGCTGGAGAGTTTCTTCCCCGCTATTAAGGATGTGCGTTTGATTGATTATAAGGTCAGGGTTGTTAATGCCGGCGCCGGCACCGCTGCCCGTGTGCGTGTCATAATCCAGTCGCGGGACAAAAATTCGATTTGGGGTACGGTCGGCTGTTCCGAGAACATCATCGAGGCCTCCTGGCAGGCACTCGTTGATTCCGTCGAATATAAACTCCACAAAGACAAACAATGATAATCAACGTCATTGCGAGCCCCGCTGTCTCGTTTTTGCGAAGCAAAACGGCGGGGCGCGGCAATCTCAAAAATTTTTAGCCCCGACCCCTGTGGTTGGGGTTATTTAGCACGCCGTTTTACGGCGGGTTACCTCTGTCATTTCTGCAAAACTCGTCCTGAGCGCACCTGTCCCGAGTGTA
>Ga0315277_10010892_pt1 | contig 11491 bp, 7 predicted proteins | sample YL17G05_15_MG_FD_203695 | JGI IMG/M metagenome (GOLD analysis project Ga0315277, IMG submission 203695) | Sediment microbial communities from Yellowstone Lake, YNP, Wyoming, USA - YL17G05_15 | ecosystem: Environmental > Aquatic > Freshwater > Lake > Sediment | place: USA: Wyoming | collected...
GGACGGCCTGGAGTGTCGATCGCCGCTCGTTCTGGGCATCGAGCATTTTCCTGATGTCGAGGGCGCTGTGCCTGCCGTTGATGAGCAGCTGGAGCTCGCCCGGGCTGGCGATGGCCAGGTCCTTTCCCTGGACCGGGTACTTGGCCCGCTCGGCCGCGGGAACGGCCGTGATGTATTTCTGGTATTCCCGGTAGCCGTCCCGGCGGACCTTCGCCGTCGGCCGGGGGATGATCTTGGCCGCCGTCTTTTCGAGCGCCGTAAGGACGAGCGGAAGCGGTTTCACCCCGAGCTTCTGGGCGACGGCGGCCCGGTGGGCGTCGATGGCGGCGAGCCCGGCCGCCCCGACTCCATCGACGGCCTTGGCCATTTTGGCGAGGTAGCCGGAGAGGGAGGTATCGCCGGGCGCCAGTTCGAGGACGGAGACGAGGGTGTCTTTTTCGTTCATGACCGCGGCCTCGAAGATGTCCCGGGCGAAGCGGGCCTCCTCTCCGAAAGATCCCGCCGTGGCCCGATTCAGGGCCTCGAGAGAAACGACGAGCTGGTGCCCGAGGCGGCGGGTCGCGTTCGAAACGACCTCTCCGGCGATCTTGACCGCGGCCTCCGGGCCGGCGCCGGCAACGGTGTACGCGCCCGCCGCGCCGATGACGGCCGCGCGCTTGAGCTGGGTCGGGTCCGCCTTGTCGGCCGTATCGCCCGAGGTGTGGTACCACTTGTCGGGCCAGGCGATCATCATGATGCCGGGGACGCCGACGCCCCAGTCGTTGAAGACCTCGTGGTCCGAGGCTCCGTAATGGGTCTCGATCGAATAGACGAAGGGCTCATCGGCGCCCGAGGGGGCCACGACGCGGACCGGCACGCCGGCCGCGCCCCCCCGATTCTGGATGCGCTCGCGGCTGCCCTCGCCGATATAGCGATAGCAATTCTCCATGACGTCGTTGATGTAGTGGGCGTTTCCGTAGGTCGTCCGCATGAGGCAGAAAAAGGCCTGGTTCTTCGACAGCCACTCGCCGACCATGTCCATGTTGATGTTGCAGAGCGTCTGCTCCATGATCTTCTGATTGGCCTGGACCCACTTGCCGATGCCCGAGAATTCCGGGCCCCAAATGAAACGGATGGACCTTTTCGGCCGGGGCAGGCGGCCCTCGGCGATAAGGGTGTTGAGGACGCGGGCGACCTCGAGGATACAGGCGCTCCCGGAGATGTTGTCGTTGGCGCCCTGTTTCTGCATCCCCTCGAAGAGGTGGGCGGAGAGGATGACCTCGCCCGCGGCCGGATCCGTCCCCGGGATGAGGGCCAGTACGTTTTCGAGGTCGGCCATCTCCATCTTGGATTCGACCTGGGCCCGGACGGTGATTTTTTCGTTGGCCAGGAGGCGGCGCTTGAGGATGTCGCCTTCACGGACGGGGAGCTGGAAAGCGAACTTCGGCGCCGGCGCTTGGGCCGCCGGCTGGCCCGGCTGCCCCGCCGGGACATCCCTGCCGCGCGTCGAGATGCCGCTCCAGGGCATCTGGATGGGGTCGAAGTAGGGGCGGGACATGCTGATGGCGATGACCCCGAGGGCCCCCTTCGGCACGGCCGCGCCGTAGGCCGACATCAGGCCGCCCTCGGTCATGACGATCTTGCCCTCGACCTTGGCGTCCAGGACTTCCTTGGGCGTGCCGCGGCCGACCCAGACGAGCTCGCCGGCGACGTCGGCCGTGGCGCTGCCGGAGGCCAGCATGGGCAGCATGTCGTGGATGGAGGCGATCTTCTGACGGCCGGGCTTGGTCTCCCAAAGTTCTCCCTTGACGGCCCGCCAGGCCTGGCTGCCCGGATAAGTGACGACCTCGACCCCGGCCAGGCCGTAGCTTTTGAGCTTGCGGACGATGACCTGGGTTTCGAGGAAGTTCCCTGCGTATTCCTCGTCGAAGCGTTCGCGGTTGAAGGCGTTGATCTCGGCGACCGTGTTCCAGGCTGTTTCTCCGGAGGCCTCACCAACGATCTCGGCGGCCTGGTCCTTGGGCAGGAACGTCCAGTAGAGCCAGGGAGTGTACTGGGCGGAAACGACGGCGGCCAGGACGAATAGAACGGCAACGGCGATAACGTAACGTCTAGGCATAGCCTTCTCCTTTAAGCGTGTTCTTGATCTCCCCGAGCCCCTACATGCCGTACTTGGCGATGATGTCCTGCTTCGTCTTGCCCAGGATGTCGAACTTCCGGCCGACCTTGGTGAACGCGGCCAGGGCCTTGTCGAGGTGATGGATCTCGTGGCCGGCCGAGATCTGGGTTCGGATGCGGGCCTGGCTCTGGGGCACGACCGGGAAGAAGAAACCGATGGCGTAGATGCCCTCGTCGTAGAGGGCCCGCGAGACGTCCTGGGCCAGCTTGGCGTTGAAGAGCATGACCGGGACGATGGGCGTGTCTCCTTCTTTAAGGACGAAGCCGGCCTCGGTCAGGCCCTTGCGCCAGTAGGCCGCGTTCTTTTCCAGCTTGTCCCGCCGCTCGGTCGACTTGGAGATGATGTCCATGACCTTGAGGACGCCGGCCACGACGACCGGGGCGATCGTGTTCGAGAAAAGGTAGGGCCTGGCCCGCTGCCGGCACATCTCGACGAGCTCCCGGCGTCCGCTGACGCAGCCGCCGGAGGCCCCGCCGAGGGCCTTGCCGAAGGTCGTCGTGATGACGTCGATCTTGCCGACGACACCGCATTTCTCGTGGGTGCCGCGCCCGGTCTTGCCGATGAACCCGGAGGAGTGGGACTCGTCGACGAGGAGCATGGCGTCGTATTGCTCGCACAGGGCGGCCATCTCGTCGAGCTTGGCCGTGTCGCCGTCCATGGAGAAGACGCCGTCCGTGACGACGAGCTTGAAGCGCTTGTCGGCGTGGAGCTGGAGCTTCTCCTCGAGGTGGCCCATGTCGGAGTGCTTGATCGTGTCGTGCATGGCGCTGCAGAGGCGGATGCCGTCGACGAGCGAGGCGTGGACGAGGCGGTCGGAGATGATGACGTCGTCCTTGGTCAGGATGGCCTCGAACACGCCGGCATTGGCGTCCATACAGGAGGGGAAGAGGAGGGTGTCCTCGGTCCCCAGAAACTCGGTCAGCTTCTGCTCGAGCTCGCGGTGGATGTCCTGGGTGCCGCAGATGAAGCGGACCGAGGACATGCCGTAGCCGCGGCTATCCAGCCCTTCGTGCGCGGCCTTGACCACGTCGGGATGGCTCGACAGCCCGAGGTAGTTGTTGGCGCACATGTTGATGACCTTCTTGAGGGGCGAGCCGGCCGGGAACTCGACCTCGATATCGGCCGCCTGGGGCGAATGGATGACCCTCTCCTGCTTGAACAGCCCGGCGTCCTGGATGCCCTTGATCTGGGCCTGGTACGTGCCGCGGATCCTATCGCTGTAGGCCACGGCCTTAGCCCTTCTTCGCCACGAATCTCTGGACGAGCAAGACGATCTTGTGGACCGAGTCGAAGGCTTCGGGCGTGGCCTCGTCGTCCGGAATGGCGATCCCGTACTTGTTCTCGAGGAAGCGCTTCAGGGAGACCATCGAGAACGAGTCGACGATGCCGCCCGATATAAGGGGTGTCTCGTAGGTCAGGGGCTCGCTGTCGTCTTCGAGGTACTCTTTGGTGACATAGTTCAGAATGATGTCTTTCAATTCGTCGGCCATGATTTATCTCCTTTATCAATCGTTTTCGAGGGTGGAGGTGTCGCCGATCTCCTCGCCCCACTCCTTGGCGTGGAGGATGCGGCGCATGATCTTGCCGCTCCGCGTCTTGGGGAGCGACGGGACGAACTCGATCTCCTGAGGCATGGCCAGGGGCGAGAGCTTCTTGCGGATGAAGTTCATGATCTCCAGGTCGAGATCTTGGCTTGCGGTGAAGCCGGGCTTGAGCGCGACGAAGGCCTTGACGACCTCGAGGTTGATCGGATCGGGCTTGCTGACGACGGCCGACTCGGCCACGGCCGGATGCTCGAGCAGGGCCGACTCGACCTCGAACGGGCTGACCAGGTGGCCGGCCGTGTTGATGATGTCGTCGTCGCGGCCGGCGAACCAGAAGTAGCCGTCCTTGTCGATCTTGGACCGGTCGCCGGTGATGTACCAGCCGTTGCGGAACTTCTTCTGGAAAGCTTCTTCGTTGTTCCAGTACGTGCGCATGCGCGAGGGCCAATCGAACTTGAGGGCGACCAGGCCGATCTTGCCGTGCGTCGCGTAGGGCTCGTTCTTGACCGGATCGAGGACGGTCCCGGTGATGCCGGGGAAGGGCTTGCCCATCGAGCCCGGCCGGACTTCCATGCCCGGATAGTTGCCGATGACGATCGAGCCGGTCTCGGTCTGCCAGTACGTGTCGTAGAAGGGCATCCCGAAGACTTTCTCCGACCAGACGACCGCCTCGGAGTTGAGGGGCTCGCCAACGCTGGCCAGGTGGCGGAGCGAGGACAGGTCGTATTTCTTGACGATCTCGTCGCCGGCCTTCATCAGCGAGCGGATGGCCGTCGGCGCCGAGTACCACATCGTCACCCGGCGCTTCTCGATCCACTTGTACCACGCTTCGGCGGAAAACCCGGCGTCGAGGACGCACTGGGTGGCGCCGATGGCGAACGGCGCGATGATCCCGTACGACGTGCCCGTGACCCAGCCGGGGTCGGCCGTGCACCAGTAGATATCGTCTTCGCGGAGGTCGAGGGCCCACTTGGCCGTCAAGTACTGGGAGATGAGGGAGTAATGGACGTGCTTGACGCCCTTGGGCATGCCCGTCGTGCCCGAGGTGTAGTGGAGGACGGAGGCCGATTCGGCCTTGGTCGGGTGGATATCGAAGTGCTCGACGGGAGCTGATCTTTCGAGCGAGAAGGCGACTTCGCGGTCCTTGAGCGGCGCGACGCCGTCGTGGTCGACGATGATGATGTGCCGGATGTGGGGCAGCTTTTCGAGGATCTTGCGGACCTTGGGGGCATGTTTCTTCTGGGTGATGACGGCCGAGGCTTCGGCGTTGGAGAGCCGGACGAAAAGCGATTCATCGCCGAAGGCCGAGAACAGCGGCTGGGCGATGGCCCCGATCTTCAGGATGCCGAGGAAGCCGAGGTAGAGCTCGGGGATCTTGTCCATGAACAGGCAGACGCGCTCGCCGTCCGTGAGGCCGAGGCCGCGGAGGAAGGCGCCGATCGTGTTCGTGGCCAGGCGGATGTCGTTATAGGTGTAGGTCTTTTCGGCGCCGGTGTGGCCCTCCCAGTGGAGGGCGACCTTCGAGCCCTTCCCCTGCTCGCAGATCCGGTCGGCGCAGTACCAGCCGATGTTGATGACGTTGCCCGGCTTGTAGCCGAGTTCCCTCTCGGCGATCGTCCAGGAGAAATTCTTGACGCGTTCGTCGTAGGAGCCGATGTTCGACATGCTCTATTCCTCTCCGTTCAGGGTTGTGGCGATTTCGTTTCAAGGACGACGACGGCCGAGGCCAGGTCCTTGATATGGGTCAGCGAGACCTCCATGGCCGAGACGCCGTGGGCCTCGCAGAATTCCTTGACCTTGCCGTGGACGAAGAGCTCGGGCTTGCCCAGGACGTTGTTGACGACCTCGATCTCGGAGAACTTATGCCCGCCGCTCCAGCCCGTGCCCATGGCCTTGAGGAAGGCCTCCTTGGCCGCGAACCGGGCGGCGAAATGCATGGCCGGCCGGTGCTTGGATTCGCAGTAGGCGATCTCGGTCGGGGTGAAGAGCTTGGTTTTGAGGCTCTCCGTGCGGACGAGCTTCTCCTCGACCCTTTGGACCTCGATGATGTCCGTTCCCGCTCCAAAAATCAACGGTTGATGTGCCTTTCGTCCATGGATAACGGGGCCTGCGGCGCCGGGCCCGCCCGTGAGGCAGCCGCTCCGGCCGAAAGCCCGTAAAGACGGACTAGTATTATAGATAAGCGCCGCGAAATGTCAAAGCCGGTCGACGACGGCCTTGAGCTTGTTCCTGACCTCGAGACCGACCGTGCCGAGTTCCGGATTCTGCACCGCCTGCATCGAGGCCACCGGGTCGACGGCCGCGACCTCGACCCGACCTTCGGCGTGTTCCTGGACGATGACGTTGCAGGGCAGCATGGTGCCGATCTTGTCCTCGGCCAGGAGAGCCTTGTAGGCATAGGGGGCATTGCAGGCCCCGAGGATCCGGTATTTCCGGAAATTGACTCCGAGCTTCTCGTTGAGGGTCTTCCTGACGTCGATTTCGGTCAGGACGCCGAACCCTTCCCTCTTGAGCTCCGCCGTGACCTTCTCGACCGCCTCGTCGAACCGGATTTCGAGCGTTTTGCTGAAATAATAGCTCATGGACATACCCCTCTGCCCTTCAGTTCTTGGCGCGCGCTACGCGCCCCTATCGTTGCCGGGCTACTTCTTCGGATAGGCCGGTTTGGGCGCGAACTTCGACGGGTTCTTCTTGATCTTGTCCAGCACGACCTCGATCGCCTTCTCGAGCTGGAGGTCGCGGCCGGCCATGACCGAGCCCGGGTCGTTGTCGACCAGGACGTCCGGGTCGGCGCCATGGTTCTCGACCAACCACTTTCCGTCCCGGCCGTAGAAGGCGTTGTTCGACTGCTCGACCGTGCCGTTGTCGACCGTCAGCTGCTGGTTGAGGATGCCGACCAGGCCGCCCCAGGACGGGACGCCGACGACCGTTCCGAGCTTGCGGGCCTTGAAGTGCTCGACGAAGGCCTCGCCGTCCGAGCCGTTGTTCTCGTTCGAAATGACCACGTAGTTGCCGTTGCCGGCCGAGCCGGGATAGCGGAACGGGACCATGCCGCGGAGGTTGTTGTAGGCGACGAGCTCGCGTTCGAGCTTGTCGATCAGGAAATACTCCGTCCAGCCGCCCGAGTTCCGTCGCAGGTCGAGGATGACCCCGTCCTTGTAGCGGAAGGCCCGCCAGTACTTGTCGAACTCGCCGATCCCGCCGCCGCCCATGGCAGTGATATGCATGTAGCCGACGCGGCCGTCCGTGGCCTTCTCGATGGCCTTGATATTGTCCTGGATCCAGCGGAAGTAGCGCATCTGGCCGTCGCTGCGGACGGGTTCGACCTCGAAGGTTTTGGCGCCTTCGGTCGTCGGACGGGCGTTGACCGTGACCTTGATCTTCTTCCCGGCCGTCGTTTGGAGCAGTTTGAAATAGTCGTCGCCGGCCTTGAGCGGCGTGCCGTTGACGGCCAGCAGGAAGTCGCCTTCCTTCACGGCGATATCGGGCCGGACGAGCGGACCGGGGAGGTTGAGGTTGATCTCGGTCGGGCCGTAGATCCGGACCAGCTTGTAGAGGCCCGAGGCCTTATCAGGAACGAGGTCGGCGCCGAGGAGTCCCGTGAAGACGGGCGAACCCGGGGTCGCGCCCGGGCCGAAGTCGCCGCCGCCGACGTAGGTGTGCGAGACGCACAGCTCGCCGACCATCTGGGACAGGACCCAGTTGAGTTCGCTTCGCGAGGAGAGGAAGGGAATGTATGCGCGGTACTTATCGCCCATGGCTTTCCAGTCGCGGCCGTGGAAACCGGCGTCGTAGAAAAAGTCGCGATACCAGCGCCAGGCGTCGTTGAAGATCTGGTTCCACTCCTTCTGGAGGTCGACCGTGTAGACGAGACCGGAGAGGTTGAGCTTCTCGCCGGAAGCCTTTGAAGCAAAAGCCTTTTCGACCGTGGTCGTATAGAGATCGGCGTCCCGGCGAATGAGGAGCTTCTCCCCGTTCGCCGACAGGAAGAAGTCCCGGACCTTGTCGTTGAGGACGACGTCCTTCCGGTCGGCCATGTCGAAGATGTGCAGGGTCCATTTGGTCTCTCCCTGCCGGGGTTTGAAGATCTCCTCATACTCGTTTTCTGTGAACGCGTCGACCGAGGCCCACAGGACCTTGCCCTTGCCGGCCTTGAGGAAGAAATAATTTCCGGCCGGGACGGGCAGGGGGAACGTCCGCTTCGCCAGCCCCTCGGTGTCGATCCGGAACGGCACCGGTTCGGCCTTCTTGTCCTCAGGGACGCCGCCGTCGGGCGCGAACGGCGGCCGCTCGCCGTCGCGGAGCTCCACGGCCATCACCTGCTGGGGCGTCGCCATCACGTGGTTGTCCTCGTAGAAGTCCATGAGGATGTCGAAGTTCCGGCTCGAGACGTAGTAGAGGTATTTTCCGTCGGCGTCGAACGACGGATAGAGGTTGTCGTAGAAATCGCCCGTCACCGGGACCTTTTTGCCCGTCTCGATGTTATAGAGGAAGATCTGGCTGTTCCGGTTGGCCTGGACGAAGCTGTAGGCGATCCACTTGGAGTCCGGCGACCAGGCGTAGTCGGCGATCTCCCAGGTGAACTCGTCGTTCTTCATCTGGTTGGAGGAATCGACCTTGACCAGCTTCTTCGCGGCCACGTCGACGGTGAAGATCGCATAGTCCTTGTTGCCGAAGAGGATCTTCTTGCCGTCGGGGGACCAGGCCAGGCGATAGACGGTCCTGTCCAGGTCGGTCGTGATCGCCGTCCAGTCGCCCCCCGCGACGCCCTGTGTGTACAGCTGGTAGTCGCCCGTCTTGTCGCTGAAGAAGGCGACCGTCTTGCCGTCGGGCGAGAGGGCCGGGTGCATCTCCCGGGTGCCGGGCGTCCCGGACAAGTTATCGGCCGTTTCGGGACCAACGGGGACGCGGAAGACGTCGCCTCGCGCCTCGAGGATAACGGTCTTTCCGTTGTCGCCGATGTTGACGGAATGGATGTAGTCCTTGGGGTTGATGACACGGTTGCGCAGGGCCCAACGGTCGGACGGCACCTCCACGGCGATCTTCCTGTCGCGGCCCGCCTGGACATCGAAGACGTGGATCCGGCCGTCCTGCGCATAGACGATGGAGCGGCCGTCGGACTGGGGCATCATGACGTCGAAATCGCGGTAGCTCGTGATCGCCTTGACCTCCTTGGTGCCGAGCTTCTGGGTGAATAGGTTGGCGATGCCGCTCTCCCTGTCGGAGACGAAGTACATCAGGCCCCCGGCCCACATCGGGTAGCTGTTCTTGCCGACGTAGTCCGTGACGGGCGCATACGTCTTGGCGACGGCGTCATACAGCCAGATGTCCTGATATTGGCCGCCCTTGTAGCGCTTCCAGTAGTACTCCTCGTTGCCGCGGCGGCAATAGAGGAACTTGTGCTCCTCGGGCACGAAGCTGACGAGAACGCCCCGGTCGAGGGGCAGGCGCTCCGGGGCGCCGCCCTTGACCTTGACCGAATAGAGGTTGGGGTCGCGGCCGACGACGTTCTCGAACATCGACCGGAAAACGACCTCGGTCCCGTCCGGCGTCCAGGCGACGACCTGCGCTCCGCCCGGGTTGTAGCTCAGGCGCACGGGCGCTCCGCCCTCGGCCGGCATGAGATACGCGGCCGGGGCTCCGTCATAGGTCGCCGTGAAGGCGAGCCATTTCCCGTCGGGCGAGAACTTGGCGAAGTTCTCGGTCCCGGGAAACGTCGTCAGACGGGTCGCCGTGCCGCCTTGGGCGCTGACGACCCAGAGATCGGATTCGTACGTGAAGGCGATCTTGTCGTTGTGGATGGTCGGGTAGGTGAAGAACCGCCCCTCCTGGGCCGCGAAGACCGCGGCGCCCAACAACAAGACGGCCAGGAATACTCTGAGCATAATCTTCATCGATTTCCTCCTTTTATGAACCTTGATGATAGCCGGGACCGGCCCGTCAAATCAAGCCGGGACGAACAGAAGGGGTCAAACCTACTTTTTTCGAAAAAAAGTAGGTTTGACCCCCTCGCGTTGAGACGTTTGCCGACCTTGCGGAGCTTGCCCAGGGCGAAAGCGATCTGGTCGGGCGTATGGGCCGCGCTGTTTTGACCGAGGAACGCGGGGGAAAGCAAGGAGCCGTCAGGGAGTCCGTCCGAGAGCCCTGAGAAAATCCTCTTCCTTCAGATAGTGATGGCCGAGAAGCGTCCCATTATGAACGACATGAAAAACCCCGTAGGGCGACGGGGATAAGGCCTGAACATCCCGGGCCGTACGAAACTCGACTACACGCGCCTTGATCCTATTCTTGGCCGCGGCCTCGAGAAGGATCCGCGTCGCGTCCGGAAGATAGGGGCATTGGTCGGAGGTGATGATGGTCAAACCTCGGCCAAAGCGCACCGCCCGCGCCGCCCAATCGCGGGGAAAAGACGGCTTGGGGCCGGGCTTGAGGCTCTTGACCAGGAGAGCGAAAGACGGGAGAGCCGAATCGACGGCCTGGAAACCCCGGCTCTCGAGCAGTCGCCTTCCCGCCAGCCAGTTGCCCTCGCTGGTCACTATGGCCACGCCGAGCATCCCCGCTCTCCGGGCATCGTCGACGCATTCCTCAAGGAGGACGTCGCCGAAGCCCCTCCCCTTGCTCTTTCCCACGACCCAGAGGCAATGGATGACCATCCAGCCTTCGGCGTCGACCGCCCGCCAGGCCTTCCCGCCGGGGATGTATTCGATGAAGCCGCGCTCCGGGAGCTTCAGCATCTTGATCCGCATCCCCTCGTCGAGCCGCGCTTTGACCCAGGCAAGCTTCCGAAGATACCCCTCGGACCTCCGTTTGCTCATGTAGCAAAAGAAGCCCGTCTCCTCGACGTTGGCCCGGTCCACGGTGACGATCTCTGTCTTCCTGGTTTTGCCCATAGCCTCGGACCTCCGGGTGTCGATTCCCAGTTCCAGCCCTTTTTTTCAGGAGCGCATCATTTCATCCATCATAACATACCTCGCCTCAGCCCGGTTCTTGCATCGCCGGCCCGTCTGGCGGAGAATAGCCCGGACGGACGTCGCCATGGCCAAGCGGCAAGCCTTGTATCTCGTCTCCCTGACGGAATTCTTGGCTATGTCGGTCTGGTTCTCGGCCTCAGCCGTGGTCCCGGCGCTCGCGGCGGCCTGGAGCCTGACGAACTCGGGGCAAGCCGGACTGACCATGTCCGTCCAGTTGGGCTTCGTCGTTGGCGCGGTCGCCTCGGCCGTGCTCAACCTGGCCGACAGGATCCCGGGGCGATGGCTTTTCGCGGTATCGTCCCTGCTGGCGGGAACTGCGACGCTGCTCATCCCGGCAACGGGAAGCAGTTTCCTGCCGGTGCTCATCCTCCGTTTTTTAACCGGCATATTCCTGGCAGGAGTCTACCCGGTCGGGATGAAGATCATGGCCACCTGGACCCGGGAAGACCGGGGTGCCGGCGTCGGGCTTCTCGTCGGAGCCTTGACCATAGGTTCGGCGGCCCCGCACCTGCTCAAGGCCCTCGGCGGGACCGGCGACTGGAAACCGGTCCTTCTCGCGAGCGGAGGTTTGGCCATTGCCGGAGGTCTGCTCGCCGCCACCCTTATCCGCGAAGGTCCATTCCGGACGGCCGCACCCAAGTTCGACTGGAAGTACGCCGCCGGGATCTGGCGCAATAAGGAGATCGCCCTGGCCAACCTGGGCTACTTCGGCCACATGTGGGAGCTCTACGCGGCTTGGACCTGGGTCCCGGTGTTTTTAATCGCGAGCTTCCGCAGCTCAGGGGTCAACGAGAGATGGGCCGGGCTGGCCGGCTTCG
>Ga0315277_10010894_pt1 | contig 11490 bp, 7 predicted proteins | sample YL17G05_15_MG_FD_203695 | JGI IMG/M metagenome (GOLD analysis project Ga0315277, IMG submission 203695) | Sediment microbial communities from Yellowstone Lake, YNP, Wyoming, USA - YL17G05_15 | ecosystem: Environmental > Aquatic > Freshwater > Lake > Sediment | place: USA: Wyoming | collected...
CGCCCACTCCAACGACGAAGTAGAACCGGAGAAAGGCCGCTGTGCCCCAGCGGTACTCAAGGCGCGGGGCGAAGAACCACAGGACGAGCATGTTGCCCAGGAGGTGAAAAAGATTGGCATGCAGGAACATGTAGGTAACGAACTGCCACAGAAAAGCATGCCCCACCGCAAGAGAGGGAGTCTGGGCCAGCCGGAGAAAGCCAAACATTGCACGCTCGCTGAAAGGGGTCACGAGCGTAAACACAAGAAAAACGATCAGGTTGGCGATCAGGATCACCCGGACGGCCGGGCTCAGAAAGCGGGAGAGAAAGAAGGTGACTTCGCGCCAGGCGTTTCTCATGATTCGCTCCGTCGGATGTCTCTTAGCTCCTCCGCGCGCCACTCCCTTCTCCTGACCGGGAAATCGGCGCGGCAGGCAAGGATCATCTTACTTTCCACCTCCGAAACGAACAAGCACTTTCTTATCCGCGCGCGCCCGCTCCAGTGGTCTTATCTGTCCGATCCGTCCGATCCGTCCAATTCTTATCCACGCGCGCCCGCTCCCGCGTTTGCCGCCCGGTATTCGATGACCCGCCGGGCCAGTTTCTTGAACCGCGCGTGGGTATGCTCGAAGAAAGTGCGCATTGCCAGGCAGAAGTAGCTCAGATTCCGGGGATTGCCATCCTGGAAGAGGCGGTACTTGACGCAGTCCCCGTAACACATCGTCAGCCACTCGCACTTGCGGCACCGGTGGTTCAGTTGGGTCTTGAGTCTCCTGAATTCCGCGTAGCGCCCGTTCGCGAAGACGTCCGCGAACTCCTGGCCGGCGATGCTGCCCAATCGCCATTCATCGAACACGTAGAAGTCGCACGGGAAGACGTCGCCGTTGTGCTCAACCACCAGATACGAGCCGCATTCTTTTTGGCAGGGACATATCAGGCTTTTGCCGTCCACATGATACGAGAGCACCGAGTCGAAATCCCGGATGGATACCTCGGGAAAACCTCTCTCGTACCAGATATCGAAAAGATCGCACAGGAACCTGGCGTATTGAGAAGGCTTGATGCCGAAGGGCTTGATCTTGCCCGTGCCGGGCTCCAGGTCGAGCGGGGCGATGAACTGCAGGTATCGAAATCCCTGCCTGGTGAAGAAGTCGTACAACTCCTCGGCCTTGTCCGCGTTGTGCTCGCCCAGGAGCGTGAGAATGTTGAACTCCACCTGATGCTCGTTCATGAGGGTGGCGGCCCGCATGACCTTCCGAAACGTGCCGTGTCCCGCGTAATCGCGGCGGTAGCGGTCGTGGATCTCCTCGGGTCCGTCGAGGCTCAGACCGACCAGGAAGCGGTATTGGCGCAGAAAACGCGCCCATTTCTCGTCGAGCAGGATACCGTTGGTCTGGAAAGCATTGGAGATCACCTGGCCCGAGGCGCTGAATTCCATCTGGTACTCGACGGCTTTCTTGTAGAAATCCAGCCCGCAAAGGGTCGGCTCCCCCCCTTGCCAGGAGAAGCCCGCCTGTCGCACTCCGGTGGCCAGGTACTTGCGGACCAGGCCGCGGAGCACCGTATCGGGCATGATGTAGCTCTCCTTCTTGGGAAACACGTCCAGGGCGCGCTTGTAGAAGCAGTAACGGCAATCCAGGTTACAGACCGCGCTGGCGGGCTTGATGAGGAGTGTGAATTCTTTGGGTGGGATCATCCTGTTCGTAGTGCGGACTGTTCCTAGTGCGGGCTGTTCGTAGTGCGGGCTGTTCCTAGTGCGGGCTGTTAGCAGTGCTAGTTGTTTGTAGTGCGGGCCGTTCGTAGTGCGGGCTGTTCCTATTGCGGGCTGTTAGCAGTGCTAGCTGTTTGTAGTGCGGGCCGTTCGTAGTGCGGGCTGTTCGTAGTGCGGGCTTCAGCCCGTCCCGTTGAGGCGGAACACAAAATGGCGCTTCACAAGTTCTTTCCCTTTCAGGCACATGGCCGCATCTCCCTGCTCCAGAGTCCATCTAACCACACCCTGCTCCCCTATTGCATCCCGAATCTCCATTTTGCTCACTTTCCGGTGCTGCCGGCGTAGCTTCGTCCGGATCGCGGATTCCCCCGCGCGGAGAGAACGTCACATTCGTCTGCATTCGTCTGCATTCGTCTGCATTCGTCTTGCTTTTTTGCAGCGGGTTCAGTATCCTCTACATTCTGGAAACCTCATGAAAGGGGTTCCGGGCAACTGCTACACATGGAGCAGCATGAGCCGGCCCAGCAGACGCTATAACCGTTTCCTGTACACCGATTCCGTCCTCCGGGCGGTCCACAGCGTGATCCTTGACACGCGGACGATGCCTCCGGCGGCGCTGCGCAAGGCGGGGCTTCAGCCTGGCGACACCCCAACCGCTTCCGAGCACCTCCCGTCCTTCGTGGACTTCGAGTTGGCGCCCGATCCGCAGGTGCGTCCCGTGGCGGCGCGGCATTCGCCTATGCCCGCTCTCGGAGACGCTTCCACTAGCCGCGGCCTGTCCTCCGGGCTTCTGACGGAGAAACGAGGCGCCCAAGTTGGCGACCACGACGTTGACACCGGCCCCAGTTTGCCCTGCGCTCCGCCGCCGCCACCAGTCACAAAGTGAGGCTCACATTCCGCGACCTTGATTTTGGGATCTTTCAAAGGATTTGTGCGTAAGACAAGGATGAGTTTTCCGCTTTTCGACCAGGACACGGGTCTGAGGAAAAGCCCCTCACCCTGCCCTCTCCCCCAGGAGAGGGAGAAATGAGAATGTGGCATTCCCGCAAGATGATGGCACGTATCCAAGAACAAGCGACATGTACCAGGAAGGCGGATCAGGAAGGCGGCATGTATCAGGAGCACGAAGGGGGAAAGCAATTCCCTCTCCTGGGGGAGAGGGCAGGGTGAGGGGTCTTTTCCCTGGCACCCGGAAGAGACAGACCGGCGAACCGAAACCAGGTCCAGGTTCCGGCCCGCGCTCCTTCTTCTATCATGGGAAGAGACAGACCGGCGAACCGAAACCAGGTCCAGGTTCCGGCCCGCGCTCCTTCTTCTATCATGGGAAGAGACTGACCGGCGAACCGAAACCAAGTCCAGGAAAACGTACGGATTTGGGGCGTTCAAAATGCAGCAAGTCGGGTTGTGTCATACGCTCGGGGATCTACCCGAGCCGAAATCTGCCCACGAATTCTTTTGAGGAGGCTGATTTTTGTGGGCTCCCGGCAAGGGGTTCTTCACGGCGAGGGCGCCATCGGGAGAAAGAATCGAATTCCTTTGAAAAACAGACCGCGGAGCGGTCCAATGTGAATAGCCGGGGGGTGACCAAAGGGAACCCCCGGAGAGGCCGGCCCATCAACAGAGTGCGCCCTGAAGGGGCGCGACAGGAGAAGAATCAAGGTTCTGCCATGTCCCGCCTGAAAAAGCCCAAGAAACCCAAACTCCGGATCCCCGTGCCCCCTCCCGACCGCCCGCACGGCGACAGGAAGAAGGAAGAGCAGAAAAAGGTGTGCCGGAAGAAGGTGGAGAAAGACCCCGCGTTATGAGAACACGGGGTCTATTGGGCTGAGATTTGAGATTCAAACGTTCTCCGTTTTCCATGCCGGAAAGGGCATATCAGTATGGCGTGAAAGAGATGGAGAGTCGCTACTACACATTAGCCTGCGGGCGGACGCAGTCATCAGTGACCAAGGCGGGGGGCTTGGGGTAGTGCGCAGGAACGCCGGGAGCGGTGACGGGTTTCTTGTTTTCGATGCGGCGGGCAACTTCGAGATTCAGAGCGAGAAGTTGGGCGAGAAGGCCGTTCTTCGGCGAAAAGCCGTAGGCGGCGAGGACTGCGGCATCAAGCGCGGCGTGGGCGTCCTTGAGGGGGTTCTTGCCGGGGAGTTCGAGGGTGCGATAGACGGCGCGGAGCCCGCCCTTGATCTTCTTCAATGCCTCGCCGCGAACGCGCCGCACTTCGCGCCCCGCCTCCGCCACGGCCGCAATCTGTTTCACCGCCGGCGATTGAGGCCAGGGGAAGGTGTCAAAAACCGATTCCGGTGTATATCGAAAACGTTCCGTGAGTTTCGAGCACTTCGTGATGAACCATTGCCAGTGGGAGTTGGATTGAAGAATGCCGAAACTGTAGTCGTCGGAGAAAGTGAAGCAAGACAGCGCATCGCCCGGGCGGATCGCCGGGGAAATGAACACGAAAACAGGCCGCTTTGTGACACGAGAGCACACAATGAAGCGGGACAACCCTGCGATCTTCCCGATAAGCTCCGGTCTGGGGCGAAAATGTTGCCACCAGGTTCTCAGCCAGTTTTGATCCTGCCCGGTGTCCTTGCGGCTCCTGGCGCGCTCCTCGTCGGCTTTAGCGGTAATGTAGGGCAGGACCTCGCGTCGAACCCAGCGAAACGGCAGCTCGTAGCCTTGAGCATCGAGCAATGACATCTGCTGGAAGTCGATCACCCATCTGTCTCTGCTGGCCGAGCTGACCATCTCCGCGCCGACAAGGAATGGCCAGAGCACCTCTCGGTTCCTCGAATCGGCGCGAAGCATCCTCTGCGCCTCTCGGTCTCCAAGCATGAAGCCTTCACACCTTGGGTATTGCCCCGTGTAGCACGATTTCCCGTTGCAGGACAGGACCCGCGCAGCACTTACATCAGGGGTGTCCGATAAGGCTGAGTTGATGAGTCCGCATTCGTGTTTGTCGAGTTCGTACTCTTTCGTGGCCGGGCCGCTTTCCTTTCGGCGCGGCTTCTTCGCGCCGGCAACCGGCAGAACCTTGAACCAGAGGAGGCGTTTCGCGGGGAGAAGCTTCGCATCCTGGGTCTTGGCCCAGTTGACAATGGAGACGTGGACGTTGGCTTCGCCCGACCACGGTTGGTTATCCACGGCTTCGACGATGGTGCCGGTCCCGACAATGTGATCGAGTCCGCCGACGCGGGACTGGTTGTTGCGGACGTTCTGCGTGCCGACGAGTCCGGCGCGGCCCGCAACCGGGTCTTTCGTTGTGCAGAGCGCGAGATGGTCATGGGCCTTGCGGAACCAGTAAACGCAGTAGTCGGCCATGCCGGGCACTTCGGGATAGGCGCGGCGGACAGCGTTGACGTAGTCGGTCCCGCGTTGCGGTTTCAGAAGCTTCGCCCCGCCGAAGGGGGGATTGCCGATGATGACGTCGGCCTTGGGCCAGGGAACGGGGTCGCCGTCGGCATCAATGAGGGCGTCCGCGGCAATGAAGTTCGCGTCCAGGTTGTCGAGAGGAAGCGGGTTTTCGCCGATGTGCAGTTCGTCCTCGGCCAGCTTGCGAGCGATCATCAAGGTGACCTTCGCGAGTTCGACGGCGAAGGGGTTGATGTCCATGCCGTGAAAGTTCCGGGCGGTCACAAAGGGCAGACGCATTTGCTGCAGTTGCCCCCGCTTCGACATTTCACCCATGCGGTCGAGAATCCGCGCTTCCAGGCGCTTGAGTTCTCGATAGGCGATATAGAGAAAGTTGCCCGATCCGCAGGCGGGATCGAGAACGGTGAAATTCAGCATCCGTTGGTGAAGTTCCCCCAGGCGCTTGAGGGTGCGCGCACCTTCAATCTGTTCGCGCCAGGGTTCGACGATGGTGGGTCCGACGATCTTCATGATGTCCACGGGACTGGTGAAATGCGCGCCGAATGCGCGCCGTTCCGTCTTTTCGAGGGAATGCTCGAAAAGGACGCCGAAGATTTCGGGGCGGACTTTCGACCAGTCCGCTTTCGCGGCGGTACTCAGTTGTTTCACCTCGTCGGGGTGAAGTTCGAGGTGGCCGGGTTCGCGGAAGAGGCCGCCGTTGAAGTAATCAACCCCTTTGTAGCGTCCGCCGGCCGTGCGGCCTGGAGTGTTCATGGCTTCGAACAGGCCGCCCAGAATATCGTAGCTATCGGCGGGACTTTTGCAGTCGTCGAGCAGGCGCGAGACGAAGTACTGGTCGAGAAGGCCGATGTCCTCGGCGAAGAGAGCCACCAGCATTTGGAGGATGAATCGCTGGGCGAGGGCGCGTTCGACGCGGCGTGAAATGAGTTTGTTAAAGCAGGTGGCCAGGCTGTCGGCCGCGTCGCGCGTGACGGCGACGTGGTCGTTCTCAAAGACGGGGGTTTCATTCACCGGAAAGAGAAACGCCAAGGGGCCGTAGCGCTGGGGGAGCTCGTCGAGCGTGAGGCGATCAACCGGCGTGTCGAGCTGATTCTCAAAGTCATAGACCCAAAACTCGTCGAAGTTGCAGAGGACGACGTAGCGCGGGCGGCCTGGGACAAGGCGGGTCCAGTAGTCGAAGGCCTGGCGATAGTGGCGGCTGAGGTCGGCGCCGCGCCGCTTCATCTCGATGAGGACAACAGGTTTCCAGACGTAGTCGGCGAAGGCCACGCCGCCGCCGTCTTCCGCGGCCTTGCGGACGCGGAACTCGGACTTGCCGCCAACGTCGAGGGCGCCTTGCTGGCTGAAGGCGCGGAAAAGATGGTCGAGAAAGATGTGCGCCTCACCTTTTTCGTCCCCGGTGATATGGGTGGCGGCCCACTCCTTGAAGTCGCGCAGGCGCTGCTTGCGAGCATCCTCAATCGTCAAGGCGAGTCTCCTTTCCTCACCATGGAAAATGTGAAAAGGCCGTATCTCTATCGCATTCCTGCGCTGAATCCCGCCATCAAACGCCCGCCTGGCGTATGGCGGCTTCGAGGGTGTTGGTCATCAGCATCGCGATTGTCATCGGCCCCACGCCGCCGGGAACGGGCGTGATGGCCGAGGCCACTTCCTTGACGCTGTCGTAGTGCACGTCGCCGCAGAGCCGGTAGCCCTTTTCCAGCGAGGGATCGTCCACGCGGTTGATCCCGACGTCAATGACCGCCGCGCCGGGCCTCACGTACTCAGGCGTGATCATCTCGGCCTGTCCCATCGCGGCGATCAGGATGTCGGCTTCGCGGCAGCGGTCCTTCATGTCCACGGTGCGGGAATGGACGATGGTCACGGTGGCGTCGGCGCCGGCGCCCTTGCGCGCCAGGAGGAGGGCGAGGGGCTTGCCGACGATGTTGCTGCGTCCGGCGACCACCACGCGTTTGCCGCGGGTTTCGATACCGGAATGGCGAAGGATCTCGATCACGCCTTTCGGGGTGCAGGGGATGAAGCTCGGCAGTCCGAGCGCGAGACGTCCGAAGTTCATCGGATGGAAGCCGTCCACGTCCTTGTTGGGGCTGATCCGTTCGAGGAGGGCCTGCTCGTCGAGACCTTTGGGAAGCGGCAACTGCAGCAGGATACCGTGGACCTTGGGGTCGGCGTTGAGGCGGTCTATCTGCGCGGCGACTTCCTCGAGTTTGGACGTGGCGGGCATTTCGATCAGTTTGGAATACCATCCCATCTTGAGGCAGGTCTTTTTCTTGCTGTTGACGTAGGCCTGCGAGGCGGGGTCCTCCCCCACGAGGATGACGACGAGTCCGGGCGTCACGCCGGTCTTCAGGGTAAATTCGCGGGCTTTCTTCTCGGTCTCTTCGAGAATCGCGTCACGGATCACTTTTCCATCCAGGATCTTGGCGGTCATTTGGGCGTCCTTTCCTGCGAGCGATATGGGGCGGGGCGGCGCGATATCCCGCCGCGCCCGGTACGGCGCTACTTTTCATGGCAATTTAGGCGATCTGGGAGGCGGATGCAAGGCAAATGGCAAGACGCGCGGGAATGATTACGTCTCCCGCTGCAAATTCATGTCGAAAGAAGAAGCCGGAAATGCTATGTCTCCGGCTTGTAGGAGTCTGTTTGGCGTTAGGAGTTCCTATCTACCGCCGGATTTGTTCTTCGAGGGGTCAACCAATGTATAGGTTGATCCTGGACCCGTTGTTGGGGGAAGAGTTTCTCCCTTTACAACGGTTACCTCACGACCCTTGCCACCTCTTGGCCCAATCTGCTGATACTGGCCCGAGTGTGGCGCCGACTGACCAGGCCTGAAACCGCTTGGCTTTGCCATTTTGATCACCCCCTTGCCGTTGGTCTTGACGAGCACATTTCATGTGCCAGCATCTTCTCCACAGGCCACCCATCCACCGATGCGTTCTCAAGAACATAATGACGGATCTTAACGAGCATCTGGCGGTGAGAACTGTACGGTATGATGCCGCAGTGCTGTAGTTGTCCGACGACGATGCCAGGATGGATCCCCATTTGCTCAGCAAAACGTAGTATCGCGGCACGACTCCAAGAGCCTCCGTGCGCTCTCCTGAACCCCTCGAGCCGGGTGGGGTCAATCAGGTTTCCGGCAGCCTCCGCGTCAGCCCTCCTTTCGACCTTCGATTCCGGCTCTCTTCCGCCGCGCAAATCCGCATCCACAGCCTCGTCGCCGTGCCGGATGTGGGAAATCTCATGCATCAGCGTGTGCCAGAAGTAGTCAATGCGGTTATACCTCAAGGACATTCCGATAACCGGCTCCTTTTCGCTCAACCAGAGGGCCGCCCCGTCGATTTTCGTTCTTGGAAGATGCTCGACAACCACAAACCGGATGCCAAGTGTCGCCAGAAGATCGGGCACCAATCCGGCGCCTTCGGCTTTGCCGGCCAGTTCCCTCAGTTTCCTGACCCCCTCCTCTAACCTCGTCTTGTCAAATGACTGAGCCCGCAGCTCTCTGGCAAGATTCACAATGCGCATCCCCCACGCCAGTCTCGCGGCCCGGGTTTCCTCTTCGCCAGCACCTGAGGCCCGTGCCGCCATCTTCAGATCCGGGAACTCATCGAGTGTGCTCACGCTGTAAAACTTGCACAGTTCAGCCTCGAGCAGGCCGGTAGTCTTTGTTTCACTCAGCCAACGCCGCTTCTGCATGGATTTCACGGGGGCAAGCGTGTAAAGGCGCGCCCGCCGGCTGATGTCCTCATTTGGGCGGTTCGATTGCGCCAAACGGTAGACTGCCTCAAGGTTCAGCCATACCTCGGCGCTTGTCCCAAAAGCCGCGCCCAAGTCCATGGCTGTCTCAGTCGTTAAGGGCGCCTTGGCGGAGATAATCTTGTTGATTGCAGGAAGAGAGCGCCCCATGATTCGGGCCAAGTCATCCTGCGTCCATCCGCGCGCCTCCAGTTCTTCGGAGATGTATTCCCCCGGTGCGAAGACTTCCTTTGCCATTGCTCTCGCCCCTTTCAGCCCTTGTGATAGTTCTCCACCGAAACAATCTTGACCATCTTTCCTTCCTCCACCTGCTCAACCTCCACAACCAAGCGCCACGTGTCGTTTAGACGCATCGAATGTTGGTGTGACCTGGCACCCTTCAGTTTCTCGAAGTGAAGAGACTTCATGCTGTAAAAATCCCGCTCATCCTTTGCCGCTGCTATGAGTTGGATGCGCTTGCGAAACACCCTTGCGATCTCGCGGGAGAATCCGCCAGAGAAACTGCAGTCCTCTTCCATCCTTTCCAGGTCGCGATCCAGATGCTTGTGTTTCATTGCACCTCCTTCTCGCATGACACGGTGCAATGGTAACGAATAGGCCCCATAATGTCAAGCAGAATCTTTCCTAAAAACGAAACTTTCCGTACGGCGAAAATATCTACTTCAATAGCGGCTATAGATGCTCTAAAACTAGTAATATCAATCCTCGGCGAACACGCAATACTATCCAGGACAAGAATGTCCCACGTTCCCTTTCCCGCTTATACACGCGCGCCTCCTGTGAAGCGCTCATTTCCGGAACTTGAGCGTGACGATCCTCTTCCTGGTGATGGCGATCTTGACCCACCCGTCTTTGCCAACGGCGAGTTTCTCCTGCTCCGTCTCTTCGAGGCTCACGCGAGAAACGCGCCGCCAGCGCGCCCGCGACCTTCCGGGAAGCGCGAACTCGGCCCGTTGCCGCTTGACGGGCGAGGTCACCGCCCGGGACGCCGCGAACCCGCCGTTGAATCGCACCGACGCGCGGACCGTCGTGTCCAGCGGATTGAGGAGCCGCACCACCCAACCCGAGCCGTCTTCGCTGCGTTTGACCGCGCTCACGTGAACGCCGCCCCGTTTGATCTCCAGGAAAGATTTCGACAACGGCTCCGTGCCGTGCGGAGTCGGCCCAACCTGCACCCCGCGGAAGGGAAGGTTGAACCGCTCGGCCGTTTGCCAAGCGCCGCCCGCCGCCCAATCCCCCGCGTGCGGAAAGATCGCGTAACGGAAAGAATGCTTGCGCAGGCACTGCGAGCCTTTGTCGGTCTGGTCGTAATCCACCATGTACTGCGTGACGATCATGCGGAGCGGGAACGCGCGCAGCAGCGTCAGGCTGATGGTGCGGGCGGGATCGTCGTGTGCGACATACGCCTTGAGACCTTCGTTGAGAAGTGCCAGGCCCGCCCCGCCCTCCGAGACGTCCACGAAGGAGCACATCGCATTCTCGGCCTGGGGGCGCTCGTCGTACTTGGCGTAATCGGGCTCTGCAATGGGCCGCGAGACCACGTCGAATTGCCCCTGCGCCTGGACGTGCGTGGCGGCGCGCATCCCGCTGGGGAAGGAAACCTGAAGCCAGTGATCCTCGACGTTGTTGACCACCTCGGTCTGAATCTCCACCCAGGGCTGCCCCTTGCGGAGGGTGATGGTGTTGACGATCTGGAAGGGGCTGAGGCGGTCGCTCCGGCTCTTATCATTGCCAGCGCGGCCTTCGGGCAAACGCCAGTCCAACGTCACGCGGAAGGCCGCTTCGAGCTCGCCATCGCGGATCAGAACGCACGATGCCCTTTCATTGAGCGTGGTGAAGATCCCGTCGTTCTGGGGCGCGACGTGGTTCCAGGGGTCGCCGACTTCGCCGGAGTCGCGGAAGTAGCCCTGGTTCTCGTACAGCCGCCCCGTCCGCTTGTCCAGCACGTTGAGGGTCCCGTTGGCGTTGATCGTCACCGAAAGGAGCCCGTTCGCCATTGTTTGAGGCCCGGTGAGCATGGTGGCGGGCTGGCGCAGATCGGGCGGACGCGCCGCGGGAACGGCGCGGAACGTGCGGTATCCCATCCCCGGCACTTCAGGGAACTCCGCGCGCACCATGAACCGCCGCGCGGTGAAGGAGTTCGGCGCGTCGTTCGGACTCTGCGCCACAGGCCCCGGGGCCGGGCCGTCCGAGCAATACTGCACGGGGACCGGACGGTCCTTCTCATCCACGATCTCGAAGCCTGGGGCCGTCCACTCCGCCGGAATCTCGATCAACGCTTCCATCACGTCGGTCCGCGTGAAGGGCGCGGGGTTGTAAACCACCAACGCGACCTCTTCCTTGCTCCAGCGGGAAAGGTCAACCGCCCCGACGACGTCCATCATCGCCCGCTCGAACACGCACGAACTGATCTCGCGCGACTGGCGGAAGCGGTACTCCATGTCATCATGCACCACGTCGCGGCTGCACGCGCCCATGCAGTCGTGTCCGTGGTTTTGCAGCAACCAGTGATAGGCCAGGTCTAGGAACGCCTGGGGATACGGCGCGCCGAGCATGCTCGCGAAGACCGCCAACGGCTCCGCGCCCTGAATGAGATCCCGCTCGGCCCGGAAGTTCTCCTGCTTCAGGTACATCCGCGCCGACAGCACCCACCCGAACAGATTGCTCGAACTCCCG
>Ga0315277_10010895_pt1 | contig 11489 bp, 10 predicted proteins | sample YL17G05_15_MG_FD_203695 | JGI IMG/M metagenome (GOLD analysis project Ga0315277, IMG submission 203695) | Sediment microbial communities from Yellowstone Lake, YNP, Wyoming, USA - YL17G05_15 | ecosystem: Environmental > Aquatic > Freshwater > Lake > Sediment | place: USA: Wyoming | collected...
TATTCAAGAGATCATGATAATGGGATGGAAAAACGTCTATTTCATACTTCACGCGCCGGATTCCGCTCGTGTCATCAAGGAGTTCACGAGAATCGTCATAGAGGGATTCGACAAGGACAACTTGATATTGACCCGCGTCATGGGCGGGTCCTCGGGCGGTATCGAAGTCGCTAGTAAGGATTGTTTCAAGATGCAGAAAAATTTGCTCGTCTTGAGAGATATTGACGACGTGAAGGAGGTCATCGTTCCTGACAAGATATACATATTCACGCCCCCGCAATATGCACTCCAGGGGAGGCTTAACTTCACGGACGTGGCAACCATGATCAAGGGGGATAAAAAGATAGCGTTCGTGTTTGGTGGCGGGAAAGTGTCGGGTCTGACGAAGAAGGAGCTAGAATCGGGAGATTCCGTGAAAGTCGTTGACCAAGACATCGGTGCGTTGGGTTCCGCGTCGATCCTTATCTATGAATTGAACAAGGCACTAGCGCTTCTATGAAACGTTCATCTCAATGCATCGCTAATGCCGCTAGCATTGAAAACGGCTAGTTTTGCTTGGGGAAGTTGGGGTCCGATGAGCGTGATGATGCCGGTGCCGTTCGTTTGCTTGTCGCACGTGATGATGCAATCGAGAAAGCCGGTTTCCTGGACCATGACGTGCTCCTTTTTCGCGCCGGATTTCGCCAAGGCTTTCTTGACGTTGTCCATCGATGCGCCGTGGCAAAACACGCGGTCAAGGCCATCCTCGCGCCACGACTTGAACTCATCCACGATGCGTTGGTCGAGTTCCACGGAAACCCTGGATTTATCATCGATTTCCAAGACAGTTACAGGAAGGCCATAATCATCGCAGAATCCGAACAGCTTCGCGAGTTTTCGGGCTGGAATTTTCTTCCCATCAGTTAATTGCTCGCGCATTCGATAGAGTGGGTACAACGCGTTTCTATCTTCCAAGCCAACGTCGAAGAACAAGCCGAAACCCGTCGATCCCGATGCATCGACTTTTCCACGCTGGGCCGTGTCTCCTGCTTTTAAATCCACGAGCATTACCCTGGCCCCGTGCTTGAGCTTGAGAAAATTGCGTGCTGCTTGTGCGTCCTCCCCTTTTAACGTGACGCGGAGTGAAATCGTATTTTCTTTCTTAATTTCCTCGATATTATATTCGATGGTAAACGTGGCGAGTGCATCGTTCACGCTTTTCTTGAGCATATCAAGGCGATCGGACGTGATGCCTCGGCCCCAGTCGATTTTTACCGAGTCAAGCAGCGTGATGGATATATCATTCATGGCGTGTTATGTAGTCATTCACATCCAATATGTTTTTTGATTTCCATGTTTTAGGGAAGCACGCTTGGAATTTTTGCTTGGAGAACGATTTTATGGCATTCGAGGCAATCTTTTTTTAAAGCAGCTCATTGAATCTGCTTGATCAACGCGTTCGACGTTACATTTCCACACAGCGGCCAACGCTTGATCGACGAATAAAGATTTCAAAGACACGAAGTCTAGGAATTCGTGATAGAGCTTATGTCTGAACAAGAATTCAAGGAAATCACAAGAGTTCTCGGCACGAACGTTGATGGTAACCGCTTGATCGTGTTTGGGCTTTCCCAAGTACGAGGTATTGGTCTTCGATATGCTCAGCTCATTGTGCGGTTAGCTGGATTTGATCCAAAGATGCGCGTCGGGTACCTGACAGAGCAACAAATCGCGAAGATCGAGGATATTGCCAAGAATCCGCTAAAATATAATATACCTATTTGGATGTTGAATCGCCGGAAAGATTACCGTACAGGCGAGGATCGCCACATCACATCCTCCGATCTCTCGTACATCAACAAGCTCGACGTCGATCGTATGCGCAGGATCAAGTGCTGGCGGGGTATCCGCCACGCGCTGAATTTAAAAGTTCGTGGGCAGAGAACACGCACGACGGGCAGGGGTGGCCTGATCATCGGTGTCGCTCGCAAAAAGAAAGGCGAGTGAACTTGCATCGTTATACGTTCCACCATACACTCAAGCAAATGCTTGCATGGATCTTGTGATGACAGAGCGTGGTAAATAATGGGAGATCCCAGAAGACTGCACAAGAAATACAAGACCCCAACGAAATTGTGGGATAAAAACAGGCTCGAGGAAGAGCTCAAGCTGGTTGGTGAATACGGCTTGCGGAACAAGCGTGAAATCTGGAGGCACCGCACCTTCTTGTCCAAGATGCGCCAGCAAGGCCGTGAAATCCAGGCAAAGACAGAGGACCAGAGAGTGGAGGCACGAGAAAAGTTGGTCAAGCGCGCCCAGCGTCTTGGTGTCCTCGAAGCCGGCCAGCAGTCCATCGATGATATCTTGAACCTCAGCTTGAAAGATATCTGCAACCGGCGATTGCAAACGTTCGTGCTCAAGAAAGGCCTGGCCAAGTCCATCGAGCAAGCCCGGCAAATGATCACGCACAAGCACATCGCGATTGATGGCCAGATCGTGAGTTCACCGAGCCACCTCGTGCTCAAGAGCGAGGAAAGCTTGGTCAGCTATGCAGCTGACTCGCCATTCAACAAAGCTGATCACCCGATGCGAAAGTTGATCGCAGAAGCCACCGGCCCAGAACCTGCCAAGGTTGAGGAGGATGCTAAGCAATGAGCGAAGAAAAAAAGGACATTGAAACGCCTCAAGAAGCACCAGCCGATGCTAAGCAGGTTGACGAGGTGCCGGCCGAGGAAAAACCCGAGGTCATTGAACCTAAGAAGGAACCGCAGCATGTCATGCCGAAGCTGTTCGCTCGCCGGAAAGAACCGTATTTCCAAGGCGTGGCGCATATTTATTCATCGTACAACGACACGATCATCACGATCACCGATTTAACCGGTGCTGAGACGATCGCACGCCAATCCGGCGGCATGGTCGTGAAATCACAGCGTGACGAGGCTTCCCCGTATGCAGCAATGCAAGCGTCCTTCCGGGCTGCTCGCATCGCAAAAGATAAAGGCCTCAAGGAGATTCACGTCCTCGTTCGCGCCCCTGGTGGTTCCAGTGCAAAAACACCTGGTCCTGGCGCCCAATCTGCCGTGCGCGCGCTGTCCCGGTCTGGCCTACGCATTTTGCGGATCGAGGAAGTGACGCCCGAACCACACGATGGGTGCCGGCGAAAAGGCGGTCGGCGTGGTCGGCGTGTTTAAAAGACTTTTTTTTACAAATTTTATTCCTAACTAACGTTCTAAGCCTTTATTCTGAGAAGGAAGAAGATCAAAGGATAAAAGATTCGTACTTCCGAGCTTCGGCCTCGTTTCCAGCCATCCGTGCAACGCTAACCGATTTTTGGAACATCTCGTTAGCACGCTCGCTTTGTTTGAGTTCTTGATATATGAAGCCTAATGTGCAATAGATTTTCGGGAGCTCATTCAGTGAACCCGAGTCCCCTAAATTTTCAAGCATATCGACACAATTGCCAAATGCAACAATCGCATCGTCAAATTTTTTGAGTTGGAAGTAAACAAAACCGATTTTATTTAAGACATATGCAAGCAACGGGGATTTTTCATCTCCAGCGACTTGTTCCTCGGCCAACTTCAAGTAATTCAAAGCGTGCTCGTATTGGCCGTCATTAAACAAATGGTTCGTGATGACCATACAAGCCTGCACGATTCCGCTTGAATCGTTTTTGGATTGAAACATATGGAGTGCTATGAAAGCTGGACCTGTTGGATCCATCTTCTTCTCCTTCGCGAGCTCATTCGCGAAATTGACATAGGCCATGGCGAGGTCATTATCCTCGACAAGACTGCTCGCGATTTTTTTCTCGAATGCGAGGATCTCTTTGACAGAAATCAATATCACCAAGACTGATACTTGCTTGTATCTTGTTGACAATCCTTTTTATAGTTTCACGGGGAAGGTCATTCCCGTGGGATTCATCTCCCGGGCTCATTCCACCTTGAAGAAATCCAGCAAATGCGAGATCGTGGGGAGAAATTGTTCTGGACTTATGCTAAACCCAGAAACAAACCGGTGACCCCCGCCACCTTTTTGCTTTGCAAACTCACTCACGTCAAAATTCTTCACAAGGTCTGCATTCGCCTGATTAATACTGATCGTGCAATGGATTTCACCGGTTTTTTCATCGCCTCGGTAGACGAGTAAGAAGGAATATTGCACGTTTTGCTTTTGCAGCTCGGGCTCGATGATATAATAAGGGATCACAGCACCATACTCGCGTTCTTTATTTGGATTGTCGAGATCACTGAAATCGAAGAATAAACACTTTTTATAAAAGAAAACTCGTTTCTTGGATGCATCATCCACGGCTTTATCGCTTTCCTTGTCGATCTGGTGGAAATATTCATCCCTCTCAGTTGCGACGGACATGTTGTGCAAGAGTTCGATTCCTTTGTTGATCTGTTTTTTCTGCTTCTTTGCCTTGAGCATGACCTTTGCGTCTTGTGCCAAGCGCTTCGGGTTCAAATCCTCTACAAGCACATCTATTATATCGAAAAAGAAATTATAATCATCACGATCCTCAAGTATCGCTAAAGAAAATACCTCGTAGTCCTTTACATTGATTTTCAAGGCACGACCAATATCCCTTGCTTCGACGTATTCGAGAAAGCCGGGATCGCACAATTTTTCCTTGACTCCAAGTTGATTCTTGAAAAAATCATAGACAAGCGTCGCCGCGCACTTGCTCGTGTCTTGAACGACGATCAACGTGCCAGGCGCAGGTTTCGCATCGAGCTCGGATGCGTGGTGGTCAATCCAGATTCTTGCGAGCTCGTGGTAAGGAAGGTCGAGGATAATGATGAATCCGCCAATGAAATCATCACTTTCGGGGTCCAAGAACCGGGATTTTTTTTGCTGGATCGTTGACGGGCTTTCAAAAACGTAGTCGATGTCATCGGCCCCGAGCGCATTCAAGCCCCGGGTGCATATTGCTGCTGCTAGCAAGCCATCGGGATCGTTATGCGTCACGATGTTGATTGGTTCCTGCTTGATCGCGTTCTTGAGGTCTTGTATCCCGACCATTTGTGATACCCCCGGGTTTGTAAGTGGTAGTATGCCCGAGAAATTTTATTCTCAACTGAGCCGTTTTTTCAAGAAAGCGCCGAACAAGTTAAACACTTCTTCCAGGACCTCGATCGGCGGGAGGAAAGTCATGCGGAAGTGATTCACACCGTATTGACCGAATCCGGAGCCATAGACCATCATGATGCCCGTTTCCTTGAGTAAATCCAAGACGAATTCTTTATCATCCTTCCAAGGGCCGCGTTTCTGGTCGAGAAACTTGAGTTTCGGGAAGAGGTAGAATGCACCGTCAGGCACGACGCATGAAATGCCATCGAATTCTTGAAGCCTCTTTATGCAATAATCCCGCCGTTTCCAGAGCTTTTCGACCATGATCTTCGTGTGTTCCTTGGGCTGTTCCATGGTCTTGATGGCAGCATATTGCGCCGGGACATTGACGCAGAGGCGGATGCGCGCGAGTGCCTCGATGCTTTGCTTGACTTGCTTCATTTTTCCTTGGGGGTCGTGGAAATACATGTACCCGAGGCGCCATCCAGTGGATAAATGGGCTTTGGAAAATCCGTTCATGCCAATGATGGGTAAATCGTTTTTCAAGATGGAGACGTGGCACTTGTACGAGTTGTACTTTTCGAACAAGATTTGATCATAAATTTCATCGGAAACGAGAGGAATGTTGTAATCTGCCGCCAGCTTCCCGATCTCCTTGATGAATTGCTCGTTGTAAAGGACACCCGTCGGATTGTTTGGCGAACAGAGTAAGATAAATTGCGTCTTCTTGGTGATCTTGCTCGCGAAGTCATCGATATCGGGCTGCCAATCCTTGGTCTCATCAAGCTTGTACTCCACTGGCTTACCTCCGAAGAAGTTAGCATACGAGATGTATGGCGGGTAGACCGGCCCGGGAACAAGGACTTCGTCCCCTTCTTCTATGAGCGCCGCGGCCACGAAGAAGATGGCTTCCGACACGCCGCTCGTGAGTAATATGTCATCTGGCACGAGAGACAAGCCATTCCGGTGGTTTTCCTCGATGGCGATTTTCTCACGAAGCTCTTGAACCCCCAGGGAATTGCCGTACATGTTATACCCTTTTTTTGCTGCCTTCGCTAGCGCTTCGATGATGTAATCCGGGGTTTTGAAGTCGGAAACTTCTGGATTCACGGGATCCCCGATGTTCAAGTAATAGATTTTCTTTCCTTTGCGCGCTAATTCATCGCCAATGACAGCGATGTCACGAATGGCATATGACATTCCTTGCAATCTGCGGGCGGTTTTCACTTCGATCAGCTCGTTGTTCGAGCGCTGGTGTCCCGGTTTATCAAGTTCGTAAATACACGCAAGATTAAATCTTTTTCAATTTATCACGAAATCCCACAAAGACCACGGCCTTCGGGCCGTGGATACGACGGGAAGACATGTCGCGCCAAGGTGCTCTCCAGAAATTCAACACACCCCGTCATCGATAAATCCATGCGCGATGGAAACAAGCAATGGAGATCGACCGGGCGTTCAAGATCCGCCTCTACCCGACCGCGGATCAGGCTGCATTGCTTGCCAAGACGTTTGGTTGCAAGCGGTTCATCTGGAACGCGATGCTGGCCGAACGAATGGCATGTTACCGGGATCACGGCAAGAGCATCGGGAACCAGCGAAAAACCGAGAAGGAATGGAAACCGGCATTGGACATGTCCGTCTTGCGGCGCGATGCACGACCGGGACGTGAACGCGGCGACCAACATCAAGCGCGAGGGCTTGCGCATCCTTTCGGAGAAAGGAATAAAGGTCATCAAACCAACAACCAACAGTACCGCTGGAACGGCGGGAATCAACGCTTCTGGAAACCCGGCAAGACCAGTTCCCTCGATGGCACGGGTCGATGAAAGAAGAATCCACGTCCTTTAGGGCGTGGTAGTTCAATTTAATCTGGGTCTATTATGAATAAGTTTGAAACGCTGTCTCATGAAATCCTGGACACGAGTGCCCGCGTGGTCGATGTCCTCGCTCGGAAAAAATGCATGCTCGGTATTTCGGAGTCGGTCACTGGTGGCACGATAGCTTCGTTCTTGACACGAATCGATGGATGCTCGAAAGTCTTGTTCGCGTCGCAAGTTCTCTATTCCACATTAGGAAAATCGAGTTTTTGCAATATCCCGCTTAAGGATATCGAGGCGGTAGGGACCGTGTCCGAAGCCATCATCGGTGAAATGATGATGAGCATGGCCAAACGGTTTTTCAAGGTGATTGGAGAAACCAACGAGGGCAGCATTGCGTTGCCGGATCATTTCATTTCGCTCGCGACCAGCGGCGTTGCAGGTGCATCCATCGAGGGCTTGCCTCGTGGCACGGTCATCATCGGCATCTCGCGGTATCGCGTTGCCGGGTATGAGCAAGGTACTATCGATGCTGTCCACCGCGCAATAAAGACATATCATCTCGCCGGAGATCGCATCCAAGTTATGCTAGACGCGGTGAAGGAAGGCTTAATTTTGGTTGAAAACGAATGCCTTCTTATAGGTTGAAATCCCTTCTTATGTTAACGATTAACACCTTCATCTCCAATAATCGCTAAGAATCGTGGAACCATGATAAAGTTTATTGAAACAACTGCATTCAAGGATTTGGAGCTGGATATAGAAGGGAAAGACATAATCTTGATATCGGGTATGGCGGGGATCGGTTCGATCGGGAAAATCGCAGCAGATGCTATCAAGGACCATTTCAAGGCAGATCTCGTTTGCACGATCTATTTCGACGACTTGCCGAGCCAGGTATTGGTTGAAAAGGCTGGTAAAATGGTCCTTCCTTCGGTGCAAGTCTACTACGCCAAGCCCACCGAGAACAAGCGCTTTTTCATCGTCACGGGAGAATTTCAGCCCGCCTCGAACAATGGCATGTTCATTTTCGTCGACGAGCTCTTGAATTTCTTGGTCGAGAAAAAACGGTTGCATCTTTCATTGATATTGAGCATTGGTGCCTATGTCACGGAAAACCCAGATGATTATCCCAAAGTACACGTTTCTGGAACCGGGGACCGTGTCATCAATGAATTCGTTGCCTTGGACAAGGATATTATGCGCGTGATGGAAGAAGGAATCATTTCTGGCGCGAATGGTGTCATCCCTGCCTTTGGCACGATCCTGGGAATCCCCGGCGTTTGCCTGCTAGTAGAAACCATACCCGTCGTGAAAAGGGATCCCAGGGCGGCAAAAGCAGTCCTTGAAATCTTGAGCAAATATTTCGAGTTTCCGTTCGATTTTTCTGCCATCGAAAAGGAGAGCAAGGAAATCGAGAAAATTCTTAATGACATAAAAAAAAGGTCCAAATCAGCGGGTGATTTAACCGATTCCGATGCTGCAAAGGACAGGCAATCGTATATCGGATAAATTATGCCCGGGATGCATCGGATTGTTTAAATGCCTATATTTTTCGTGATATTCTCCGAAATTATCCCACGATGATGTAATTTGATCCTTTGCGCACGAGAATGTTGTCGGACACCAGTTCTTGCAACAACCGGTACAGCTTGCTGCTCTTGTTTTGCGAGATGATGTTGAGGTCGTTTTTGATCTTGATGTAATGGAGTTCCTTCTCTCCTGCCTTCCGCATGCGTTCGATGTATTCCTTCAAAATGGTGCGATTGATGATCGTGCCCGAGTCTGTGGGTTTTGGCGCGAACTTTGACTTGTCCTTGGGCTGGGCGTGGGATGCAGCGGCTGGTTTCGGCCGGGCGACTTTTAGCGGGGCTTCCTTTTGGGCAGGAGCCGCGCCGGTGGCCTTCTTCACGGCTGCCGATTTTTTCACCGCGGACGCCGTGGCCTGGATCGTGTCGACGGCGCCGGTTTCATCCACTTCTTTCTGTCGCTCCTTGCGCTTTACCTCAGCGGTCTCTTCGATTTCCCGGCGGGCTGGCTTTTTTGCAAGAATTTGTTTCTTTAACTGTTGTGTTTGGGTATATTTCACTTTATTCTTCCGGATTTGGACCACGGCGACGATCGTGGCTGCGACTGAAGCTGAAATGATGATGCTGAGGATCAAGGGCAAGTTGATCACGGTGACAGTAGCGATCTCCATCGAGACCGTGTTGTACCCATCGCTGATGACGATCGTCAGCACGTGGTTGCCCTCGCCCAAGTACACGTCAGCGATGTACATGCTATTTCCAGATGAAAAATCTTCATTTAATTGGAAGCTTGTGACATAATCCACGAAAATCTTCTTTGAGAGTAACGAGAAACTCGTTTCTTGGCTCGTGATTCTTACCTTGACTTGAAAAGTACCCGGGGCATAGATATTCGCTGGTGGAGCGACGAGAATCGTAATTATAGGAAGGTATTTCACGATGATGGTTTTACTTGTGAAAACATGCTGCTCTTCTAGCCGGTACTTGTCTTTCAAGAACACGGAATACACGTGGGTGCCGTGGGTGAGGTTGAAGGTGATTGAATAGAGTACCGTTGTTGAAAAATTGGTCGTGCTTGGAGCCAGCGTATAATTGATCCCGTCCCACTGAATGCGGAAATATTCCGGTTCCACGCTTTCATTATCTGAATAGGTGAGCATAATGGTAAAGTTACGTCCAACACTACTATATGCCGGCAGTGTATTCGCCACTGCATAGATAGGAGGATCATTTACCGTGATCTGGAACGGAACCGTAAAGAATTGTGTCTGGTAAATATCGAGAAGACGGTAGGTAATGTTGTAAACACCAGAGGGCAAGTCTCGATTAAGCGTTAGCCTAGCACCAGTCGTGTAATTGACGAAATTTCCATATTCGAAGGCCAACACACCCGTTATAGGTGCATAAACCGTCCCGTGAAAATCCTTTCCTTCAACGATGTAATAAGCTTTAACCACCGGCACGTTTGCCGGGGATTTATATTGTACCTTAAATGGAATTTGTTGAGTACTATTGAATATTAACGGTAAAGTGTAGATCGCGCTTGTTTCCACACCTAGATTAACACGCAGCGGGCTGAACTTAAACGTGCAATTGGTCATCGGGGCATCTTGCTGGGTTGCGGGAAGAAACGTGTAATGGATCCCGTTTCCAAGGTTCACGCCCCCGGGAACGACGTGGCGCAAATCGAAGAAGCTGAACACGATATCCCCGTTGATGTGCAAGATGAGCTGGAAATCTCCTAAATGGTAAGAAGTGCCATTCACAGGGGGATTCCGATACCAGATATTGTAAAAATCGAACACGATTTTGTCGGGAAATGCTTGATACTCGATAGTACTGTACGGATAAGAAGTCCAGAAGTAAAATTTTTCCCCAAGCAAGTTGATCGAGAGCCGGGACGTAAGGTTTGTCGAGCCCGGAACGGGGAGCGTTGAAGCCATATTATCCGTGAACCGGATAAACCCGTCATATGAAAACACGAGCTTATTATACAAGATCCCGTAGAATGGAAACGAGAAAGGAAGATCGATCGATCTCATGGCAATTATTTCGGTCGGGCTTGTTAAGTCGTAAGATTCGAATATATAGACCTTACTTGCAGAATAGTTCATTGGCACGACCCATGACGGCCCTTGAATCCATTGCGAGAGATTCCCCGGATAGCGTACGGCATTGGAAGAGTCGTTGGCGACGGCATAGGCTGACCACGCGCTGTAGAGAAATGTGGTGTTGGTGGAATTCAAGTACAAGCGATACTGGCATCCATCGAAATAGAGACTGTCGTTCACGTTCTTTTTCTGAGCACTGAAGGTATGCATCACGTTGGACGCGTTGAAGACGAGGCTGACGTTGGCTGGGGCGTCATTATCGAGATCCTTGTACGTGAACTGTATTGAAACGTTCGAGAAGTTACTGTAGCCTTGCTGCGCTTGCGCTGGTTCCATACTGAATGCTTCGATCGTCGGGGTATGACTGTTGTTATAAGTGACGACCGGCGTGGTGAACAGTGGGGAATGCCAATCTCCATCGGGCCCGGTGACGTGGAAGCTGTTGTTGTGAGGAATGCCGGGCGCGAGGAACTGGAAGACGAGGCTGTAATTCTTACCATCGACGAAAATTTTGTCTGCAGGGGCCACCGCATTCATAGTATAGTTCTGGTTATCGAAGGTGAGCGTGATGGTGTACGGTGCACGGTTCTCGAGATTTTGATAGACGAGCGTGAAGTTGAAAGCGGTGACTTGCGAGCCTGATGCCGGGGACACGGAATAGTTGGCAATTCGGGTGCTGTTGGCAAACCCATAATCGAATCGTAGGGATTTGTGGGTGATGTCCGTTGAAAACTGGTACGGCGTATAATAGTTGCCGTCGCCAAAATTGAGTCCTATGGATTCGGTCACTGGGAAATTAATCGTAACGAAGTCATAGTTCATCAACATGCTACCGTTCTTGTACAAAACGTATTGGAAACTCGCATTGTAGAGCTTCAAGCCACCCATATCATCGAGGTTGATTTGCTGCTCCACGAGGAAATAATCCTGCCCGTTGTATACTTTCAGATCCGATGTTCCAGTGCTTGTTT
>Ga0315277_10010897_pt1 | contig 11486 bp, 13 predicted proteins | sample YL17G05_15_MG_FD_203695 | JGI IMG/M metagenome (GOLD analysis project Ga0315277, IMG submission 203695) | Sediment microbial communities from Yellowstone Lake, YNP, Wyoming, USA - YL17G05_15 | ecosystem: Environmental > Aquatic > Freshwater > Lake > Sediment | place: USA: Wyoming | collected...
CCACTGGCGCCTTCAACCATAATTTGATAAGCCGAAGGATATGCTTATCGACTATCCGCTTTGCCACCAACGCCAATAGCTTATCGTGAGGGATGGTGTCGAAATATTTTGAGATGTCGGCATCAATGACCTGATTCTTTCCCATGCGAAGCTGTAAATTGAGATCATCCATCGCCTGATGAGCATTTCGTTTCGGCCTAAACCCATAGGAGTTGTCCTCAAAATCCGCCTCAAAGATCGGCTCAATGACGATCTTCACCGCCATCTCCACCACCCGATCCTTAATCGTCGGTATCCCCAAGGGCCTCCGGCTTCCATCCGGCTTCGGAATGGTTACTCTCCTCACAGGCATTGGCTTATACACCTTACCCCTTAGTTCCTCTGCAATCTGTTCAAGGTACCTATCCACTCCTCCTTCTCTCTTCTCTATGCCTTCAAAGGTTTCCTCATCTACTCCTGGTGCTCCTTTGTTGGCTCTCACAAGGCGGTAAGCGTGACTCAGGATGTCTCGCCGATAGACCTTGTCATAGAGAAGATAGAACCGATATTCCTTCTCTTGCTTGGCCTTCCGGTATAGTTTCCTCTGAAGTTCCCGAACCTTTTCTGGAGTTTCAAGCATTCCGCAATCTCCTGGCCTTCTCCCCTTCGGAAACCGATGAAAGCATTGCCCCTTCCCTCTCTTAAGGTTCTGCTCTCCTTAAGATTCAATCGGTACTATGGGCAACTCCGATTCCCTTACAGACCGAGTGAAATTTCGTCTCCTTATATCCACTCGTTGCCCTCCTGCATAGCATCTGCAAGGGCCTCCCGTGCTATCCCACATGACCTCCCCTGCGTGTCACCCCTGCTACCCCGGGAGTTCATCTGTCGGTTCTGGCAGTTTTCGTCAGGACAGATGTCGCAGCCTTCCCCCAACGTCCATAGGGTCGGCAACTCCATTTTATTAATTACGAGGCTACGTATAGGTTCGCTTGCGCTGCAACCCGCAGGTTTGCTCAACCCACCGAATGGGCCTTTGTTAAGGAACTTAGAGTTTTGGGTTACCCCTCACTCCTCCTTCAAGCTACATGGGCGAACTGCCGAATTCCCATGGTCGGACTTTGACCGACAGGTCATGCGTCGTACACGGCATACGGACGTTGTTCAAAGTATTCAAATTACCTTCCCCCCTGCTTCCTTATTGACATTGTGAATTTTCCTAATGGGAATTTTGATAATTTTGATCCACGTCCCGCTGGATGGAGCGGTCCCGTTTTCTTTTCCTTTAGTGTTTTCTTAAAACTCGCTGATGCTTTTTATAAATTCTCTTGGAGTCACTATTTTACTACCTTTGAATTCTTCAAAAGGGAAATGCCTTTTATTTCCCGTGATAATAAAATCGGCCTTAGCTTTTATGGCACATTCCAAAACCCTGTTATCAGGTTCGTCCGCCTTAAGTATTTTTTAAAGATGAAACAGGACCCAAGTGAAATGTCATAAAACATTTTGTATTGAGTGGGTTCCCTGGTTCCTCCTTCTCAAATGTAACTTCTTTTACTTTCTCGTTAGCCGGGTTGCATGAAAAAGGCTCAAACGTAACCCCGAAAATATCCACAGCATATTTCACGTGTGCCCCTGGATACAAGGACGATTTTAAGGGGTTTTTCATTTAAATTTCGTTTTACATTTTGTTAAGGCATAACGGTAAGCTCACCGGGAGCCAGATTTATCGGCGATCCGGTGGAGCCGGTTGTTATATTTCTTCTTTTACTCTATTCCATTCCTTCTTCAATATTTGTTGAGACAATTCGATTACTACCTTATGCGCTTGCCAGAAGTTTTCGTCAGCCTCCTTTCCTTGTTCTAAAAACGCGACCATGAGCCTTGCTTTATCCAAAAGTTTCTTATGATCTTCCTCTTTTGGATTGATGAATAATGTGAGTTTGTATTCTAACTCCGTAACTCGCTGGTATTCTTCATCCCGTCTTTCTTCAAAGCCAGCTGCCCAATAATGAGCGCATTTGCCAGATAGCTCAGCCATCAAATCGCGCAGACTATTTATCCAGGCTTGCCTCCTAGGTGCGACTATTTGCTTGTTCCCGATTCTAAGCGACGCTTCAGTCTGGAGCAAAACATTCTTCTCTGAAGAGGATGTATGCCTTTTGGCGACTACCCATGAGATTATTGGGCCAATAAATACCGCCAAGGCAGCTACTACCAAAGAAAGGACTGGAAGGATTATGTCTTTATCAATACTCATTTTTCAAGAAATATAACGATAGCCTTAACCACCGCGGGCAACTGGCAATGAAAAAAACAAACAGGGCTTAATCCGCGTCTGTGTTGAAGGCGTTAGCCCCCTTCTATTGCGATCTGTGCAATATGTAGGCCCCTAATGCTCTGCACCCAAAAATAAGGACAATTGACAGAAGTAGCTCTATAAAAGGACGCCACATTCCGCGAGACAGAGTGGCAATAAGAGCTATGGGAATAACGCCTACACCTAACATTAATACGCCAATTATCACAGCCCAAATACCCCATGTCCCTAAAGTAATCATCAATCCTGACAGCCACAATTGCAAACCAAAAAGATATGATGAGTATGTAATTGTCAGTCCCGAAAACTTTCTGGCCTTCTTGAAGAAGGAAATAGGAAGAAAGATGATCACATCCAAAAGAAAGAATAATAAAGCGATATCCGAGACCCAAGGATATATCTTTCCAAAAATAAAGTCAGACATGTAACCAATGCCTCCATTGTGAAATTTCCCGATTTTGGCTATCCTTTTTCATGGTAAAAAAGAAAAAAACTGCTCTCTTGCAGCAAAATTCCATTCATTTCCCCTTCTTCCTTTCTCGATTCACCAGCCTCACCATCTCCAGAAACCCTTCCTTGGTGAATATCCCCTCCAACTCTATGTCTTTAGTTCTGAAAGAGATTTCAAGAAATTGTCTATTTCCTTCTCATTTCTAAAAACCCCGATTAAAGTTTTTGATGCACCTTTCCAGGGGGTAAATTCTTCTCTCTCAGGTGGTAAAATCTTTATTATACGTTCTGAATCTAAATTCAAATATTTTGAAAATCTATCAATTCTAACTTGATAGCGCAGCCCTTTTCGATCACCTTCCCCACTGGATGCAATCCGTTTAGAATAACTTTCACCAGGGACGATGCTAAAAATAGTATGCCTACTCCCTTCTATTACTCCTATGAAGGCAACAGTACTTCTGGTAGTGCTTTTATAATCGAAAAAATCCTCTAATCCTTGGGCTAATTTCACAAATAAATCTCCCACACCGTTCTTGTCAGCGATTTCATGCAGTTGCTCAAAAGTAAGATTTGGTTTCCTTTTTGATCTGACCCCACCTGCTGAGCTCATATCCACTTGATAAGGATCAATTAAGAAAACCCTCGCCAGCATTTCCCTCTTTTTTTCATCAACAAAGTATTGGAATGTAACCGCATTAATTCCCACTCCATAGTCATCTGATAAGTATTTAATTATCCTCTCAGAGCTATCATCAATCTCTGATGCTACAATTAGCATTTTATGGTTCTCATTTAATATTTCTGGAATTTCTTCCCCAAAGCGTTCCTTGAAAGCTTCCTCCAGAGGTCCTTTTCCCTTGAGATACTCATTGGCGATTTCGGTTATTTTTTCATTAGACAAGTCTTTCACCCAGGAACCATAATCTAATACTTGCGCAGTAATTTCTCGTGGGGTTTTGTCTCTTTTCAACTCAACAATAACGATATCACCCCTTGAATCTAAACAAAGAAGGTCAATAATGCTTCCGAAGTCTGTAGACACTTGCCTTCCAATCACTAATAAATCATTTGAAATTAATGAATTATCCTTTTCCAACCAATTTTCTATACGTTCCTCTAAATCAAGTTTGGCTCTTTTCAATTCCTTCAAATTATCCCCATCTACTATTTCCCATAACCTAATGTCTTCGGGCATTTTTACCTCCATATCATCGGCTTGATTGTTCGTTGCTGACCTCTACCTTAATCTTCGAATATAGACCTCCGAATGCTGAGCATGTTCCTGCCAGTTTTTTTTGTAGAGTGAAGCCGGTTTCTTATCACGGATCATTGTTCTATTTCCACAATCCCCTCTTATTCTCCCCCGCCTCCGTTTCATATCTCCTGAACTCTTCCAGATACTTGAAAGGGCGTTCGGTTACTCAGACTCCCCCGTTTATGGCTTTTCCTCCCCCCTCTTTTGCTTCTCAAGGAAATGTTGCCGCAGGGTGTCCATCTCTTCAAAGCGTCCTGTTTGCGGGTCGTGGTATTGCCAGAAGGTCCACCCGTTGGTTTGGGGATATTTACGACCTGGGCGAGTTCCAATCACTGACTTCCGAGCCATACCTGCTGCGGTGGAAAGAGAATTGTAAGACTTCCCATCAAAGATAACTTCTCCATCCGCTTGAATATTTGCCTTCAGATGGATCTTTCTGTATCTCCGCTCCAATTCTAATGGGGTCTTAACAAGACTTGCTTGAATAAGATCTGCAAGCTTTATCCCCAGCATGATTGGACCTTGGCGTTTTTTCGTTATTTTTCGTTCTTCTTTCGAAGGAATGGGTTTTTTAGATCCTTGAGATGTGGTGATTATAGGAAAATCAACGCGAATGTCTGCCCGCTTCAATGAATCTCGAATCTCAGACCGAGCAAGTCCCAGTGTCTTCTTACGGACTAAGCGGGTTAGAGTACCATCCTCGTTGCGGAAAATGTCAGTCAAAGCTGCCTTGACACGATGGTCAACAAAGTGGGCGTTCCAAAGGGTGCTAATAAGCTTTTCTCCCATCTTGCTTTTGGATAAGAGGTCCAGAGTGTTAAGTGTATGCTCTTCTTGCGTTGGGTCTGAGATTCGAATTACCCTAAATAGTTTTTCCTCCATGTCAACGGCAGCGTGGGAATTATAGATTCGGTATTCATCCCCATTTGTTAAGACACACCATTCTACTCCCACCACAGTTGCATAGCCCAAGACCTGTGATATCCATTTCCGGTCATTAAGGTCCTTTTCGAGAGCCTTAGCCTCCACAAACAAGCAAGGGGACCGAAGCATGAAGAGAGCATAATCCACTGGATTGTCCTTAGGTTTTCGTCTATACTCCCTGCAAACTTCATCCAACTCCTCAATATCCCACTCCAAAGCAGACAATATGGGGTCAATAAGGGTGGATTTTGTGTTCTGTTCTCCGATAGCTTCCTTTCGATCCCTGATTTGGTGGATTCTCTTCCTAACCCTAACTATGGCGTCCGACAATGTTTGGCGAGTTTGCTCATTCATCTCGTGACCTCCCCAAAAATTACAGTGGATAAATTTCTATTTCCGTTGTGCGCCTTCTAAAAGAACTGCTACCCCATAGGACTTCGGCCACCCGATTCTCCTGTGGGAAATGAAAAAGAAAACCCCATTCCCTTTTCAGAAATGGGGTCTATTTTATCTTCTGTCCATATAACCTTCTTTGGGGTTAAAGGTTGTTTGTAAGGGACATCAATCTTGACGGTATTTTATGAAATTAAAATGGAATAGTCAATAAGGATTTGGAGGGTTCTGGCCGTCTACCCGTTTCCGGGTTGTACTCTCTCTGTCTCGGGCGGTCTTTCCATATATCGAATACCTTGGAACGGGATGCTTCTTTAACAGAGGAAAGTCCTTTTCCCTTTAGGGGCTTCTTACAGAACAGGTTGTCCAAACTGTCCTGAACGGTACTTAATCTAACAGCCGATGTTAAATCACCCTTGTTTAACGAGTTCACCTACAAGGTCTGAGAATCGGCCTTCTGTTTGATCTGACGGTTCGCAATTGAAATAGAGGGTGACTATCAAGCTAAGGGGTGCGACGGTCTTTTGCCGCGTTCCTCTTTAGCGAGGTGTTACACCATAGTTATTTTTTAGATGACTGCCGTGTAAGGATTGTACCGCCCATTAAAAATTTGAATTCTACGCCTGCCTTTTTCATAGCGGGATTCCAGGTGGCCATTACTTTGAAAGGTGATGTCTGACCAGGCAATATTGGATTGTATTCGATTAGGGCCTCACTGCTAGTAATAAACCCACCTTTTTCATCATAGAAACTCGCAACAGCCTCTACACTTTTCATGGATTCTTTAGAAATATTTTTGATTTGTCCCTCAAGAATGGCATAAGTGTATTCTTCATGCCAACTGAAAGCAACCAACTCTAATTGCGGCTCAGCAGGAGGAAGCGGCGCACTAGTTTCAGTATATTTTTGTGACGGTTGGTTGAGTGAGATCACAATACCTATAACAATGAACACAAGAATGATTAGGCAAATGACTAGGCAGCCAGTTGCAAGAGGGTTACTTTTTTTCTTCCCAGGTTTTGAAATATCTTTGAAAGGTCTACCACAGTTAGGACATGAAGGAGCAGATTCGGAGACATCTTTGCCACAATCAGGACATTTAAAAAGGGCCATCGAGATATCCTTTCTTATGGTTTAACCCCTGGCTCACCATGACCCGGATTCATCGGCGATCCGGCGGAGCCACTCGTTATGCTTTAGGATACTTGATCTGTCGTTTTTCATCAGCGACAATTTCATAAAGGATGTCAAAACATGCATCAAGCATTATCTTGATTTGTTCATTGTTCTTATTAATCATTTGTTTATATCTCTTTCTGATTCTCCCGTAGTCAAATTTGAAGAAGTTTTTCAGCACTTTGAGTTCATCCCCCCCATGCTTTGAAAGAAATTCCTGCAAATCTAATCTGTCTAGATCCTCATCGGTAAACCTCATTCTGTGCACATGTGCACCTCTAGTATCAATGACTCCCTTTAGAATCTCTTGGACTAATGAAATAAGAGTCTCTATGCTCTTCCGTATACCTTGATGCCTCCTGTCATTTCTGTACAGCCGGCCAACTATGGTGAAATAAGACTCCAGACGCTGTTCAAGGATGTATACTTCATTCAAGTAATTTTCCATATGGTAGGCCAAATACCTTGTTTTAGACACTCTTGTATTACTGTACGGAAACCTACCCATATAGACTTCGATATCTAAGAGAGAGTAGTAAGAATTATGTATTTCGTTAAATCCAGTATTTAGTTTTAAAAAGAAGACTTCAGCTGGGGTTAGCTTCCGGCCAAGTTGTTTCGGACCCTTCAGGCCTAAGAGACGATTCTTAAAGACTCCGTAGTATTCCGGGTTTTTCTGAAGATCCTCTTCCTCAAGAAGCTCTTTTGCACGATTGGTAAAAATCTCTGAGTATTTGTCGAATCCAGTCATTTCTCATGTAAAAACATAACGCCGCGCATCAGCGGCCGCGGCTCTGCCGCGGTCCGTCTGGATGCGCTTGTTCGCTTTTCATTCCTAGGAAATCAAGCAATGGTGCGAAATTGTTTTTGCATAATGCAAATCGTTCAATGATGGATGTTCCTGGAACAGGTGCTTCAAAGTTCATTTCTTTCTGTTTCCCCCTCAACGGCTCTTCATAAGAAAAAATATTATTAGGACGATCTCGATAGTAGATCTCGTTCAATAAAATAAGCTGGATAGTTTGTTCCTGAGAAAGTACCCACATTTCATTAAACTTAACTGCATCAAGAATGAAAAAATCCACTTTGCGTACTTTCTTTTGCCATGTTTCCTCTGCAGCAATGCCAGCATCCCTTGCAAGCTCTAACTGACGCTTTGGAATACGTAACTGGAACCAGCGGTATGTTTTTATTCTTTTAGGATTACGACCTTTCACCTGAATTCTAACGCATTTGCTGAGATCTAAAGGGTTGAAAACCTCAAAGTCTACTCCATTGTCGGGAACAGGTTTCCTCACAATCAATCCAAAGGATTTAAGCTTTTGCTTAACCCGTGTCTCGGTTAAGTTACCAGTTTTGTTTTGTGGTAATTGATCCATAGTGTTCATTCCTAGGAAGCGAACAGCAATTTTTATGCTTCTTCTATTTTTTCATAAATATTGAACCACTAAAGGCCCTTCTCCACCCCAAAAGGGTTGATTTCGTGCCATTTTTTCCAGAAAAGATCGTTTTAAACATTATTATACGGAATCAAGATAATTTAAGAATTAATTATTCGTTTAGATCGAAGCATATCCCCATTGCCACTTTTCGATTGTAATATACACCCTTTTATAAAATTAGGGAACAGAAAGTTACAAGGGAGTACTTCACAATTTTACCTCTGAACGTTCCTCCTACAAAGAGTGAGAATTTAGCGATTTCCGGATGAAAAAGTGCAATAACCTTTGGATACTAATCTTTTGGCCTCCCTTAGCTGTAGGCTTTATTTCTCTTCGTGGCTAATTTCTTCAAGATGTTTTGAGATTTCCTCGTGGGTAGGTTTTTTATACGTCCATTGGAATTAATATTCCTATCATTGCATAGGTAGCTTCAAAAAAATGTTTGATTTCTCGGATAAGCTAAAAGAGGAGAGTCTGGCTAGGTTCCTGACAGAGATTTAGTACTGGCATAGTATTAAAGCACCCAATCATGGGGCGCCCAGGGATACCAATTTGGTGTCCTTTTCTATCATCAGCAAAAAAATCTCCTATTTAAAAAATTCATCATGCTTACCGCATCGCAAAAGGACGTAAGTATCTCTGACAGTTGCAAAACGGACACGGGTAAACCGCCCTTCAAGGCTTCGGAAGGCGGTTGTTTTGAGAATTTAAGGGTATCGGAGGACATCACTCCAAGTGAATTCCAGCAGGGGAAAGGGACGAGAGTGCCGATTCGGCCAAAGGTTCGCCTCGAAGCCTCTCCGAACGGCTTGCCCATGTCCGTATCGTCAAAAGTTTATGCAACGTTAAGGTATCCCCTTCGATCAAAAATAGGAAACGGTAGCTTTTGCTGAATCTCCCTTCAAAGACATTATGATATCCTTTAAGAACCTCCCCTTTTGTCTTTTTAATATGCAACGAAGGATGGTAGGGATCAGCGGCGAGTAACCTCAAAACCTTCTCAGATCTTCTTTTTATGCTCTCTGGCAGCTTTAAAAAATCATTTTTAAAAAGGTGAGTTCGGGCAAGCTTCATGAATTGAGCTCTTGAATTAGATCCCTGGCATCTCTAAACGACCTTGCCTCTCCTCTACGGTAAGCGTCCAAGGCTTCTTTAATCTTTTTCTCACCTTTTTTGGATAAGATGGACTGTTTATCTATTAAAGCCTTAGGCTTTAAGACAACCCCGGCTTTCCCTAAAGCCACCTCTAACACATCACCTTCCTTAATACCCAAAACTTTCCGTACCCCTTTGGGTACGGTTATCTGACCATTTCGCAAGACCTTGACCAAAGCCATAGTTTTCCCCTCCTTTAAGGTGTTTCTCATCTATTAGATATTATGTAATTATGTAATTAACATAAGCGAAAAATCTACCCTTGTCAAGGTAGACTGAAGAGATTTCTGAAAAAGTCCCGAAATCTCTGTGTAATCATCTTTTGAAATCTGTGTAATCGAGAGAGCGAGTAGTAGTTTTTCAGAGCTCTCCAGAAAATATTTGCCATCGTCAATAAAAATCCGGCCGCTATTTTACTTTGTATGAAGAGATTTCGTTTCGTCCGTATCAGAACATCCGCCTCTTGTTTTCTTCCCGTTCCTTTTCTTCCTTCTCCATTTCCCAGATGGAAATGACAGGAAAGAACTTTGAGAAAAGAACGATGGCCAAGATGAACCCTGCCGAGAGTCCCGCCATCATGGACCACTCTACCCATGAAGGCATATAGGAACCTCGCTCATAGGGAAGTCTCGGCTGACTAAGAGTAGGAATAATAATGAGGAAGCGCTCTAACCACATCCCGATCAGGACGGAAACTGAGGCGATCGATGTCCCCAAGATGGTCCGGGCTCGTTTCATTGCGAGTATGGGAAAGGGAATGATGAAACAGAATAGGACCATCAGCCAGAACATGGGTGAATATTTTCCTGTCACTTTCACCCAGAAAACTGCCAGCTCATCTGTGCTACCACCATAAAAAGTCGTGAGATACTCTGCAAGAGTGAAGTAGAACCATAGGAGTGCCATCGTGAGCAATAGGAGCCCCAAGTTGTTGAAGTGGATGGGCTGGAGATATTCCTCAAGGTGATAGACCTTCCGGAGGATGGCGGCCACAAGAATGATGGCGGCAATTCCAGAATAGATCGCCCCTGCCACAAAGTAAGGTCCAAAGATCGTGGAGTGCCACATGGGCTGTGTCTGCATTCCGAAGACCCAGGAGACGACGGTATGGACACTCACCGCAACGGGAATAACAGCAATGCAAAGAAAATTGGAAGCCTTTTTCAGAATTCGCTCTTGCCTTTCTGCTCCAGTCCATCCTAAGGAGAGGACTTTATAAAACCATCGCCGACGAGGAAAACGATCCCTGAGAAGCGCGATATCAGGAATCATGAGCACATAGAGGAATAGAACGCAGGTGACGAAATAGGTCATGATGCAAGTCAAATCCCATAAGAGAGGAGATTTGAACTGCGCATGAACCGCTACCCAGTAGAATCGAATCGATCGGCCTAAATCAAAAAGGATGTTCGTGGGGCCGGCCGCTAAAGCGAAGACCGTCACAACCTCCGCGGCACGCGTGATCGGCGTTCTCCATCCTGCATGAGTGATTCTCAAGATAGCAGAGATGAGTGTCCCTGCATGACTGATCCCAATGAAAAAGACAAAATTGACAAGGTAGAGTGTCCAGGACATGGGATGACCCATTCCTGTCACACCAAGACCCCAAACATACTGCCAACCAAAGGCGAAGAAGGACCATAAGAAGATGACTGAGAGGAGACCAGCCATTACCAGAAAGGGCCATCCCATATGAGTTAATGGGGCTAAGATTCGACTATATTTTTGGGCAATGGCTTCCTTATCCGTCATTCCATTCCCCTTCCTTGAGATAATAGACCTTGGGCTCGGTCCCTAAATCCTCCATCAGTCTGAAGGCTCGGCGGCTCTTGGAAAGTTTGGAGACCTGATTCTTTGGATCATTGAGATCGCCAAAATAGAGGGCCTCGCTTGGACAGGTCTCTACACAGGCAGGAATAACTTCACCATCTCTAATTCTTCGCTTCTCCTTTTTCGCCTTCTCCTTTGCCCTCCGAATCCTCTGAATGCAGAAATTACATTTCTCCGTAATTCCCTTTCTCCGGCGGTAGACATCGGGATTGAGTCCCTTCTCATATTCTTTTGGCCAGGAGGGTGCATACCAGTTGAAATACCGGACGGTATAGGGACAATTGGAGATGCACATTCGAACACCGATACATCTCGGATAGACCTGTGCCACAATTCCCTCAGGATTTTTATAAGTGGCCTCAACAGGGCAGACAATCGTACAAGGCGGTCGATCACAGTGCATGCAGGGAATGGGAATGAAGTGCATCTTCACATTGGGATAGGTTCCCTTCACTTCTGAAACGAGGTTCATCCAGAATTTAGCCCTCCCCAGCTTGGCCTGTTCTTCACCTGCAAAGGGTATATTATTCTCCTGCCGGCAGGCCACCACACAGGCCTG
>Ga0315277_10010898_pt1 | contig 11486 bp, 10 predicted proteins | sample YL17G05_15_MG_FD_203695 | JGI IMG/M metagenome (GOLD analysis project Ga0315277, IMG submission 203695) | Sediment microbial communities from Yellowstone Lake, YNP, Wyoming, USA - YL17G05_15 | ecosystem: Environmental > Aquatic > Freshwater > Lake > Sediment | place: USA: Wyoming | collected...
ATTTTCCATGGCAAGGACATGGCCCCGGGCGATATCATAAACGTGCATCAGCGGAAAGCCCGTTGGGATGAAACCTGGAAGGCCATTGTGATAAACCTCCAAGATATAAATGCCGCCGCCGATGAAATAATCACGTGGTCCGAAAAACGTTCCCGGGAGCACCGAAACAACGGGCAGACCACGATCCCGGAAAACCTTGTTGACGAGTTCTTGCGCTGCGAGCTTGGAATCGAAGTATCCGACCCCGATGCGCTTCCACCAGTCCTTTTCCGCTATCCCGTCGTGCACCTTCTGCGCGAACTCGAGATATTCACCGGGCGAATGGAATGAATGAACGCTCCTCGTGGAATCCTCATAAGGGCTCGTTTTTTCGGATCCCATGCTTCCTGGCGGGTTTGGCGCCCCCAGCGTGTTTACCGTGGACGTGTACACGATTTTTTCTATGCTGCCACTCGCCGACGCGGCTTCCAGGATGTTTCTTGTTCCCTCGACGTTGACCATCCATTGGCCTTTTCGCTTGAAGGGATCGAACGTCGTGTTGCCAGCAACGTGCCAGATTAGCTGCCGGTCCTCGACTGCCACCTTGACGGCTTCGAAATTGGTGATGTCGCCCTCGCAAAAATCCAACCCCTTGATTTCCGCTAGGTTCTCCGTTGGCATTCCTTTTGGGTTAAAAATTTTCACGTCTTTGGGCTGGATATTGCGTTCGTTGACGAGATAATTGACGAGATTGGCCCCGAGATGACCCGTGGCGCCCGTGATCAGGATCTTTTTTCCTTGGATGTCCATGTGGTTCTGTCAACTCTTGTTCTTTTTTAAAAATTGAAGGCTTGAAACGATTTGATGATGGGTTCTGCGATGGACGACGTTATCACCAACCGGATTGCATTGGTCGTAACCGGTTTGGTGAACTTATCGATCTTCTTATGACCGATCGAGATGGTGGGCTCCATTGTTACTATGTCTTGCCAGTCGTTACCCACCTTTCCTTGTAAAACATATGCACGGACCCGCTCACCCTCGCGTATGTTTTCTTGCGTGATCGTCGCGAGCACGGGAGTGGGGCTTGATAATTCAAGGATTAATTCCGTTCCCTTACCCGATGTCTCAGCGACCGGTTTTGCATACCGGTGGCGGATTTCATCGACCATTTCCTTGAGCCGCATGATATCTTTCTTGCTAAACAAGCCTTCCATGGTCGGGGCAATGTTGAGCAGCAAGTTGGCTCCATGGCCCACGGATTTCTCGTAGATTTCAACCAATTTCTCCTTAGAAAATAACATGCGACGATAAAGGAATCCCCACCATCCCCTGTGATGGAACCAGTGCCGGTGATGGATCGGGACATCGCATTCCGCTGGAAGCCATTTATCCCCCGTCCCGTCCTGGTCAACCTTTCCGGCCGCGAATTTTTCGGCATCCTTGGTCTTGACAACATTCCAATGGGGATATGGAGCAACGCCGTCCTCGTTTCCGACCCATCGTATGGTGAGTTCGCCCATGTTGAAGATCATAGCATCCGGCTGGTGTTCGTGGATGATACCCATGAAACGGGTCCAATCATAAACGCGACCCGTGCTGCCCGCGCCGTCAAACCACAGTTCATATATCTCGCTGGGTTTCGCGTATTGCGTGACGAGTTCCGTGAGCTGGGCCGCGTAGAACTTGTCGTAAGCCTCCTTATCCTTGTACGCTGGCTCGTGGCGGTCCCAGGGTGACAAGTAGAACCCGAATTTCATACTATACTTGCGGCACGCGGCCACGAATTCCGCCACGACGTCACCCTTGCCATTTTTCCACGGCGTGTTCCGGATGCAATATTCGGTCGTCTTGGTTTGCCAATTACAAAAACCATCGTGGTGCTTGCAAACGAGGACCATGTACCGTGCACCTGCTTCTTTGGCGACCGTCACCCATTGCTCGCAATCGAGCCTGGTCGGGTTGAAGGTTTCGAGCTTGCAAGTGCCATCTGACCACTCGCGGTTGTTGAACGTGTTCATACCAAAATGGATGAAGATTCCAAACTCGTCGTCTTGCCAGTGAGCTTGTTGTTCCGTAGGCTTTATCACATTTACCATGGTGAGATCAGTTATGTTTTATTTGAAGGCGTGAACATTTGCCGCGCTTTTTCGAGGTCCTCGGGCGTGTTCACGGCGATCTTTCTATAATTCGTCTTGGTCTGGATTACCTTGATACGGTACCCGTTTTCAATCACGCGCAGCTGTTCCAATGACTCAGCAATTTCGAGCGAAGATGGAACTTTTGGATATTTTTTCAAGAACCAGCCTTGCCACGCGTAAATTCCTATGTGCTGGTATAGCGTGGTCTCGCCTTTTTTACGCTGGAACGGGACTGGTGCCCGTGTAAAATACAAGGCGAATCCATCGAGGTTCTTCACGACCTTCACGTTGAACGGGTATTCCCAATCCTTCTCGTTAGAAAATTCGCAGCAAAGCGTCGCCATAGGAATCGTGGCGTCGTCAATGAGCGGCTTGGTGACCTCTGTGATCATGGCCGGTTCCATGAACGGCTCGTCGGCTTGCACGTCGACGATGATGTCGAAGTCTTGGTCGAGTTTCACGTATGCTTCGACGATCCTGTCGGTTCCACATGTATGCTTGTTACTCGTGAGAATTGCTTTTGCGCCGAATTTTTCAACGACATCCTTGATCTTCTCGTGATCGGTCGCGATGATCACCTGGCCTACACCAGGCGCTTTCAAGACCCGCTCGTACACGTGCTGGATCATGGGCTTGCCGCCAATATCCGCTAAAGTCTTGCAAAAGATCTCTTCGGAGTTATATCGAGCTGGTATCGTGACAAGAATGCGTTTTTTCGGCACGTCCATCACTTTTTTACATTGGTGTTATCGTTGAATCTGCCAAAATCGAAGAAATCGACATGTTCGACGATCCATTCGCGCATAGCTTGCCCATCGGCGCTACCTTGCGGGTAACTCATGAACGACAACTCCACGCCCAATTCCTCGGCAACGCCCCTGGCAAGGAGTGGCCATATCACGCCGATGTCGCCGATGATGGGAACGGATTTCTCGAGGCGTGCAAAACCGCTCATTTCCATGCGGAATGGCACGTTGAATAATTTTGTCTTTGGTTTCCCGTCGTCTATAGCTCTCTGGACCTCGGCGTTTTCTCGTTCCTTATCCCAGACGGATTGCAACGCGGGGTCAAGATCGATGCGGATGAGATGCTTGTCCCGCAAGGTGTAGGTCGGCATGCTTTCTTGAACTGCCCAGATACCATGACCTGTATAGGTTTCAAATGGCCCGTCGTGAATTTCTTGGGCCAATGCTAGCGCGGATTCGATGATGGCGCCCGCGTTGGACAGCATTTTCGCGATCCGGGAACACCGATCCCGGATGGGAATGGAGTCGCCGATGCATATGCCCGTGTTCCCGCCGCCGATCATCTGGGGGATGCTCACGAGCACCGGTATGCCCCGCCGGGCTGCGGCTCCGGTCATAGTCATCGGATCGGCGCCTAGCCCTGCCACAGCTTCGAGGGGTTCGTGCCGCGTTTGGCACATTTTTAAAAGGGTTGCGGAAAGTTTTTCGGTTCTCGGCCCCATCGGGTATGCCATATTGCCAGCCGCCTTTATGATGACCTTGCCGTCCATTTTCTTTGCTTTTTCGATGAAAGCGTTGTCGATTGGAAAGTCTTTGGAAATCCTATCTAACTCATCTTGTGCAAGTTCCGTGAACTCGAAGAGGTTCCCTCTAGGTAGGAAAAATTTCTTCTTCGGCGGGAGAGCAAGGGTTCCCGGGTCTTGCGATGCAAATCCGAGTTGATCCCCTTGCACCCGCTTTACCTTGTCGAGCGACCCTGCTAGCTCGTGGGCGATGACAGCGCTGCTCGTGATGATCCCGTCGACGATTCCCGTGCGGATCAACTCCGCGGCGAGCGTCGTGACGCCTTCATGGATGTTCGGGCCAGAACCGGTGACGACGACGACTTTTTGCTGGTTGCGCTTGACCTTCACCACGGCTTTGATAGCGTCGTGCAGCCACTCGGCCGTATTTTTCGGTAAGCTTGCCTCCAGGGAATTCAGCATGGTTTTATTGATCGGGAATCCCACAGCGTTCACCGTCCTTTCTTTTTGTTCGCACGCGCCTTGAAATATTCGTTGGCTTTCTTCAAATCATCTGCCGTGTCGACCGACATGTAATACGTCGTGTCCTCCGAGGTCGAGACAACCCTCAGTTTCACTCCATGCTCGATAATCCGGAGCATCTCCAATGATTCTGTTTTTTCGAGTGGCGTTGGTTCCCACTTGACGAATTGCTGGAGAAAATCCTTCCGGAAAACGTATATCCCGAGATGCTCGTAATACTTGATGTTAGCAGTGTTGCGCGGGTAAGGAATCTTCGCCCTCGAGAAATACAGGCCATTTCCATCGATATCCCGGACGCATTTTACCACGCCCGGGTCATCGAATTCCTCCTTTCTCACGATTTCCCTGCACATGGTGCACACCTTGAGATCTTTGTCGTCGATCATCGGTCGAAGCGCTTCATCGATCATTTTCCCGGTCATGAAGGGTTCATCGCCTTGCACGTTCACGATGATGTCGTGCTCGAAATTTTTTACCGCGTAAGCAACCCGATCGCTGCCCGAGAAGATTCCCTCGGTAGGCGTCATAATGCAGTTGCCCCCGAATGCATCGACGGCCTTCTTTACCTCCTCGGAATCCGTCGCGATGCAAACCGCGTCAAGTAATCTGGCACTTTTCGAATTTTCATAGATCAATTGAATCATTGGCTTGCCTCCGATAGGGAGAAGCACTTTTCTTGGCAACCGGGTTGATCCGATGCGTGCTGGAATGATGGCAATGGCTTTCCTGGCAGTTGCGGGCATGAGCATCACGGTTTGAATCGACGTTTCTAGGAATCAATGCTCTCCTTTTTATCTAAATAGCAATAAGGATTTGTGGTTTGAAGAGAAAAAAGGTGATTTTGATTCATTGCCACGAATACACGACGAGCGATGTCCCCGGGGCTTTTTTTATTTTGATGTCCATGCCTTCCAGTATGGTTGCTCCGGGTATGGATTTTTCGATGCCCTCATCAATGAATTCCACCTTGTAAAGGGTTGACGGTCCTAATCCTTTGGGCACAAGTTTCATGGATGCATTTTTTGCCTTGTCGCGCCTGAAGGCAAGGATCATGCCCGATTTCAGGTCATCGCGGTGAAATTGGTATGCCATCCAGCAATCGTCTTCCGTGCTATACGGGGTAAGCGGATAAAAGTCGCCGTAGTACAGTGCCCGAATCCGCTTGAATTCCTTCAATCGCGCTTGGAGCTCTCCTTTCTTGAAGTCTGGTAAAAAAGGGTTAATGTTCATCGCGAGTCCGCACGTCATGGCGCTGCGAAACTTGTAAGGATCGGTGAACTTGGTGCCGGTGCTTGTTGGTGGCAAGTACAAGCCCAGCCCATAGGTCATGCATTGTTGACCGATCGGCTCGAAGTATTGGTAGTCGCTGCGCCACAGCGCGACGCTCCGGGAGATCGTCTCGAGATCTATCCGCCGGCCCCCGCTGGCACAGTTATCGATCACCAGACCCGGGTGGCGGCGGAGCAGCTCGTCCCAGTACTTGTAAAAGCCTTCAATGTACCGGATCTCGGTCATCCCTTCCCGATCCGGCTCATCACCACGTTCCCAGAACACCCATGGCTCAATGTTGAAATCGTGGCGATAGATCGTGACGCAAGCGTCGGAGATTATGCCCGATACATGATCTGTCAGCCATCGACGTGCCTCGTCGTTTCCGAGGTTGAGCAAGTGATTGTCCGTGCCGGGTATTTTCAGGAGCCATTCCGGGTGGTTCTTGTGGAGCCATGATCCATCGTGAACGCGCTCGGGCTCGAACCAGAGGACGAAACCCATGCCAGCATCACGAGCAGCGGCACCAACGGGGTGCAAACCCCGGGGAAAGCCATCCTTCCTGGGGGTCCAGCTTCCAACGCCATTTGGCCAGCGGCCTTCAAACCAGCCAGCATCTATCCACACGCAATCGAGACCGAATTGTTTCATTTCCCCGATCATTTCCAGCTGATTTTGCTCCGTGAACTTGTTTGCTTCATCACCGAATTTTTGATCGCGACAAGCGGAATTCGCAATGGGCAATTGCACCGGTTTTCCATCCTTTTTTGGAACGTAGAACTGTAATAGGAGTCTCCGGAACTGGTTATGGCTCGCGATACGATCCGCACCTTTCCATGGAACGAGCAAGATACGGGGGGCCCTGATCTGCTCGCCCGGGTGTAGCTTCAACCGGGCAACGTCCAAGCCCGCTCGCACGTGCATGCCACGGTCATTCCGCTGGAAGAATGAAACCCATTGACCCGACCAGCCGATGGCCATGAAGATTCCGCCTCGCCCTTTTTCTTCGATGTTAAAAAACGGGAATACCGAAGTGTTTGACGATCTGCCCCCGATGGGGAAAAGTTCCACCGTCTTGTTTTGATCGAATAAATCTGCAATGGGCATGAAATCGTTGCGCTGTGCGTTGCTACCGAGGGCGCGATGCAAGATACAAGAATGCCCGGGAGGAACGTCGATAATGTCCACATCGATCGACCTGATATCCTCGATGATGGGCGTGTCGACCTTACCTTCATTCTTGAAATGCAGCACCCATTCGATGGCATTTTGCATCTTGAAAAGCGTGCATACGCACGTGGCTGAGAGTTGCGTTACCGGGTCATGATAGATGGACGTGACTGTCACCCGTTCCTCGTCGATCCTCGTTTCATGGCTCGCAAAGTTCCAGCTCGAGATGAAGGTTTCGGAAGGCTTTCCCCCGTAAACGAACGAGAACGGGGGATTCGACCGTTCTTTGAAATGTGCGCTGATCCAAGTTGCAAGTGGCGTTTCTAACATGGAATATCACGCACATCTCGCTTCAAGACCATAAGAAAGTTGCGGACCTCTGGCGTGGTAAGATAGATAGATCAGCTGCTTGTTGAAATCCGGAAATCGAAAAATGGTGCTTATTCTGTTTCCTTTTTTGGATCTCGTTGCAAATATTTCGTGCGAAGATCCAAATCCAAGAAATATAATAGAAATATGACTAAAATGTGATAACTTATCATGCAACCTTTAAAACGAGGGCACTTGCTAACCACACTTGAACAGAAATAATAAATATTTGCAGAAGTGAAAAAAATGACTTCCAACAATTCATTGACTAGAAGAGCTATAAGAATGGCGCCAGTCCCCGCGAAGGAGACCGTGGTTGCCGTTGAATTGAACAAAGACCTGATCCGCAAGAAGGCATACGAGCTATCTTCTCAACGGCGTTCCTATAATGACTATATCTGGTTGTGGGCAGAGGCTGAAATGCGATTGAACAAGGCATTGCAAACCGACATGAAATCGAATCCTTCTGCTGCCAAGATAGATGTCACGAAAATCGTTGACAAGCCAGATGAGAACGATATCAAGAAGCTTGCCTCCGATCTCTGCGCGAAGCGGCTGAAGGTACAAGACGTCCACTGGTTCATTGCCGAGCGTCAGTTCGTTTTTGATGCTGCAAAAGGACGGAAATGAACGACATCCCCCCGTTTTTTCCTTGGGGGTTCTATATCATGTTTTTTTGGGGATTACCTTGCAGCTATCAAGAGAAATTGAAATGATACTGGGCCTCGAGGAAGCCCAGATCGTGAAAGCGATCGACCACGGGCTTTCCGACATTAATTCGATCCATTTGATAACGGGTATCCCGGTATCTTGCATCGAGCGGAAGGTATCTGCGCTCGCGGATCTCGGTATCGTCAAGTTTACAAGAGCCGGGTATAAAATCCGCGAGGACAAGTTAAAGCTCTTAGGTCGCATCGATGGTGCAAAAACCTGAAGATTATACATGTAATACTTTCGGATAATCCTATTTTTTATCCTTGAACACGTCTTGCTTGATGCGTCGCCCGGTCGGCGTGTCGGCAATCCCACCGAGTCCCGTTTCTTTCAACTCGATGGGAAGCTTCTTTCCCACTTTCATCATTGCATCAATTACCTCGTCTGCAGGTACCAATGACGTTACACCGGATAATGCCATCTCCGCAGCCAAGAACGCATTGATGACCCCGATTGCATTTCGCTTGATGCAAGGCGAGATCACCAGGCCCGCGATGGGGTCGCAAATCAAGCCCATGATGTTCGTGAGCGAGATCGCAATGGCGTTATCGATTTGGCTTGATGAACCTCCTGCCATGTAAACAATCCCTGCCGCAGCCATCGCCGAAGCGACGCCGACCTCTGCTTGGCATCCCGCTTCGCTACCGGAGAGTGTCGCGTGATTGCCGATGATCGCTCCCACCGCAGCCGCCGTGACCAATGCATGTAACACGTCTTCCTCCTGCTTGCCAAGCAATTCCCGTGCCTTGAACAGCGCGGCTGGAAGAACTCCCGCGGATCCTGCAGTTGGCGCCGCAACGATCAAGCCCATACCGCTGTTGTGTTCAGCTATTTCCATAGCCCACCGAGCAGCTTCCTTCATGTCCTTCCCGAGAAAAACCGGCGGGCAGGCCATCTTCACCGCCATATGCATTGCTTCCTTGATTGGCAGTTCAGGATCGGTTTCCAGGCCTTTTTGAAGCGACCGCTTCATCACATCGAGCGAGCGGCGCATGCGATCCATGACGGAATCCCGAGGCGTGCCCATGTAATCCACCTCGTCGTCGATGATGATGTCGTGCAATGGCCGTTTCTGCTGGTTGGCTTCGCTTAGCATTTGTGCGATGCTGTTAAACATTAAGGGTCACCGGATCGGATGATCTCATTTTAAAAGTAACTTCATCATGTGGTGATGTGGCGATTCAATTTTTTAAGAATTTGGCTTCTCCGTTCCGCAAGTTAATTCTATTTATCTCTCATCCGTGCTATCATAGTTAATATGACATCTACAAGTCCCTCGTCGATCTTGCGCGCCCAATCATCACCAGGCTTGATCTTGAGTTCAGGGAGTTCGTGCAATAACGTTTCAAACTGGAGTCTCATTACATTGGGATAAAGATGCCGTGTGAAGGTGGTCTTGTCCATATGAGCGACGCAGTCTATATAATCCCCGATTTCCTTTCCAAACTCTGATTTAGTAAGCATTTGCTCTAACAATCGATATTGCTCCAGAATCTTCTGAAAGTAGGTCGTACATTGAATAAGATAATCATCTCTTAATTTGATTCCATTTTCATCGAATTTCTGCCAAAATTTCATTCCCTTCTTCCTGATTATCTCGACACCTGATCCATAGATGTATTTCTCTATGAAAGGTGATGGATTTTGCTTGAATGCTTGGAGTTTCTTGGGTTCATCCAATTCATTAACGAATTCTTCCAATGCCTCTTCTATAATTAACTTGGTCTTGTATTTCTTGACGAATCCATACAACAAGGCTTGGAAAATGCTTTGTCCCCCTCTTTCACAATCCTTAATGAATTTTATTAATTCAACTTGCAATCGTGCCATCTTTTTCTCTTTATACAATTGATAGATGAATCTTGCGATTTCCCCAAGCGGAATTTTATCCAGAAGTTTTTCAAGCACATCCAAGTTAGGAAATTCAAAAGATTGGGTATTAGCCATTCGTTTTCACTTCAATGGATGTATGTCGGCTGGCGGGCATTTATATATGCATTCTGAGGCGACTTGGCTAATTCTAATCACATGCATTAACCCGAATGAAGTGACGGGCGGTGTGTGAAACGTTGGATATGTCAGCTCAATCCAATTCATGTGTTATGATACGCCGTTTTCGTTGGTGATGGGTATTTATGACTTCCAATAATCGAATATTGATGCATAACCATTTATTCGATGAGTGCATTGTGTTCATTGAGACGTTACAGTCGCGGGATCATCAAACATTGATGAATCTCACCATTATCACATCGGGAAGCTTTTCTAGAGCATTGATCAGCTCCTCGGGTACTGCTGAATCGAGTTCCAGCCAGCAAAGCCCGATCTTCTTGTGCATGTCTCTATCCAGCTTCATGGAGCCGATGTTGATCTTGAACTTGGAAATGGTATCGGAGATCCTCGCGATGACCCCGACTCGATCGTAATTGATGATCACCAAGGTCGGGAATTCCGCGGAGAAGCCGGCTTCCAGCCCGTTGATCTCGTTGATGATGATATTACCGCCACCGATGGAACTGCCGATCACTGTGAATTTCTCGTTGCCGTCATACATGTCGATTTGAACCGAATTTGGATGATAGTCTGGGCCTAAATCAACGGTTTCAAACGAGTATTTCACGCTTTGAGTGGCAGCTATCTCTTTCGCCATTGGAATGCGTTCATCATCGGGCGGGAATCCTAGAAGGCCGGCGATGATGGCCTTGTCGGTGCCGTGCCCTTGATAGGTCTCGGCGAAAGAACCGTGCAACCCGATAGTGGCGGTCTTGGGTGTACGGCCGAACAACAAGCGCGCGATGAATGCGATGCGACAAGCGCCCGCCGTGTGCGACGAGCTAGGTCCGACCATGATATGGCCGATCACGTCGAAGATGGAGTGGTACCTCATCGTTTTTCACTAGCCGTTTATTATCTTGTAAAAGTCCTTGTTCTTCCCATAAAACTTGCGAAACACGGAGTACAGCTTGTCGTAAACCGGTGCTAGACTTTGATTGGGATTGAAAATCTCCCGGGTGGGAATCAGTGCCTTCGCATCCTTGAAGGTCATTTTTCCCAGCCCGACCGCGGCGATCACCGCGGCGCCGATCGCACCGCCATCCTTGTCATACAAAACGGGCTGTATCCGTTTCTGCAGCACGTCGGCCATGATCTGGGTCCAAACCCGCGACGATGCACCCCCGCCGACGAAGCGGATTGGTTCGGTGATAGGGATGGATTTATTGGCAAATCCTTCCATCATCCAACGCTTGTGAAAAGCATCCCCCTCCAATATCGCGCGAAACATGTCTCTCCTGCCGTTTTGCATGCTCAAGTTGAAAAAGTTCCCCCTAGCACGTGTATCCTCTTTCGGGGAGCGATTTCCATACATCCAGGGCATGAATATGAGCCCATTAGAACCCGGGGGTGATTGTGCCGCCATCTCGTCAAGCAGCTTGAATGGAGAGACACCACGTTTTTCCGCTTCTATGACCTCGATATCGGCCAGGTGGCTCTTTGCCCAAGCCAGGCATCCACCGCTGGTTTCTTGGAGACCGATGTAGAAATAGTAACCTGGAATAGCGCTGATGATGCTGGTTTCAAAATTATTTATGTTTATGATGCGTTTATCGACGATGGTTATGACCCATCCACTTGTCCCGACATAAATGTGGGTGTCACCAAGCTCTATGGCACCAGATCCAACGGGAATGCAGCTCGCATCCAAACCCCCCATGCTAACTGGGATACCAGGTACCAAATCCATTTCCTTTGCAGCAGCAGGAGACAAGACCCCCGCAATTTCCGTCGATTTCTTGATCTCGGGCAGGTGATCGAGATTTATTCCTGCCCTTTTG